>JAABUT010000239.1_pt1 | contig 101904 bp, 117 predicted proteins | sample 5559281 | NCBI WGS metagenome assembly JAABUT01 (sample SAMN10711880, study PRJNA513359) | rock metagenome | isolation source: Antarctica rocks | place: Antarctica: Victoria Land, Ricker Hills nord | collected 2016-01-04 | reverse complement strand
ACAAAAAACCCCCCCCCCCCCCCCCCCTCCCCTCCCCCCCCTCCCCCCCAAAAGCATACGGGACGAAGTACAACGATGAAACATAAGCACACCGTGCCTCCTACCTCACCGAGCCAGTGAAACCGGGTCATCGCTGAAAAGGCGATGAGAGAATGAAGTAAAATATCGCCTACTCGTATAGGCTTTTTTCCCCCCGGGTTTGAGAAATGAGGCCGATGCCATGCGTTAGGGAAACTTCTGTAAGGTATCTAGGAAATCTGCAGGAGGAGGTGAGGTGTACGAGCTTTATATGCAAATTACTCTCTCACTCTTCGTCCCCACTGCCTTCCAAATTTCCAACTATCAGTATTGAGTACCATACACAGTTACCCCCCCCCCCCCTCTCTCTCTCTTCACCCCCCCCAAAACCTTAGCTTTCACACTCTGCTTTCCTCGTCTCATCTCATTCTAGCCATCATCTCACTCAATCTTTCCACCTTCTCATCTGTTCCAGCTTCTCCATCTCTCTTCCCTGCATCATCCAACCGCTTCTAATTACAATACCAAAGACAGCGGAAAGAGGGCAGCGTGTGCGTGAAACACTTCATACACACATTCCGTTTTTTTTATACCACTCCCCCCCCCTATAAGGTGATGCAATGCGGCCATTGCCCACGGAAATAGTAACCCAACGTCGTCAACGACAGACATATGTACGCGTCAAGCCCCGTTATGCGTTAGTGGTGTTGTATCTAGCTCGCTGGTCTTTTGGCTTGCAACCACTGTGGCAGAGGGGAGCGGTGCTCGCTGTAGACATTCGAGGAGGGGGTTAGGAAGAGAGGATGGGGGCTTTGTTTGTAATGGGGGTTTGGGAGAGGAGGTTGTGATTTTGGAAGAGGAGAGGCGATTTTTGGAGCTGGTTTGGGATTGGGAATGGGCAATGTGGTTAGGGTGGGGTTGAAAAGGGGGGGCGAGGATTTTGTTGTGCGGCTGTTTCCTGTGTGGCGTGGAGCGAAGGCTTCGAATGGCTAGGCGTTCAGAGAGAAGATCGATTATACAGATGAAAGAAAGTGAAAGGGGAGCGAGCGATCTTGCAGCCCGGAAGCGAAGGAGTTGTTGAGGAGGGAATAGGGTGGGGGTTCAAGGGTGGGAGAGTGCGACTTCGTATACTTTGGAAGAGGAGCGGGAGGTGGAAGAATAGCTCGTGCATGTTCGTGGGTGTACGGTTGCGATTCGGTGGTTGGAAATGTAGCGGAGTGGAGGAACAAATAGTGCAAGTTTTTCTTTCGTGTGACTAAAAGAGGGCATGGAAGATATTCACAGAAGGTATTTATCTTCACGGATTAGTGAATCTATAATTCTAGCTGGCCAGTAGGAGGATTCGAGGATTCGATTCCTGGTAATTAGATCGACTTGTGCAAGCAAAAGAGGCGGTGGAAGATAGTTGGAGAGGGAAGTCTTGGGGAATCGTTGCAAAAGAGAGGACTGCGGATTCATGACAAGTTTCGCCGAGCCGATAGAAATTTGCTGATATTGAAACATTCGTTCGGCCGTTGGGAACGAGAAAAGGTATCATGAGCACTTCAGCCCCACCTCTATCACCTCCCAGCAGAAAGTCCCCTTCCGCCCGCATCCACTCACATAAAATCATCCTCATCCCACCCCTCAGCATTACTCTTTCCCCCTTCCCCTCCCTCCCCATGCAAGGCCTCATAAGCATGCTCTCTCTTCCACTTCTCGTCCCTCCTCTCACTCTTTACCCTCTCCTCTTCCTTCTGCTTGTCTTTCCTGGCCGCATGCTCCTTCTTCCTAAGTTCGGAAAGGTGCGCTTCTTTGGCTGGAGCCAAGGTGTCGGTGTCTGCGATTGTGCGAGTTTTTTGCAGGCGGTTGACAATTGGGTTCGAGCGGGTGGGAATGAGGATGGATTTGGTCTGTGTGGGAAGAGAGGGGGTTATTTTGGGGTGTTCGATTTTTGATTGATGGATGGTAGGGTGGAAGGTACTTTTTTGGGGTCGTGGAAGCTGACTTGGCCGGTTGCCATGGCAGAGGATTTTAGGAGGTTGGACCAGGGAGTGTAAATTATCGTTACATTGTCCTTTTTGTTCCCTATCGTTGCAAGAGTCAGCGGGTAAACATGACAATAGTCCGACAGTAGATTGGTTCAGCTGTAGATCAAAACCGAAGGATTGGGACTTTGTACAGAGTCTGAGGGCAGCTTACCTTCGATCGAATTCGCCTTGGTGAGGTGCGCGCAGTCTTCAACCAAACCTGTAGGAAGCTCGTTCCATTTCTGTTCGGGCGTAATGCGAAGATAGACATGTGCGCTGGAAAGGTTGTCCGCATGAAACTGGAACGGAGAAGTCGATGTTGGCTTCCATGCCAGATTCAAGGTGAACAGAGCGGCGACAACTTACCCTACAGCGATGTATAAGCTCGAGAAAAAGCGATATTTGGCTTCAGCCTCTGATACCATACATCCTCTTCCCAGCCGTACTTGATCAGTTCCTCATCTGGCGGGCCGTTAGCCAGGGTATGCCAGATTGACATTTAGTCTGCGGACTTTCGAACTTGTCTTTGCCAACGTATATCACGGCTGGGGGGGAAACCAAGTTTGAAGTGAAGTAGTAAACCATGGTGGAAGTTGTATGTCTGGTAGGGTAAAGAGGACGCCTAACTCTGGGGGGTTTGAAGGCGCTGTTGGCAGAACTTCGTGGGCGGTGGAAGGCGGGCCCCTTACCCTTGCCCTATGTAATAAGGGTAAGGTATAATAATTACACCTACTAGAGGTTTACTATCGTAAGCCAGGGAGTAGGAGGTTATACACATCATGACATGAGAGAACAGAGCCATTGATATCCATAGATCATAGAGCAGCTAATTTTATTGATCTGCCCCCAAAATAGTCTATTATCGTACATAGAAGCGAATAAGCTCATTCTCATACTCTACATGGCACAGAGCTCAAAAGCTTAAGAGCCCGCTATGCCAATTAGATTTAGCCTTTAAGGAACAAGATATTGGTACGTGTACGAAACCCATGTACATTTCTTCGTTGATGGTGTGCTGTAATATCTTGGGGCCCAACGACGGTCGGCCTGCAACCAGGGCAGATGAAGAAAGAAGGACGCTCAGACGATAGTTCCCGCGGGCGTGCTTTGTAATGTGCCAAGGGAAGTGTTCTAATTATCCCTTGGTTGAAATTAATCGGAACGCATATCCCATTTCGGTTTGAGGCTACCCTGGAGGTCGTTCCTGGTCCCGACTACTTCTTTGGGTATACGGCTGACACGGTATGCTCCAGCGCGGATGCTATGCAGTTGCTGGGCGGACATGGCACTCCGGTTGCTGCGGATACTTCCAGCATCGGAAGCCGTCTCGCTGGTCTTGAATCGAGGAGGCGGGGCGAAGTCAAGAGCAGTAAAGGTGCCTGATTTTCGCAAGGAGTGTCTAGAGTGCCGTGTTAGTCAATGATCTCTGGCTCTAGCAGTACGGTGAGGAGATCTATCACTTACGGGCTTGGCATGACAGAGAGGTCATCAAATGAAGAGGCAAGCGGTGTATGAGCAGGAAGCATTGGTGAATATGGTCTAGATCCTCCTCTTGGGCTCTCCGGCCGGCCAGCCTGTCGTTCCTTGTAATTGGTTGGTGGCGCGAAGTCAATCGGCAACATGGAGTCATCCTTCAACAAGTGAGGAGAAGGCAGGATATTGAGCGCCGCTGGTGGTGGTAAGGCTTTCTTTGGGGGACCACGACCAGAGGGACCGAAGTGATGAGAGGCAGACGAGAAAGCACGAGGTCCGGGAGGCATCCCGAGGCCACCGGAGAATGTGGCCTGGTGACGCGAGGCACCTTGAAAACGCGGAGGTGCACGGGGAGGTGGTGTCATTGCACGTCTAGTGTACGGCTCGGCATATTGGGGCTGGCCGACAACATACTGACCCGACGCAGGGTCGAAGATGGCTCCATCACCAAGGTACTCCTGGTCGTAGTCCTCGGCATATTCACTAACCACTGGGGCAGGACCCGCTTTTGATTCATCAAAGTATTCTTTGTAGAATGATCTGATCCGGTTGGCACGTTGTTCCGGATTGTCGGTAGGATCATCCGGCGGAAGAGGTCGGAATCCCATAGACAATCGTCGAACGTCGAAACCTAGGCCAGATGACTCTATACCAAGACCATGGTCTTTGGGGATATGCTCCTGGTAATGTGTCTCAGATTGCCGATCTCTCGGGGCCTGCGGAGGCGACGGAGGCGTGATTTTGAAACCTCCACCATAACTGCTTTCGTCATCCATAAAGGTTTGTTGGTAAGCTGGTTGGGCGGAGGCTTCCATAGATTGTTTTCTTGGAGGCCTTGGGGTGGGGTCGGCGGGATTGATCGTAGGCGAAGGTGAATTTCCGTTTCCCGGCTGGAGTAATGCAGGTGGAGGGCTAGTAGGCAGTCCCCGCTGGCCCTGGCTAGAGGCCTTATCAATGTGGTCTACGGAAGCTTCTCGGCTGTGGATGAAAGACCCCAGATAGTTATTGCTCCGGCGGAAGGCCGCTCCATCCTTCCCTTGATACGAGTCTCGAGCATCTTCTGGACGAGCTGGTGCAAGACCACCGTTCTCCGCTGTCAGAGGCGAACCCTTGCGAGGCACTTGCATTGACGCGTCTGGAACCCGTACTTGGGGAACGTTATTGCTGACAGGAGCCGGAGACCGTTGCGTTGGCGGCATAGACCTTGACATTCTCTGAGCGTTCCGCAAAAGATTTTGATTCATCCCATCGTGCCCGTACCCTCGACCAGTGGAGGCAGATCCAGCATAACTAGATGAGTCATCTCCGTTCCTTTGAGTGGGGTAAGAGTGCAATGAGCTAGAATCGTTGGAAGTCAAAGTCGTAGCGGGCCGGTATCTGTCGTCTCCACTGGGAGCGGTGCGGGACATAGAGTGCAAAGACTCGCGAGAGCCATGCAAACCAGGGGGTAGCAGGTATGGGCTACCCACGTCCAAATCCATTGACAGTCCACGGCCTCGACGCAGCGATTTCTCCATGCCAATATCGGTCACCGTCATCTCTGGTGCCCCTTTGATCCCTTTCTTGCCCATCTTTTTATTTGCTGCAGTTGCACTGGCTGGGTCCATCCCAAAATCCAAAGATGCATGTGGATCGTTAGCATCTTCGCGGCGAAGTCTCTTGACATGCCGTCGGTGGAGGTAAATAAAGAGGATTATTGCCCCCACAAGAGGGATACTAAGCAACACGTTAGCTTGGCTATATTCGACTATGTCTCTGTCTCAAGAGCATACACAACACCAAGGGAAACCGGAATAGAGATGTTGTTCGCTACCGAGGGTTTTTGACAATTCGAATTCGAGTCATTGGGGGTGCAAACATCAGCACTAGTGGTACTGGGTGAAGCTCTTCTGACAACGGTTGGTGGCCCGGAGGCTGGTGTCTCGATCAATTGCTCAATAGGGACTGGCTCCGGGGCTCGAGTCTTGAGGTGAAAAGCCTGGTGATTCTGATAGAATCGGCTACCCATTGTCTGAAGACGTTGGCTTTCAAAGCCAACAGATGTGCGATAAGGGGAAGCCTAATCAAATCAAACGTATTCGAGAACTTTTTGTTGCTCTCAATACATTTTTGATCCTGGGACTGGCGAATGAGGTGCGGCTGAAGGATTGTCGGCCACGAAAACACCGGCCTAGCAGTGCAATACAGTCTATAACAGGAAAGAGTGACTGAAGTGAATCAAAGAAATATCGTGACGGTCAAGTAACAAAGGAGTGGATGGCCGATTCAGCGACCACTGGTTTTCGGTAGAAATGATTGTTTGAAGTTCAAAGGACGCTGAAGATTTAGGGGGCGGGTGGGTAAATGGTCCAATCTCCGCCGTTCCTGGAGCTAAACCGCCTTGAGCACCAGCGTCAACAACTAGAAGCCTTTTTCGACGTTGCGATCTTTTTTTTTGAGGCGCCCACTATGAAGTAGATATAACCTGCTTCAGACATGGCTGTGCATTAACAATCATACTGCGAATGGCGGCAAATCATCTATCGGTGCTTCAGATTACATGTTTAGAGCGACCTCATATAGTTCTATTGTTTACGAGTTTTCCATCATAGATTGTACATTTGATGTACGAGTATCGAGTTCACGAGAGAAGAATCTTAAGGCGAGGATCGACAATGTAGTACCTTACGCTTAAGGTAGTGGGCACCTCACAACGCTCGCGTGTTGCCCCGAGGATCTCCAGAGCCCATAAGATAGAGTAGAGCAGGTGCACTTACTTAGATATCAATATACTACTTGCTTTCCAAGCGTCAACTTTCTAACATCAGGGTGAGCACTTTCGACAAAACCAGCTCACAGCATGGCAGGATCATGCGATACCTTGATGGATTTGGGCTTGAGACAACCGAAAGAAGAGCTCATACTCGATCTCCCAAAGGGCTTCTCTGCTAAACTTAAACTTCTCGTGGAGAATAACGGAGATCGGACTGTTGCATTCAATACGCCATTATTCGTGCTGCCCGCCGATGCTGGTAAGGATGACGATCCTGTCGTCGACCTTGCCAGAACTTTTGGCGAGGGGCTTCTGGAGAGTGCAGATGAAAGTGGAAGAACAGTACGAATTGACTACCTGCCTGATTCGTACTGTTCAGACCTTGAAAACTTTATATGGTCGCCACATCCCTATCATTCGGAAATACGCAATTGATGAAGCCGATCCCCAGTTGCTGAGCCTCTTCAGAGGCCATCTACAAGCCGAAAAGCAGTATTTTCTCCGATTTGCGCGATTGAAATCCCCAGCATTATGTGAGTTTGAGGAGTACCCATGAAATGACCTAGAGGCTCCTCAGATTCTTCAGAGAGTCCAGATTCCTTGCTCTCCCATCCTACTAAAATTCTCTACGGTTGCGGGCACGCCAACACCTCGGTTTACCGTATCGGCATCAACATCGTCCTCCGTTTGCTCTCTCTCCGGATCCCCTCCATTTCGCTTAAGCTTGACAGTAATATCACTGGAGAAGCGATCTGTCACGGTCTGTACGGGGATTGATGGTAAACTTGACCTGTGGCTCAAAGACTCGTCATTCAGATGGAGAAAGAGTGGTTTCAAAGACCTTATCAGAATCGCCAACAAGCATGACATAGGCGTCGATATGAGACGACAAGAAGCTCAACCTGATCCTATCGCAGGTAAGCATTTTCCACACCGGTACTCGTATGCTCAGAGCTTTATCCAATTTGAACACGGGACGCGATATACTCGCCACTATGAATTCAATCGAGAGGACCTCAGTCTCCTCGAACATGGACAAATATACAGCCTGAAGCTTAGGCCTCAAGGCTTTAATGTCTGGAACTACGGGATCGATCCGGACCTTCATGATAGAGCTCGACAGGCGGAATAGTGCCTACAGGACCCAATTATACTCGAGACAGCAAATGCAGCTGCGTTGACACTCGAAGCTAAATTCGAGGCTGAGCAGCCCATGCCTTTCTTTCGTCTTCCAACTGAGCTAAGAGTTATGGTATACGAGTACCTAAGGTATTCGGAGACACCCTACGCCGTCCGCTTCATTTGCGATGGCTATCACGAGCCTCAGGGCGACCACGGTCAGGCTATATAAACAGCTAGCTAGCAAATACCGATCTAAAGCCTTCGATTTTTTTAATAATTAATAGCAGATTGTCACAATCATCTTCTATCTGCAGAGCTTACTTCGGTTCTTAACCGACCGTTTGTATAACTTTCCGGTCGTTACAAACTGAGGCCGGCGATCGAGCCGTTGTTCGCAAACCATCTTGTAGAATCATTGCTCGAAACTGATGAACAACCACAACACAAACTACCATTACTACGTTGACAGCGTTGTGAGTCTCTTAGAAGACCCCTGGTTAAAAATAAACAGGAGGTTGTCCAGTTGACTTATGTCAAAGGGCCGCGAAGGATCGCAAGCTGGGGCCACAGAGTTGCGACCCGCGTTCAAGGTAGAGTAATTACCTTAGGAGCCTGCGGCCACAGATCAAGCCAGATTCATCCACTTAGTTCGCTGTCAAAGTCAAGGAGTATTTTAAGCGCTTCTACAAGAGTTTCCGCAAATGTGATGCAGACTAAGTTATCGACACAGCTTAAGCTGCTAAACAAGGCAAAAAAGAAGCTTTGGCCAGATCAAGCTTGGTTGTCTCCATTGTCAAGAATGGTTTTGGGCTCTATATAATGAAATATGCAAGATTAGTGACGTTCTCTGTGTGGTGAGGACAGCAGCCGTGGCAATGCTGCGTGATAAAATTAGCAGTAAGGATAGACTGTTTGGCAACTCAAGTCTTGCTCGAGTTCTGATGAAGAGCCTCCGAAGCTTCACCCCCGTGAAACACAAATACTCTAAAGCGCAGGATAAAGTGTGTTTCATGGAGTGTTTCCAGATCCTGTTTGATGGTTAAGCGCGTCGGCAACAAAGTGCAATGGAGCGCTTACAGACACTTCAAACCTGCCTAAACGAGCCAAAGAAACCCTGGAATTTCCCTAACAACCGATCAACGCCTTAAAAGGATCTAAGAAAGTTTTATCTGGCATTAGGCATCTCGGAAACTCGGAAGATGCTGTAGCAACAGTGTGTGTAGACATGGCTAAGCACCTTGAGTACTCGTTTTCGAAACATTTGACAGTCTCATATGTCGACAGCTCATGATGGCAGAGTCCAAGATCTTGGCGACCCCAGCGATGACCGGGTTCTTGCTTGCTGGGTGCGAGCGCCTCGCATCACCGTTTGGCCCGAGCATTGCGTGGGTTGCGATATCCATAGCAGATGTCGAAGTACGCTCTGGACCCTCATTAGCCGTTTAGAGCTATCGACGCCCGTTCTGCTGATTATCCGAACTGCGGAGTGCGCTCTGGACGTGTATAAATGTGGGGTGGATCCCTAACTTCTATCACTATGCTCGCCAGCTTTCCTCGGGAACATCATTTTGTGTTAGTCTCGGAGTTGTGATTTCTTACTTTTCATTAAGAGCTTAGTTCATTGCTTCCCTAGTTTTATACATACGCAAGTCTTTCACCAGCACCCTTCGTTTTTGTGCAAGATGCTCCCGATAGTCCTCCTTCTCGCTGCCGTCGATCTTGTTGCCGCCTTTGCACCCGGCCAGAGAAACATCTTGGACCGGCGCCAAGGTGCTACCTTCACCGGTGTAGCGACCTTTGTCAACTTCGGCGGTCAAGGCAACACAGTCTGCGGCCCCATGTCCGGTACGTCAACCGCTTCTTTTGAACTACAAGCATCTAATGCACCCTTTTCCAGGCACCCCTGGAACCTACGGCGCCGCGGCCGGCGACCTCTCTCCTGACATATCAGGCGGCCCCTGCGGCGGCTCCATCGACACGACGCAATGCAACGGCCAAACCCCCATCGACACCTACGCCCCTCCTCGCTGCCCCACCGGCAACTGTGGCACTTGCTACCAAGTGACCAACGCGGGCGGCATGGAAGGCGCGGAGGCGGGAGGCACGGGCCAGAGTATCATCGTGCAGATTATTGACAGCTGCCCGAGCACGAACGCGTGGAATTTCTGCAAGACGGACGTCAGTCCGGAGCAGAGGTGCGGGGCGGGGGGCGTGAATCATCTGGATATTGATCAGAGTGCTCATTCGGCGCTTACTGGGACTGGAGGGGTAAGTTTTTCACTAATCAATATTGTGTGACATGGAAGGGCGACGAGTTAACGAGAGCGCAGGGTGCGAACTTGGCTATTGGCATTTCGCCGGTTGCTTGCCCGTAATGGGGAAGGGGAAGACGGAGGAGCTTGAAAGGCAAGGAAAAGTTGAGGAGGAAAACAGGACGAGCTATTGGTGGGATGGACATGAAGGCTTGTACGAGTTGATCTCTGCAGCCGAAAGCTCCCCAATCCTGTCATTTCAATAAGTTCGCTCTAGCATAGCGGCTTAATCAAGGTCTCAAGACATGCTATGTAAGACTTTCAATCACTGCTCTTCTCATGCGAAAGCGATCAGAACTCATGCGCAGCCGTGAGCGATCTGAATACTTCGAGATGGGAATTTAATCCAAGGAGCGAGCAGTCGGGGCGTTTTATCCTCTAAGAATCCTCTAAGAACCATGCCTTCTAGATCTTTTGATCCTCTGGGATCGAAATTCGGGGAAATTCCTGGCGGAGTGCCATCCTCCAAGTACGACCTTGTAAAAAAAGAAACAGATGAGTGAGTGAGTGGAAGTTGCCAAACAGCGGTGGAACAGGCCCGTGAATGGCATGTGCAGAAGACGGATAACAAACGCCGTAGGTCCGAGTCACAGTCCGAGTCTATTATAGCTCCTCAATCTCCAGCCCTCACACCCATGTTTCACCCATGCTTCTCCCCCACCATCTCATCCGACCCCTCCTGGCCATACGCCTTCGCATCCAAGCTAAAACTCCTAGGCACCAAACTCGCCCTCCGCGGCAACCCCGTCTCGGGATCCGCGACGCTATGCCCCCTCTGCGCAGCCTGCACGAGGTCCGGGTTCTGCTCCTTGAGGATCTTGAAGTTCTTCTCGGCCTCCCAGTTCCAGGGGGAGTCGGAGGCGAAGACGAGGTCCATTTCCTCGAGGGTGCGCTGGTTGGTTTCTGGGTAGAGGGCCCAGACGATGAGGATGGTGAGGGCGTTGACGGCGCCGAAGACGTAGAGGGATTTTTCGCCCAAGGCTTTGAACATGGTTGGGAGGAGGAGGACCTGGAGATGAGTGTGAGTGCGACGAGCATGGTGGTATGGGTTGACTTTTTTTTCTTACCGTCCAGCCGTTGCCAACCGACCATCCTACCACACCCCATGCGTTGCCCTTGGCACGAACCTGCAGTGGGAAAATCTCGGCCGGGTAGAGCCAGGGCACTGTGAGCCATGTGGCACCGAAAATAGCCGTGAAGAGGAATACGAAGAAGGTGGCTGCACCACCCACACCGCCTTTGTGTCCTTCGGGTGCGTTTGATGTGGCGCGAGCCAGACCACCGGCGGCAAACATACAGATACCCTGACCAACAGAGCCCCAGTACAGGGTCCAGCGTCGGCCGATACGATCGAGTGTAAAAACGCAGAGGAGGGTGGCGAACTACGCGTGTTAGTGTAACCCACAACACGTGTCGAGGGTGGAGTAATATACCATGTATGTGATATCATTTAGACCAGAGACCCACAAACGGTCCTTGGCCGAAATCCCAGCGATAGTGAAGATAGTAGGACCATAAAGAGTAATTCCAGCAATGCCGATCCACTCTTGCAGGATCTGAAGCCACACGACCAAGTGAACACGACGAGCAGTATGAAGCTTCCCGGACCCGACGCCGGTAAACATGGCAAAATAACTTTGCTGTTTGGACGTCTTACGCTCGAGTTCCACCACGTTGCGAATGTCCTGGAATTCGGCTTCCGCTTTGCCAAGGTCATCACCAGTTTCTCCACGAAGACGTCCAAGGATATAGCGCCCTTCCTCTTCGCGGCCCACTTTGATGAGCCAGCGAGGCGATTCAGGCATGAGCCATACCACGGCGACAAGCACTAGAAGTGGAGCGATTTGAAACGCGATGGGGAACCGCCAAATGAATGAAGATAATGGATCGGAATAGAACGAGGTTCCACTGCATATTTGTGAGCCGCCGCTATGCTAACAAATTGAAGCGTGAAAGTTCAAGCTTCCGTGCACCACGGCTGCATTGAAATAGGAGGATAAGGGACACCTACTATTCGATCCAATAAGCAACAACGACACCAAAGATATTCAAAGTGAATTCAATAGCAACGAATTGGCCTCGCGAAGTGTGTTCGGCGGTTTCGGTTGCCCAGACGGGGGTAATGGCATTTAGGATACCAGTCCCAATACCATTCAAAGTACGAGCTAGAGCAATTAGTGAAAAGCTTACATTAACGGTGGTATGGAGAAAAGAACGAACCGCAGAACATCCAATTCGCGTTCTGGGCCGAGCATTGAAGAGTTGCACCGACAATGGCCCACACCGAAGCAAAAGCAATAGTCTTGATACGTCCATATCTGTCACCGAACCATCCTCCGAGGAACGCTCCGAACAGGGTGCCAGGAAGATAATAGACCGCGATCTATTACGGTTAAGATTATGGTGTTGGTTTGGAGATGGGCAAACTGACAATGCCTCCTTGAAGGAGCGGCTTATCGACCGCGACCAGGCCTTGCTTAGTATCATAGTGGCCAAAGCCCATTGTCTGAGCGTAGTTTCGGTTGGTGTTGACACCTCCCATCACACCCTGGTCATATCCGAAGAAGAAGATGGACAGGCCAGCGACGGCGTTGATTGCTATCAGGAGTGCTCGTTTCTCGTACCTGCGAGCTGCATTCCACGAAGAAATACGATCCATATCTGCGGTATTCAGATATGCCAATTGGGGGGGGGGGGGGGGAAAGCAGTTGTTCGAAACTTATTGAAGGATAACGAAGAGTGAACTGAACAGAGAGATCCCTTGAAGGTTTCGTTCTAGGTCCACAGAACGAGCTGTATAACAGTGGAGAGAAAACAAAACGGTAAAGCAACGGAATGGTCTATCAATTTATATCAAAAGCTGATGAGCAAAAGTAAAGAGCAGCACACAAACGCTCCTATCAGCGTTGTAGCGGATATTAAGTATAGGGTTAGTGTTTGAAGGCGTCAGCAGATGTGTAACAGTCGTACCTTATGCTGGGATGTGGGATTTGGAACATGCAATCCATGTACAGATGGTGGATGTGGATTATTCGGTTACCACACACGCCACAGTAGATGGGGATGAGGGGTGCGGGCGGGCGAGCAAATGACGTATTGTCCGTACTCGAAAGCCTCAAATTCCATCCTTCCAGAAGACTTCCGCAATCGGTTAGCTATGCAGATCGTCCCCCGCTCAACCGCTATCACGGCAGCACAGCTGCCGCAGTCCCCACATTGGTGATCTTCCAGTGATAGTGGGTGAGAACGTGTGAGAGTGTATGTACCAAGTACTTTTCGTTGGCCCTTTGCTTGTACCCCGTACGTACGTGTACCTGGTACCTATCTGCTGTAAGGTGTTCCTCAAGGAGAAACGCATTCCTTCTCTGAACCTGTGCACTATCGTTTCCGGAGCTGCGCCTCGATTTCCCTCGCTCATGCTTTCTATGTTTGTTGGTTCAGAGTAGCGGTTGGGTCGGCAAACATTTTGCGACAACCCTCGATAGACATCTGGGGTCAAAGTGTAGGTACATTGGGGGACATCGTCAGCGACAAGATAAGCCACTCGGCCGATCATCCGAACAGTCATAGGGTGGGTCGGTCAGAGATGTGTTGTTTTGCTTGGACGAATCGCTCGTTGCGCGTTGCCTTCATACCGTCAGAAGCATGGACCAACTGCACCAGAAGGTTTTCGGTGGCTTGTAGGGTTCCAGCCGCGAGAACGTCGCACATTGTCTGGTAGTAGCCGAAACTCATGGGCCATGGCGCGTCAATCCCGACGATGACGTGGCAATATGAGGGTACGGTAGAATCATGGTGGTTTTCTGATTGGATTCAAGGGGTCAGGGGCATCGTATGCTGCGACAGCTCATCGCACCTTGGACGTATGGACTCTGCCCAGCGCTCATAGTCTTTTGTTGTCTTGATTGGCATTGCGCGACTGCTGAGGAGGTGTTGATATGTTCTCAGTGCGTTGGAATGGTAGGACCGAGGTCAGTATAAGAACAGCTGGTGAGGACTTTAACCTGAATCGGCAGCGCGAGCGATAGCTTAGAGCCGCCACGGCTCTTGGGGGCCACGTTATAAGGTAAGTGCGTACTTAGGCTGTTCCAACATCACAAGTTCGTCCCCCGCTTAACGAGTAACGAGTGCATACTCACTGGCTCCCAGAGTCCGATTTTGTTTTTTGGTTGTTTCAAGCCTCATGTGCCAACTATACCTTAGTATCCATAGAGAATTCATAGCCCGAACAACTGGGCCTTCTGCATGTGAGCACTATATAAAGTAATTACCAAAACCATTCAACGGCTGAATAGGGCTGCGGTAATTGTGTCAGCGGCGCTTGGGCCCTGCTGAGTAACACAAGTGGGATTTCGGAGCGGATTAACCCGTCTAATCACGAAGAAACACTGGAGGTTCCTACGTTCCAAAGACGCGGCGGCCAGAACAACCTTCGACAACCACATCCCCTCACCCACTCTGTGCATACGGGCCCCAAGTCTCCAGCTTCTTTCCATAGCTTAGCTGTCGACCGAATACATCTTCTATCCTTTCTCTTCTCTACGCTGTTGCTGACCTTGCCTCACCTTCTCTTCCAAACCCCCACTGGGGAGCCTCATTTTGCCCCACCAAACAAAACTACACCTCCTGCATGCGAGCACACTATAATTCCGACCATACTCTCTGCGGGTAAATACGATCTTGCGGTGCCCCTAAACCCAAGCGCTCTTTGGGGCCGCTCACTGCCAAGATGTCACTATCGGTCGAGGAGTTGGATGCAACGGTGCGGACGTTCTACGAAGGCCGCGGAGAAGTGGTAAGAACAATTCCTAAAGCTACTACTTATGACTCCGTAGATTGACCGTGTCCACAGCAAAAGCAAGCCCAAAATACACTGAACCAGGTATTCAAAACAACCTCGAAACCTTATCCCTTGGCCGTACTATGGCTGACAAAGTCTCCAGTTTAAAGAGAATCCTGATGCTTGGCTCTTGGTGGACAAGATATTACAGGAGGCGACGTACCCACAGACCAAGTGTGAGTATTTTGCCAGTATCCTCTCAGTGGCAGAGTAACCTGACCATATTAGATATTGGCCTTCAGGTTTTGGACAATGTCATTGTCACTAAATGGAAAGTCTTGCCCAGAGAGCAGTGTCAAGGTAAGAATGTAAGAATGTGCGTCAAGGATAAGTCTAACAAGCTCTGATAGGCATTCGAAATTTCGTTGTGAACTTCATCATCCAGAGCTCCAGTTCGGAAGAGAGCCTTAAAACCCAGCGGACGTTCCTTAATAAGCTAAATCTAGTACTGGTATCCATTCTCAAGCAGGAGTGGCCACACAACTGGCCGACTTTCATCAACGAGATAATCTCTTCTTGCCACACCAATCTGTCTATATGTGAAAATAATATGGCGATTCTACGGCTTCTTTCGGAAGAGGTATTCGACTATTCCGCAGACCAAATGACATCAGTAAAGACCAAGAATCTTAAAACCACAATGTGCGCTGAATTCTCGTCGATTTTCCAGCTATGTTCAGAAGTGCTGAACACCGCAAACCAAACGAGCCTTATTAGGGCGACTCTTGAGACTTTGCTGCGGTTCTTGAACTGGATCCCCCTCGGGTTCATCTTCGAGACTCCCATAATCGAGACTTTGAGAAGCAGGTTCTTAGAGACCCAGGAATTCCGTAACATCTCCTTGAAGTGCTTGACAGAGATCGGTGGGCTGCAATTAGGGCAACAATTCTCCTATGACGAAAAACTTATTGCGATGTTCACAGAGGTCTTGACTACAGTATCGAAGATAATTCCATTGACCATAGACCTCAGATCGTCGTACACCAAGAGCAGCTCAAGAGACCAAGAGTTTGTCCAGAATCTATCGCTATTCCTATGCAATTTCTTCACCATTCACCTCAACGTAAGTAAATATGGCTAAGCAAGTTCGCTAAACTGTTTTACTAATCACTTACAGCTCATCGAAAACCTGCCCAATCGGGACTTTCTTACTCACGCACATTTTTACCTGATACGGATATCTCAGATAGATGATCGGGAAATATTCAAGATCTGCTTAGAATACTGGACCAAGCTTGTTCAGGAGCTGTACGAAGAAATGCAGCAGCTGCCAATTACTGATATCAATCCTCTCATCAACATGGGGGTTAGTGGACTTTCAAATGGCGGGGCACCTCATCCCAACGTGCTTGCTAATTATCCCCTACGAAAGCACAAGTATAATGAAGTACTTTCGAATCTACGGCAGGTAATGATCGAAAAAATGGTTCGGCCTGAAGAAGTACTAATCGTCGAGAACGACGAGGGTGAAATTGTCCGCGAATTCGTGAAAGAGAGCGATACCATTCAATTATACAAGACCACCAGGGAGTGTCTTGTCTATTTGACCCATTTGGACGTTGTCGATACGGAGAATATCATGTCTGATAAGCTCGCTCGCCAAGTAGATGGTACGGAGTGGTCTTGGAGCAATTGCAACACCCTCTGCTGGGCTATTGGTTCAATCTCCGGCGCCATGAACGAGGAGACCGAGAAGCGCTTCCTGGTCACAGTCATCAAGGATCTTCTTGGCTTAACAGAGATGAAGCGAGGGAAAGACAACAAGGCTGTCGTCGCAAGTAATATCATGTATATTGTGGGGCAATATCCTCGCTTCTTGAAAGCTCATTGGAAATTCCTCAAGACTGTTGTCAACAAGCTCTTCGAATTCATGCACGAGACCCACGAAGGTATGTATATTATTTCTCGGTTATGCGCGCTAGTGCTACTGACATGAGAAAAGGTGTTCAGGACATGGCTTGCGACACCTTCATAAAGATTGCAAACAAATGCAGGCGTCATTTCGTAGCCCTACAGCCAGGGGAAAGCGAGCCTTTCATCGATGAGATTGTAAGAACCATGCGTAAGATTACCGTCGATTTGAGTCCACAGCAAGTCCATACTTTCTATGAAGCATGTGGATACATGATCAGTGCTCAAGGTCAAAAGAATATGCAAGAGAGGCTGATCCACGACCTAATGTCGTATCCCAACGAAGCGGTATGGTTTTGGAAAGCCTTAGAGGTGAAACACTGCTAATACGTTCAACATAGTGGGACGCAATTATTCGAAGTGCAGGCCAGGACCCTTCGATCTTACAAGATGGTGAAACGATCAAGGTTGTTGGTAATGTTATGAAGACCAACGTCGCGGCATGTTCCTCAATCGGTAGTTATTTTTACCCACAAATTGCGCGGATCTATCATGATATGTTGTCAATGTACCGAGCCACAAGCGGGATGATTTCAGATAGCGTCATTCGAGATGGTGCGTTTGGGATCTCCTGAAAACCTTCATTTCAGTATTACTAACAGGCTTCAGGTCTCATTGCTACAAAGATGCCTAAAGTCCGTGGGCTTCGAACAATCAAGAAGGAGATTCTCAAGCTTGTTGATACCTACGTGCAGAAAGCAGATGACCTAGAATTAGTAAACGCAACCATTGTCCCTGCGTTATTAGACGCAGTCTTGATCGACTACAATCGCAACGTTGCTGATGCAAGAGACGCTGAGGTACTGGACGTAATGACAACGATCATCTCTAAGCTACATGTACGTTGGACTATCTATACCTCGAAGTACTCGGTTAGAGCCGTTCTTCGTGTAATTGTCACGTACAGATCTAACAGTGGATAGGGTCTCATGGAAGATAAAGTCCCTACAATCATGGAGAATGTATTCGAGTGCACGCTTGAGATGATCAACAAGGACTTCTCGGAATATCCCGAACATCGAGTCGAGTTCTTCAAGCTTTTGAAGGCGATCAACCTCTACTGCTTCCCTGCACTACTCAAGTTGGATGGACGACAATTCAAATTTGTCATTGATTCATGCATGTGGGCAAGCAAACACGACAACCGCGAAGTTGAGAATACTGGTCTAACGATGTGTATTGAGCTCATGGATAACATGGCCGATGTCACTGATCACCAAACGTCAAGCGCCTTCTTCCAGCAATTTTACGTTGCCATTCTGCAAGATGTCTTCTTCGTCCTCACCGATGCGGACCACAAAGCTGGTAAGCCATTTTCTTCTTACCGTAATGATAGTGAGAAGATGGGACGCTAAATCCAAGACAGGTTTCAAATCGCAGTCCATGCTACTAGCACGGATGTTCTATTTCATAGAGTCAGGCAAGATCACTGAGCCTGTTTATACCCCTGAACAAGCTCCAGCTGGCACTAGCAATAAAGATTTTTTACGTGGTTTCATTGGAAATTTGCTGCAGACTGCGTTTTCCAATCTTCAAACGTGAGTTTCTAGCCTTACAACCGGTTACCATTCCTAATATTTCTTAGCCCACAAATACAGCAGTTCATCGAAGGTCTTTTCGTTTTGAACACGGACCTGCCTAAATTCAAGCTTAACCTTCGTGATTTCCTCATTCAGCTTAAAGAATTTGCTGGAGATAACTCTGATCTTTATGCTGAGGATCGGGAAGAGGAGAGGAGGTTAGCCAAAGCTGAAGAGCGCGAACAAGCTGCCAAAGTAGGAGGGCTTCTAAAACCAGCCGATCTTGACCAGGATGATGAGTTGTGATTTGGGGTGGAGTTGCGGGCGAATACGCTCGTCATGTTGGCAAAACTGCTCTTGGATCCTTCCCTAAGACACTGGCAGGTACCGCACGAGGCGACGGACTTGATGGTTGGGCATTGTACGATCTTCGAGATGTGCCCTAAGTCCCTTTCTTATGTATCAGCAGCTCGCATCTGCTCCTGCAAGAATGGTACGCCCCATCTCCGCTATCCAGAGACAGGATTTGATCTCGGATAGATGAACGGCTGTGACGGGGCGAGGCAGAGCATAATACACCAGTTCACGAAAATACGAGCGCTAGGCGCAGGGGAGGTTGCACAAAGGTGTCTATTCAACGTTTCCTGTTCTTGTGCCTGGTGATCTAACGGGGCATACTGTGTCTAATACCTTTGCACGATCAAGTAACTAAAACGTTGTCTAGAGAAACGGGTGTTATTCCGAAATGCTCCGCCTGGGCATTCGAGAAAGAGATAGTTAGTTTGTCATTGCGTAAACTGATCGATCACTGTGGCCCAAAGTATCCGATCCTTATGCCCCTCCTCGGCAGCCAAATCAAAGACACGGCTCGAATACCTCCCAAACCTTCAGAAGGCCCCACTGCTCCCAACGTACGTAGTGATCTCAACTTTAAGTCTTCATCGCCACCACAAACAAGTCCCTCATGCCCCTCAAAAACATCCCCAAATCCCTATTCTCATTCACTCTCTCCAAGCATCTCTCCATCCCATCCTCTTCAATCTTCGGCCTCAGACAAACAACTCTATAATCTCTCATTTCAATGTCCAACTCGAACCAACCCTCCCTCTCCCAATCCCTCTCATCAACATGCGTAAACACGAACTTCAACCGGTCCGCCTGCCCCGCCCCTTCAATCCTTAGACACAAATAGTCCGTCCAGAATTGCAGTTCAGGCTCATTGAAGCGGGCTTGGGCATCGATGGCTGCCGCATGTTCTTGCTGCGAGGCAAGGCGCTGGGAGATAGCTTTTTGGGTAGAGGCGATTTCGGAGCGGAGACGGTCCCGGTGGGCGGCACGAGCGTCGCGTTGAGAGGTTATGGAGTTAATGGCGGCGTGCATTTCGGCAGTCTCGGCGGCTTCTTTCGTGAGGGATTGGGCATGAGTTGTGGCTTTGTGGGCCAGAATTTCGATATCTTTTTTCTTCATGCGTTGGTCCTCCTGTAGCTCTGCGACATTGATGCGGAATTGATTGCGTTCTTCGAGCACTCGTTTGCGACCCTTGGCAATGAATTCGTCGAAGCGGTCTGTAAATCGGGCCATACGATCGCGAAGGTCTTCGAAGCCAAAGTTTATGCTTGGGAGTGAGTCGGCCATTGAGGGCGCGTTGACGGAGTGGAGAGGCGGGCGCATTGTGCTCGTGGAGAGGGAGGGCTCGAACAAGGTCGCCATTGTGGAGAGTGAGATTTTTATCGCGTCCAGATGAAAAGCTTGAGTGTGACGACCCCTAGGTGACCAAGGAGCAGGACAGGCGCAGTCTTGAGTGAGGTTAGATGTTTGTTGTAGTGTAGTGATTCGGTTGTTTACCGTTTACATAAACTGCATGGCAACCACGCTAAAGGATCACACTAAGCTATTTCGAAATTCTCTATCAAATTTTCCATACATGACCTTAGACGCGCAGAGTCGCGTCACGTCTGCTAACCTTAGCAAGAGGCTGCTGAGGGTTTTACGACATGGATATGGTCAAACGCTTGAATAGCATCTGCAGCGGCAAGGCGAGACGGAAACCGGATGACTGAGGCTCGCCCAGCTGACCTCGTGTACGGTCACCCGGGTGAGGCTGTCTACGATACTGACAGTCAGGAATGGAAATTTACTAGGAGGCCATGTATTGGTAAGGGAGATCGGTTATGCAGGAGTCTCAGTGTTGACCTTTGTAGGCCGACAGCTCAAGCCTATCGGGCAGCCAACGGTTGCTTTTGAAGCTTCATTGGCTCAAAACTCGTCAAGCACAACTCAGAGCGCAGTCGCACGTACTCGAATTATCAAGAAACTCGCTAAGGCATATCCTGAACTTGTCCCTGGAACATCCTTACTTCCAGGATTAGCCCAAACCTCGGAGATAGTCTGCGAAGCCACATCAAGATATGATCCCTCTGTGTCAGAGCTGCTAGTATTCGGCACAGCTCTCAATCGGGACAATCCACGTACAGGATCAACGACAGTGCCAATAGTCGCTACCGCAGGCGGTGAAGCAGGTGAAGCGGTAAGGCTTGCATGTGTAGGCAAAAAGCGGGTTGGATGGCATGGCAACACTACCATAGGTCTGACCTGTTCGGAAGTACAGGATAAAGAGCAAGGATGGTGGTCTGGCAATGGCGGTCCAGTACAGCAGCTGAGCTTTGCAGAGGACGAAGGCAACTCTAGTCCATGGCTTGCGGTTCGTTGTCCTGGAGCTACATCGATTCTTCATCCTGTACTACGTCGAAGCACAGTACTACCGGTCTCTCCTTACTCAACTATACGCGCGGGTCTATACCAAGCCTCCCGCCTTGACCCAAACCCTGTTGCCATTCTGCCCACTGAAATAACCGCTGGAGCGCCGCACGCTGATGTCTCCTTCAACCCTTGGTACGAAAAGCAGCTTGCCATTGTTGACCAGGGAGGCAGGTGGAGCGTCTGGGACATTGAGTACAAGAACAAGCGACGAGATATTTGGACAGTCAAGGCAGGCAGAGTGGGAAGCATACAGGACGGGCAAATCCAAGGTTTGGGCCCATCCAATATCGACGCAGACGGTTGGGGATCTATTTTGTGGGCCTACAATGTCCACACATTGCTTGTATTTGGCCGGAGAACCTTTATGCTTTACAATCTCAAAGATGACTCAGAGCGTCTCGTGGGACCTGACCTGGCACTAGCCACGGGTCAAGATTGGATCCTCGGCGTTAAAAGAAGCCCATCAGACAAATGCCATGTTTTTGTGGTGACATCCTCCCGCATCTTCTGGCTGCGTATCAATGGCTTTGGTGGGATGAAGGAGAAGGAGAAGGGGAATCCAGATATTGGTGCCAAAATCTTACTTTCATGGAGACATTTTCGCGACCAAGATGATGCGAGCCTTGGACTCAACGTATTGAGAGATACAGAACATACTCCAGCACCACCTGTAATAGACTCGGCAATGTCTGAGCCAAAACCAGCGTTACTTGTACTACTATACTCTCGCCTGACTGGTCTAACTACTGTGTACACTTTTCAAATGTTGCCATCGCCCTTAGATCTCCCAATCTCTGCCTCTGACCCCTATTTTCTTGGCCTGGGCAATCCAGTTGATATATCCGAGAAGCCGGTTATTGCACCTTGTCTCACACAATGGAAATCAATCTCCTCCCTTGTGCTGAGGGATGTGGAGTACAATGTCAGATCAGGATCTACCCCGTCTGGACCTGGACACCAGTATGCGAAAGGCAACGTCAGATTCTACCAGCTGTGTACTTTGTTCAACGATCTGAGCATCGAGCAAAGTCTTTATGCGAGTACACCAGCAAGTCGCATTACACCAATTCACCCTCCAGACTTCGAAGTACAGGTAGAACCCACAAGATCTGCCAAGATTATAAAGGACAGTTTTGTCGTACCGCGTGGTGTCTCGGATGGTAAGAGGGCATATCTCCACACTGAATCAAACCTTGTCCATGAAGGAGAGCGCATGATGGAAGAAGACAGCACCTCAGATAACGGAGACCCGTGGACTGTAAACTTTGAATGGCTCGAAAGGCATATACAGAGCTTCACACCTAGCTCATTGACCCTTGAGCGTACTACCTCCCCAGTAGTAAATTCTTTCAGCGACTTATTAGACATAATGCAATCTGTCATCGCGAACGATCCTACACCGGAAGAACCTGGAATCAAGCTGCTGTATGTGTGTTCCTTATTTCCATTTTGAGATTCGTCTGATCGAAAAACTTAGCGGTGAGAATCTGAGCATGCATAATTTTGTACCGGATGTTGAGCAAGCATCCATGCATCTCCATGATATGATGACGCTAGCTGCGGAGGGGAACGACTGTCTCAAGCAAGTCCATTTGGATTCAAGCTTAATACGTCCGGCAACGGAGGTAGACTTCGTGGCCGGCAAGGAATTATCACTCTCACAGATTCATGACACTCTCATTCATTGTTGGATAACTCCCTTGGCATCAAGCATACCAGGTAGGGTGCGAGTAACGATAGAGAAACGATTGCGAGAGATTGCCGTCCAGATATTCCTCGCAAGCTATGGGATTCAATCCGAGCCAGGGCCTACTCAAGACGAGAACGACCCGTTGACAGAACAAGGACTCTTCACCCTTCCAGTTCGCCGAAAGTCCTCTTTCAGTAGCCTCATCAAAAGAGGCAAAGAGAGAGAGGCACCATCGCGCTCCTCCTTACCCCAAGTATCCTCACAAGTCTCCCAAGATGCCGGTTTCACCCAATCCAACCCACAGCCACCCCCAGGCACACCCCCTATCCCTAACCCAACTCCTTCTCTTTACTCCAACAGCTCGGCCTCGTCTCTTCCCCGCTCAGAAGACCCCGCCAGCCAACGCCTACGCACTCTCGCCACCCTCACTCCTCAACCTTTTCTCCCAAGGTCAATGCAGAACATCCTCAGCCACTGGACCGTGGGCACGAACCCTGACGCCTACAGCTGGGAAGCCAAGCAAGCAGCTCCCGAGACCGAGAGCACGGAAACAGAGGCGCAAACCAAGAAAGGGAGGAAATTGGAGAAACAACTCAAGCGGAAGAGGCAGAATACGATGCCTTCGTCCTCACAGTCGGTCCCAAGCCCATCGTCGCAGCTAGCTCCACCTATAATCTCAGCTAGCCAGCCCCAAGCGGCTCGAGGAACGCAGGCTAGCACGCAATTTTCCGAGGACGTGGCGCCGGCGACGCAGGAGGAGCGCGGAGCGTTTGATGGACGGCCTAGGTTGAAGAAGATGAAGATTGGGGGCGTGAGGATGGGGGGGAGGAAGAAGAAACCTGGGTTTTGAGAGGGGTTACTGGCTGGAGTTTGGGCGTGGTGGGAGGGGAATGGGGTTATATTGTGAGATGGGAGAGCTGGATGGTGTGGTGTATGGTGTGTGTGTCAACATTGCGACTTTGGTGTTTTGTGAACGTTGTACGGATACCCATAGCACGCAGTTACAAAGGGACTATTTCGAGACCGAAGTATTATCCAAAGAAACAAACCTTCCACTCGACTCTTTTACAATAGTACCTCACGACCCTTCCTTCACCCTTTCCCTCCCTCATCTCCATCCCTGCTCACTAACCACCCTCCGCCCCTCCGCGCCCCAAACCCAACTCGAATTCGAGACTGCGAGAAAGCTGTGAATGCGCAAACATCGCTAGCAGACGCTCTGCTGCTTCTACATACATAGGAAGATCCGACGACGCCACATGGGACGCTGGACGCTAAAAACCCCCCTTCTTCCAAAATCCTCCCATTCCACCTCCCCTTTGTCTCAGTTATTGTTATAACCATCTCCTATCCATCTATCAATCGCGATTATGATCAGGATGCGATCAACGCTTCTCCATCCAAGGCCTGGCTGGGATGGTAGCGTGAGGGATAGATAGATAGTCTTTCTCCATGACTGACCTGAGCTTGTGCCTTTTTAATTCATGCGTGGGTTGGTTGAGGAGGGGAATGGGAGGTGGATGGGAGGTGGTGAGAGTGAGGGGAGTGGGGGGAGGGGAAGGGTTGTGTGGAGGGGGGAGTGGGGCGGGACAGAGGGTGTGGTGGATAGGGAGGTTTTCGAGTTGGAGCGATCTCTTATGGAAAAGCTTGCTTGGCATTGCTTCTGCTGATTTTCCTAGAGAGTACAATGAAATGACCGATGCTAGATACCCTCCACCACCTCCCCAGAACGGAGCCAATTTTCAAGAGAAAAAAAGCAAACACCAATCCAACAGTTGTTGACCGAGGGGTATATCAAGAAATCGAGCGTTGCATCCGTACTCGGAAGTATATGTTGAAATCATCCCTATCCTACCGGTGCCCAAAGATTTCCATGCGATCCCCATCATCGACTTCGTCGTCGCTCATGTTTTCGTCGCCGTCATCATCGTCTTCCTCCTCGCTGCTACCGCCGTCTTGCGTGCCATGTTCATGGAGCGCTACCTCTGTTCTTCTGCTAGGACTTGCCCGACCCCAAAAATCCACATCGGATTCATCGGTGTTCATCGACCCTGCGTCGTCATCTACATCGTTTGGCCACGAGCTCAGATTCAGAGCCAAAGGACCCGTCGTGCATGGTGATTCAGAGCGTGCGCCTCGCCGAGAGGGTTCGAGAGAAGGGACTTCTAGGGTTTCGGCAGGAGGCGGGGCGGAATTGGTGGTTCTACGGGCAGGTCCCGTTGGGCGTACAGCTCTGCCACGGGACGGCGGTCTAGACAGCGCAGCATGATTTTCAGGGCCGGGAGCGCCGTCCAGAACTTCTGAGGGGATAGTCTCGGGGACCGGTCCGGTAAGGATCTGGATCTGTGCCGTGTTGTAGGAATCGCATCTGGGCGGAAGTTAGCAAAGAAGTCGAACAGGGAGAAGGTCGCTTGAGACGTACACGGCGCATTTCAAACCAAGCCAATGATACTTGACCACCGTTTTCGCACTACAATCGTTGCAATAGACCCAGGCCTTGGTATCCTGGAATTCGACGGGCATAGGCTGAGCCTCAATTGCTCTTTCCAGGTGTCTGAATTGCATTTCCATGTTAACGATGCTTCTACTGCATATCGGGCATCGATAAGAGTTCTTCATGTGCTCATAGTAACAAAGATGATGGATACTGTGGCCACAACGCATGAACACAACGGTTTGAGGCGAAGTGAACATGTATTCACCGCATATAGGGCAGTCACAGTCTGTCGAACGCTCAATACAGCGATGGGTATCTCGAATAGAAATCGACAGACACACACAGCAAGTCTATACTTTAGGGTGAGCTCATCTAGAGGTACCAAACCTCACTATGGTGGAATAACATACCTTGCAATGATAGAAATCTTTCCCGAGTCCTTGACCGACTCGACAGATGCCACAATCATCGCAATGATATATACTCTTTCCAGCATCGTCATCCCACAGCTTGCATACACTGCAGTAATACCGTGCTCCCAGCTGCCCACACTCTCTGCACGCCTCTGCTGCAGGCTGAGCGCAACCGCAGAGCATACAGAGCATGTTCTTGGTTTCGCGTCGGTTTAGTGAGTGGTCTTCAACGCCGTCGTGGCAAAACCGGCAAGTGTACCACCGATCACAAGCAGAACATTGCAATTTGATATTCCGCTTGTAGTGTGGGCATCCTAGAGCAGGAGGTTCATCCTCGACTTCCGAAGATTCTGCCTGTTGATGGGATGCTGTCTCATTAGCATCTCTGTTATGATAAGGGAAACTGCCTCCTTGGAAATACGTTGGCTGGAGATCCTCGAGTGCAAGATGAAAGGAAGTAATAGCATTAGCGAGTGGTGATGAAGGTCCGGGATTCGATACATCCCGGGCCCTGTTATCGATTGAATGGGTAGAGACTGGCGTCATCGGTCTCTCGTGACTTATCATACTTGCTGGTGAGCCAGACCGCCGGATCTGACCAAGTTGCGACGTATTATACTGTTCGGTCATGAAACCATGTATAAGCCGTGCTTTTTCAGCATTCGATGCTTCAGTACGTTGGACAGCAATGATTTTTTTCCGCATGTAGCCCATTCCATCGTCTTCTAGCAGGGAACCATCTCCATTGCGGATACTGTAGCTGCCTGTACTTCCGGCAGTATTTTGTCTATGAACCCTCGAAGAGCGCACTGATTCTCCGTTGGGAACATTGCCTGTGTCGACCATCGAACGTAGCGAGCTGCTGAAAGATGAGGGATAAGACCTGAACCCATCGGGTATCCTGTATAGCGGATTGTCTGACGTCTCATCTCTGATGTTTATGTTCTCTGCTACTGATCTTACAGGTACATTTTCTTCCAAGTCGTTTTCTGTAAGCCACAAAGGGGTCTCGACTCCTTGGCTCGCTCTCCATGCCTGCAACTCTGCCTCTAACTCATCTACTCCGACTTCTGAAACTGGTGACTCCACCTGAGGTTCGCCAGAGATCATCCGGGCCGGAGCCTGGGTAATACTACCGGATGTAATATGGTCCTGCACTTCCCCCGCGACCGCCGTTCCCTCCAAGTCATCGTCGTGCTGTGACGCTTCATGGTTTTCCCGTGGAAATCGCAAAGTAGTAGCAGGTGGGGACTGGCTACCATTTCCAGGACGGGAAAACCGGCGAGCTTGTCTGATGACAGGTTCTATGAGAAATGACGAGATATAATGGCTCATTAGGTGGATTGGACTAGACTCTGAGCAGAGGTGACCGTCGCAACAGTTGGAGACAAAGGAACTTGCATCGCTCGAGACGCTCGATCACATGTCAAAAAGCAGTGAGGTTCATACATATAGAGTAGCAAAGTTGGTACCCGTAGGATGGTGGCGTCCTGGCGTTCCTCAAATGGTTTGCGGAACTTTCCCCGAGACTAGGAACATCTTTGATCCCGAGGGTCCACGAGGGTCCTCTTTGTAAGGTATCTTGGCAGCTCGTGGAGCTGCAACATCTACTATCTACTGTCTACACAACGGTACCTAGTCAACGGACTTGATCAAACGTATTCCCGGCTCTGTATAGCAAGGGGAAGGTCGCACTGATGACTCCGTGCGAGCCACGAGCTCTTCTGGATTCAAATAATTCTCCACCTCTTGAAGCTTGTATTTCCAATATTGAATCTTTCGGTCTATGGGATACATCTGGAATACGCTTAATGGATACATGAGCCTCTGACTGTACCTTATCTTTCCAGTGGTCACGGTAAATGTGACTGTGGCCTTCCTCAGGGTATGATCACTCACGTTCGTATTCAGTCACCGAATTTTCAAGCTTCTTAGTCTGTTTAAGAGGATTCGTCTTTGCAAAGTCAAAAGTTCATTACATCTGCAACCATGTCCCTTTCCAATTCTCATACATGTTATTCCACTTTGCGTTGTCCAAACACCACCTTTCGATTCCCTAGTTCTTTAGCCTTGTCTCAATTCGTCCTCGACCATCAGACCTTGACGGTACATTTGCCGCATCGTAGATGGTGGCACTTGGCGCATTGCACCACGTAGTGGATGTTGGTAGAATTGAGTACTGCCTGGCAACGACAGCATATGATATCTCCTTTCTTTGCGTTAGTGTTGGGGGTAGCAACTGTGGTAGTTGTAGTGGTACCAGTATTGGCAGATGGTGCTTGTGTGGAAGACATGGTACAAGAGCCTCCTCAATTTGCTGGGCTGCTTGACGGATTAGTGTATGAAGGGTCGCTATGAGGTCGGGTGGTTGTTAAGTTTGGGGAACGTCGGTAGATATCCAGGTTCGGGTATGGTATATCCAAGTTTGGCTTGATGTAGTGGTCGGTCAAGGACTGAAGGAGAAGAATGGAATACAAACGCCGTGCCTTAAGAAGCCGCAGGTGGTATAAAACAACGATGGTGGACGGTCATTTGTGAATACAATCGTAATTGTCATGGTATTCAGAAGTGGAGTCAACATTGTCTACATATCGAGACGCCACTGTTCCGGTATCAAGTACTGGGTGTTCCTAAGACACTGAACAGTTTTCTAATTGTCAAGAAGTGTACGCACAGCTGTTGAGTGGTGACTGGTTAAACGTTAGGAAAGCGTGTTGGATCGCTTGTTTACTATCGCCGTGAATAGCATGATCATTCCCCAATTATCAATTTCATAGAACGAACGCAATCCTCGAGCCAGCATTACTGATCCATCCAGCTGATGCCGAGTGACCTAATTCGGAACGCTAAAGACGCTTACCTTGAAGAGATCTCCCCAATGGCCACCGCCACATCATAGTGTTTCACAATATCTGCGCGAATTGCGTTTTGCCGCACAAGCTGTCATAAAGTAAGGACAGAGTAAAGAGCAGGAAACTGGGATCATCAGTGTAGATTGTAAACGTGACTGGGACACGCTTGCCATGAAAGCAGAGTCTGGATATCTCGTTCATTCGTAGAATCCATACGTAGAGCATGATAGTTTCTCAGCTGACAGGTTCTGTCCTCCATTCCAAATCCATAGATTCCGGAAAAGAACCTCTTCTGGTCTATTTTTGATCTTCCCATGGAGAACGAAGCAAGACAGAGAACTCACACATATAAAGATGACTGACTACCTTAGCAATAGATAGTGCAGCCGATGTTAATGCTGATGGGAATAGCACAGAGAGATGGGTGACCCCTAGCAAGACCTGGAGCATAATAGGACAATCAAAATGGTTGTTTTTGTAGTCTTACGACCAAGACAAAGGAACCGTAAAGAAGGTCAAGGACATAGCTAAAGTCACAAAACCAATATACTCATCCCCAAAGAGCCATTGACTGTAGCTCATTTAAAAAAAACAAAAAACAGACAGTCTCACCGCGCGACTCGAACGCTCAACCAAAAGATCAAAAAGGTAAATCCCCTGACACAATGCAGTGAATAATACCTTCTAACCCAGTTTCGGCCGTCAGAATTTTCTGGTGACACTGTGCACTAGACTAATAATGACTTTCGAACTTGATGAAATTAATTGATCTATTTTGATAGATATTTCGAACCAATGATTTGGTTTGTTTTCTAAAAGAGATAAACTTGTTTATACCAAAAAAGGAGAGAACGAATAAAGATCAAGGTGCATATTGATCCATCGAGGTTTGGAACTCACTACATAAGTCATTCCCACTCAGTGTGATGACGAGGATGACCAGCTGAATCGACTAATTAATTTGATATGGAGCGCCGAACGCAGCTCGATGTGAACCAAACATTGACAGGATGTACATTTCGCTTTCCGCTGTAGAAAACAACTGCCATAAGCACAACTTCTAAGTCTTCAAAATGATTGCTCGAAACCCCACTCCACCAGCGGATCTATCCCGCACAGTATTCTACCACGTGACACGGCATCAATTCCGCTCAGAATCCTTTTCCCTACGAGTATCGCGCGTAAACAAAAACCCCCCCACTCCCAAACTACCTACCCAGCATGTCCTCCATAGTGGAAAAACGCGCCGCCGCCCGCGAAGTCATTGATATTCTCTGCGAGATCTCAACCATCCTGGTTACGTCCCACTTCCCCCGGCCCCCACAGCCCTCTCACAACTCTAATGTCTTCGGTGCGCAGAATACCCACCTCGACCGCCAAACGCTCTCGATATGTGTGTCGCTGATAGAAAATGGCGTCAATCCTGAGGCGCTTGCGGTGAGTAACTCAGGGTGGGAGGTGGATTGTGGATGTTGAGGCTGATGTGATGAGTGTGTAGACTGTGATTCAGGAATTCAGGAAGAATGGGGGTAATGCGCCGAAGGGGAGTCAGAGGGAGAGTGGGGAGTCTGGCTAGGGGTTGTGATGGTTTAGGGGCATCGGCAAGTTTGGGTTGGATGGAGATGAAAACATGATACCCGCATATGGCGCACGAATGATCAATGTGATCACAGGGTGGGAGTATAATTGGACTTGGGGGCAACCCCTCGGTTGAAACCAAAACGAGTGTTTTTGCTCAGCAACGGATATCATGCACCACTCTTCACAAAAAATAACACACGATCAAGAGAAAACCCTTCAAGACTTGCCAACCAGCTTCTCCGCTTCTGTATCCTTCGTACCAGACTTTTCCCGAGGTTCCAGCTTCTTCTCGCTGGGAGAGCTGATGTCGTCTTTCAAAGCTTCCGCAGCCGCTTCCTTCAGCCTTTCACTGTCGTCCGGGCGAACATCCTTCTTTTTGGCATCATCGTCGTCACTGTCTCCCAGACTGAAGGGATCATGATCTGCTACGGGACTGGGGTCGACGGCTGCCAGAGGCTGCCATTTGCTTGATTTGGCGCTGGTACCAGATGCGGGCCGGATTTTGGGCTCAGGGGATGCGCGATACCCGACGTCAATCTCTTCTGGAGGGCCATCCTGAAACGACACTCGACGGCCATTGTTTGACTGAGGACGGGCAGGAGTTGGTTTGAAGAGATCGGGATTCGCTAATGGGCGAGTTGAGCGTCGTTGAGATGCTTGAACAGGTTAGCATAAAGGATACACGACCAAAGGTCCCGGCAACGCACCTTCTTGATCTCTCAACTGAAGATTAGTGAAATCATCTCCCAAGACTTGAGGGTCTGCATCGTATCGCTCTTGGTCGGCGCTGCGCCTTCCGGAATCACCACTTCTTCTTCCGCCATACTGGCCTCGAGACGGACCGCCATTGTAGCTTTGCGCTGGGCGCACAGGCTGGCCATGGAAAATCTCGTCTTCCTCACCATCAATTTTCTTTTTCAATCTATTTACCCAACTATTGATGGTTGATTGCGTTTCAATGAAACCCTTCTTGAGATTCTCGCGAATCGCAGGTAGATCATCTACCTCACCAGTCAGTGCAACGTAGTGGTAGAATTTCGATAGACCTACCATCGAGAAAGCTGCGCTCGCGATCATCGTAGACTTCATTGGGCCCTAGACTTGTATTTGTTTTGGACCTTAACGGTGCAGGTTCTCGCCGTTGCCCTGAAGTATTCCTCGGAGCTGGAGTATATGAGGCAGATGAATTGTAGTGCTCGGCAAGTTGTCGTGCGTATTGTTCGTCGGCCAGAAGTTGACTTTCTTCCGTAGAAGTTGGGGCAATCGGGGCTCGCTTCGGTCTCGGTGGTTGCGGTGGAGGAGCTGGTTCGGGCTCTATTTGAGAGTCTGGATCTGACATGCCTGTAGGGTTTAAGCATTCTCCATTGCGCAATTTTTTCTCTCATTTCATACCAAGTAGAGCATTGAAAGCGGGCTCGACCCTCCCACCGCTAGCCCGCAGGATAGCCTTGATGATCGCACCATCAATAGATGGGAAGGCTTCTTTCAGGGTGTTTTCTGCTTGCTGTTCGGGATTCAATGGTCGAGGTGGTTTTGGCGGAGCGACATCTTCTCCGGAGCTAGGCTGCGCTGCCGTAGTAGGCGTTGTGGAAGACACTTTGCGAGGGGATGGAGATGATGGATTTTCTTGAGGTTCATCGTCAAAATCAAGCTCACGCGCAGTTGTTGGGGATTCTGGCGGTCCTGTAGGCTTCTAGATATGGTATCAGTAAGCTCCACCTAACACTTGCAGTCCAAACCATACAGATTTTTCGGGATCGGACATGATTCAGTGTCTGCAACTGCACAGAAGTGGACCAACGCTCATAAACAAGTTGGCTTGGGAATCGTATCCAGGAGGCCTGTATTTCCGTATTTCTGATACAGTGATTTGTGTATGCTAAGGTTAGATTGAACTTCACACGCGGATTGCTCTACTGCGCCACAAGCGATAGGGCCGGCGATTAGGATCCCTGTCAATTCTACCTTACTACCTATCAATTTGTGCAAAACTCTGTGCCGTTTTCAGAAATCCTAGAATTTGCTGAGAGTCCCACCAAAATTAGGCCTAATTCTCAAAAATGACCAATATTTGTAGTTTTGAAAATTAATCAATCACAACGCTGTCACTGTTGTAGAAGTAGCAAATAAAGATTATACAGATTTCTTAATCAACATGTTTAACTCTCTATTTTTAATGCTACAGAAGTAAATTTGTCACAAATTGAACACAGAAAGAGTTTGTACTTTGATTTCTAGAAATTAGAATTATGATACAAGATGTTGCACGAAGAGAAAAGAAATAAAAAGCAGAAGATTAAAAGATTTTCAGAAAAATATCTAAACAAACTTCTGAAGCGTAGTTTACTTGTCGCTGCTCTGGACGCGATCTTGCCGTTCAAAGGCCTCTTGAAACACCTTCAACTTGGGTCACTGGACATATCCCTGTCGAATAAATGCGAAGAGGTTACGTTAACCATTCATGATGATCAGATTGTGTTGATGACCCACTGTCTTTAGGAAATGAGAACTTAATGCAGAGCTTAGATGAGGGAACCGTTGAGGCGCTTCAACTTCGAGCTCCGGCTGTATCGAAGCGGGATACAGCATATCAAACGAAGAAGACGCGGCTAGGACACCTGTTTCCTGAAATTAACGATATCGCAGTGCGAAGCGCTGTTGAACAGCGACTACTTCTTGTTGAAGACCGGATTCCCAGCCTATTTTCACTGACCAAGGACCTTAGATATCTAGAGGCACCTACTGCCCAAGTCCTCTAAGGGATCCCTCCGTCAAAACTTTCGATTCTTTTCCATATCTCTTGAGCAGATTACTAGCTCATTGAATATTCAGACAAGTGAGACATTTTACAAGCTAGCCTCAGGACCAGAAGATCTTTCTGACCTTGCTTATCGTCAACGTTCCTAGGAGCCATATGATATTTCGCTTCTCCTTCCAAAGTCTCTACTAAAAAAAACATGAATCCAATCATGCAGACATTAGATGCATCCAAAAGACTTTTAGGATTTAGATTGGCAGAGCTTGCCCATCGCTCTGGCTTCTCAATCCCAAATATTGACGATGCAGAGGGCAAAGAAGAGAGGTTCTTGCACGACATGCTCCATACCCTACCAGTGGAGCTATACAGGTTTGGGGCAGATATACCTCAACAACTTCTGGTATCGTTTAAGGATTATCTTCGAGCCTCGATGGTAAAGAATGAGGCTGCAGTTCCTTCAACCACTTTAGGCCCAGGAGAGTCTCCACCTCAAAGATGTGGTCGATCTTGCGGTGGTTCATCGGAAGACGCCGACCGTCTACATATGTTTGTGGAAAAAGTGCATGCTCCCTTGGCTGCATTTCACAGCGTTGGAGATGATATTAGCTCCTTTTATATTAAGCGATCAATATACCTAGCTTTTTTTGGTCATACACGAATACCAGGCTCAGCAGTCAACGGTAGTCCCCAAGAAAGTATCTTTAGCGAATAGAGGGTGAACACGGTCTTCCAGGTCGTTAAGCCATGTATCAGCATATTTAGATCTACGGTACTGTGAGTGCTACTTCGCGGGGTGTGAAAGGTCTATGTAATTTTCTCTGGTAAGATTGGATTCTCAGAGCTCTGCAATGTTGTCTAGTCCATTGTGGGACCTACCCTGTATCTTTGGTTGGACTATTCATGGTTTACGGGAACCCTGAACCAGTTGCGGTCACTCGGCCACGCTTGGTTTGGGAAGGTGTTCAACGAATATGTAGAGAGTGGTCCGTGTGAGCACTGGAGAGTTTTGGTCGTGGCCATTCGTAAAAATCATGCCTTTTGAGCCGCTCATCCGTGCGGCTTCTTCAGAGGAGCAGTTTGCACTTCACCAATCACTTGACTACCTACGCAAGAAGGGGGTCAGGCAATATCAACAAGAAAATGAAGATGGCCAAGGTACCTGATGCTACAGAGTGGATATCTGCAACTAGCGGCGAAACAAAAAGCGACTTCGATCCTTGGAGAGCCAATGGCTACAATACGTCACGCATTGGAGCGGAATCCCCTCAAATTGATGTTGCTGGATCTGTCCGAACGTTGGAAAAGTGTAGCGTTGAAATTATTCGTAAAGGACAGCCTTCTGGATTTCTAGATATCAGAACAAGAACTAGCTGAACACAAAGAAGAACAAGGTCATTGTCTCTATTTGATGTCTCACCACGTGTGACGTATAACACCACTAGAGTCCTCTCTCAGAATCCTTAATCACACACGTATCTAGGTTACCTTACCTTACAGGTATGTTCTACAACTCTAACTTTATCCATCCACACGGAGCACTATGCTCCCACATACCTGTCTCCTTGCGAAGGACATTTTCCTTCCTCAGAGAGTTTGTGATTTGGTTGTAGGAGCAAAGTAGGACTCTCAGCATGCCGCCTTCTTTCCCACAAAGCAACGCAACCGTAGGAGGCCTTGGAGATGCGAATACCGTTACCGTAAGGTTGCCCTACATAGGCATCAGCAAAGTACGTCTTATCTTGGTTGGGGGTAATTTACAGTATCAACAAGCGTAAATACGTTGTGTCCTGCAGGTATTGCGTCCATGTCTATTACTGGTGCAATTCCTCTCCGCGTTAAAGGGTCTCGTGAGCAGAGTAGACCGCTGGAGGCGGTGTAGTCGAGACGTCCAGCATGGTTCCCAAAAACTATGCTTTCGAGGTTCTCAATAGGCATGGCGCCTTGAAAGCCAATGAGCCATGGCTGTACCTCTTGTACTGCACCGTTGAATATGAAAGACATGCAGAAAGGGGCAAAGAAACCGACGATCAAAAATGGATAAGTCGCTAAACGTGGACATATATTTATAAATCTGATTATAAAGGGTTCTGGTCCGGGTGGGTTGACAACAAGTAATCGAACTATTAGGAGCGAGACCCAGAGTGCAATGCAAGCAACAAGCACAGCATTCCAGAGGCCTGTTGATGCAACAAACTTCATAACACATCGCTGCATTTTGGATTTACGGCTTTGGAACTTTACCCGCGGATTTAGGCTCCATTCGATGGGTGCCGCGTGGGAACTATCGACAATGATAGCCTCATCATGGCAAATACCAGCAACCTGACATAGCGGCTCAATGTCCCAAAGGTTCGCACCAAAGGCGTCGCCCGCACCGATCCAGCTGTTCGATCCGACTTCCCGAACGGGCAACATGCACACCATGCGTTCGATGATACGATCGCTGTCGTTGGACAAACACAGGCGGGCTAGTGCTTGCTGCTCAGAATCCGAAGGGTCCATACTCGGCCGTTTCCGGAGAAGTCCCATCAGAGCATATGCCATGTCACCATCCTCGAAGGGAAAGAATTCAAGAGCGCGCATAGCGTTGAGAGCTACCGAAAACAGCTCCAGCCGACTCAGCGTCAACAGACCTGAGAAGTGCTCAGCCAACAGGCGGAACTCCTCCTTCTTCCCTTTACCTTGGACGACATTTCCCACAGTGTCTGTATACGACTTCGTCCAAGCCCGTGCTGGCAATTGCATGATGCTTATAATCTCAGTCTTTCCGCCACCATTCACATTTATCACATGCCCAGGCGCAAGCAAGCACTCCGGTAGACACCACAGCCTTTTCCCAAACATCGCCAGCGATGTACTCATATCTCGATCTTCTGATAAAAGGACGCACACTTTCTCGGAGCCTCGTACAACGTCGCAGAAGCGGTGTACATCGTCAGTAGCCTCTGGCTGTTCGGGAGCGCGGAGGAAATCGATCCAGTAGGCTTCCAAATTGCTCCCCTCGACAACCTCTTCGGCACGCTGTTTTAGCCGCATTGCTGCTGCATCAGTGAGGACTAGTCGACCAGAAGCATCGGACTCCCGGTCGAATTGATTTGCGGCATAGCTGATAAAGATGTACGGCTTCTCAACCTGTGCGTCGTCGCCGTCGAGGATTTCCCATGATGAGTCAACCTTCACAAACAATTTTCGAGGCCGGTAGAGACGTTCTTGCTCGTTCTTGTTCACGGCTCGCGCGCGGTTGTCAGCAGCTGCAGAATGTCCATCGCGTGTTGGTGCGCTGTCAATTGCATTGCGAGGGTGTTTGGGATATTCGTGACACTCTCCTCGAAATTCAGCGTAATTCTTGGGTATCGATTCAATGCTGTCATATTTCCGAGAATAGCCTTGGGGTTTAGGATTGTCGATTGGGAACATTGTCAGGTATGCAAAGAGTGGGCTCAGGATTCCGGCTTTTAAGACCGCTTCTAGACATGCCGCTATCTTGATGGCCACATTAGAGTGTCTAGTAACGTCGCTGACTACCCAGGCTGACAGTCGCAAAGCAAGGGACGCATTGCTTGAAGCTTTGGTCGTTTTCCATGTGCCAAAAAGCTGTCGCTTTTGACTGATACTTGGCGGTTCCAAAGACTGAACTACTAACGGACGTGGCCTCCTCGTAATAGAGTTGATGTACTGTTGTGGCAGTGGTGCCTCGGTGGGTTGCTGTGCCGGATTATCAGAGTAAGGAAGTAGCAAGCTTGACAGCGAAGCCAATTCGGCAGGCTGCTCTTCATCATCTGCTGTGAAGAGGTCCATCACGAGCGCAGTATCTATACAGTACGAGACCCGATTATTCGAATTTCTGAGCCAAAATCTACGGTGAAATATTTGTGATTTCGAAAGAAAGTAAAGACATTCCAGACGTTATGACTTAGGCATTCGAAGTCGAGGCTGTGTTACCTGATTGGTCTAATCGAACATAAGCTGACGTCAACGAGGCTCAATCTATGCTTATAATAGTCTTATGATAAAGGCTATAACAGTTGTGGCACTTTTTATTGACTTATATTCGATCTGCTTCAGCATGAGAAGACATTATTCGGATTAAAAGTTGATGAACCACTGTTGCTCATAGCGATATAAACAAGATCGGTCGGGCCTAGAACTATTGCTTGCGACACTCCGTGGCTACATAGTAGCAGAAGTTGTCGCTCACCGAAACCGTGGTAGTGAATGCTCATATGTATGAGATGATGGTGAATTTGACATACGTAGCAACTGTTATTCTTAATGGCTACCTCACTGACAAAGGATCCATTTCTTTAATGTATTGGTATACGAGGTCATATGGGGCATTTTGGTAGATGGGGTTGAAGCTGGATAGGAGTCTATCACGTCTATCTAGGAGCGAGCAGGTGAAAACTCCACTAGCGGGCCCCAGCCCTATCAGCCCCATGAGGCGGAGATTACCATCTCCCCTATTTCCAACATTAGGTATTCTCCTGCTCGGATTGATCGTCATATACCTCGCCAGTACCTTGGACCTCCTGGGAGGTGTCTATTCTGCTCCCGAACCATATAAGACAATCACAACTCTGGAGCGGGGCTGTTGCGTGTGATCACATGCAAGCGCACCCCTCAAGTCCTCCACGACTCCAACAGAACTTTCGCCCATTCCTTCCACCTCATCTCCTCCCTCCCCACAACACAACCTCCCACCCTCTCAATTCCCAAGATCCTCGTCCTGCCCTCTCCCCCCGAGCAATCCGGCGTAACCGTAACACTCTCATCACACAGGCCCTCCTCAAACGTATCCGGGTCGGCAAGGATCCAATATGTCGCGTCTTTCTGCCTCTGAACCCTGGCTTGCTCCTTGGGCTGGAAGATTGTATATGTACTGGCAACTGAAGAGCATGTCGATGTAGAGCGTCCAGAAAGCTTTTATTCCCGGTTTCGGGATTTCTGCCTCCTCGCTGTCATCTGCCATAGAATAGCGTCCCGGCTAAGCGCTACCTGAAACCTTTGGCGCCAGGTGCGCTCAGCCTTTGACCCACCACCTGTTTCGGAATCCTTTGACATGCTGTCCACCTATCAAACATCCAGCACTGCGCCCACTTACCACGCTCTGTTTTGAATGGGAATACTTCGAGACATGTCAAGGCAACACTGATAGAACAGCAATCCGTCCCGGAGCTCCTTGAAACCCAACTCCGCCCTTCATGTCCGTCGCATCAACCACCCACGCCGCGAAGCACTTGCAGTACTTAAAGTCATGATCGTTCCCCGCACATTGTGGGCTCTCCATGAATCTAGCCTTCTGTCTAAGTGACTCATTTCTCTCGAATTTCTTCACATTGTTCTTAACCTACGCGAAACGATCTTTAAGCTCCAATCTTCCATCCACTGTACTTAAAGCGCAGCCAAGATGCGTCTTACAACGAGTGATTCGAGGTGGTCCACCTTAGGACGTGGCGCGCTCATCACCCTGTTCGGCATTCTTGGACTCTCACTTATTACATTGATCCTGTCGGGGGTTTGGGGCCGAGACATGACCAAATTGCCCTACGCTCCTCCATCTGGAAAGCCTTCTAATGCGTTGGTCTTCCTCCACTTCTCAAACCTGGTCGACCAAAACTGACATGTCTTTCGTTGAAAGGCTCCTTGTCTTCTACGCTGGCACCATGCCATTCATTACCCTTTTTTGGGCAACTTTGGATATCGGCTGGGCATCCGTGGCATCCCTCTCACCGGTCCACGCTCTAATATCGTCAATCATCTTACTCTGCGGCTGGATCACCCAATTCAGCATCTGGATGCAATGCGAAATGACCGCTCCGAATGTGGATGAGAGCTTCAGTGGATCAGAATGGTGTCCCAATGCCCAGCTCTCTGATCATGGTTCCACGCTAAAATCCACGACTGGGGACATCGGAACTGCGAGAGCATTCATTGGTCTTGTTGTTGCTGTGGGCGCTTTTGTTTACATGGTCCTTGCAGCGGTCTCTGTTGCCAGGGGCAGGAAAGTTGCGAGGACAGGCTTGCCATTCAGTAAGGATCCTAAAGATGAGTTGCTGTCGACGCGCTCTTAGGTTGACGTGTAGGTTGACCGGTGCAGCATTGAAAACGGGAACGGGATGGGTAGGACTGGGATCTAATTAAGAAACGAGAGAGAACTAATTGTGAAGGTCCTTGCCGGACGGGATCGGTGTGGGCATCGAACATGTTGGCATTCTTTGGAGCTTCAGAAAATACGACAATGACGACTTTCCCTATGTATGTGTTTGCGTGACTGTACATGTTTCTAAACCTAACTCTAGACTGCCCTACTGCTTTCTCCCTGTCTCGCAATAACTCTAAGCTTGCAAGTAACAAAATCTTACACTTCCGAAAACACTCTCTTCCATCAATACTTATAGATCAAGCCTTTCTGAAATCCTATAATCCCAATGCCCCTATTCGCTTTCAGTTCATCCAATCCCTATTCTATCATCATCAAATCGCTCCGTTCCATCGCAACTCAGCTGCCGGATCGCATTCCGCGCTCCCGCAAAGGAGACTCGTGTTGCGAATCTGATACCTAGCCCACCGTCTCATGAAAACAACAAAGCTGTTAGAGAACTCTTTCCGCTGCATCAATCGCCAACCACCACGAGCCGGGGAAGGTCGACATATATTGCAAGAGGTACCTAGGTCTCGACGGACCACATGGGCTGGGAGTTTTTGAATTTTATTGGCATTCTTGCATTCGTGGCGGCAGTAGTATAGGGCAGCCGTGAAGGCAGCAAATCCAGGCAGTCAAGGCAGCAGCCGGGTGGGGAAATCACAGGCCTCCTCAGCGATTGTATCGCAAAGGGACGCTGGATCTAGGCTGCGGGAGGCTGAGCCAGGCTATAGTGTTTGATGCAGGTTGTTGCAAATACTGGTAAGGCGAGCAGCTGTGCCCAGCTAAGGTACAAGGCAGCGGACTCAGGCCGCTGGGTTCTCCCTTAATGCTCCCTCCAAAGCGTCCCTACTTCTCCTCCCGAACGAAAACGGCAATCGCCCAATCCCAAGTTCGGGGTGTATATAATAATATATAGAGTTTCCCTCGAACTGAGTATAACACGTCATCTCGCGTTGATAAGGTATTCATCGTTTTGCTCCTTCGCTAAGGCCTTTCTGCTTCCCTGTGATCCCTCTGTACTCCCCTTGTGCTCTCCCTTGCTCCCTCTCTGCTCCCTCGTGCTCCCTCTCTGCTCCCTCCTGCTGCCATTTCTACTCCCCTGCTGCCTAGACTTCGCCACTCCCACAGGCCAGCAGCAGAACCTGAAGGTCTAGAACCGCCGCCAAGCCGAGTATTGCTGTCGATTAGTATTACTATTATTTAACTGCGACGCTATCTTATGCAACTGACTTGTATGAAATGTAATGATTCCACAAAATAAGCCGCCCTCGAATTAGCACATCAGCCTACCAATGCTGAGGTGGTATGATCCAGATAACTCCCACCCTTACCTACTCCTTCTCCATCGAACATGCCGTCCCCCATCCTCCGTTCTTTGTCTTTTCCCCCCCTTATTCGATGTCATTCAAGTTCGGATTATCGACACCTTGTCCAGTGTATAGACCACCTCTAGGACTGATGCATATTAGGGCTAGGGCATAGGGTTTGTAAACAAAGAATGTTTGTTGATCGAAGCAGGTAGGAGCTTCTAACTTTCCTGCTTTGTTTTCTACTTAATATATGTAACCTAGATGTCCCTCTTAGATCTTGATTAAGCAATTACATTGACACTAAACCTACTACATACTAGACCATGATAGCGAGTGTTCTTGTTCACTATTTATAAGTAAAGCAGCGAAAAATATGACGCCGCTGTTTCTGACTCCGTGATGGTTCAGGATGATGAACTTAGTCATGGATTGCTGAAGAGGTGGACACGAAGTTGAAAGACATTACGGAGAGCTGCCTTGAGGACTGTCGAGAGACTGCTGAGGAATGCGTTGAGTCCGCTCAGTGCGATAACCCCCAGCCTGGCCGCTGGGAGCAACATCGCTAGGTTCTCGAGGGCGATGACAGCGTCGGGGGAATTGCTGATGAGTGGATTGATTTGTGAGGTGGTAGAGGAGAAAAAGATTAAAGGAGAACACGAGGGTAAGGTGCGGTTATAATAGTAACGTGAAAGAGGAAGCCACTGATAGCAGGTATCTGTATTCGCGTCTAGAACAACGTGGCGGGTGCTGCTTGTCCCTTCCAAGTGATCGATAAACAACAAACATTTTCACACTATTTTACTCCACCCATATCTTCGTGGGCTAATTTCGCAGGATCCCATGAGCAACGAATGTATCATCGAGGTCGCCGGCAATCATTCAGATGCAGCTCCTAGTTCCGAAGTCTCCCTTTCATAATGTCACCAACCAACACAGCGAAGTCATAGTGACTAGAATTGTACGCTGATGGCTCATTTTGCGTCAGAGGAATGCTTCAGGTCTTATTTGATTATTGAAGAGCTAGTTGATGGCATTTTTGACCCTCTCCCTTCTCTCCACCCTAAGCCCCCACAAGTACACGATCGCAAAGGTAAGTACGGTGAGAACCCCTGTAACCACAACGAAAATGGCAACCTCGCGGCGAAAACCAGCCTCAGAACCAGACCCAGGGTTTCCTCCAGGAAATTGGACGAGATTGCTGCTGAAGATTGTCTATCCAACCGAAACCCAACAACAACGAATCAGCCACCTAGAAAATCCCACCCTACCAATTGTCACCAGACTAGACGTCTTTTCCGCTGTTCTTCTCTCCATAAATGGGGGGAGGAGGGAGGAAAAGCTTACAGCAGTCAACGTCGCGGGCAAATACGCTAGCGCAATCAAACTCGCATTCCTCATGGCGCGGGAATCGTTTCGCGCGTTTTGCGTAACGCAGAACATGGCCTTCGACTCGTCGGACGCGACGGACGCGAAATTGGCGAGGGAGAAGATTTTGGAGTGCACGAGGGAACCGTGCCGGTGGGAGAGGATTTTGAAGAGCTGCATAATGGGAGAAAAAGGAGGATGGTTAGAGATTTGATCATTGATGTATAGTTGGTGGGAATGATGATAGCTTGGTGGTTAGAGATAGATAGGGGAGGAGAACGCACGAGTTTGCTTGTGCTGGCGGAGGATTTGAGAAGCATGTTGAGACGCTTTTTCTGGGTGATGATTTTGTGGTTGTGTTGTCGTAGTTCGGCTTCCAGTTCATATTTGGATGGGTGCGAGAACTGAGGCGCGGAAGTCGGTAAGCTGGATATGGATTGCAAGAGTCTGATGAAGTTCTCGATGCTATCGGAGTGCGCGTCTAGCGTCACGATTGCTCGTCTGATCTTCGAGCGCAGTGTCTCCAAGAGTTGGCAATTTGAGAAGTCGAGGGCATAGTCTCGTTTGTGTTGGCGGTCTACGGATGAGAAACAGGCGACGTCACTCTATAGGCTGAGTTAGCTAATAATATATTCAAGTTACGTGGACTAGGTTAGGAGCTATTGTTGGCCTAGCCAGGGTTACCATTTCAGAGTGCTGCCCCCACAAGTATTGAATATGAGCGTCCCAATGCCGTTGACTGGCAATCAGGAATAATGCGTGCAGCGCCATGGGGTGAGGACCTGACGTAGCAGGCGAATGGCCAATGGGGCTGGCTGCAGGAATGGCGCGTTCCAGCTGTCCTCGAATAGGCGATGGCACTTGAATGACGATCCAGGTCGAGAGATTCCTAGTGAAGAAATACTGCTGATGGACCACTGCATGCCTGAGGGACCAAGGGTCTACGAGTTCGTTTCGATCATGCTGTTCAATATACCGTACGCTGTACGTGATTTCTGTATTGGGTTAAAGAGTTGTGCTGAACTAAGATAAAACTTACCGTAACTTTCAATTTGGCAACCTTCGTCTGATGAATGAAGCCGATAATACAAAATCCCGCAATTCTCTTCGGTGTCGGAGGTTTTGAAGCCTAGCTCCAAGGCCAAGTCTATAAATGCTAGGGAAGATGAACAATACTGGGCCAGCATGCAGAACATGTCAATGGAGACTTTGAGCCGGCTCCAAGAATTGGCTTGCGATATAATGCTTGCGGCTTTCAGCAAGTAAGGAATAGAGATGGTGTTTGAATTTGTCAGTACAAGAATTTGTCCTGGGAAGCATGTCGTGTTTTCTGGTGAAGGTGCGAATATCAGCCCAAGAGCTGACAGAGGGAATACGCTGTAGAGTACCTCCAATTCCGCCCGTAAGCCAGAGATCTCCTTGATGATGCATCTGTGAAGAGACACACTATCTGGTCCACATTAGTCCAGTCTGTATCTATGAGTGGTAGTCTGCTGTCACCATTGTCGCAACGACTAAGAATTTCAAGTGCGATCTTATGGGGGTCGTCCACGAATAGAAGGGAGGCTTGAGTCTGTAGTCGCTCTCTCGGATGGTGGAGGTCATCTATATATGGCCTTGAATTGCGGAGCATTAAAGGATACATATCCCAGCCTTGGAGTGCTTGCTGCTGCATGAGATCAATGGCAATTCGTTCTCGCTTGAGGAGAAGACATGAACGTAAGGCTTACAAACTCGACATCCTTGATCTCAGTGTACTGCGCAACTTGCATTGTCGTATGCACTTACCCAAAGGTTGAGAAGGAAAAGAGTGACGTTGTAATCCTCTTGGCACAGCTTCCATAAAACAGAGCAATGCACCGCCGCGTTTTATCAAACTGCTTCATGTTCATTTGTGATTTCTACAATGGCGATGTTTTTCAACAGCGCCTTGAGCTTTACCGGAAAGGGATGGCATTTGCATTAGAATCAATCGAAAACTCTACCAATCGTGAATGAACACGATTACATCCTGCAGCAAGACGTGGTTCAATCTGGCAAGGCTGAGAACAGACAAGGCCGCAATGATAGAAAAGGCCATCTCTTGTAATGCCGGACAAAGGCGCTGCCTGACTTCGAAGTGTCTTCAACTAAGTGGCTTGCAGAATGACTCACGTCAATTTCACAATCAACAAGCGATACATCATTCGAGCGAAATTGGTGGCGTTACTCAAGAAGCTGTTCGGAGACGACTATAGCATGGAGGTGAGCCGGTTCCGAGCCGCGGCTTATGAGGGGCAGTTCTCACTGACAGACCAGTAGGAAAGAGGAGACACTTTGAGCCTTGGGGCGTCAAGAAAGCTCACCAGCGTTAGTCACTCGCAAACATCGTTACTATAATATTGAGGATGCGCCGTCTAGGAAGAAATAGCTTCAGTGTCACGAACTGAATGATAGGCAGGAGGAGACAAACGTGCCTTAGCTAGCACTGTGTTGACCGCCCACTGTTCATGAATCAAAGCCCCATCATGCACATGCAGAGTGAGGCTGAAGGACGACCATGGTATAGTCGTAGGATAGAACAGATATTTTTGGCTCGTAATTGATTATGATTAAAACAGCACAGGACAATGCTCATATTTGTGTAAAAAAAATGTTTTGGAGCACTTGCCTTATCTTGTCTGAAAGTACCTCACAATCTTGTACGAGGTCAAAAACAAAGGATTAATATTCTTTTCTACGAGTAGTATGGTTTGAATTTTTGAATTCTTGTGGGTATGAAAGCTTATCTAATCAACTACGTTAGCCCTACGGAGGCCAATTGCGGATTCCGAATAATTAGTTTTTTGACCTCGTACTCGTACGAGGAAATAAAGTATCATTCTGCGCAAGCTGCGACGATGAATGTCTCCTGCCGTGAAATGCCTGTGTAGTCTGCCCCGGGGTCACGATGCCATCAACATTGAGTCAGATACGGACGGAAATCGATTCGCATCTACAAAAGTCTACCAGCGAGCGGTTTTTCATTGATCCTAAGGACCTTCGCTCCATCCTGACGCACACTGTCATCCTCGGTGCGATCCTGGAATGTTCCTTCCCAGTTCACCTACATGCTCATCTCGCTCACGAGATATTTCATAGAGGAATCAAGGTATTTGCAATCTTAGTACAAACCAGAAAGCCTAACTCAATGACCAAATTCCTCGAGCGCAATGAGTTGGATGCTCGGCTTCCGTTCAGCCAGGAACAGCTTTCTGATATTCTGCAAGAGGATGGAAAATTATTCCTCAGGAGCCAATGGGATTTTCTGCCCCACATCTTCCAACGAGATTACCATCAGCATATACCTAACAGCTACGTCTTGCCCTTTTTAGTTGAGAAAACTTTGGATGAGCTCGAAGGGGCCTTTGGAGTAATATCGGAAATAACGATAACGTCCTCAATGCAAGCCTTGATTACTGATCATGTACGTTCACAGCCAGCAGGTCATCGCGCGTTTTCTATAATGTGCTCATCCGCATTTAGGAAGGACCAATAGTTCTGATTCGCAAGCGTATCAAGGCTGGAAATACAGAGGAGACGCGAAGGAACTATGATGAGGAGAAAGAATGCCTTGAGCTGCTTCGTCTGCGTGGGCATCCTAACGTCCTTGAGTTGTTTGCGTCCTACACGTACAGGAGCGAGTATAATTTTCTCTTCCCCAGGATTGATATGGACCTCGAGCGCTTCTTGGCGCTTGACGAAAAGTATGGCCGTTTCAAGAAGAACTTCATCTATATCACCGCCATAGAAGGATTATCATCGGCACTCGAGAGTATTCACAACCTTCATCTCAACAAAGCGGATCATAAAGTCGATATGTCTCGTATTGGATACCACCATGATCTGCGGCCTCGAAATATCCTGGTCACTCCCAACAAATTTGTTCTTGCTGACTTCGGTCTATCAAGATTCAAGGTGGCTGATGTAAGTTCACGGACCAAATGGAAAGAGAATATGGGAGATTACATAGCTCCAGAGTGCATGGACCAGGATTTTGAACCTCAGGATGTTGGGCGAGCAATCGACATTTGGGCCTTTGGAGGCATCATCTTTGATCTTGCTTGGCATCGTGAGCAAGGCGTGAATGGAGTAAACCAGGCGCGTTCAGCTAGGCAAGGGCCTGCCGATAAGAATAACTGGAATAACCAATGCTTCTTCCTTGAAGATGGAATGAAACCTAAGGTGCTCCAGTCGTCAAATGAGCTTCGAATTCATTCCAAAGATGCGACTACCATCGGCTTACTGAACCTTGCTTTGTCGATGTTACAAATCGCGCCACAGAAACGCCCTCTCGCCACAGACGTCCGTCGTAATATGACGTTTCTAACTGTGAAATCCATGTTCAACAGTGCTCGCGAGAGATTAAGAGCTTATACGGAACACCTTGTAGAACAAGCTGATAGAGGCCCACCCTCAACCAAATTCCGGCTTGAAGTAACAAGACTCGATGCGTGGGCTTCCGTTCTGGGAGTCGATACCGATGAGCTGATCCCCAAAGATTTTGATAGTGCTATGCAATCAGTTGAAAGCAATGGTCGGTACGCTGAGCGCGCTCTGCAGGAAATTGAAGATACCTTCAAACACGGAGACGTCGCAGAATACCAAGGCACATTGACAAAGCTCGACGTTCCGCCCATCACCATTGAGTATTACGAAGAACGGCATGAGCTATTGCATCAACTCGTCGAGAAATTGTTAAGATCTCTTGTGCCAATTTATAGAAAACGTGTTGACCAGGTTTGGCAGCAACTGTATATCAACACAAATGATACTAAAATTCGTGGAGAGAGAAGCCTGGCAGTTGGCAGTGCAACCGATTCTCAATACGGAGATATTTTTGCCATGTCATCCATAAGGGCCTTGCGTCTGGCATTCTACGACCATTTTCGCCTTGTTGGAGATGTCGGATTGCTATTGCCAGAAAGAAGCCTGAAAGCTGATGTGTTTTTCAACTCCAAGTCAAAGCATCAAATCGGCTGGTACAGTTCATCTGAGGGATCTAAAAATAGCTCACAAACGCCCATTCAAGTTCTGGTCGAGCGAATTTTCTGCCCACCAATTACAACAATTCAGTCGTCAGAGGAGAGGACAACACGGATAGGTGCATTAGCAGAGCTCCTGCACCAAAAACCGAAGCCCAAGGATTTTAGAGTTCTGGATTGCTTAGGCTTCATCGATTCAAGTCTCAGTGAGGGCTTCGATTTCCTATACGAGTTCCCACGTGCTGTTGTCGGCGGGCCAAGGCTTATCCCCAAAAGTCTTGACGACCTGCTCAAAGCTGGAGTGCCTGAACCAGCTCTCGAAGAAAGAATCGGCTTGGCCAAAGCGCTGGTATCAAGCATACATCAATTGCACACTGCGGACTGGTTACACAGAAATATCAGTCCGACCAGTGTCCTGTTCTTTGTCCCAGATATTGAGAAACCACATATTAAATGGGAGGAGCCCTATCTTGTGAATTTCAGTCATAGTCGACCGGACGGGAACATTTGGGCTACCGATGGCCCTGCTCCCGAACAGGACTACCAACATCCTAAGTACCTTCGTGACGAAGATTTACATCCACGCTTCAAAAAGCAATATGACTACTACAGCATTGGAGTCGTACTTTTAGAGGTGGGACTTTGGCAGCCGTTGGTTGATAAGCTTAAAGGCAGGGGGGGTAATCCGGCTGAATTGAGAAATACGTTGGTTCAGAAGTATGTGCCACATTTGAGAAGAACTATTGGCAAAAGGTATCGGAACGCGATTCGAGAATGCCTAGAAGGCGACCATCTTCAAGAGACGGCCGCAGCTCATAAGATATCGGGATTCTTTGAGTACGTGATGGAACCCCTATTCGAGATCCGAATCTAATGCTGGATCCAAATCCGAGTAAGTGTATTGTTAACACCACCGTGTTGCGGAAAACAAACACCTCTTCAAAACATGGATGAAGGAATCTAGCCTTCAAAGGAACGGATCAGAAAACTATGCTGTATATTCTGTCCATCATGTTGAGACTACTTCATCCATTGCACTTCTGTTACACTGCCTGATCTCCTGTCGGAAACGCTTCGTCTTGTACTTCCAACAATTTCTTGACAGTCTCAATATCTCGAGCAGTCTTAGAAGTATCGCAGTGACTCTTCCCTAACAAGCAGATGCGAATTTTCAGAACTTGTCCATATAATGTAAGGGATTCCATCAAACGACTTTGCACTTTGTACATGCTTGCTAGCGCAGACATACACTTCAAAACATTCTGATCGTTTTCTCCTCTCTCAATATTTCCTGCTGCAATATTTTCAATCTGCACTGCTTCAGCTTGATGCCAACATCCCCGGTCATGTAGAATCCACATCAGATTTGTTCTACTGGCCAATACGGATGGATGGCTTTTCCCGAGCTTTTCTGACCTAATACGAACTACATCAGTCTCCAGATGCTCGGCTTCCTCAAATCGTCCTTGATTTTGGTAATTCCTAGCAAGGCTCGCGGCTGTTGTGGTTGTGTCTTCATGTTCAATGCCTATGATGATTTTTCTCACGTCCAAAACCTGCTTCAACATTGACTCTTCCTTTTCTAATTGTTTCTTTTTCCCGTAAGTCAGTGCAAGATTGTGCATCGACGTCAGGGTGTCTGGATGATTTAATCCTAGCAATTTTCTCCTCAGTTTGACTACTTTCAATTCCATCTCCTCGGCGTCATTGAAGTGTCCTTGCCCCCACCTAATTACGGCCAGATTCGACATACTATACCACGTAGACTGGTGATCCTCTCCGAGCGTTCTCAGACGAGCTTCGAGTATTTGAGACTGAAGACGCTCGGCTTCCGCCAATTGGCCTTGCTTGAAATACACAGCTGCTAGAATGGATTTTGCTGCGAGCGTTCCTTTGTGTTCGTTACCAGCTATACGAGTCTTAACTGCTATCACACGTAGCAAATTCTTTTCAGCCTGCGTCCAACGTCCTAGCTCCGTCTGTGTGTGAGCAAGGTTGGTCAGACTTTGAAGAGTGCCCATGTGCTCTTCGCCTAGGTGTTCCGTATAGTAGTCGGCAGCTTCTGATCGATAGCGTTCAGCTAGTTGCAAACGGTCTTGAAGGCTGTATGTATGGCATAGATCCGCCAAAACTTTCATCTCATTATCTTTGTCCCCATTCGCTTTGAGTGACTTGAAAAGGCTTTCTTGCATGTCGGCGGCTTCATTGTACATGCCGTTATCATTCAAAACTCGAGCCAATGTACGTTTCAATGTAACGGTCATCATATGCGCCTCTCCGAAAGAGATTCCAATGTCTCTCACTTCCTCTGCCAATTCTGCCTTGATTTGGGAAAAGTCAACCCCGTGGACTATCCTATACTCATGGGCGTGGTCCACTTCAGAAATGAATTGGTCCTGTAGCTTACGTATTCGCCTACTTCTGTACGGTGGAACTATCAAAATTTTGGCGTAGTTTACCTGAGATTCCAGTTCATTCGTTGACCTACCACTTCTCTCAAGCCATATAAGGGATTGCTCAATGCTACGAGGCTGACCGTACCCCGTATAGTAGCTAAGTGCTATCTGCAATGAGATGTGAATTTTGCATTCCGAGCACCCAGATACCCAGTACTGATTCACCAACTCCTGAATGATACCAACGCGTATACGGCGATCCGCGTGCGAAAGCACCATCATGTATTCCGCAAGCTATTAATAGTCAGCCATCGGCGTACCAGATGGTCGGAGTCATCGCCCACATTAAAAGTAGGGTGGAAATCCGCCCAATGCTTTTTTATTGGAGGTTGATTAGGGTAAGATGGATCTTTTAAAACTCTTTACTCTTGAATCAGCCGCGAAAATCGTCCTAAATCAAGCGCTGCCTACCTATCATCTCCCAATAATTTCAGAATTAATTGAAAATCAGACGACCTCGCGGTGGGTTTTTCGGCAAGAGTGAGAGTGAAAAACGAGTCTAGCTTAGACTGCTGCTCCCGAGTAATTCCTTCGTAGGCGAGCACGACTTCCCTCACCGCATCTTGAAGCCTGTTGGTCTTCTTCAGCATCGCCAGCGTTACTATTGTAGGAGGCAACCCAGTGATAGCATGATCGTCATCTTGACAGTGATTCAAGCTGGCCGCTGAGAAGGACAGACTATCCCCGAATAGAACCCATAAACAGAGCAAGCCAAAGCTATAAATATCCATCTTTGTTGCTTGCCAGAAAGGACACCCTCGATGATGGTATTCTGGGGGACTCCATGGTTTTGACCTTGGCATAAAAACCCATGTTTCATTGTCGTCACTGATCGAAGCATCCCCCAGATCAGCTAGCTTCACGATTCGCTTTCCATCTTCTTCAAATACCAAGGCGTTCGATGGTTTGACGTCTCCGTGTATGATATCTGAGACTATCAGTAAGCATCACTCGCTTTGGCCAGGTCCATGGTCAAACCAACAATATCTATGTAAAGCTGCGAGAGCATTCGCGATATCTGCACAGAAACCAAGCCTCTCACCGAAGGTAATGCTCCTGGCTTTCTCCGATAACAAGAAATCCTGCAAATTGCCCAAAGTGAATTTCTCGAATATCAGGACCGGCGCTATTCGCTCCGGCTCTTTAAGAATCTCGCAGCAGTAAGCCTCTAGCCGAATAAGATTCTCATGGTTGATAAGCCAAACATGACGTAGAATTAGTGCTTCTCTCCCTAATCTTTCAAAGCACTTTTCCGTGTTGAGCCCATCAAAGAAAAGTCGCTTGAACGCAAAACTAGTTCCAGTGTTGATCAGGGCCTGGGAAACGCCGGCGGAGCCCCCCTTACCAAGATCTTCGAGAGCAGGTTGCCACTTGATTGGCAAAAAGTCTACTCCAGACTTTTGCATCAAACCTAAGAATGAGATCAAATCATGATGGCCCACAGATGCGGACTCTTGAGCTAGCTCTCTGGAGCAGGTGGCAGGCTTCTGAGAGATTGAGTATTGAGGCACCAGGACTGAGGTTGCCATGGCGAGACAAAATAAGTCCAACGCTACTTCATAGCATCTGTATCAGCTTGGTAACACGTTCAGAAGACTGAAAGCCAATCACAACATTTCGTTCACAATATGAGGCGTCGATGAAGTTGACCACATAGCAAGAAGACAGATTTAAACCGTCCTATCATGCTGCAATAAGCAAATCTAGGCGATTGTCGAAGCACAAGTGGTGAAAGTTGTGGGTCATGGCCTACATCATCATTGTTGGAATAGAATTGATACCGATGCCCATTGCTGATGCTGGCGTGCTGCAGCAGAGCCACCAGGGTTTGATTGGTGGCCACACGGATAGCAAAAAAAGTGGGCTGCTGGCTACGCGAATTGGACTTGTACTGTAAAATACAGCCAACGGCAGCCTATCCCCCCTAATTAGCAGCATAACATAAGGAACAGTATGATCATTATCTGCGCAGCTAAGCCTCCGCTCAGCCTCGTCTAGCCTCAAGCTGTAGCAGCAGCTCCTGCGGGCGCCCAGACATGTTTTCTCCTCGTCCGACACGAACAGCTCCAAAAGCCGCAGGCATCAAGCGAGGTGCTAGGTCTGGGGCAGCAGGCTTGGCGAATGTGTTCAACAAACGTCTTTAGCAGCTATAGCCGAGTGCGAGGCCGTCAATGTGATACTGCGCCCTCTCTAGTATAGGCAGCAACAACAGGGCCCTTCCTGCTTGCTCCCTGCACGCACCCCCAGACTCCCCTTGTGCTCCCTCGGGCTCCCCCGATCCTCCCCCGATCCTCCCCCAATGCTCCCCCAATGCTCCCTCGGTGCTCTCCCAGTGCTCCCGCTGAAGCGGCCCTGCTCCCTTTCCCGAACTGAAAGGGTAATTGGCAATCCTAAGTTCGGGGTGTATATAATATATATATAGTATCGCCGAACTCAAGGCAACACGTGACCGCTGGCTAATTAAGGGGCCGCCGCTTTGCTCCCCAACTAAGGCCCATTTCGTAGATGTGCTCTCCCTCTGCTCTCCCATGCTCTCTTGCTGCTCCCCTATGCTCCCTCGATACTCCTCTGCTCCCTCGGTGCGCCTTCTAAAGCGGCACTACTCCCATACTCAAACGAACCGACTGCAAGTAGTCTCATTCGCACTTCCACTGCTCGATCTTCATCGCCATCCAAAGCAGCGTAAGTACGGTCGCAAAGACACTTCCAATGCCCGTAGCGCCAGAAACGTCTTTCGTTTTTACCACATACGCCACCACTGGTCTGAAACAGACAAGCAACACACAGATTATCGTAAAAATGATGCTCACGCTATCTGGACCCTCGATAATGTGCACGCCCCAACCGGTCGGTAGGTCTTCGCTAGACCGCGTGATAGAGGTAAAAAGCTTTTTTGGCAGCCGATGAAACCAGATGGACTTACACGACTTACCCCCGGTTTTTCGGGCGCACTTCATTAGATGCATGAAGGTATCACTTGGCATTGGAGGGGGAGGTACTGGGGGGCAAGGGCTGTAGTGGTATTCTTTGCGGGTGACATGCTCTTGAGAGGGAAAGCTGTTTTGTTTGAGTATACTGACGCGGTGCCTGTCTTCGAGGCAGAAGTGAACGAATCGCATAGCGATTGGTTTGAGAAGATAGTGTTTCTTAAGCCGATGGCCCCGAATCTCGTGATACTGATTGCGGATCAGCTCGAAGAGATGGAGGTCATTTGTGACCCGGGTAAGGTCGATTTCGCCCAGCCTTTTCTGAAACTCGCCTGTGTTTACACAAAGCTCGAAAAATTTTGGTATGAACTCAGCACCAAAAGAATCTTGCGATTGCTCCATGGCAGATGATAATTCGGATGCAATCGGCAGGGTATGGGAAGATTGCCTTGGAAAATGTTGCTGAGATCCCAGGTGGGCTTGTTCAGGTGTACTAGGGGCATCAGATGTTTGCGACGTTCCCGATGAAGATGAAGGTGATAGTGCCGCAGTTAATACCATTAGCTCGGCGGGATCCGTTGTAGCAAAATCGCCGTATAACTCTCTGCCGCATTCCTATACATTTTCAGCTGAAAACTAATCCGGTATACGTTGACCACTAACACAAATCCATGTAATTCTCTGATGATTGACAGGGATGCGAGGGCGAAGATTTCGCAGGCAGAGTCTCTTAAAGGAGTCTGATATCCAGGATGAAGGGAAGAAAGAAACTTGGAAATTTGACCTAACCCTAGCTACAATATAAGATATGTAGCGGCGTGCTGATAAGCACGAAATTCTCAGAGACCATGCTGTGCTCAGTGACGCATTTCGGGTGTAATTAAATTGCTGAGCCAATTGTTGATTTATCTGTGATGCCGAAGGTCTTGCGTCTCGTTTCCACCCCTTGGGTGTTACCCTCGGGTCAGTATTTAAGCCTAGAGGTTGAACGAAATCTTCCTCGTCCCCTGTACTACATGTTGATTCAGCAGAAGTGTAGCCACTGTCATAACCACGATATTTTCCCTCCATAAGGCGTCTCCTTGGCTGACTTTGCCATTTGAGAAGGGTCAATTCCTCCGCAAAATCTTGGTCCTTTGATCTTGGCTGGACAAGTGGGCTTAGTCGGTATTGGAAATCTGGGAGCCTGTTGTGAGTTTCAGCGTATATATCATAGTCGCCATCAATCTTAGCGTTCGTTGGTCTATTCCTGCCAGTCGTGTGTTTCTCGGCTACTGGGGTTACGCCTCTTGTGCTGTCCCAGGTGGTCGTGCGCTCGGAAACTACCATGGATACAGCCTCTTGATGTAGTGTTTCGTTCGGTGGTAAGTTAATTCGCTTTGCATCTTCGATTCGGCGGAGCAAACCGTGAAAAGCATCAGCGACATCCGTCGACTTTTCATTCCTGGCGTTGAAATAGTCTAAAGGCGTAAGATCCGAGTTGTCGATGGCTTGTCCGTCAAGTTGGATCAGATCAACTGTTTCTTCGAAAGCCACGATCAGCCTTTGATCGCCAAGTTTTGCCAAGAGATGTAGCACCGACTCATTCGTTCGAGGATGCTTGTCCATAATGTTTACATCATGACGCTTCAGCAGAACCGTGGAGATCAAATTCCAGCCTTTTTCAAAAGGCCAAGCAAGGATACAATATGCATTGTCCGAGGGTCCTAGCTCTGGCGGATAAAAAACGTTGCTGCCAAAGTCCATCAATTCCGCAAGACTCACGACATCTTGGTTCACCATGGATAAGTTAGCGGGAGAAAAGCCTCTTTTCTCTCGGATTTCCAGGTTGCTGCCTCGATTGAGAAGCATAATCAATGTGGGATGAATTCGGACCTTGTCTGTGCCGTTCCAAGCGACTAAGCGCCAGATGTAAAGGACTTCGGCCGCTATCGTCTTGCCAGTCAATATTGGCTCCATATTGCAGAAGGGATTGGATACTGTGAGGATGCGCGTTCAGGCTGGCAAACCCTAAGGCAGTCATTCCGTGGAAGACTGTTAACTCGCCCTTGTAGGGAATGTCGACTTTAGCGCCAGCTTCGATCAAGGGCTTCATGAAATCTGCCCCTCTTCCTAACGTTCCACATGCCTGTAAAGCAGTGTGACCATCCAAGTCCCATCTGTTAGGATCGGCTCCCAATCTCAGAAGGCTCTGAGGCATTCAGGAGCGGCGAAAGAGCCTCTGCAAGACCATACGATTGGGCTTACTCCAACGTTCGGATCGGCACCGTATCTCAAGAGCAACTCTGAGCCGACTGTATCTGCTCGACGTACAGCCCAGTATAGCGGACTTCTATCATTGCAATCAAGGGCATTAATTTCCGAAAGAGTGCTTTCCCTGAGGACTTGTTCCAAGTCCACCTTGACAAAACCCAGGACTGAGCAGTGCAAGCGGGTGAATTTTTTGCTTAGCAAGGCATCCTCATAACTCATGGAAATTCGTGTCACATCTGGGTAAGCAACATCAAATATAGTCTTATCCCGTGCAAGATCCGCTGCTGATCTGTTCACGAATCAATAAGGGCTTATGGCCATCGTTTGATGTCCCTCACCTGTTACGACTATTGTATGCGTCTGGATCACTACCATAATCAAGTAAAAATGTGGAGACCTCAACTTGGTTTCCTCTGACAGCTTTCTATAACAATCGAGTTAGATTCTTGCAGCAAGTCATGGAACGTTAGCTTACATGTAACATGGTGTCGCAGTCTGAGTCTATGTCAAAATGGGAAGCCCGCCCCTGTGCGAATAGCTCCCTTAGCATTCCAAGGTTCCCCTCGTAGCAGTACTGGAAGACCTCGGAGTCTTTAGGGAGGATGCGTTGGAAATTAAGACTGAAGCCGGGGCCAGAATTTTCACTGCGAGAAATGACCAACGTCAGAGCCCTTTGTAGAAAAAACCTTGGAAAAACATAGATAATAGTAGTACTGGCAGCACCACGCAGGAAACATCCGGAGCTGTTACAAGGTATGCATGGCAGTCTTTTCCTCTTCACCATCAAGTAACCTAGGAGACTTTGCAGCTGACGAGGAGAAGAAAAGAACGTCTCATAATGACAGTGACAAGAGCACCCTCGGCCGCATGAATCTATGCGACATCCACTATCATAAACCAAAGGCAACTTATTTGGTTCGCCGGTGAAAGTATGGGTCGTTATCGCCGAAGTTCCTGCCATTAAGACCGTCACGAAGTCTTTTGTGTAGCACTTACATTCTTTTCTCAGTTGCTTGACCTTTCCCTTGTACGCTTTCCATATCCTCGAGAGATTCACTTGGTTCGCTTGCTGGCTGATTCCGTCGACCTGGTCGATTATCTCTTGAATATCATTCAACAATTCAGGTAGTCCAATGAGTGATTTCTCAAGTATTGCGTTATCTCTGTCTGAAACTGACAACTTTCGTCAATGAAGGCAGTCTCAGTCAAAAAGATGAAACATACGCGTTTCCATCATATTCTGTAGCTCCACTAAAAGGACATGTAAATCGCTGACTTCATCGAGCAAATCTAAAGCATCTGCCGGCACGCTGTGTTTTTTTGCGACTAGCATCACAGCATCTCTCCAGTTCTTTGCAGCGTCTGCAGTGACTATGATGCTGGCTGCGATTGATGTTGGATCCGTATCCCGCATGCCTAAATCCTTTAATACCCAGTGGATCTTCGGACTGAGGTGATACTGAAAGCTAGAGAAGAGACTATGTCGAGGCTACAGTCAACCTGTATGATGGGCTCGGATTGTACAAGTGGCACACTATATGAGTGACAGAGTTCTCCACGACTATTGGATCTGGAAATAAGAATGCAAGAACAATGTTGCAAAGCAACGGAGAAGGTACAAGTGAGTGAAAGAATGGTAGAAAATATTGATTTACGTGAAGATAGCATACAGTCCCTCAGCTCAGCCTTATTCGCTTTGCGGTCACACCGTCACCAGGTACTAGTCGTGACCACATTCGATGTTGATAGGAAGGAATTTAGGGTCGCTAGTTATGCGAGTAGTCATCATATGAATGCGGGGTTGCTTGATTGAATATATCGGGGTTACAGTTGGTGGGGGGTTGGAAAAGTTGAGCCAGGGCCGGAACTTTTTTTTTTGGATTCCGGCCCCGACTCAACTTTCTGCATACATGTATGCTAACCATGAGTTCAAAATTATTCCAATCCCGACTCAGCTTTCTGCATATGCAAATCATGAGCTGAAGAATTAATACTATATAGCTAAAGTAGTTAGAAGATAAACAGCAAGAGCGAAATATTGAAGTCGTGCATATGCACAGCTTGAGCGAAGCATCGAGAAAACAGCACAATCACAGATCATGCATATATCATGAATAGCAAGACGAGCAAAGATTCTTCTACATATGCTTAGCATATGCATTAAACATGCGAATTATGAACTCAACTTGTGACATTCTCATTCACAAGCTATCGTTCATGTTATCTTTGTCAGATCTTTCTTCTGCATTTTCTTCTTCATTCTCGTTTTCTGCTCGTGATTTGCGATATTTGCATTGAGAGAATCTTGAGTTTCTTCTTAGTATATGCGTGACATACGAAATATGCGAAGTGGTTTCTTTGTGCTCAGTTGATGCTGCGCATATGCACAGACGAGACTTTGATGATCAGATGTGAATTTATTTGTGGCCTCGCTTAATGCTCTTGGCATATGCTTCGCATAGGGCCTGAGACTTTTCCAACCCGACGTCAGGTCTTGAATGTGCGGGGCATATGCCATTTTTAAAGTCCAACCCGACGCCAAGAATTTTTTCCGACCCCGGCTCAACTTTTCCAACCCCCCGGCCAGCTGTAACCCGAAATAGATCCTACTCGTACTACGGTTGCTGGGGTATTATTCCCTAGTACACGCTAAAATAACCCCTGCTAGCTAACATTGGGTGTTGCCAGAATATTCGGCCCCTATTTACTTCTACATCAGATTTTAAACCACCTACCAGCCCATCTACCAGCCAAACGAAGCCTATCAGCCAAACGAAGCCTACCAGCCAAATGAAGCCTATCAGCCAAATGAAGCCTACCAGTCAAACGGAGCCTCCTAAAACACCCACTAAGCAGTCAGATTTATCCAGAGATCTTCGACTTCAGGCTCGAACATTAAAAGAAATTGGCTGGAAATATGCCAAAATAGCTGAATTTCTGAAAATAACCCTTCATCAGGTTCAATACGCATGTTCTCATAGACCTACTCCACAAAAGCGTCGATGCGGTCGAAAATCTACAATCGACGCCGTTTCTCGACAATTCTTAGTTGAATTTGTATGTGCATCGGCGGAGAATCGGCAGTTACCCTACAATCAATTACCGTGGAAGCTCGGATGGGATGTGACTGAAGATGCAATACGTTTGGCCCTGAAAAAAGAAGGTTTCTCCAGAAGAATAGCTCGAAGAAAGCCTCCAATTTCTGAAACAAATCGACTTCTTCGACTTGCCTGGGCACACGAGCATCTGAACTGGACCAAAGAACAGTGGCAAACTATACTGTGGAGCGATGAAACCTGGGTCAACGGAAGCCGTCATAAGAAGATTTACGTCACCAGGAGAGCGCACGAAGAGTACGATCCCACGTGTATTGTACCTCGCCTTCCGGAGAAAGGTGGCTGGATGTTCTGGGGATGCTTTTCGGGAAAGATCAAAGGTCCCTGTGTTTTCTGGGAGAAAGACTGGGGCAAAATCAATAAAGAGTCCTATTCAGAGCATATTATACCTGTGGTAGAGGGCTGGATGAAGTTGACCTCAGGTCTTCTCTTCATGCAAGATAACGCTCCCGGTCATGCGGCGAAATATACTCGGGAGGAGCTTCAGAGTAGAAATATTCCGTACATAAGCTGGCCACCGTACTCGCCCGATTTAAACCCCATCGAATCGGTATGGAATATAATGAAGGATTGGATTCAGGAGCATTATGGCGATCAGGACAAGCTCTCCTATGATACTCTAAGAAAAGCAGTACGAGAAGCCTGGGATGCTGTCACACCGGAGCAGCTAGATGCTCTTATTGACGAAATGCATGATCGTTGCGAAGCTGTTATATTAGCGGAGGGGAAACAGACCAAATATTAGGTGTATATCCCAGGAGCTGTAGATAAACTGCGTACAAGCTATTTTTGATCCGGTTAGAGTGAAGCTAAAATTTAGTAGTATACTAGGGAATAATACCCCGGAGACGTAGTATTTACGGGGTTCCTGCGCACACTGGGTTTCCGCGCAGGCTAACTATAACTAGTAGAATTAGTGTTCTTTCGTTGGCGCTAATCATAATGATATCCGAAACTAACTTGTCTAGGTTAGCATGCGCAGAAACCCAGTGTGCGCAGGAACAGTAAATACGAGTAAACGCTTTCTATTTAAGCGCCGAAGGAATGTTGGAAATCGTCTTAGGAGTATTTCGATCAGACTTGAGGTGATCAATCTGCAGATCCACGGTATGCGACCAACGTCCTAGACGATTCATCACTGTCGCCCATCGAGACTCGGTTCAGAGAAAGCAGAACGATGTTCATGTCGACTCCCAACTGACAAGTTCTTGTAGCTCTTTGAATAGTCATCATCCCTCAAAACCTTATTAGCACTTTCGAGTTTTGTCCTAGAAGATCCTTCTGGAAAGAAATAGCGAATTCCTACTCTCACTTCTAGTCTGCGCCATCTCGTCCAACGATGAGGGTCAAAATTGAAGTGGAAATGCTCCAAGCAAGCATTGATGAACACGACGAGAGCCATTTTCGATTCCTTGTCGACAAGAAGTTTGTAAAGTACGTTACCATAGACGCTGGACTCTATTCGGTCGAGGACATGTGCTTCGCTCCTGCCCTGATACCGCTACTCCCGGCTTTCCCACCCAGCGACTGGAACGACGGCCATCTCGCAAAGGATCCTGAAACCAGTAAACCGGTTTTCTCCCGAGCTGTGCGACAACAATTCCCAGGTGTGAAGTCTACGTGGCATGACACGTTTGTGGACCATCTAGAGCTCAAGAGCGGCAGAAAGCTACGATCGAACGTCTACGAGGTCTCGTCACCACGGTTCCCGTCCACCGTAGTTGCCAAATTCGCGCTGTTTCCGTGGGAGATACCTCATCTGGAGGCCGAAACAGCCGCTTACCAATGGATTGGCGGTCGAGGAATTGGGCCTCGATTCTTAGGTCACTTGACTGAGGAAGGCAGAGTCATTGGGTTCCTCATTGAGAGGATCGCTGAATCACGACATGCTGGCCCGGCGGATCTTTCGGCGTGCCAAGAGGCTCTTTCGAGACTGCATCGGCTAGGTGTCAGGCATGGGGACGTCAACAAGCACAACTTTCTGATCCATGAGGGGCGAGCGACGATGATTGATTTCGACTGCGCACGCCAGTTTGACAATCAAGAGCCTCTGAGGATGGAATTCGAGAGTTTGCCGGCGCAGTTGATGGATAATTCTGGTAGAGGCGGATGTGAAGTGATAAGTAATAGCTCGTGAGACTGGTTTGAAATTCAATGTAACTCATCATATTGGACTGATTGCTGCTCGAACATGGACGAGATTCATATCGCTCTGAATATACTAACGGCTGGACGGTGTTCCACATAGAATGTGCTGTAATCCCTGGCCCGACCCCGATGGTCTCAAAGTCATGTGAGTGGCAGCTAAAGTACTCATGTTATAGGACGAGACGACGAACACTATTGCTGTTCAAGAGCTAGGCAGTGCTTGAAATGCAATGTGCGTCGAAAAGTTGGAGATGTTCGGTTGCACCTTGAATCATGCAAAAAGAAACAAAAATCAAAGTTAACCAATCACGTATAGAGTATATCTAAAGCAACCCAGACCAAAAGCAAATTTAATCCAATCCCGCCCGCCCAGCAGCGAAACTGCTTTCGCAGACTCTCTGCATAGGCTCTGGGCACTAGCACATTATAAATTGCGGGATTTCAATCTCGACCGACTAAGGCATTACTCAACTAGAAGACTCACACTCGCTTTTCTGCACAACTAGTGCTACCCAGCGTTCGAAGTACCAGCGATACCACTTCTTGTTCCAGACGACGTTGATACCCGCCATGCCACAAGGGTAAGAAGATATCATCCCCATTCGTGGATCTGGTTGATACCACAATCGTTTCAATCGAATATAATCTAGAAGCCACCCTTGGGCTCTTCTAGACCTTTCATTCGCCTGAAATTACGTGTCGGGAATCCACCAAACCCGAATAGGATGAAGAGCCTGAACAATAACTACCGGCCGATATCAGAAGATCGGTGAAGTTGTCTTTTGTACCAGCCGGGGTTTCTATCAAGTCATTCCTTAGCGCTTACGGGGCTGGGAGATTGGAGATGAGGTACTAGATTGCTGGTACTTGTGGCGTGTTCTATGCTGGGTCGCCTCTATATGTGGAGTATCAGAAGCATTCCATAAAACTCCTTACCAAGGCCAAGTTAGAGAATATTGATGTTTTGATGTCCTGTCGCAAATCCAATCTAAGCGCGGCTTTTAAACACACGCGCAAGGCTATCATGCCGTGTAGATCTAGAGTCTGGATCCTATTAGGAAGGGGAAGGACCTTTTCCGGGGCATGAGAAGTCGTCGCGAACCAAAAGCTATTCATTCGAAAACTCGAAAGCGGCATGGCTCTGTCATACGCAGAAGGGTGTTTGGACAGAATACATATACAGCTTTGGTCCCTCACCTCGAATTCTATAAGAGACGTTCCCGGCTTTCTTATATTACCCCCCTCCTCTCCCCAAACCCCCAACCTGGCCGTCCCCAATCTCAGCTATGACCTAGTCTCGCAGACCTGGACTGATCACTTGTAAATGTCTCCGAACCAAAAGTCGCACCTCTTCGCTCCGGCCGGATCGGCTTCCTGTCCCTCCCCCGTCAGGGCCAAAGTCTGCACGGTTCCATTCCTCCCGTACATGCCAAACGTCTCCTTTCCTGCTGCCGCGGGTCGTTCCTCAACTGCAGACGAGCTCACCTAGCGCTGTAGCTCCACCGCGGCCTTGCTGGTTGGATCTGATGGCTGCGTAGGTCCGGTGTAGAAGGTATAGGCCAGATCTATGGTATAGATCGCGAAGATAGAGCGAATAGTAGACAGTTTGTGGTACTTGTGTGTTTATCCTGCGTAACACCTGTAAGATTCATGTTTGTTTGATCGCTATTCTGAGTACATAAGCGGCGCGGACTCGATGCCCCGATTGTGGAATAGGAAGTGGATGTTAGATTCAGATGTTAGGTAGTCATGCCTCAGGAGTCAGACGTGTGGGGCTAAGAGCTTGCGAAGTAAGCAGAGCTAACCCGAAGGGGCTTAGCCACGCACGTCTAAGGTCCTGAGGTAGGGTTAATTTGACCTGAAGTTAGACTGGACGCCTCTCATTTCTTTGGAAAGAACTTGGTGTTAAGATCTCGAAATTAACGTTATCTGGAGTGACGGGCGTGCTCTCGTAAGCAGCATGAACTTTTATGCTCTCGATTGACTTTGGCACCCGATCCGAGGGATAACCAAGGGCGGCGCATATTTCATCCATCCTAGCTCGTCAGTATTGTCTTTGCGAACGGACGGGAATACCTTTGACAACTCTTGATGGAAACGAAAGAGCTGAGAAAGCTCAGCTTTCCGGAATACTGGAACGAGCGATATGAAGACGAGAATGTTCGTATTTCTTCCTTCTTAACATACTGAGTGTTTGATTTCAAGCAAATCTTGGGCAAAAGGAATATGACTGGCGGCTAAAGACTCTATTTTATGTTGATCTGAGCGGATTCTCTGGCTACATCTCTTTTTCCAAGTAATCTTGGTATAGAAATGATAGCTTTTGGAAGGAGTTCTTTGCCATTGAATTGCTCTTGGGATGGCATAGAAGGAAAGGAGAAGCCTACTAAAAGTATATAGAAGTCACATGAGTGGTTTCGGTCCTTCGAAAAGCTGCAGCCTTTCCTGCAAAAAGAGCTTCCAGATCCTTCAACAAAGCCAAGAATTCTCCATCTTGGATGCGGGGATAGTGTGCGAAAGAACACCAAAGTTATTTACGGAGAGCAATGCTAAAAGGAGGATCAGACTCTAACATCTGACCTGGCCAAGCTAAATTACACAAATCAGACATCTGTCGACTTCTCAGATATCGTTATAAGGCAAATGCAGTCGAAATACCCTGATCTTGATTGGCGCGTTGACGACATACGCCACTTGCAGCTAGACAATTTATCGTTTGATGTTGCTATTGACAAGAGCACTATGGACTCGATGTTCTACGGATCGCCATGGGATCCTCCAGAGAAAGTACGGGATAATGTTGAGAAGTATGTGAGCGAAGTTGCTCGTATACTTTTGCCTGGAGGTATGTAGAGGGTCATAGTATGAAACCCGTAAGGATCTTTCGAAAAAGCAGTTACGCATCGCTGCAAGGCGTTCGAACTGGAGCATAGCGCTCGTGCGAACGCTTTACCTTGATGGTTTGCGGAGCTACAATTCCCCTCGATTTGATGAAAGACCAGGTTCAACGACAGGCTAATTGCTACTCCAGGGAAATGGATATACATAACTTATCGGCAGCCTCACTTCGTCAAGCCCCAACTGACTCGAGATGGCATCTGGAAATTGCAAGTCGATGAGCTAGATGACGGCCCCGGAACATTCGAGTATTTTGTATACATCATGACAAAACATGAGTTGTAGGACCAAAAAGTAGCATTAGATAAGTGAGAAGGGACTTCTTGATTGATGCCGCCTATTGCCCATCTAGTAATCTCATAGCTACCATTGGCATTTCTGTAACAATCTAACGAAATCCTCCGTCTTAGGCTCTCGATCCGATCTCCCATGGCTTTAGAAACCAGTACAAGTAACCTACTATAGCGATGGAGCGAGGTTCAGGGAGATTTCATCACCAATTTGACACTTCAAGAACATAAATTTGTCTAGACTCTTTGCAAACCGGGCACCGTGGTCATTGATGGAACAGATTATCGAGGGAATGAGATTGAAATCAAAATTGCATTGATGTTTTCAAGCTGCAGCCTTACATTTCTTACGTAATACGGCACATCATTTTGTTCCGAATCCACTAAATCATACCAAGGATATATGCATCTACAGTCAAACCTTCATAACGCTATACATCAAGGTGAACTCTCCATTATCAGGTTATCGAGATATTCAGTATCTATGTAAAATATGATGATATTACCGCCTGCTTTCGACTGTTCTGGCTCTTGTAGAGTAGCAGCTGCTCTTGATGATCAAGTATACTGATAATCGACTGATCACTGACCGACTGTTTACCTTCCTGCTGTTCACAGAACAGTCTCAATTGTTGAAATATGCTATACATACCTGAATAGGATTGTTCCAGAGTGTGTTCACCTTTTGGCCGATTCGTAAACCAACAGTAGGCAGCAGCGACCTCAGGATCACCTAAAGATCCAGGCATTTGGTGTGGAGTCGAAGAGCTAAAGAGGTAGAGTGGTGGTTGTAAGGAGGAAGTTCAGCGGAGTGAACTTTACCTGATTGGGTAATAGGCTTGATCGGGCTTAGCGTAAGATTTCGTAACAGAAACACCAAAAAAGTGTTATATTCCCTTACATTGGAAACACATGTCATTTTTCAGTAATCTGACCATCCCTAGCAACCATCCTCTCTGCCACAGCGAGCTAGAATGGAACAGCCAACAACAGCACAGAGCTGGGTACAGGTACCGCAACACCGTCAATGGGGCTTCGAGGAACCTAGATCAGAACTACTCAAGATCATAATCGATCTGCGCGCAAAGGAGCATCAGCCAACGCACTGCCCACCTCCAGAAATAGGGTATGGCCCGAGCCTATCCTCTATGCTTTCCCATCACCAACAAGCTAAGGCCAGTGACTCCAGTTGTCCAGGATCTCTAAGACTGCTAACTCTCAGCAGAATTTGCAGATCGGAGGGCAACAGTCCAGCGGGTCTTGTGTCCCAGAGCTCTTTGTATTTTGCTGCCCTAGGCCCCTTTTGTTTTTATAGAATACTGATGGTTGAATCAGCGAAAAGAGAATCAGCGACCTGGCTCATTCCAGGACGAGAACTTTCATCCATTTGGAATCGAAGATGTCGAAGGAGCCAGAGACAAATACTTTGGTGGTCCTATAATGGATAAGTCCGTGCTCAAATGGCAGGAAACGCACTACACCAGGGCATGTGGAGATGTAATTGGAACGCCAGAATCCAAGATACCGTTGCCCTTTAACATGAGCCAAATCGTGAAGTCAGTTGCTGTTATGTCAAGCGCACACATGACCCAGACAGCAATTTGGATAGGACCCCGCCTTCTCCTCTCAACATTACATTTTCATCACTGGGTCCAAGGTCTTCCATCGAATGAGGAATGCGATCTAGTTCGTAAAACAGGCCAGACTTTCGACGTCGAGACCGAAATTTGCTCGCAGTTCCTGTCAGTGCACTCGCCAAAAGTGCAGCTTCTTGAATTCAGCGTTGAAGACGACATCGGAATTTTTAAGCTCCAAGACCGCTATCCTCCAAGATCGGACTGGGTGAACCCTGATTGGCTGATGGAACGTGACGATGCATACAGACAGGATCTGAATGCGGGACGGAAGGTTGCCTGGTGGTTTACAATGGAAAAATAAGCGAAGGAGACACGAGGAAAATCAAGGATGAAGCTGCGATTCAGTTGCAGAAAAACCTGCAACAATTCGCTTTCTCGGTGAGCCTTTATTGAACTTCGTGAGACTTACAGGCACTAACAATCAAACAGGCTGAGCCAATAGATCTGAACATAGTCACAAAACCACAGATGAAAAGTTTCGCCCCAGGAACCCTAGACAAAGCAGACGCCAATGACAAACGCACTGTTTTTGGAGTAAGCACTTCCTTGTGGAAAGGCTCCAGTGGGGGACCATGTGTTTTATTAGACGGATTGGAAGGTGGTGCAATCATCGGACTGGGTAAGAATGTTTCCTGGTTTTCAAGTCGAAAGCTTGCATGAAGCGATCTGACTAACTCCTATTCTTGTATACAGTACGGGGTTACGAGCTTCTTTCAGATCCATACAACCTAATTAACGGGTTTCCCGTTGGCCTGAAAGCAGCGTTGAAACAATTTTAGGGCTTCTGGGTTTACCTGGTTTTCGTGATAGCGTTACGCCGGTAAAGAGAAGGGAGGTCCTTGACGTCAAGAAGGGATTGAAGTCGACCAAAAATCCGCTTGTTAAACAATCTTACACTTAGAAGAAGTATTCATTCGACGGCGAAACAGGCAACAGGAATATTTTCATAAATACTGTGAGCAGCTATAGCCGGTTACGAGGCAGCCAATTCCGGCTTCTCTGTGCTGCGCCACTCCTAGTACGAGGAGCCAGACCTCTCCCTTCATGTCCCCCCTGCTCCTCCTTGCCTCGCGCTTGCTTCTCCTTGCCTCGCGCTTGCTCCCTCTTTGCTCCCGTGCTCCCCAGTACTCCCTCGATGCTCCTCGGTGCTCCCTCTAAAGCGGCCTTGCTCCCTTTCCCGAACCGAAACGGCAATCCCCAACCCTAAGTTCGGGGTGTTTATTGTTGGTATATGAGGGTCGGAAGGAGTATGTGCATGTAGATATATATTGGTTGAATTAACTAGAAAGTAGGAACTACGGAGGGAGGAAGAAGGTGAAAACTCTGAACCCACTAGCGCCAGCCCTATAGGGCTCGGAGCGGAGATTACTAACCTCAGGGGTAGCAGTACTATAACGGAGGTGGCAAATTGGCTCCTCCGTTCCGTAATAGTTCTATAGAGATTATCCGTTATAGATATTTATATAAGCACCCCTATATGGGCCCTACCAAATCTACGGAGTACCTACCACCCCCTACCCCCCTCTACCCCCCTCATAACCAGTCCCTCAAATCCCTCTGCTTCAAACCCTTCATATGACGCTTTAAAAACTTTCTTTCATGAATTCTGAGCATTCGGCTGAAATTCGGATCAACTGAAAGTGAGGTTTGCTGCTTCTCATATAGCTTCATTGTCCAGCCGGGCCCATTTGACACTGATAATTTCACTAGCGGTGGAGCTGTAGAGGTGATAACCGTAGGTCTGTTGCCACCAGCGACTGCAGGCCTCCAATTTGGAGCGCCTCATCGAGACCTGATTAGAGTCATCATAGTACCAGGCCCGTAAGGCCTTTCGTTGACTGTTTTCCATAATAGATTTCCGTGAGCGTTTAGGGGGGGACGCCGATGGGTAAGTTTAATCTAGACATTTGATATAACGGACCTCACCAAAAAAAGTTCAAAAGGGTTCCGGTTGCGTTATATGGAGATTTTCCGTTAGCCCCACCTAAATTTGGTGGAATCCGGGCCGTGTCTCCGTTATGGCCAGGTTTCCGTTATTCGGAATTCCCCTATCAGCTTTGACTGTATCTTACATGCATGCGTTAAAAGTCCTTGCAGCGTGCGGTTGGCCCCATTGTGGGCGTCAGCGCTACAGTTTATCGCTTGCTGCACGCGGTACAGTCAGATTGCCCAGTTCTTGCTTTGGCGAGCGCCACAACATGGAATCAATTGTTAATTTCTTTTGTATATCATCAACTGATGTTCGCTTTGGTCTTCTATGGTTGGTGGTCAGTCCTGCCAACTACTCAGACGATTATATGAACCGGGGCTTCGAAGGCTTGACGTTCTCTTCCAATTCTGGAGCCGTTGTTGTCCTTTCCATCTCCAGTCTATCTTTCATTTCTCCTTGCCAGCATAACAAAGATCAGAATGGCGAATCCGAACCCTCTCCCACCCCAACAACCTGGCACTTTCCAATTCGTTCCTTCGTTTTCGGGCACGCCAGCGCCTACAACGTTGGCTTCAGCTTACCTATGGACTCTCCCTCAGGTATGGGTTTGAGTATTATCCTCGTTTCCGTCGTAGGACCCTCGAGAGCCGACTGAACCCGGTGCAGGTAAAACTGTTTATCGACCATGTTGGGAATAATGCTACACGGTTCGTTGATGCCAATGGAGGCGCGGGAGACCCGGTCGACCTCGCAAGAGCTGCACAGGATTTGTCATTAGCTATAGCGTAAGATAATGCCCCTTGCACTCCAAATTGCCCAACATATCATCATTGGATGTTAGTCAACTTTCCCTTTTTGAGAGGCTTTACTGATATAACCATCAGTCCAAACCGGCCTGCGAACAACCCGATAAGATCTGTAATATACCCAAATGATCTGACAGATCCACGCCTTGCTTTCAAGTATTGCAGGGTGGAGATTCGATCCACCACGCTCTATGACACACTTGCGTATTTACTGTCATGCATCAGCACCCTACCGCCAAATAGGACCCCACAACCGGAAAAAGAATACTTTTTCCCGCTTGTCACTATCTACGCAAAATGGTGCAATATGCTCGCCACCCACGCTCGGGACGCTAACGGGGTTTTCATGTACCACATCGCCTATTTCGGTACTCCAGGTACCCCAGGGACAAAGGTGTTCCTCGGCTCAACGATCGGTTCCAACCCGGCCTTCAGAAATCCAATAAAAGATGCCAGAGCCACGCAGATGTCGAGGGGTCCTGACCTGACCGCTATCCCTCCTATTCGATCACAACCTTTGGTGAGCACTGGAGATCGTTTTGGAGGGTGCGCCGAGTCTAATTTCTTCCTTTTCGCACTACGGTATGTTCATTGCCTTTGATCTTCAGCTCTTAATGGCTTCGAACGTTGGCACACCGCTGAGCAACGTTTGCCTCCCAATGGAGCAAGCGGCTTCGCATTCAACGTCAATCGCAACCAAGCCTTTCCGCCGCAATATGACCCGCAACCCCTGCAGGGCTGGTTGGCAAATCCCTGCGCGCAATCGTGCCAAGGACTATTCACCCAGCTGGGGTTTGCCGGGAACCAAACCTTCCGCATCGAAAGGATCCAGAACGCCCTGAACGCAGGCCCTATCCCATCCCAAAACCAGCCCCCGCTTCCCCCAGGGCCACCTCCACCGTTGCCGGCTGGTCAACCGCTTCCTCAGGGCCCACCCCCTGCCCAGACGCTTCCACCACCGGGGGTACCCGGCCCGGTTCCTCCACCGCCTGGCTCACAGCCTGGTCAAGGAGCACCGCCTCCCCAGACAGCCCCGCCACCGCAGGCTGCAGGCCAGGGACGTGGCCAAGGGCCTCCATTGCCGCAGGGCGCGGGACGAGGCGGTCCACCCCCGCCAAACACATTTCCCCCAACACAGGGGCAAGGGACGACCCAAAGCCCTGGATCTGCGCAAGGCCTGGCGGGAAGACGCACAAGGCCAACTCGGTTCGGTCCGCCGCTTCCCCAGCCGCAAGCACGCGCTCCGTTGGCGCCGGTGCAGAACTCGATGACGAGCGCGCTGGGCACGGTGTTCTGGTCGGCGTTCGGGTCGGCTTTCAAGCCTGGTGGATAGAAGGCGTCGGGGTCGAGGTGATTGGTTTTGGGTATGTTGATTGTTTGGGTGTGAGTGGATGATAAAGTAATGTGTTGGGTTGGGTTGTCTTGGGATGTTAAAATGTAACGATTGTTATAATTGTTTCGCTCTATATATTGTTTAGATCAACTTAAGTATCTTCCTATAATACTTTTTTTTATCTGTCACTACGATAATTATATTCGACCTACAACTTATTTTGATTTTGTTATCACAATTAATCATAACACCAAATCAATAACTGATCCTTTTCTTTAGAACGTATTAATCTGTTCACTGTTATCTTGGTTTACTGCTATGGAACAAGCTAGAAAGTGGCAAAGATGTATATATGTACACAGGGAAGCGGAAAGAGAGAGGAAAGAGAATGCCTACGAAGCCAAAGCGGACAAAAAGAACGCAGAAGGAACTGGAAAATCCAATAGAGAACAAAAGAATAAATAGGCTTTTGTCCACCACAATTATTTTCCAGACTCACATCTTTCTCACCAGCGTCTCCATCACCCTACCACCCCTCGAAACGTCCACTCACCCACCCATCGAATAGTAAAACCCCAGCCCCGCCGAACCCACCTATCCGTCCAACATCGAGAACCCCCCCAGAAGGGAAACGGGGAAACTGACATCAGAAGGAGGAAAGGAGTGGGGAATCATCCGGAATGGAAGAAAGGGGGTAAGTATGGAAAGCAGAGGGTAGGTTTGATTGGATTGGACTGGACTGAGTTGAAAGGAGAAGACGGGGAGGATCCAAGTGAAAATGATAGCATATTCGTTCGGTGTCTGATGAGTTTACGTATCGGCTGTTCTATGAAGGGCTAAGTTCATTGCTTCATGGAGGCTAACGATTCCCTCCACGCGCTGCACCCATTGATCGTAGTGATCGGATATTTCATCCCACGGCCGCGTGCCTACAATCTCTGCCTCTGTGATAATCCAAGGGCATAGTAGTTCGTGCTCGTAATAACCGTAACCATCCATGTATGGGTCTGGCACACCATATGTCGTCATTTCGTCTTTGGCATTCAGGAGAGGCAGTCCTGCCCGCAAACGGGCTCTTGGGTTGATCACAGTGAGATATACCCGGCCTCTGTTTTTCGAACTCTGGCGGCGGGCTCGTATAGCGGCATCGTCGAAAGAGGAGGTGGCCGATACAACTGGTGTTGGGTAACCCCAGTTCCCCCAGTTTGAATGGTTGGTCAGAGCCTCAACACGGCTTGCTCTGGTTCGAAGAGGCATTTCTCCCGCTTCTGCAAGGAAACGCCCATTACTCTGAAGCTGGCTTCTCGACATGCTATCCCAGACTCGCACTGCCGCACCAGGGTAAGATCTATAGTTGTCGATAAAAGGATCTGCGCCTTCTAATAAGTGAAAGTCCGTCAAAATCGGACTCCGGCTTACTTGTAGCAGGCAGAGGTTGCCAGTGTCGAATGTCCTCCTCGGGTTGAAATACATCTCTATCCTCGAGCAGCAATGTGTGTACCTGATCATGCCAAGTCTGCATTGAATCCACTTAAAAAAGAAGACGCAGTTCAGAGTGCTCAGGCTCCTTGTATCGCTGAATGGTACAGAGAAACATCTAAATCTAATAAGTGGATGGACGAGTGGAAGTGCTGAGAGTGTGACTCAATGTTCTTCAAAAGGCGCAGATTGGCTGAGTGTGAAACAAGGCGAAAAGAAGCGATTATTCAGAGGCGAGTCTCGTGATAAGCTGAGATCGATACCCTCTTAACTAATTCGTCGAGAAAAATACTCAAATCTAGATTATATGTCAACACTTACTTGCACGGTTGAGAACTACACAACCTGATGCTTTCCACCATGGATCCAATGCCACAAAGGTCGGCACCCTTCTTGATCAATAGTCTCCCGGACGGTTCACCACTAGATGTGCGATTCGAATGCGCAATCAGAAAAGAACCGTAAGCAAAGCAAAGAGACCTTGAGAACGGAAAGGTATCTGCCCGACAGTAGCGGAAAGCCGAAGCGAGCTAGGCACTGAATACCACACGTTAACCCTGGGTGTCTATATGGTGCCCAAATCCGTTCAATACTAAGTGAGCCATCCTTCCCCACGTCCTGCCTGTCCCTTTGAGCTCTCCGTTGCGCATGAGAGTATACGGGCGGATGACCTTGAGCGCCGGCGCGACCTCCTCGGTCCAGAGCGCCACACCCTTGTAATTGCATTGAAAGTCGTTTGCGCCGGAAAGGATGGTGATAGCTGTTGATGCACGTGATGCTCAGAGCCTATTCCAATCGGGTTAGTCAGAGGTATCTGTTGGTTTAGTTAGCTGAACCTTCACCTCCATAGAATCTACACACTTAGGAGATCGAGAGAAGCTGGGGTAAGGAGCTTCTTTTCCAGGGAAGAATCTACTATTGTCGCGCCGAGTTCATACCAACCGATGCCGGGGCTTTGAAAGACCATGGCTTTCAATCTCAAAGGTCTAGCACCTTGGAGACGGCCATTGGCTATGGCGTCATTCTGGATTATCGTGTAGGTGGCTAGGTGTATATTCCAATGAGCGGCGTAAGATGGAGCGTACAAGATAAGTTCTCGATCCGCTAGTACTAGGTTGGGGTGGTCTTAGATCCCACACGTGTATTGAAACGATTCTGTCCTTGTTGACTGGGTCACCACCGAACGAAAGGCCCGCTCCAATCATCTGGTCGACATATATGACATACGCATAGTCATTCAGAGCTGGACTCGAAATCGTCGGTTTTCCGGCAGCATTCAACGAACACGGGCCAAACGGCATGACAATATTCCCCATCGTGCCAGTGGCAGGACCACCTCGTTGAAAGACCGCCCACGGGGCGTTTCCCTTGTCGGTACGAGATTCGAACAGCCAATAGCGTAGATTGTTGCCATTTTCTGCCGTGAGATAGCCACCAAGCACGGGGATCATGGCAGATTGGGCCATTCTCCAAGGAACCCGGAAGCTCCAGGGCACGTCCAGAGGCCAATAAAACGAAGATGGTTAAGGCTTTTGAGAGGTACTGCAATAGATAACCCCTGCCGGAGAAGGGCTGCCGAATATTGAAGTTTGGGTTCACGCAAGGCCGATGTAGTCTTGAATCAGCTTGAATGAGTCAATACTGAATCAATTTAACTCAAGATATTTAAAGCTTTTAAAAGAAAGAACTTAAAAAATCTTTTTAAGAGAACATGATGACAGTCAGTGAACTTTCTTTCTTTACACCAGAATAAAAATTTAAGAAGTCTTGCAGCTCGTCGACTTGGGACCGTGCCTAGAATCCAACCAGTGGGACCGTGGGTAGAATTTTTGAGTCAATAGAGGTAGTTGTAACTAGGATACTAAGAATACAGAAGAAAGAGCCCAAGGGGAATCCGAGCTGTATTTTTAGGTAACCACTATGGACACCACCCGCCTTTGGATACACACCACCTGAACTTTGCATTATGCATACACACCACCCACCCCCACTAAGCCTAATCAGGTAATTATTTTACCCCTGAAAGAGATCTGAGGTGTGTTCGGATCGGATTTTCATTCCTCCGCCACAACGATGATAACAAACACAACACCAGCCCACCACTCAGAGTCACTCACCACAACGGCTCATGGCGTTGCAAGCTTCAATCAAGAAAATTACACCGCCAGGAAGTATCATCAACGGCCCGCCAACTCCACCACTTACCGATACAAAACCCGCTGCGCGTGTCGCAAGGATCCTTCGAGCGTTCAGGGACTACCAGGAAGGTGCCCCTCCAAGGACTCCTTGGACAGTCTATAAGCTCAGCAGCGAAGAGTACGATGGACTGCTGGATCGGCTACAGCACGACGAGCTACTTCGGGGATTCGTTGCAGACAAAATTCGGTAGGTCGTGAACGGACTGGTGTTGCTGGCAGCCTACTAATTTAGTATCCAGATACGACTACGATCCTATTCAGAGCAAATTCATTCTTCGAATGCCCACGACATTACACGATACCTTCATTGCTAGGCTCGTGACGGAGATAGAGAAGAAGTTAGAGCGTCTTGCCGATACAGAAATCGAAGCACGGCCTTTCATTGAGGGTATCAAGCCTGTATGCGGTGTACTGAATTTTCTTATAGGCGACGAAGATCAGCAGCAAAATATCAGACATGAACCTGATATTAGGTTTCAGCATAAGGATGCCGCTTGGCCAGGTGTTGTGATCGAAGTGGCACACTCACAGACAAGGAAATCCTTAGTCGATCTTGCAGACAACTACATACTTGGATCATACGGTGGCATTACTGTTGTGGTTGGTCTGGATTTGGAATACAAGAAGTCCAAAGAAGCTTCCATTTCTGTCTGGCGATTGAAGAACTTTACAAACGAGGACGGAGAGGTTGAAGGGGAAGTCGAGCAAGTAATTGACAACCAGGTAACTTGCACCTTACCATTTGGCGAGGTGTCTATTGACACGGACCAGCTTTTCAGAAATGCTGAAGGCAACCCTGTCCTTTCCCCATCCTCCAGCCTCGAGCTATCTCTCAAAGACTTCGCCATCAAGGAAGTAACACATGGCGTTCCTGAATCATCTATCGTGATCGATTCCGAAACTTTGTGTAAGTTGCTGGATGAAGCAGAGAAATGGGACAACAAAACAATAACGATGCAAGGCGCTAAACCTCCACGATTCAAGAGAAAGTGGCGTCTGCAGACGCCGCCTGAGCAGCTAACATTTTCGGACGAGAAGAATTTTGTGGAAGAGGAACGGCGGGTGAGGAGGAAGTCGGAGAAGTTGGACGACCCTATGGTGAGGAGGATGTATCTGCGGAGAATAGCAGCCAGAACTCAATCTAAAAGAACACATCTATCTCGGACCTCAACTATTTTCTGACCTTCAATTAGATTGTGATTACAGCACAGCATAAAAGTTGAACATCTGGCAAAAGCAATAATGGGCACTAGTGTGCCAAGTAGGATAGAAACCCAGCTATATACAGTGAACTGCCGCGACCCTCACGGTTATATCCTAAAAGTATGCCTCAGCCATCCAGTTTACCACTCCACGGGACCTGTTTTTGAACATTGGCTGACTCCTCTGAAGTGCTTGTGCTTACTGGACTCCCAGTGCATGAAACCCTTCGCAAGTTGAAAATTTGACCAAGGCACAGGTATATTCCATCGAGAGCATTTAGTATTGTATCCAAAGCTTGGCAGGGCCGCATGGGGGAATAGTACGGAAATGGCAACGTTCGGGAAGCGATACCAACAAGAACAGCAGCAGAATCACGAAGGGGATGTACCAGGAGTGGCCCTTTCAGGGCTTTCTGACAAGAATCCGGGCCGCCTGCAGTCTTCAGATTACTCTTGACGATGTCCCCACCTTCAACAGTCAGTGTCTTTCGACCCACCAAAGAAGGCCGTATCCTCTCAGAGCCCAAGTATGTTCTCTAAGCAGCATGGCACATTACGGCCTCCAAGGAAATGAAACCCGTGGACGAAGGCGGAGGATGAAATTTTAAAGAAGATGATGGAGGACAAACCAGTCCCACCCCCACAGCAGAAAGAAACTCAACTTCCTTCAAAAACCTTCGAGGAGATCAAGATCAAGATATGACTCGTATGCCTCACGGTGCTCTTGGTCTGTATCAGATAGGATAGAAATCCGTAAAGGTATGGCAAACTCTGTATTTTTAAAGAAGTGCCTGGAATTACTACAAGTGTTTACATCATCTTGGATGCAGAGCGCATAAACTGTACATTGTCCGTCCTCAAGTCGCGAAAGACCATAGGTCCAAGGGAACAACGGCGGTCCTGAGCGGGGGAAGGAGGAAATCAAAAAACTCTGGAGTCGTTATGTGATCTCCTTCCGGCTAACAGCAACGGCTGCGTTCTCGCCGATTGTATGCTGGATGGGATATTGTAGAGGGGAGGCCCGCGGCCGCTTTTGAGAGAGAGTAGGTGCTTTAGTTCGGCATTCCTATCTTTGAATATAGCTCGTTCTAAAGGTTGTTGTATCTCTTGTAGGCGTGCACTCTTACGAGAAGATAGCTGTAGCCGTTCCTTCTTGATACCTTGAGGTCGATTCCCTATCAATGATCAGCCAAAGTACACAGCAACGGGGATAAATGACTTACCTAGGTCTTTTTTCAGTGAGGGTTGACGCCCAACGTTTCGAGTATTTGGTTTTACTTGATGAGGGGCTATATCGACTGGTTGGCATGAAACTGTCGAAGATGGACGGAAGGATGAGGTGTAGGATAAGATAGGACGAGGGGTGATTGAGATAAGTGCGCTAAAATATCGCAGCAGCAACCATTCAAGGTACCCGGATTGGTCTGAGGCACAAGCCGAGGACCAACAACGTCATCTCCCACGCGACGTGACGCGAGGTCACCCCCCCAAACTCTAAATAATCTGACCACCAAACTCAGACCAACAAAGCATACCAGCATCAGTCATGGCATGCGCTGGCCCCGTCCTCCAACTCGACGACCAGAGCTTAGCTCTGCAGCTTCAACTCGAAGAGATCGAAGCTCAGCGCGAGCTTCAATCCGGCAAATGGACTGAAGATAGTCCTCCGGATTTTGCATTAGCATTCGATAACTTCGAGGCCGAGCTGAAGAAGGCGATTGTTCTGGTCGAGGATCTGAAGTTCGCTCACAGCATTGCTAAAGCTGTTGATTCTGATGCTGTGGCCATCGAAGAATCAAGGGTCGAGGAGACACAGTCTGTTCAAGATCGAGACTTCGCCCTAAGCTTGAATGAAGATGAAAATCTGCCATCTCAGGATGTCACCAATTTGCCAGGGATGTCTCGCCTCGGAGCGGAGTCGATTGAATGGGACTATGTCATGCGAGCTACAGAAGCTTCGACTTTCAGCATCGAGTCCTGTAGCACCGTTGCGGGCCCTTCGGCCCATTACGCTCACCGCCAGAGAGCTGTTCTTGAGCAATTGCCCCAGCTCAAAGTCGAATGCATTGTCTGTGGAGAGTCCGTTCATCCTCATCTCACAGTGCGTTTGGTATGCAGTGATGTATATTGCAAGCCGTGCCTCAAGTCCTTCTTCCTACGTGTTGCCAAGGACGAAAGCCTTTTCCCACCAAAATGTCACCGCCAACCAATTGATATCTCGACCATCGAAGCAGACTTCTCAGTCGAAGAGTTGACCGCCTATCGAAGTGCTGAGCTGGAATTTACCAGCACAAATAGAGTCTACTGCGCTGACCCGGAGTGCGCCAAGTTTATTCCCATGCCGCAGCGAACTCCGGATTGTGCTTCCTGTGAGGCCTGTAGTGGTAGAACTTGTATGCACTGCAAAGCACTAGCACATGATGGGGATTGCCCAGCAGATGAAGCAAGGCAGAGCCTCATTAATTTCGCGGATGAGCAAGGCTGGAAGCCCTGTTTTGGATGCGGTGAAATGGTGTTTCGGTATGAGGGCTGTGACCACATGACGTTAGTGATATCTACTGCTACCCGTCGTGTAAGTAAAAACTGATCCAAAACACAGTTGTAGATGCAGCGCCGAGTTCTGCTACAGATGTGGTGTAAAGTGGAAGGAATGCCTATGTGGCGACTGGGTGCCGGAATTACTCGATCGAAGAGCTCAGCAGGTTGTTGACAGAGAGGCTCCATGGCCCTTGGAACCTGCTATCCGTCAACAGCGCGTGGTGGCTATGGCACAGGAGCTACAAACAAACCATGAGTGCGACCACAGTGGCAAGTTCACTAAACTTGAAGGATCGCGCCGCGGCAAGGTCTGCGAGATGTGTGGCACGAGACATCGCAAGTACATCCTGTCTTGCAAACGTTGCCATATGCTGGCCTGCGAAGACTGTCGACGCCACAGACTGTAGGCCCTCGAATCTGTTGTTATCGAGGAAACGGCCCCATCAAATCAGGCATCCTCCAGACAAAGCAGTCTCCGCATGATCTCTTCATGGCATTGAGGCCCGAAAGAATGCTATAAACGGTTATACAGCGGGCGAATTTGGGAGCGATGATGGATGTTTGGACCGAAGTCTTTGGACATCAAGAGTCATGAGTTATTGTAACGCCATAGGACAAAGCAGGCGTTTCTTTCAATCTTCTCTTCATAAAGCCAATTGCAACTGGGCGGGTGAGCTCGTACAGTAGCAAGTAGGTCGAGCAACAATCTGTGCAGCCAATTTCCTCAGATACCTCTGGTTGCCTTCTTCCCATCTCTTGATCTTAGTTGCTACATCTTCAACCTCCGATTCCTGAAATGTACCCTCTTAAATCTCAAGAGCACATCACATTTGAATGCTTCCACACTCCTGGTTTCTGAGGGGCCAATCTCAGGGTGGTTTTCCCGTCCACAACCACTTTATGACAATGTCAAAGTGACTGCACGGCTCGAATGCCTTTCTCGATATCTTCTCCCAGCGGTTCACCTGAAAAATCCAAACGGCTAGCCACAGTCTATTCGAAGTAGGTGACCCCTTTTTTTCAGGTTCAGCTCCACCAAACACTATTGCCAAATTTTGTATCACTACCGAGATTCTCTTCAGCAGATCTCGGCCATCCTGGATACGACACAAAATGGAAAACTTCAGATAACTTCAGGCCAAAACATTTATCAATCGAGGCTACATTCCTGATTTTTGTTGAGGTTTAATGTTTGACGATACGGATGGGGAGGGATTTTCTCGGTGCATAACTGCAGATACAGTGTTATATTTTCACTAAATCTCAACCTAGAAGCTGCTTGCTGCTACCATCAGGAAACTCAACGCTGTACTTTTCCAATACAGCAATTTGAGGTACATCGTCTTCTGTCATTTGACCTGTTCTAAACCTCTCTATTGCACCCGTCTCGATGGCCGAATATATTTCCGGATGCCGAAGTTCTACAAACACGGATTGATTTAAAAGAGATAAGACAGTTGTTTGAGGGCAACTCACTGTGTTTCTCCAACTCCCTTTCGAAATTCCTATCTGATTCTAGCTTCTTCTCGAGGCTCTCATTTTCGTACATCTTTTTGATAACCTTCGCAGTAATATCCACCATGGTATACGGCGTATCAATATACTCATGGCCCATACCCAAACTACCCTTGTGCTTTACCAGAAAGACGTCCCCCCTAAAAAAGAGTCGTTCCGTTGGTGGGTCAGATTTGATAACGTCTTTGCAGGCCTGATTGACTGGCAGCTTGGGGGAAGTGGTATAGTAAAGACAATAGTTCCCCCAAGTGTCCGGATCTTCAGATTGTAACCATTCCTTACTTGGGGTATTATCAACGTGGAAGTCGGCGAAACCTCGTTCTAGGAAGGCGGGCTCCAGCCATGGCCTTAAGTCTGGGAGGTAGTCATAGAAGTCGACCGAGCCATCTCCTTCAGATCTTTGTTTGATACCGTATGATACAAGTCGAACTGAGGTACCATCGGCAGGAAAAATAAGAGCGCTCCGCTGAATGGCACTATCTGAGTTGCCAACTTCCATCATTCGTGACTTCTACTGTACTGTATCGTACTGTACTGTGGTTGGTAGGAAAGGAGTAGGTTATCGACGAATAGCACCGTGAGCAGGATTCTAATAAGAGAAATTTAATGTGCAGGCGTACGTAGAAAGGAGCAGAAAATCAGGAACGATGGTGTGCTGTCAATGCTAGGTGGATATACGGAGTTGAGCGTAGCAAGTGCGGGGAGATCGGGTTCCAGTGTAAGCTAATCCAGATTAGTATTGAGCTGATGCATCACGTGATAATAGTGAGCTTCTGCCTGAGGATTGACGTTGGCGTTGTAGAACACTCTAATATCATGCGTCCTACTCTTGTGCTCTCCCCCAGACCTGGCTCTGCTCTTTTTGATTTACCGTAATACCATCAACATAGGATATATCCCTCATATCACTGCCATCGAATGAAGGCATAGGTTTCAGCAAGTTATTTACAAAGATAACCTTTCTAACGACCTTCTTGATGAAGTGTAGATCTGATAATTGTCTAAAGGTGTGTATTCTACAGTAAATTGGCGCTAGCCCCAACCAGGCTAGCGGGCAGTGTAATGGCACTGCAACAACTATGTTCCTAATTAGGAACTACCTTACCTTATGTTCCTAATTGAACGACTAGTGACTACTCCTCCTGCTCCTACTATTGCTCCTACTGCAGCTTCTACTGCAGCTTCTATTGCTTCAACACTTCTTACAGTGGTACAAATTGAATACCGTGCTACCGTACCGGCCGCAGCTACGAGCGTATCTCCTGTTGCAAGGCCACCCTAAGCCCAGAGCCGTTTGAAAGGCATCGATGTAACGATGAGCAGCCCTGTCCCTTCCGACGATCTGTTTGTATCCGATTCATATGAGCAGCATTGGGATCCACACGACGATGCCAGCCAGCAACAGACACAGGCGAACAAGCTTGAGTTTTGCCAGTTTCTTGATTGGGATAGCGAGAGAATATATGATGAAGATCCGCCAAGCCATATTCACTACTCAATCGAGTGGAAGGTGACAGTGAACAACAGGGCAATCATGCCAAAGGACACGAAGTAGGACATAGTTCTAACATCTGCTGACTACTGGGAACACTTCCTTGAGCCTAAGCTGCAAAGCTTTTTACGCAGAAAGAATAGACCACTTAAGTCCGAGGATACAGCTGTTATGATCTCGGTTACGGCATGCTCTGAGCGGAATCTCACAAAAAGATTTGACGAGACAAGTATTAAATGGGCAGTCATAGAAAGTCAGCTCGCTGCATCTAAATTGCACTGAAATAGTCGCCAAGCTTTTGCCAAGTGTTACATCAGGTGACCTCTAATCACCTGACCGAACATCGAAATTTTCATTGACCTGTTTACCTGTACATAGGTTGAGGAGTCGCCTTGCCAGCGAGTGTGGAACAAGATCAGGAGAAAAGAACGGGCTATTGATGTTATGACCAAGGTTCTTTACGCCATACGTTGCTGATAGCATCAATTGCGTTATCGTTCTGAAACTTAATCATTATTGAAAACCTATCTCGAAACGAGACGGGAAGGTTACCATACATTTCTAGTGGCTTTTCTTTTTAAGGGCTGGTGACATGGGAGCTTCTGAACCCAAAAAGGCTGCTCTGGTAAGGGGAATGTTGGGAAATCACTCCTTAGCCTGAAATACCAGCCAAGGAGCTTTAAGTAACAGCATCACTCCATAAATCCTTCATAACCATCGCCATAATTGTCAATTGTTTCTGTAGGACGCATCAAAGCTACGTATCTTATTGTACTTAACAGCCGTGAAATTCAACAGTAAAATGATCTCACTTATCTGTTCTTTGATGAATAGACTCCCTATTTAGATGATTACTGACGTGGTCCTTCCACTAGTCTCATGGTTCAATGGCATACCTCATGCTAACTTTCACTGTGTTGGTAGGTAGCTTTGATAAGTCCCCTTCAACTACCCTCGCGAATTCTGCCTGAACACCTTGATACCCCACGGCGGGTCTTTTCCAATTTTCTGTTTCAGTCACGGCATGGACTGTTATAGTCGTGCCGCTGAAGCTCTGAATATTCTTCAGGAGTTGAGTTGCGACGATTCAAGTTGAAGCTGTCATTCCCGGAACAAAGGCTGCTTACGAACGTTGAAAGCACAGATACTGGGTTCGTGAAGGCTTAGAATGTCGATGTAAAAGTGGTGCAGAGTAAACAAACCGGGATTTTGCTCAGGGCGAAATTAGGCGAGGAAGATTTCACCTAGGCAAACCATGTTGATCACACCCTTCCATCCATCTTCATTTGTGTCTTGCTTTCTGCGAATACGACCGTTTTCAAAAATGGCATCTACAGTACAAATAGGCCAGCTGATCCAAGGTCGATCTAGTAGCTATCACATTAACCAGCTATTGGAGGACAAGGGTACTCCAAACAAAGTCTGGCTTGCTATGTAAGAAGCTTTACCTCTTCAGTGTCTCCCAGTTCCCATTTGGCTAATAGAAGGTAGTGGTGACAAGAACAACCAGAAATATGTGGTAAAAACTCTGTCTAACCCCTTTACCAGAAAGCAACGCGCGGCAATCGAAGCTTTTCGGGGGACACAACTCATTCGTCAGCTAGTCGATGAGGCCGTGAATCCGCCAGCTGTCGTGCTGGAATATCTCGACGAGGATCTTTTGAGCTTCTCGAGCAAAAGAAAACTGGAAAGATCGGAGGTGAAAGCAATCGGGAAAAAGGTTCTGCAGGCAATATACTTCATGCATGAGGCCGGCTATGTGCATACGGGTACGTTTAACGACAATTAGGAGGAATGATCCGCCTCTAGCCTGCTAGATTTCGAATAGCTTACTATAGGCCGACTTACAGATATCAAACTTAACAATGTCTTAGTCAATCACAAAAACGGAGCATCTCGGATCACAGAAGTCAAACTGGCGGACTGTGAGTCGTCTGTCTTAATGGATGCGAACAAGTCCATCGCCGTGGGGCTGATCGGAACGGCTATTTTCCGTAGTCCAGAGGCTTTTTTTCAAAGGGGGGTAGGCCCAGCAACAGACATCTGGTCCTTTGGAACTATGGTGAGTTTTGCATATAGCCTCTGCTTGTATCAAGTTGCAGAGCACTCTCTTTATTAAATGTTTGCGCATAGCTTATAAGCCTCCTTCTGGGTCCGAGCTGTCATATCTTCAGGCCGCCACTCGGTACGCCAGATGCCGAATGGGATGTGGCGGTGCTACAGAGACACGATATGTTTTTTGGACCGTTTTCACCGAATCTTGCGAATCGTATGGGTGACGATGTGACGCACTTGCTCTTGACTATCAAGGTCCCGTTGCACGAGAGACGACCTTTCAGAAACTGGAATCCTGATGAAATCGCGCCAGCTGAAGTGGAATTTATTTGCAAGTTGATGCAGCTTGACCCGGAGAAAAGGCCATCAGCAAGAGACCTTTTACAAGACAAGTGGTTTTCGAGTTAAGATAATCACAGCTTAGTGTTTTCTCAGTTCTATTGAGTACCCTACTACTATATTGATCGGCCCACCTGCAACAAGAGATCGAGTCATGGAGGTGTATTCTACTATCGCTATTGTAGCCCTCTTATTCGGACTCTTTCAAAGAGCAGCCCTTTTCGAATACTTTCCTAATCTGGGCGTCTTGTTCGAAGTATTTTTTATGCCACCTTCCGGTCCGACTCCAGTACTTGATCGGTCAGTGCTGTTCTCGCTAATATCGCTCGCCGCTCCCTGACCTAGTCTGTCCTCACCAGCGTAGCTTGAAGACGACCTTCGTGGTCGCTTTCGGATGGGCTGGTCTTGAGTTCGAGGAGAAGAATGTTGAGCTTCTTGCGATTGCTTCCGTTTTCGATGAGGACCGGCGCTTTTCTGAAGGATCGATGGATCTCGTAGGACCTAAACCAGGTCAGCGGTATGACACGGCACGAGGGACAATTGAAGAACATGCTTTTCTGTCAGCAGGAATGCTGCTTGTTGAAGGAGAGGGAAATGCCTGTATTCCCCGGATATGGTTGTGTTTGGACACAGATTGCTCGCGAAGATGATGTGTTGCTCGTAGGCGTGCGCTCTTGCGAACAGGTTTTTGTTTCTCAATACCTCGAGGCCGCTTCCCTATTGATAGTCAATTAGAGAAGCCTGAGTATGAGGTATGAAAACCATCCTGGTCATTTAGCACTGAAGGTTGTAACCCATTTCTCCTGGTGTCTCATCTTGATTGACTGCGGGCCATGTCGATTGGAAGGCGAGGGCAGGAGAGGTGTTTAGATCACACCTCAAAGTTGGATTTACTCTCATAGTACAAAAAATGACTAGTGAACCAAACCAACCGCGCGTTTAATCACCATCCATCAAACTGCAGGACCGATCTAGCGTCACCTGGCAGAAAAATCAAAAGCTGTGCCGCCATTACACCAAACAACGGCTCTAGGCAGCCATAAGGAGATGGACTGTATAATACGTACACTCGCTGGGAAACAGGTTTCCTGGAAGGACGATCATGACAAGGCGTTGGGCGCTCTGGAAGAAGATGAATGTCTAGTGATTGAAAACGCAACAAATCTTGTCACTGTTCAACAGACCCTGGCGGCCCCGGTTTGCGCAGAAGGCGAATAGTGATTATGGAGCTTTAATTTCCCAGCAGGGCAATCTCGACATCCTGGATTCTATTAAAAAGAAGATTATGTTATTGGATTCAGGAGGATGCTCGAGTCTCTTGTGTTGAAAGCGGAAATGTCATGTATGAGCCTGTATAGATTTCCGATAACGGCGGCGGCAAATATTATAACATCTTCCAGAATGTTGGGTCATTGTGAACTACTCGTAGTACAAATTGTGCCATCCCATCTCTTCATCATTAGCGAAGAAACGGGCTCGTCCCTTTTGCAGAGGGAGAAAAGAAATCTAAAAGTCTACTCTTGTCGAATTTGCGAAGCGAGGTCAAGAGTCAGTACTAAAGATGAAAGAACCGAAGTTGAAGAGTCCGTTCGTGAGCTTAGTGGGAAGCCCGTAATGAGGGTGTGGAGTTTCATCTTTCAGTCGGAAAAAATTATCAAAGGCGAAGGAATTATCGAGAGAGTACTTCTTCCGACATTCCTTGCCGAAACCACTCCCTGAACCCAATCAACCCAAGACTTCTCCCCACTTTCGCAGAAGGCCTCTGTCAAGACAATGTGCAAACGGGAACGTGAGAGCATGTCATGAAAGCTCTCGACCAGTCTTCTGCTAGATGAGATCAAAGAAACTTAATTAAGTCGAGAATCTAAAGCTGCGATCTTCTTTGATTCAATGTTTCTCGATTTAATTGTTTCAAATCAGATGACGAATCGATTCTACCTTCATTGAGAACTTGACATTGTTCAATGAGTGACATGCATGAAACTTAAAGTGGCTTGATCTTGAGTGCGAAATCTTATGTGAAGTAGAAGTCTAAGATATCGAAGACGGTCTATAAGCCGCTCTAGCTTCCTTGGCTGTCTAAACATCATGGATAATAATTAAAGAAAGTATTGTATCTTCGCTTAACACAATAGCCGATGGAGCGGTTGAGACTAAAATCTTCGTTGCAAGTCGACTTAGTAACATGCCGACTTTTGGTCTCCATTGAAATGTGCTTTCGCCGTAGGATGTGTTAGGATCTGAGACACGGTCCCCAGTCCCTTGAAGCCATTCATCCTGACCTCCTCTCATTCTTAAAGCTACCTTATGAATGGCTTCCTGTAGATGCATATCGAGTTCTGCGTTCCTCTCGAGAAGAATTTACGGCACATCTAACCATCCGGAATCTTAGCATGATCAGCCTACCCAAGAAACGGCTTTTATGGTAGCACTTACGTTTTCATTGATTTTTTCGATATCCCCCTCCGACGGTTCTTTGAGGAACCGCAAGTTCGTTCCTAGCTTCCTAAGACTCCATGCCCGCGCCCATTTGATACCCCATTCCATAGCGTAGCCATCGTAGGTAAAGTCCCACCCATTGTGGTACCACCTTTCTTCGGGGGCAATGGCTAGCCTAAAATCCCGTGCTACGTCTGCTGGTACGAAATCATCGTCTTTGAAAGTTAAGAAGAATCCCTTTCGTAAATTAGCCTGTGATATTATCGCCGCAAGCGGTCCGTGCGACTCTATATACTCCGAGAAATATGGGATATTGCCGTCGACAAAGCGTAATTGGAGCTCGAGATCTTCTAGTAGGGGGCAATGGTCGAGTATAAATCTGATAGTATCTGCTATATCCTCTTCACAATCTGATAGGTCAGGCGTGACCTCGAACCGAAGGTGCTTTAGATTGTTCAAACGCTCGGGTGAAATCGTGATATATGAACCGCCATAACCGTCCATGCTAGCCAAGTCTGTCATGTAGAATTTGGTATCATCATACAGAACCGAAAGAGCTTCTTCGTACACCTGGTGACACACGCGGAGGATTGAGCCTCCAAGAGACTGTGGGCGAGCGTATATACGGCATATGCAGAAAGTAAGGGGATCCGATAGTTGGAGATGTGGATGATGAGACTCCCAGTGGCAAGGGACCTTTCGGCAAGCCGTAGAAACGAAGAGTTCGTGATATATCTGGCGACGGAGCTCAAAGGGTAGCCCCATCAGAGTAGCCTCGTTGACAGGCTTTGAAGAGGTTGAACTATTCATCCTTGTGATTGCTGGAAGTTTGAAGGATCTTCGGGAGCCCAAGACTTAGTATCGAGAAATTGAACCAGGGAATATATATACTCATAACACCAGCACTTCCAGGAAGGAATAGAACTTCTAAGATCTTGTCGTACTCAACTCAACTTGAATGACAAGACTATAGCTATCGACCTGTTTTATTTTTATGGCCAACATATACGGCCTTCAAAACAATCAGAATCTCCACTTTCCCCTCGTAAAGTTTTGATATTCGCGCCGCTTAGACCGCATGATAGTTGCAACAGCAACTTTGAGCAACTCAACTTGCAAACCGGATTTTGTCGGTTCCTTTGAAAAAATGTCTTCATGAGTACCAAAGCTCGTCTCGGAAAATTTAACTTATGATCAATCACGATTGGCCTGCATACTATCGACGGACATTCCGTCGACTCTTCCAAGCTTTCGCGGTTTTCCTAAATGTTCGAATTCCAGTATCGTGGACCACTGAAGCCCCTGTCCTCATTGTTAAGTGGCAAATCCGTCATCAATTTCAGGACCCTGTCGGCAGAGATCCGGCTGGAAATCTACCGGCATCTCATCGTAAGTCCCATGGATTTAGGTCCCGGCTTCGATCAATTCGTGGCCTTCAATTAAATGAAGGAGCCTTGTCCAGCATTACTTCGGGTCTGCAGCCAGTCGTATGTGGGAGTGTTTTGCTTCTTGACAGTGGAGATACCTGCGCAGCTTTGATCTTCTATGGTTAGCGAATCGTTCCAATTGAGTTTAGGTGGTTTACAATCCGATACAGCTGGTTTTAGTGGTTCTTTACTGGACTGACTCTGAGTGTGTCATTCGATCTAGATTGGGTCGATCTCAGTGGGGTACTACGCTCGAGCTTATCTGCTACCCGCGGGTCCCATCTATGGCATACAGTTCTCCCGAAGTCTTGGGTACTGGGACCAGAAAACTCCTGTTGCCACGAGGGGCGCTAAAGTGACTGCTCTGAGATGGCCGTTGCGTTGCATTGCATAATCACTCCTTCCATCAGACCTCGGAAATAGTAGCACACAAAGTTATCAGTGGTGCTTGAACAAACAAGGGAGTCCATCGTGTCTACACCGACTCGTATTCGCTGCAGGCATGTTAAGAAACTTCGCAGGGGCAATTTGTGGCTTACCAACATTGGATAGTTTGTCGGGATAGAATAGTGGGACCTTGTCTGACTAGTTCATTGGCAAGCCTGAACAGCAGAATGGAACGTTTAACAAAGGCAGGACCACAGAAGGCTTGGTCTGAAATCCCGGTTGTCGAATATGCAGGTACGCAGGCTGGAAGCAGGTCTGACGTTTCATATTGGGCTTCTTCGATTCTCTAGAGCATGACCAAGCCAATAGAAAGCATGACTTGGTTGATGTTCTTCCTTTCAAGTGTCCTAGAACAATTGCTGCATGTTATCACGAGTAATGGATTATCTGGACGCACTTACGGCTCGACGAAGCCGTAAGGTACCCGGTCTAAGGCTAGTATTTGGCGCATTAGGCGCTCTTAGTGCTGGGAATCTTCAAGACCCATGCTACTATTGAGCATGCAGAGTTCTTCTCTGGTTGTCCATTCTTCCCTCCTCTGTCAGTCGATCATCTTCAATACATCCTTAGTCCCTATCACTTCACCAAATGCATAACCAACCCCCTTAATCCTGCTTCATGCTGCGCTTTATTTGCACTTCCACACGCGACCTTCACTAATAAGGTTTCGAAGCCTCTACAGCACTTCTGGCAGTCGTATCGCAACAACAAACCGTCATAACCCCACAGACCACCACCCTCTGCACGCCTGACGCATGTAATAATTTCCCAAGTCCGTATTGATGAAAGCATCATACGTATCTTTCGCCACCACAGTATGCCCCTTGGCAGCCTCGGCAATGTCAGCAATTAACTTCCAGTCTTCACTCCCCGTTGCAATCGAGCCATCTGGACCCCATTTGCGGACAAATTGGTTCTTGTATGGAGGAGTGAGCTCTGCTTCGGAATGACCATGCTGTGTGAAAACGGTCAGAAGAGAACTCTTGCCATAATGTGAAATAAGGGCCTTGACGTGAGGAAGGCAGCATGTGGTCATCGGGGGAAAGACATTGGACAGTTTACATGTCGACTACCAGGAGGGCGGTTGCCATGCTGGATTATGTGGCTGAGCAAGGTTGTTGATGCAGGACGATGTATGTACGGTCGCCTAGATACTGCACATGCATTTGCTGTGATATTGTAGGAGATCGGATGATGGTGATGGGTTGAAGAATACCTATTCCGTACCTTAACCCAGAAAGTAAGGTACGATAATGGGATGTGCCGCAGTGCGCCAGGGGAGTCGGGAGCTGACGGGTGTAACTGCACAATCCCGGCGGGCCGGTAATCGTCAGCCTAATCAGACGGAGACTCTCCAACCATTTTCCGTTTTCGTCCTCGAGGTCTGTTCTTTTTCTTTTTCTTCAAATTCTCTGCAACCGCCAAGAAACTTTCATGTCGCATTGCCGATAGAACGAATGAATGCATTTCTGAGGTTGTAGCCGCTACGCTTGCCCTGTTATACCCGTCTCCGCTGCCGCCCTTTCACTCATTTCGACCAGTCAAATGGCAGCGAAACCATATTTGGGGAGAACAAGTCCGCCACGAATGATTGCAGAGCCAATGGTGCAGGAAAAGAAAGCCAGAGCTCCACTTGGTTGAACTTATAGAGTGCCAGTAAATGGCGATCACGATACTGTTCTCAAAATGCCATGTCAAAAATACAACAAGGCGGGATCTCCCCAAAGTGCCACACTCGCTCCAGATATTTAGCCACCTGCACCTCCTAGCCTCACTGAAGCTGCCGCACCTTCCAAAGAAGCTGGTGTTCCCGCTCAAGTCCATGTGGCCACACCTCAATACCCTCGAGGCCAGGACAAACTTTGGATCTGCTATTAAAAGCCAGTTTCTTATTATCCGTTATGTAGTATTACTTGAGCATTTCTTTCCCTAGTACAGCAGTCTCCGAATTTCGGCAATCAAGATTGCGGGCTTTAGGTTCCCATTTTGCAAGGCGGCATAGCTTTCAGGTCGGTGATGGCCTTGCAATCTCAAGGTATCTCTTTTAGGATTCAGCCTAGCGTTAACATAGCAGATCTTATATGGTAGACATTGTAAGCAGCTTCATTTAGCTAGGCAGTGAGACGGGCAGGATTTTGGGCAGCTCCAACGATCACGACCGAGAAACTCGAAGGAAAGCATTGGTTAACAGTACATTCTATCAGATTTTTGGGCCGGAATAGGTCAGGTAACCTTTGTTATCTAATAGGCCCTCATAGGTAGAAGAAAGTACCCACATGGCATCAAGATTGCGCACAGACTGCTTCACTCATGCGCACTAGGCAAGAGACATAATTCTAACGTCCAGAGAAAACTCGATAGCGGACCAAGGTCAGTCCAGGAGAAATCACTGGTGTAGGATTTGCCAATTCCCATCCATTGGTTACCGACGTCCTGTAGCTTAGGCATCAGCCTGCATCGTCATATGTCAGTCTTACTAGGTCATCTATTATCTTGGATGCGGCTAAGATTCCTTAGTTTGCTGAGTTTTCGTCCTCGCAAAGGCTGACGATAACGTAGAGCCGCGGAGGAAGTGGATATCTACTTACTCCCCACCAAGTGCAGATATTCAAATCCTAAAGCTGTCCAAAACTATAAGTCCTCCGTTTTGTTCAATGCGCGCCTGTTGCAACTTAGAAAGTTGGATCGCTACGGCTTGAAAGCCTGTAGTCGACTCGAGCGGCATTCCAAAACCGCAGACCAAGAGACTCCTGAAGATTTAGTCGGGGATCTTGACACGGAAGGAACGCTTTCCTAGCTCATTGTCATATCTGACTGCCAAACTCGGCAGGTTGCATTTTTCTTGTTACACGCGTGATCTTAACTTCATGCACCGAAGTTATCCGAAGACATTTTATCTTTACGTTACTATGAACGGTTTGAGACATCCACCTATGGAGCAGTCTTTTTTCTGGCTTTGTTCCTTAACTCCAAACGCTGCTATACCTAACTCTACACAAATTTGCTCCTCCCAGCAGCTTGAAGATATCTGTATCTGGGTCCTCTCGCGATCTCCAGAATCGTACAGCAACCATGGCATCCAATGAGAATACTATGGAAGAAGCTCAGAAAAGGAATGGCCTTGAATTGATCCCAGGGACTGAGATCATATCCCAAGACGAGGACAAAGGTTTGATTAGAGGCGAGACAGGAGGCTACGAAGGCATGATTCTGGTCCCTCAGCCCTCCAAAGATCCCCATGATCCTTTAGTAGCGTATCACCCTAGCTGGAAAATTTCCATTGTAGTCACTAACAATGGCCTTAGAACTGGACTCCTCTTTGGAAACGGGTGGTTGTCATAAATCAAGCAGTCTTCATCTTCATCAGCCAGCTGATTCCCTTATCTATCGCGCCTCTTACCCCGATCTTTATGAAACAATTCGATAAAAGTCTTTCTCAAGTTGCGTTGCTGGTGAGCGAAATATCCACATAACAGCACCTCCAGAGCTCCTCGAACGCTAATCTCTATGCCTTTTCTCTCAAGACAGGAGCAACAATTATAGCGCTTGGCTACGCCAACCTCATCATCCTTCAGCAACGTATTTGGCCGTCGTCCCACGTCTCTGATTTGCTCCATCATTTGCATCCTGGCGACAATATGGCAGGCCGTGACAACGTCATATGGCTCATTCCTAGGCGCAAGAATCGTCAACGGCCTCGGTGCGGCGGCAAATGAGAGCATTATGGCTGTGGTAGTAGCGGATGTAATGTTTCTACACGGGAGGGGGTCTTGGATGGGATTATTTTTGTAAGAATATCTACCCAGTGGTTCTTTACGGCATTGGTTTATCAAATAGTTGGTCTTATTTCCTCGGAGCCATGCTTGGGCCTATCATTTCTGGAGGTATCGCCGAGCACGTGTCTTATCGGTGGTTCTTTTGGGTGTGTACGATTGCACAAGGGGTAAGTACCTTAATATCCTGTCCTTCTATACGGCACGGGCTTGACTTGAGAGTGACAGTTTAATTCCCTATCTCTATTTTTCTTCTTTCCCGAAACCAAATACCAACGCTCTACCGAGTCGAAACCGAAAGACCGCTCGCAGAGAGCTAGCTCAAACGAAACCAAGGAGAAGCCCATAGAACATCCCCTTTCCAATCCCGAACACCAAACCCCAATGACTCCACAAATTCTCAACCATGGCCACCCCTCCCTTCACCAACGCTTCCTCCTCCTCCCCCGCCCCGACTCCCACGCCCTCCGTACCCTCCCCCTCACTAGCATAACCCCATTCCGCATCGCCACCTACCCCATCATACTCTGGGCCTCCCTCGCCCTGGGCTTCACCGCCAACACCTCTCTCACACTCAATCTAACGCAGTCTCAAGTTTTCGCGGCGCCACCCTACCATTTCTCACCGAGCCAGGTAGGTTTCACGAATTTTGCGATGGCCGCGGGAGCGATCATAGGGTTGTTGACGGCGGGGCCGTTGAGCGATTGGGTTAGTATGAGGAGGACGAGGGGGAATGGGGGGGCGAGGGAGCCGGAGATGAGGTTGATGGCGATGGGGCCTTATGTTTGTGCTACGGCGGTGGGGATGGTGGTAAGTTTATTCCTTGCAGCTGATTTCTGGACGGCAAAATGCTAATAGGATATGTTTATGGGTAGGCTACTGCGGTTGGGTATCAGTACGGATGGCCGTGGGAAGCGATCGTTGTGGTTGGGTATGGCTTTGTGGGATTGACGGTTGTTACAGTTCCTACTATTGCTATTACGGTGAGTCCAGTCAATCAGCACGTCTTCTGTGACGTAGGTGAGGCATGACTGACGGCCATATAGTACGCTGTGGACTGCTACAAACCTATTGCGGGCGAGATCATGGTGGTAGCTACCATCTGCAAGAACACATTTGGGGTGCGTATAGATTTCCTCGTCGTCGAAATACAATCTTACGATTCCACATGTCGCTCTGCTCATACTGATGTCCTCGAACTTAGTTTGGTACCACATACTGGCTTAACAATTATGCCATCCGCTCCGGCTACATCCGTGCAATGATGATTTCCGCTGGCCTTGCCTTTGGCATTTCACTACTCGGTATGGTGGTCTTCTGGATTTGGGGCAAGAGGTTTCGCCGGTGGACTATGCATAGCTGGGTGCATAAGCTTTGATGGTTGATGTTGATGTGGTGCAGCGATAGTTACATTAGTAAGTGTGTGTATCTTCTACGTAGTGAGGTGCAGTAGCTAATGAGTAGGTCTGTGAGTTAGGTGACCCCTTATTTGATTGGGCCTGTTTCCTGACTCAGCCTACTGGCTTCTGCAGTTGAGATGAGGGTGATTCTTCCTTGATGTTTGGGATGGAGACGTAGAGCTGCAACGTTGGGGTCTCTAATGGCTCTTGTGGTAGGGGGTTTGGTCGGTCTTTGCTTCTTGGCTGGACAGTGAACATTATCACACGACTTGCGATACTTTCCAGGAATATAATCTAGCATATCTAATCCGTTCATGCGGAAGGATCGAAGCGGATACCATGCTCTTTTACATGACTTGAGAATGATAAGATGACGGGCTTTTTCTTCATACTTACTTCCTCAAAACTGCTAGATATTTCTAGAAACGGCAAGTATCTCAACAGCGATGAAACTCCCCATCCAAAACTGACTTGAATCTGGAATAGCACGAAAGAGTCTGAATAAGCCACAAAAAGCAAAAATCAACCCAAATCCCCAGCCAGCCCTATAGACTCAGCCTACCCCCTGAATAGGTCATGTCTAACACTTGATTCTTGTTGAAGGGTTTTGAAGTGACTATAAATATTTTCTGAGATAAGTATTGGACTTGGTGACAATACTCTAAAGTAGTGAGCAATCGAGACAGAGGTTTGAAGCGTTCTCATGGTCGGCTAATTAGCACGCGAGTCGTCACAATTACATAATCGCGTGTGGCTGGTGTTTAGACACTGAAACGAAATCTTCAACTGGCATGATCAACATCTTGCTGAGACTCTGTCCAGATGAATGACTACGGACATAGCCATCTTGAAGATGGTAGGACTGCTTACACTCGACTATAACAGATCCCACACCCGTGGCCTAATATCAGTCACGATGTCTGAGACGAAATGTGAAGCAGCAAGAGATTGAATGAGCTTGACAGCGTGCACGACGATGGCAGAAATACAACGCGCGAACAGCGTAAACATACTAAGCGGCGTCTTTTACAAGATTAAGATTGACTCGCAGTCCGTCAGTGCTGTAATTGCTGCACGCCAGATGATCGAAGGCTTTGCCAAAACAACCGACCATCAAGCGTCAGACGATGCGGGTCCATCCCATCCCATATTTGCACCTTTGCATTTTGCGCCGGGTCAGATAGATACTTCAAGAGGGATGACAAGAGAAGGCGTAAAGAATACATTCCACTAACAAATTGTCGAGGGGCTGGAAGATTTGTTGCAACCGAGACCATCGGTGCACTTGGTGCGAGTACATGCAGAGACACGCCATGAGACGTCTGAAAGTGAGAAGCCAGTAAAAAGAAACCAAGAGTGTATATTCGAGTTTTCAGAGCACATTGTGATTTAGTCACTGCCTTGAGACCCTTGAACACTGTCAAAGAGAATGGAAGAACATCTAGCAATACAGTGATCTCAAATTAAGAATTGTCTACAGATTTGACCCCGATGTCATTTTCTGGAAAAGAGTCGTTGCAATCTTGAGTCTTGTTCGATGATAGTGGTCCCATCAGCAGAAAACAGAGAGACCTGGAGACTATCTTAGTCGAGCATGCGTTAGGCACTTTGGCTGTCCCTAGTATTAACGAGAGTTCATTCTCCGACCTTTCCATGCAAGGACATGGCTACACTTCAATAATGCATTAAGTTGCCAACAACATCTAGTCGCTTGCTAATACTTAGATGTTCATTTCCGCTCTGCAAATGCCTGAACGGCTATAGGTTTTTGCTTGTCAATTCGGTCTTGTACCTACTAATCTAAGAACTGCACATTACACAGCAAAGTCTCTTCGATCCTCACTGGTCTTGACTTTCTCTTACCGCTTAATGCCCCAATACATCTTCCATAATCGTTTGAGCTTGTCTCGTTTGATTTGCTTCGTCTAAAGTCAGCTGCTTCCCACAGTTTGGATTCTTTGGTTCGTTCCCTACTCTTTCATTTCAGTCGCCACTTTCATTCAGGCGATTGTATCTACGTACAATTTTCCAATTCTCCGAGTCTCAAAACCTAGGTTCCACGTTCTCAATCAAAGTGCAACTCGGACCGGGTCATTGGAACCCGACCCTCGGTCCAAGACAACCGAGAAAATAAGAAAATATTCTTCGTTTATCTCTCACTAAGCTAGCTATCTGATATACCGCGATGATCTTTCTTACCAGCCCCTTAGGTCGACCGTTCCTCGAAGCGTTATCAAACCTTGGTTGACCGTGTCCAACAAAGATTGGGATGTTTCTTATCCAGAGAGCGGGGAAAGAGGGCAAGATTAGGTCCTTCCTAATCCAGTCACTCTTTCCCCTGTGATAAATTCCTACAAGAATGTATAGAGATAACGATATGATATAGTGGCAAGTGACGTAGTCTGGAGGACGTCGGTCCTCGACCAGGGCATGTATATATGCATCTTACAGACCCTTTTGCAATATCAGATCAACCATCACAATGAGTAACACCGGAGGTGCCGTTGCCGTCTCATCGACCTCCAGCGATCTCACGGATGCTACGATTCGCTATATAGATGTGAAGTCTGATTCCAAAGATGCTAGAGATCCAATCAGTAACGAGGAGAATGGCAACGTCGTTTCAGTCAATAACGTCCAAAGCGACGCGTTTCTCCTGTCTCATGAAGAGCAATTCCCAATTGATCCCAATGAAATAGAAGAGACCCAACAGTTTACTTTCCGTGCCGTCTTGGTTGGCTGTATCCTCGGTGGAGTTATTGCTGCCTCGAAGTCGGTAGTCAAGCATTCTCCCCTGCGTAGTCTTACTAACAGCTTTGCCAGTCTCTACCTTGGGCTGAAAACCGGCTGGACATTTGGTGCTTCCTTGTTCGGCTCCATTTTTGGCTATGCCATCCTCAAGCCACTCTCGAAAGCACTCCCCACAAACTTTGGTGGGGGCTATTTTGGACCCAAGGAAAATGTTTGCTGCCAATCCGCTGCAACTGCAGCTGGATCCTTGGGCTTGCTCTTTACCTCGGGCTTCCCAGCGGCCTATCAGCTCGGTCTTCTAAGCGCGACACCAAAGGAAGATATTGGCAGGCTGATAACCTTCACTGCCTGTTGCGCCTACTGGGGCATGTTTCTCGCCATACCTCTTCGCAAATTCTACATTCTCAAGCAGAAGCTGGTCTTCCCAAGTGCTGTTGCAGCGGCACATACCATAAGGTCTTTACACGTTGGTCGGAACGCGGAAGCAAATGCTCGTAAGAAGACCAAAGCCTTGATCATCGCCTTCATTTGTGCCATCACACTTCGTGTCGTCTCTGAGTACGCGCCAGGTGTACTATGGGACTGGCACTGGGGCTGGGCGCTGTACAGGGTTTGGAATTTCAAAAGAATGATCACTGTCGAAAATTGGAACTGGGTGTGGGAGTTCACCCCGGCATTTATAGGTGTGGGTATGCTGACAGGTCTTAACGCTTCTTGGTCCTTTTTTGGCGGCTCTGTACTGGCCTGGGGCGTTGTTGGCCCTGCTCTAGTCGCCACAGGTAAAGCGTTTGGTGTTGCTGTTTCTGATCAATATCCTGGTTACATGAATTACATGGGCATGGTTTTGGAAGATCCTATCAACAAACCAACCCCTCGGTACTGGCTTATTTGGTAAGTAGCTTCCAAAGATTGACTAGATCAAATCTGACTCTTCTATTCCCAGGCCTGGCACGATGTTATTGTTATGTGCATCATTTGCAGAGCTCGGCGCCAATTATAAGACACTCTGGGCTGCGCTTGTTCAGGCCTTGGCACCGCGCTTCAAATACTTCCGCAAAGCAGAGATTGATGAGAAGGATCTCATTTACGACCCAGCTCCGAAGCACGAGCAAGTACCATGGTGGCTTTGGACTGGAGGCCTCGTGGTGAGCGCCTTTTTCACGTGCCTCGTGCTTGGTCTCCAATACGGGCAGAATGTTGGCGTCACAATACTGTCGATAGTCTTCGCATTCATCCTCAGTTTCATTGGAGCCGAAAGTAGCGGTCGAACTAATATCACGCCCGTCACAGCTATCGGAAATGCCAGTCAACTGGTCATTGGAGGTGCTACCCGTGGTAAATACCCTGTCAAAGATGCGCAAATGCTCAACCTGGCCGGCGGCATGCTGGCTTTGGGCGCATCGGAACAATCAGCAGATATGCTCGGTGACCTCAAAACCACGCACCTATTAAGAGCAGCTCCCGTTGTTCAATTTTACGCACAAATGATAGGCGCGCTGGTCTCAATCTTTATGAGTGTCGGAATGTACATTCTATTCTCAGCAGCCTACCCTTGCATCAATAACCTCTCAGGACAAGCTCACTGTAGCTTTCCTGCCCCTGACGTTGGCGCTTGGAGAGCAATTGCGATAGCAGTCACCAGCCCAACTCTTCCAATACCGCCGTCTTCTGGCTACACGTCCATTGCTTTTGGTATCCTGGCCGTAACCATTACGGTTGTCAAATACCGCTTTGTCCCCGTTGAGAAACATGTGTGGGTTCCAAACCTGAATGCAATTGGAATCGCTTTTATCCTCAACACCACCACATACCCCTCAGCTATGGCGGTAGGATCTTCAGTTGCATTTCTGTGGCAGAGGAATTACCCAATGGCGTACGGAATGTATTGCTACGCCATTGCAGCGGGATTCATTGCTGGTGAAGGGATGGGAGGAATTGTTGGTGCCATATTACAAGTCGCCGGCGTTTCTGGTAACGTATATGGAACTGCAGCCGGATGTCCGGCCTTTACTTATTGTGGTTGATTACGACATGGTCGAATGTCGAAAACCGTATCAGCTACCCTGACGACCTTGTTGATGAATCAGCTAGACCAGAGCAATGTCCGATTATTACTTTTACATTTTGAGATATGGAATTTCCGAGGCTCCAAAAGATGTTACGATTTGTACTTTAGTGACATCATAATAGATCAACTTAAAACACCTCGATCGGTACTGTGCGAGAGCAAAAACCGTGTCTTGTTCATTCCTGAATGCTCGTCAGCTTATCAGAGCCCGCTGTTTCTCAACCGCTTTCTAATTCCTTTTCTTTTCTTCCTCAGGCGAGCCCCCCGCCAAAAAGATGGGTACTGCTTGCCCAGTCCTGCACCTGCGCTCCATCTAATCAATCGAATTTTCAATTTTATCAGTAAGAAAAGAGCAACCGGCATCGAAAGCTCCAAAATTGCATTTTGTAAAAAATAGTACAGCAGTGCAACCGCCAAGTTTGAATACTGTATATAGCCGAATCCGGCTATCCTGTAAATTAGCATAGGGCTGAGGAGCTGTATGTACGGCATTCTACCCCCACGACAAATGTCTCTTCGTTAACTGCGTTACAAAGCTTCCTTGAAACTCGATTCCTTCCCTAGTCGCGGAAAATACCTAGCTTGAAGCTTGAAGCCATGCGACCGACCGTCTGACCTTCTGTTAAAAGTCGTCCGTCTAAGGCGATCTATGACATCTTGGACTGCACCGTCACACTTTATCAATTCGAGTTAAACCTCGAAGAGAAATATTAGGGATTGAGGAATGGGAACGAAGATGTGCGTGTAATGCTTCCCGAAAAATATGAGTGATTCACGAAAATACACGATGAACATGCATCACTTAGGTAGTGGGATAGTTGTATTGACTACCTATACTGCTGTTTGAACATTTAACAAAGTCTAACGATGACCGCCACGGCCATGAGGGCATCCAGGCTTTCGTTTGCGCTTCTGTGGGTTATTTCCTTGACGGAATACCGCAATAGACTCAGTAATAAAGAGGTTCCCCACAGGTTCCCAGGTAGGTTTCCAACCTTCCTAGTCGACTTTATTAGGTCTTCCCCTCCCGGTCTGCCTTTTCTTCAAAAATGCTGTTGATAGATCATTCCTTTTTGGAATCGACTAATCCAGAAGCATCATCAGACCTAGCAACCCCGTAGAGGATTTGCTTCGCTGTTTAGGTGAAGATCTAGACGACGAACCGTCTCGTTCTTCAACCAATGCTTGTGCTCGCTTTTCATGGCGTCTTTTAAGGTTCGCCTTCCTCTTTATAGCCTCAGACTGGGACATCTTGCTTGTTCCATCTTCTTGCCGAGCATCGAGACTGGTGAAAGTGCTAAACGCTCCTGATAGAGCCGCCATTGATCGTGCGACGAGCACATTCGTATCAAGATTTGAAGCTTCAGGTGCATCAGTTCGCACAGTATCTTCAACCTCATGATCAAGCGCTCGCAAGAAAGCAGGCATGACGAGGTGTTTGTCAAAGCGCACAGTGTATCCACCAGGAAGATGTTCAACAATGACGCCCTCGACAACATCAGGAGTTCCACCGATAAAAGATGACTCTGGACGATGAGCGAAATGGTTGCGATAATTAAATCAGGCGTCGGGCATATTCAAGGTGGTTGACTCCATCCTTCGCAACATTGCCTTGGACCGTTTGAGCTCGTTTTCTGTTTGGCCTGTAAATCATATAGACCAATAGTGACCCTTACCTACTTTTGCCTTGCCCTTGCCTTCGCCTAAGCTTGTAGGCTTGGGATCTAGGCGGACTTCCATGTTTCTGGACTCATCGTACAAGCGTACACCGACAAGGTTGGCTTCATTGGGTAAATGGAAGCGTTGAAGGATTGTGGGTGATGGGTCAGCTAATACGGTAGTGACCTTGTGAATTATTAGCCATGGTAGACAGCTTGAGAATCTGGAAATTACCTTGAGCTCCATTTGGAGCGACTTTCAGTCTCCTTTGCAGACCAGAAAACATTGCTCCTCTTTCTTCTCCGGCTTGTACTCGAAGATAGGAGTAAAACCATGGCCATCGTCATGAGTCAATGAGCTGCATGACTCAACTCTCTTGACTTCAGCCAACCACTCTTTGTGAGCTAGGCTATCAGTTTGACCTGTAGCTTTGCGTGCTTGTTGATCGCTCAAGCTCGTTCCTGGCAGTGGAGGGTTCATGTTCCCAGAGGAGGTCTGTCTCTTATTTACGGCACCCATATTGTTGATATGCTTGTGCTTGATGGATTTGCCCATGGGGGTGATGCTGGCAATGTTTGGAGACAAGGTGATGACGCGCCACCGAGATTGAAAATTTGACGTGGCAGAGGTAGAAGTAGACTTGTGAACTCATTGAAGCGAGGCTAGTAAAATTTAAAACTTAACAGGGACATAGTATCAGCTCCACAACTTTCCAACTACATGATTAAGAGAGATGCATATTCTTCCGTCACTACTGGAGAGAATATGGGTACCTGCATTTCACTAAGTAAACGATGCCGATGGTTACGAGTAAGGTACTTAATATACTTTTGGGGACGAAGCGGAAAGAAAAACTTGCATATGCGATGCATATGCTGAGTTCATTATTAGCTTACGCTCAACATATGCGTGCTTTATCTCTCATCTCTAATTCATTTAGTCACGCAGATATCTCGTTCGCACCGTTTTTTGCGATAATGCTTTCTTCGTTCATTGATGTCTCTATAAGCTCAGTCGATGCTGCGCATATGCACAGCTGATGCTCCCATGAGTGATGAACATAATTGCACGTTTGATTGTTGTGACCTCGCTTAATTCTAGATTCGAAATAGATAATTCCGACCCGACGGCCACGTCGGCGCCTGCTGCTTTCCACTGCTCAAGACCAAGATTGATGACGAGGCGATCACCGCGATGCGTCCCCGGCATGGGACGAAGCAAGTATCATGGTACATATGAATCTAAGAGGCAGAACACTCTAAGACTGCAGCAATGGATGTAAGTACTCCGCCTGTGCAATAGGGAACCAGGGGTCCTGATACTTGAAAGGCCACTCGTGCTACTGCAGAGCATCCCATCAAACGCTTTGGACTTACAGAGGTGTACGCTGCCACCTCTGATACACACGTCGATGTCGTTTTTATCCATGGTCTCCACGGAAATCCACAAGACACTTGGTCGAGTACATCGTCGAGTACGATCTGGCTCGTGACGCTTCTGGGACCTATTTTGCAGGAAGAGAAGGCACGCATACTGGTCTACGGCTACGCTGCAAACATTGCGTCGTTCACAGATGGCGTCTCTGGCGATAAGATACATAATCACGCCGAACAATTGGTTGCGGAGCTCGCGGCAAACAGAAGGGCGAGCAACGCCACGGAGCATCCTATTATCTTTGTGGCCCATTCGCTTGGGGGACTCGTCGTGAAGCGCGCATTGATACACTCTTCTGAGATAAGTGGCAAGAAGACAGAGCATCTCCGATCAATCTTTATCTCTACGTACGGTATAATATTTCTTGGGACACCGCACAAAGGGTTGAATACCACCAATTGGCGGTCACGATTAGAAGCCATCTGCCAGGTTGCTCTGCCGGACGAACTCAGCAGTGAGAGTTCACAGCTGATCAATATATTGAAGTCCAACAACGAGACGCTCCAAAACATTGATCGTCAATTCATTCACCTGAGCCCCTCTCTGCATATGTTCTTTTTCCACGAAGGGAAACCTACACATCTGGGAGGAGAAAGATGGGAATATATCGTCGACGAGGAATCTGCCTCTCCAACCATACAAGACGTCGAGCGTGCTGTTATTCAGAAAGACCATATGCAAATATGCAAGTTCGAAAACAGCAGCGAGCCTGGCTTCCACCTCGTGACAGAAGCGATACACCGATATACGAGTGAGGCTGCGGGGACCATCGGTCCGCGATGGGGTAGGGAAAAGGCCGATCGGCTGGCAAAAAGGGGAGCCGAAGCAGAAGAATTACTTCGACCTAGTACCTCCGGCAGGTTTAATGCTCGCCCTGACTCAAGACTATTAGAGAAGCCCATTTTCTCGGTAAAGTTTTCTCGAGACGACGATTTCGTTAATCGGGAACACATCTTTGCCGAAATCGAGAGGCAGATGGATTCTTGTTACTGCGTTTCCTTGTGTGGATTGGGTGGAGTGGGGTACGTGAAACTTTTGATATGCAAGCTTACCCTACTGACGATTGGGTTCCAGAAAATCCCAAATAGCCATTGAATACGCTTATAGATTTCGGCAAAGCAAGCCCGAGAGCCATGTCTTCTGGGTGTACGCAGCGAATCATACTATCTTTGAGCAGGCCTACATAGACATTGCACGCCGACTGAAGCTTCCTGGGTACGAGGATCCAAAAGCCGATCTTTGCAAGCTAGTCGCCCGCTGGCTAGACGAAGAGTTCAACGGCACTTGGCTTATGGTCTTGGACAATGCCGACAATGCTAATGTGATTTTTCCCTCTTTTGACTCTGGTCTCCTTTCAGACAATTCTGATGAATCCCCTATAAATAATCCAAGCAATCAAAAACCTCTGATTGAATTTCTCCCAACGCAATTAAGCGATAAGAAACGATTGCTTATTACAACGAGGGATAGATTTGTTGGTGAACAGATTTTCGATAACAAGCACTGTGTCGAGGTATTGCCAATGTCTCCTCAGGAAGCGAGTCTATGCTTGCAATCAAAACTGAAACTATCTATCGGCATTCATGACGAAATCAGCTCCGAGAAACTGCTTGGCGTTCTTGCTTATATCCCCCTGGCAATCACGCAAGCTGCCGCATTCATGCGGCGTAATCGAATGACTACGCAAGAGTACCTCGAAGCGCTTGATAAGGATCGGCAGAACCTCACGGAGTTTCTGAGCTATGAACTGCTGGGAGATCCTAGGAGGCAACGGGGAACTCCTAATTCGGTCTTTCGAACGTGGCGGATATCTTTTGAGTACATTATGCAAACAGAGCCGGCGACAGCGCAATTACTTTCGCTAGCAGCAATGCTTTCTCCCCAGCAGATATCGGCCAAAATGTTGCGGCAATCAGTTGAGAGAGACGTAGATTTCTGGACAGCCAAGGGGACGCTCCAAGGATATCATTTGATTACCAATGAGCTCGACACAGAAAATGTTACCATACATCCTCTTGTGCAAGCGTCCTTGCAGTACTGGCTGGAGCAAAAGCAGCAGAAGGCGATATATGCTAGTAAAGCTCTGAAGCTTCTGGCAGAGGAATTTCCTATTGGTGAATATGAAAATAAAGAGATCTGTGGAGTGCTATTTGCCCATGCTCAGGTCGTTCTAAGCTATCACTGCAATCCAGAGGACCAGAGGTATCGTGCAGCTCTTCTGCACAATCTTGGATGGTTCGAATGTACTCGAGGGAACTACATCGCTGCGTACCAAGCTACCTCCGAGGCCTATAATATCCGTCAATCCTCAAATGAACCCGATGCTATCGCAACGGACAGCTTGTCTCTCCTCGCTGAAGTGCTACGAAACCAGGGCAAATACGAAGCGGCGGAGGAAATGAATCGACGAGCATTGCAAGGACGCGAGCAAGCGTTGGGAGTCGAGCATCCTCGTACATTGGCCAGCATCAACAATCTAGCATCAGTACTACGAGATCAGGGCAAATACGAAGCGGCGGAGGAGATGAATCGACGAGCATTACAAGGATCCGAGCAAGCGTTGGGAGTCAAGCATCCCGATACATTGGCCAGCGTCAGCAATCTAGCATTAGTGCTACGAGATCAGGGCAAATACGAAGCAGCGGAGAAGATGAATCGACGAGCATTGCAAGGACGCGAGCAAGCGTTGGGAGTCGAGCATCCTGATACATTGATCAGCGTCAACAATCTAGCATCAGTACTACGAGATCAGGGCAAATACGAAGCGGCGGAGGAGATGAATCGACGAGCATTACAAGGATCCGAGCAAGCGTTGGGAGTCAAGCATCCCGATACATTGACCAGCGTCAGCAATCTAGCATTAGTGCTACGAGATCAGGGCAAATACGAAGCGGCGGAGGAGATGAGTCGACGGGCATTGCAAGGACGCGAGAAAGTGTTGGGAGTCGAGCATCCCGATACATTGACCAGCCTCAGCAATCTAGCATCAGTGCTACGAGATCAGGGCAAATACGAAGCGGCGGAGGAGATGAATCGACGAGCATTACAAGGATCCGAGCAAGCGTTGGGAGTCAAGCATCCCGATACATTGACCAGCGTCAGCAATCTAGCATCAGTGCTACGAGATCAGGGCAAATACGAAGCGACGGAGGAGATGAATCGACGAGCATTACAAGGATTCGAGCAAGCGTTGGGAGTCGAGCATCCCGATACATTGACCAGCGTCAACAATCTAGCATCAGTGCTACGAGATCAGGGCAAATACGAAGCAGCGGAGAAGATGAATCGACGAGCATTGCAAGGACGCGAGCAAGCGTTGGGAGTCGAGCATCCTGATACATTGACCAGCGTCAACAATCTAGCATTAGTGCTACGAGATCAGGGCAAATACGAAGCGGCGGAGGAGATGAATCGACGAGCATTACAAGGACGCGAGCAAGCGTTGGGAGTCGAGCATCCCGATACATTGACCAGCCTCAGCAATCTAGCATCAGTGCTACAAGACCAGGGCAAATACGAGGCCGCGAAGGAAATAATGCAACGATTGTTATGAGAACAGAAGTTTATAATTTTGATTTCTAACACTTACTCGAAATACTTCGTTATCTTCTCATTAACTCAAG
>JAABUT010000237.1_pt1 | contig 102369 bp, 95 predicted proteins | sample 5559281 | NCBI WGS metagenome assembly JAABUT01 (sample SAMN10711880, study PRJNA513359) | rock metagenome | isolation source: Antarctica rocks | place: Antarctica: Victoria Land, Ricker Hills nord | collected 2016-01-04 | reverse complement strand
CCGCCAGCACCCGGGGCAGCACGGTGAGCAGGTAGCGGCCTTGGTGCAGCAACACCCCGACCCGGGCCTCGCTCAGCTGCCAGGTCAACGCCAGGTGCACCACCGCCAGCTCCCGGGCCCCGCAGGCGGCGAAGCGCTGCTGGCAGGCCACCGCCTGGCGCAGCCGGCAGGCCTGCACCGCCGCGCGCAGCCGCTCCACCTCGACCAGCTCGGCGTCCATCGCCCGCGCCGCGTCGTCATCCAACGACGGCCGCGGCGACGACACCGGCGAGGTGGAGATCGGTCCCTGCGACATGCCGCTATCGTACAGGTGTTCGAACGCACTAACCAGCCCGAAACCCCAGCTGTGCAAACAAACTTCCGCACCGCACTGCGCTGCGCTTCGCGTGCGGGTTCCGTCTCGACCCACATCGCCGAGCGGGACCTAGGACCGGTCCGCCCCGAGGGCTACCCGGTGTGCCTGGGACCAGGTCCCGTCCGGTTGCTGCTCCATCACGACGACCTCCCGTCGGACGAACGTCATCGGGAGCAGCACGTCGAGGGCCACCGCCACCTCCCCCTGGATGGCGTCCAGTTCGGACGGACTGCCCATCGCAACCGTCACGTGCGGATGGGGGTCTGGATGCGCACCGCCGTAGGGGACGCAGGCCGGGAACGACTTGACCAGCAAGCGTGTGAGCGCGCGGACGCTCGCCTCTGACTCCTCGCTCAACACCAGGAAGAGGACGCCCTCCGGGAATCTGCCGAGCCTGTCGACGGTCAGTTCAACCGGCGACTGGTCTGCGAGTACCTCCGCCAGCTCGGTCCGCTGCTCGGGTGTGGTCGGCGCCGCGAGCCAGGGGTAGAGCGCGGTCACGTGCACAGGCCCGCCGGCCGCAGCAGTCGGGACCGTCGGGAGCCGCCAACGGTCCACGACAGTAGCGAGATCCGAGAGCTGCAGGACGAGGCCGCTCTCGATTACAGGACCTTGCCGAGGAACTCCTTGGTGCGGGACTCTCGCGGCCGGTTGAGGACCTGCTCCGGCTCGCCCTGCTCGACCACGACCCCGGCGTCCATGAAAACGACGCTGTCGCCCACCTCGCGGGCGAACCCGGTCTCGTGCGTGACCACGATCATCGTCATGCCGTCCTGGGCGAGCCCGCGCATGACGTCGAGCACCTCGCCGACGAGCTCGGGGTCGAGCGCGCTGGTCGGCTCGTCGAAGAGCATCAGCTTGGGCTGCATGGCGAGCGCGCGGGCGATGGCCACCCGCTGCTGCTGGCCGCCGGACAGCTGCGAGGGGTAGGCGTCGCGCTTGTCCGCCAGCCCGACGCGGTCCAGCAGCGCGCGGCCACGGTCGAGCGCCTCGGACCTGCTCTCGCCCTTGACCCGCACCGGGGCCTCGATGACATTGCCGAGTGCGGTCATGTGCGGGAACAGGTTGAAGCGCTGGAATACCATGCCGATCTGTGCGCGGGCGCGGGCCGTCTCCTTGTCCTTGAGCTCGTGGAGCTTGCCGGCCGCCTGCCGGTAGCCGACGAGGTCGCCGTCGACCGACAGCCGGCCGCCGTCCACCTTCTCCAGGTGGTTGATGCAGCGCAGGAACGTCGACTTGCCCGACCCGGAGGGCCCGAGCAGGCAGGCGACCTGTCCGCGTCGTACCTGCAGGTCGATGCCCTTGAGCACCTCCAGCCGACCAAAGGACTTGCGCACCCCCTCGGCGGAGACCATCAGGTCGGTCACCGTGCACCTGCCTGTCCGAGGGCCCGCAGCCGCTGCAGAGGGGTGGGTGGCAGGTCGCGCTGGCTCCCTCTCGCGAAGCGACGCTCGAGGTAGTACTGGCCGACATACGCCAGGCTGGTCATGGCGAGGTACCAGCCGCTGGCCATGACGAGGAGCTCGAACACCTCGCCGGACTGGGAGTAGATGGCTGTCGTGCGCCCCAGCAGCTCGATCTGGCCGGCGACCACGAGCAGTGAGGTGTTCTTGAGCATGGAGATGAACTCGTTGCCGGTCGGCGGGATGATGACCCGCATCGCCTGTGGCAGCACGATGCGGCGCAGCGTCTGCCCGTGGGTCATGCCCAGCGCCGAGGACGCCTCGGTCTGGCCGTCATCGACGGCAAGGATGCCGCCACGGACGACCTCGGCCATGTAGGCCGCCTCGTTGAGCGCCAGGGCCAGCGTGCCCGCGACGAACAGCGTCAGCAGGTCGGAGGTCAGGCCGTCGAACAGCACGACGCCGGGCAGCAGCGTGATGGTGATCGAGCGGGGGAGCAGGTAGAGCAAGCCGTTGTACCAGAACAGCACCTGCAGGATGAGCGGGGTCCCCCGGAAGAACCAGATGTAGAGCCAGCTGACCGAGGCCAGGACGGGGTTGCGCGACATCCGCATCGTCGCCAGCCCCGTGCCCAGCGCGATGCCGATCAGCTGGCTGAGGACCGCCAGCTCGACGGTGGCGACGACGCCCTCGACGATCGAGCGCTGCAGCACGTACTTCGTGACAGACGGATAGTTGATCTTGTCGACCGTGCCGAGCTCGTACAGCAGCAGGGCCAGCAGGACCAGCACCACGATCCCGCCGACGACGCGGCCGGGGTGGCGGACCGGCACGATCTCGGTCGCCTGCGGGTCGTCCACCTCCTCCGCCCGGGAGGGGGCGGGCGCCGTGGTCACGCGCTACTTCCCGGCGTTCACGGTGACCGTCTTGAGCGCGCCCTGCTCGATGTCGTACTTCTTCAGGATCTCGGTGTACCCGCCGTCCGCGATGAGCTTGTCCAGCGCGCCCTTGACCGCGTCGCGCAGGCCCGGGAGCTGCTTGCTCACCGCGATGCCGTACGGCGCCGTCTCGTACTGCGTGCCCACGACCTCGAAGTCGTTGCCACCCCCGGAGGTCTTCGCCGTGTAGGCGGCGACCGGGAAGTCGTTCATGTCGGCGACAGCCCGGCCGGTCTTGACCTGCAGGCGGGCGGCCGCGTCGTCGGGCAGCTGGGTGACCTCGATCTTCTGGCCGCCGGTGCACCGGGCGCCCTTGGCGATGCCGACCTGCACCGTGCCGGACTCCAGCGCGACCTTCTTGCCGCACAGGTCCTCGAGCCGGCCGATCTTCTCCGGGTTGCCCTTCTTGACCAGGATCGAGGTGCCGGCCGTGAAGTAGTCGACGAAGTCGACCTTGGCCTGGCGCTCCTTGTTGTCGGTGAAGGAGGAGTACGCGAGGTCGTAGCGGTTGCCCTGGATGCCGGTCAGGATGCTGTCGAACTTGGCGTTGGCGAACTCGACCCGCAGCCCGAGCTCCTTGGCGACCGCGTTGGCCAGGTCGATGTCGAAGCCCACGAGCGTCTTCCCATCGGGCCCGGTGAACTCGTTGGGCGGGTACGTGCCGTCGGTCGCGGCCCGGATCACGCCGGCCTTGCGGATCTCCGGCGGTACGAGGGACGCGGGGCCGGAGGGACCTCCGCTGGCACCGGCTGACCCGCCGGAGGAGACGGTGGAGCTGTCGTTGCTGCTGGCGCAGCCGGACGCGGCCAGGCCGGCCAGCAGCGCGATGACGGGCAGGGTGCGGCGAGATCGACGAGCGCGCACGGGGTTCCTCCGGTCGGACGAGGGATGTACGACGTCATCGTGCCAGCCGCGGCGGCCAGGCGTGGCGCGGCCGGCTCGATGTGACAGCATCGTTCCCTGGGGAACCCTGGCTGCGGCACCCGGCAGCGCTCCGTCGTACGCGTGCTGGAGGTCCCGTCCGTTGGCTGTCAGCCCGACCGACCGAGACGCGGACCCTGCGTTCGCCCTGCACCGCGGCGGCAAGGTCGAGGTCGTGTCGACCGTGCCGCTGGAGACACGCGACGACCTCTCGCTGGCCTACACGCCTGGGGTCGCGCGGGTCTGCACGGCGATAGCGGCTGACCCGGAACTCGCCTTCGACTACACCTGGAAGTCGCGTGTCGTCGCGGTGGTCACCGACGGCACGGCGGTGCTGGGGCTCGGCGACATCGGACCGGTGGCCGCACTGCCGGTGATGGAGGGGAAGGCACTGCTGTTCAAGCACTTCGGTGGCATCGACGCCGTCCCGATCTGCCTGGACACGACCGACGTGGACGAGCTGGTCGACACGGTGGCCCGGCTGGCGCCGAGCTTCGGCGGCATCAACCTCGAGGACATCAGCGCGCCGCGCTGCTTCGAGGTCGAGCGACGGCTGCAGGAGCGGCTGGACATCCCGGTCTTCCACGACGACCAGCACGGCACCGCGATCGTAGTGCTCGCCGCACTGCGCAACGCCGCCCGGCTCACCGGCCGGACGCTCCCCGACTTACGTGTGGTCGTGAGCGGGGCCGGTGCGGCCGGCATCGCCGTGTCCCGCATGATCCTGGAGGCGGGCATCGGGGACCTGGCCATCGCGGACAGCAGGGGCATCGTGCACGCGGGCCGCGACGACCTCAACGCCGAGAAGCAGCTGTTCGCCGCGGTGAGCAACCGGGAGGGGCGCACCGGCACCTTCATCGACGCCCTGGCCGGCGCCGACGTCCTCGTCGGCCTGTCGTCCGGGACGATCGCGCCGTCCGCCGTCCGCTCGATGGCGCCGGACTCGATCGTGTTCGCGATGGCCAACCCGGACCCCGAGGTGCATCCCGACGTCGCCCACGCCGAGGGCGCCCGGGTCGTGGCGACCGGCCGCAGCGACTTCCCCAACCAGATCAACAACGTGCTCGCCTTCCCAGGGGTCTTCCAGGGTGCGCTGGCGGTGCGGGCCACGCGCATCACCGAGGGCATGAAGCTGGCGGCCTCCGAGGCGCTCGCGGCCGTGGTCGGCGACGACCTGAGCGCCGAGTGCGTGATCCCGTCGGTCTTCGACGCCCGGGTGGCGCCGGCCGTCGCTGACGCGGTCGCCGCCACGGCTCGGGCCGAGGGCGTCGCGCGGCCCTGACCGGCGGTCGCCAGGGTCCGGTCGCTAGGGTCGCGGGATGTTCGCCGTCACCTGCACCTCACAGTCCGACGAAGACCCGCTGTCCGGGCTCACCCTCGGCGACCGACCGGACCCGGAGGTGCCGTCCGGCTGGGTCCGGGTGCGACTCAAGGCCTCCGCGCTCAACCACCACGACCTGTGGTCGCTGCGCGGCGTGGGGCTGTCGGCCGACCGGCTGCCGATGGTGCTCGGCTGCGACGGCGCCGGCGTGACGGACGACGGCGACGAGGTCGTCGTGCACGCCGTCGTCAGCAGCCCCGGCTGGACGGGTGACGACACCCTGGACCCCAAGCGCACACTGCTCTCCGAGAGCTACGACGGCACGCTTGCCGAGCAGGTGGTGGTGCCGGCCCGCAACCTGCTGCCCAAGCCCGCCGCGCTCAGCTTCGAGCAGGCCGCCTGCCTGCCCACCGCCTGGCTCACGGCGTATCGCATGCTGTTCACCCAGGCCGGTCTGCGGCCAGGCCAGCGCGTGCTCGTGCAGGGCGCCGGCGGCGGGGTGGCCACCGCGGCGATCGCGCTGGCGCGCGCGGCCGGCCTGGTGGTCTACGCCACCAGCCGCGACGAGGGCAAGCGGGAGCGGGCCCGCGAGCTGGGTGCGCACGAGGCGTTCGAGACCGGGGCACGGCTGCCGCAGAAGATGGACGCCGCGCTCGAGACGGTCGGCAAGGCGACCTGGTCGCACTCGATGCGCAGCCTGCGCCCTGGCGGCACTCTGGTGGTCTCGGGCGCGACGAGCGGCGCCGACCCCTCGGCGGACCTCAACCGGCTGTTCTTCCTGCAGCTGCGGGTCGTCGGCTCGACGATGGGCACGCGGGACGAGCTGGCCGGCCTGCTGAGCCTGCTCGAGGCGACCGGCGTGCGTCCCGTGGTCGACGAGGTGCTACCGCTGCGCGAGGCCCGGACCGGCTTGGAACGCCTTGCCGCGGGGGACGTGTTCGGCAAGCTCGTCCTGACCCCCTAGGAGCAAGGCGTGGTGCTGCCCGTCCACGACGTGAACCCCACGCGCCGTACGCCCGTCGTCACCTATGCGCTCGTGCTCGTCAACGTCGTGGCGTTCCTGCTCAGCCCGCTCGCCGCGGCTCCCTTCGTGGGGGACGCCGGCGGCAGCCAGGCCTGCCGGCAGTCGGCCTTCTTCGACCACTACGCGGCGGAGCCCAAGGAGCTGCTGCACAACCGGCAGGACTCCCAGGGCGTCACCGGCGCGGTCGGGCGGGACCCCGCTACGGGCGAGGTCGGCTGCGTGGTCAAGCAGCCGCCGCCGTTCAGCAAAGTGCCGTTCCTGTCGGTGTTGACAGCGATGTTCCTGCACGGCGGCTGGCTGCACCTGCTGGGCAACATGCTCTTCCTCTACGTGTTCGGTAACAACGTCGAGGACCGGCTGGGGCGCCTGAAGTACCTGCTGTTCTACCTGGGCTGCGGCTACGTCGCGACGTACGGCTTCTCGGTGTTCGCGCCAGGGTCGTCGACGCCGCTCGTGGGTGCCTCCGGCGCCATCGCCGGCGTCCTGGGGGCCTACCTCGTGCTCTTCCCCCGGGCGCGGATCTGGTCGCTGCTGACGTTCCTGTTCTTCCTGCCGGTGCGGCTGCCGGCGTGGCTGGTGCTCGGCTCGTGGTTCGTCCTGCAGTACCTCTACTTCCGTGGCGCCGGCCTGGCCGGCGGCTCCGGTGTGGCGTACGGCGCGCACGTCATCGGCTTCATCGTCGGGGTGCTGGTGGCGCTGCCCTACCGCGGCTCCGGCCAGCAGCGCCGGCTCCAGCCCCGATGGGGCCCGTACGCCAGCCGCTGACCCCTCCGGTCAGTCGTCCTCGTCGTCGAGGCGGGCCAGCCAGGTCGCCAGCCGCTCCACCGGCACCTCGAAGTCCGGGTGCAGGTCGACGAACTCGCGCATCCGCTCGGCCAGCCACGCCAGCGCCACCTGCTCCTCGCCGCGGCGGTCGGCGAGCTCGTCGAGGCCGCGGTCGGTGAAGTACACCGCTAGCGGCCGAGCGCGGCCTGCACCAGCGCGGCCTGCTCGGCCTCGTGCACCTTGCTCGAGCCGGCGGCGGGGGAGGCGGCGGCGCGCCGCGACACCCGGCGCAGCCGGACGTCCTCGCCGAGGTGCTCGGGCAGGGTCAGGGCGATGTGGGACCAGCCGCCCTGGTTGGCCGGCTCCTCCTGGCACCAAACGACGTCGTCGGCGGACGGGTAGGCGGCCAGCACGTCGGTCACCTGCTCGCCGGGGAGCGGGTAGAGCTGCTCGATGCGGACCAGCGCCGTGTCGGTCGCCCCGCTCTTGCGGCGCGCGGCCAGCAGGTCGTAGAACACCTTGCCGGCGGTGAGCACCACCCTGGTGACGCTGGCCGGGTCCAGCCGGTCCGGGTCGGCGAGCACCGGCGAGAAGGCGCCGGAGGTGAAGGCGTCCGCCGGCGACGTCGCGGCCTTGAGGCGCAGCATCGACTTGGGCGACATCACGACGAGCGGACGCTGCAGGCTGGTCAGCGCCTGCCGACGCAGCAGGTGGAAGTAGTTGGCCGGGGTCGTCGGCGCCGCCACCGTCATGTTGTCCTCGGCGCACAGCTGCAGGTAGCGCTCGAGCCGCGCCGAGGAGTGGTCGGGCCCCTGGCCTTCGTAGCCGTGCGGCAGCAGCAGCACCAACCCTGACCGCTGGCCCCACTTGGCCTCACCGGAGGCGACGAACTCGTCGACGACGGTCATCGCGCCGTTGGTGAAGTCGCCGAACTGCGCCTCCCAGAGCACGAGGGCCCCTGGCCGCGCGACCGAGTAGCCGTACTCGAAGCCCATCGCGGCGTACTCCGACAGCAGGGAGTCGTAGACGTAGAACGTGCCCTGGTCCGGGGCGAGGTGGGCCAGCGGGGTGTGCTCGCTGCCGTCGGTCCGGTCGACGACGACCGCGTGCCGGCTGCCGAACGTGCCGCGCCGCGTGTCCTGGCCGGTCAGGCGCACCGGCCGGCCCTGCAGCAGCAGCGAGCCGAACGCGAGGGTCTCGGCCATCGCCCAGTCGACCCCGTCCTCCTCGACCATCGTGCGGCGCTTCTGCAGCTGTGGCGCGAGTCGGGGGTGAGGGGTGAAGCCCTCCGGCATCTCGACCTGCGAGCGCACGACGGCCTGCACGACGTCCGCACCGACAGCGGTGCGCACCGGCTCCGCCGCTGTCGAGCTCTCCATCTCCGGCTCGGAGGCTGTCGCGGTCGAGGCGTCGCGGGTCCCCTGGAACACCTTCTCCAGCTGCTGCTGGTAGTCGCGCAGCATCTCCTCGGCCTGCTCGACCGTGATGTCACCACGCCCGATCAGCGCCTCCGTGTAGATCTTGCGGACGGAGCGCTTGGCGTCGATCGTCCGGTACATCAGCGGCTGCGTGAACGACGGCTCGTCGACCTCGCTGTGGCCGCGACGGCGATAGCAGACGAGGTCGATCACGACGTCCTTCTTGAACGCCTGTCGGTAGTCGAAGGCCAGCTGGGCCACGCGCACGCACGCCTGCGGGTCGTCCCCGTTGACGTGGAAGACCGGCGCCTGCACCATCCGCGCCACGTCGGTGCTGTACTGCGAGGAGCGCGCGCTGCGCGGCCCGGTCGTGAACCCGACCTGGTTGTTGACCACCACGTGCAGGGTGCCGCCCGTGCGGTAGCCGCGCAGCTGCCCCATCTGCAGTGTCTCGGCCACCACGCCCTGGCCGGCGAACGCGGCGTCGCCGTGCAGCAGCACGGGCAGCACGGTGAAACCGTCCTCGCCCTTGTTGATCATGTCCTGCTTCGCGCGTACGACGCCTTCGAGCACCGGGTCGACGGCCTCGAGGTGGCTCGGGTTGGCCTGCAGGCTGACCGCTACGCTGCTGTCGCCGTCCGGCGTGATGAAGGTGCCCTCGGCACCGAGGTGGTACTTGACGTCGCCCGAGCCGTGCGCCGTACGCGGGTCGATGTTGCCCTCGAACTCACGGAAGATCTGCGCGTAGCTCTTGCCGACGATGTTGGCGAGCACATTGAGCCGGCCGCGGTGCGGCATGCCGATGGCCACCTCGTCGATGCCGGCTGCCGCGGCCTTCATCAGCACCTGGTCCAGCAGCGGGATGACCGACTCGCTGCCCTCCAGCGAGAAGCGCTTCTGCCCGACGTACTTGGTCTGCAGGAACGTCTCGAAGGCCTCCGCCGCGTTGAGCCGCCTGAGCACGTGCAGCTGCTCGTCGCGGTCCGGCGTCCCGGACTTGCGCTCCACCCGGTCCTGCAGCCAGCGCCGCTCGGCGGGGTCCTGGATGTGCATGTACTCGATGCCGACGGTGCGGCAGTAGGAGTCGCGCAGGACGCCCAGCACCTCGCGCAACTTCATGACGCGGTGCCCCGCGAAGCCGCCGACCGGGAACTCGCGGTCGAGGTCCCACAGGGTCAGGCCGTGGTTGACCACGTCGAGGTCGGGATGGCTGCGCACCTTGAACTCGAGCGGGTCGGTGTCGGCCATCAGGTGGCCACGCACCCGGTAGACGTGGATCAGCTCGTTGACGCGCGTCGCCTTGTCGAGGTCGCCCTCGTGGCTGGCCTGCCGGTCGGCCACCCAGCGCACCGGCTCGTAGGGGATGCGCAGCGAGGCGAAGACCTTGTCGTAGAAGCCGTCCGCGCCGAGCAGCAGCTGGTGGATGCGGCGCAGGAACTCGCCGGACTGCGCGCCCTGGATGATCCGGTGGTCGTACGTCGACGTCAGCGTGATCGTGCGGCTCACGGCCAGGCGCGCAAGCGTGTCCTCGTTGGCGCCCTGGAACTCGGCGGGGTACTCCATCGCGCCGACGCCGATGATGGCGCCTTGGCCCTTCATCAGCCGCGGCACCGAGTGGACAGTGCCGATGCCGCCCGGGTTGGTGAGGCTGATCGTCGTACCCGCGAAGTCGTCGGCGCCCAGCTTGCCGCCGCGGGCCCGGCGCACGATGTCCTCGTAGGCCGCCCAGAACGTCGCGAAGTCCATCCGGTCGGCGCCGCGGATGGCGGCGACGACCAGCGAGCGGGTGCCGTTGGGGTTCTGCAGGTCGATCGCGAGCCCCAGGCCGACGCCGTCGGGGGTGACGACGGCGGGCCGGCCGTCCTGCTCGGCGAAGCTGAGGTTCATCACGGGCACGTCGGCGACGGCCTGCACGAGCGCGTAGCCGATCAGGTGGGTGAAGGAGACCTTGCCGCCGCGGCTGCGCCTGAGGTGGTTGTTGACCACCGTGCGGTTGTCGCTGAGCAGCTTGGCCGGGACCGCCCGCACGCTGGTTGCCGTGGGGACCGTGAGCGAGCTCTCCATGTTGGCCACGACCCGGGCCGAGGCGCCGCGCAGCGCGCTGGTGGTCGGACCGGAGGCGCTGTCCCCGTCCTCGTCCCGGGCGGGTTCGGGGCCTACCGGCTTGGGCTGGGCCGGCTCGGTCTGGGCCTGCTCGGGCTCGGCCGGCGCGGGCTCGGCCGGCGCGGGGGCTACCGGCGCCGCTGCCGGTGCGGCCGTGCTGGCGTCGGCTGCGGGCGGCGCTGCGCCGGGAGCAGGGGGAGCGGTCTGGCTGGCGGGTGCAGGGGGCGGAGCGGCCGCTCCGTTGGGACCGGACCCGTTGGTGGCGTTGCCGGGGGGAGTCGGTGTGTAGTCCGACAGGAAGTCGCGCCACTCGGGGGGGACGCTGTCGGGGTCCTTGAGGTACTGCTGGTGGATCTCGTAGACGAGCCACTCGTTGGCCCCGAAGTCGGTCTGCTGACCCGTCTGCGTCGACACGCTGCGGTTCGCCTCTTCCCGGAAGTCTACTGGCGCTCTGCCGGTCCCTCAGGCTACCCGGGTCACACAAGCGGCTCAGCGGCTTCCTGCTCGCTCGGCACGGCGGTGCCGCAGACTGCACGGGTGATGACGTCCCGCCAGCGCCCGGTCGTCCTGCCGGCGATGCTGCTCGCGCTCGGCCTGCTCGCGGCAGGCTGCAGCAAGCCTGCTGAGCCGCCGAGCGCTGCCCCGTCCGCCGCCGCGTCGCCGCCCGCTGCCGCGACCGGCTCCGCCCCATCGTCCGCCGTCGCGGCCAAGCTGGTGTGGAAGGACTGCGACGGCGCCTTCTCCTGCTCCTCGCTGGACGTGCCGCTCGACGACCGCGACCCGGGTGCGGGGACGGTGGCCCTCGCTCTGGTGCGCAAGCGCGCCACCGGCAGGGACCGCATCGGGAGCCTGCTGCTCAACCCGGGCGGTCCGGGCGCCTCCGCCGTCGGCTTCCTCGAGCAGGCCTACACCGAGATCCCGGCAGGGGTGCGGGCCCGCTTCGACCTCGTCGCCTTCGACCCGCGCGGTGTCGGCCGCAGCGCCCCCGTGCGCTGCGAGACCACCGCCCAGCTCGACCGCTACTTCGCGCTGGACCCGACGCCGGACAGCCCGGACGAGCTGCGCGCCTACGACCGGGGCAACGTCGAGCTGGCCGCCGGCTGCGCCCGCAGGTCCGGTCGGGTCCTGCCCCACGTCGCGACCGCCGAGGCCGCCGCCGACATGGACCGGGTCCGGGCCGCGCTCGGCGACGACAAGCTGACCTACCTGGGCTTCTCCTACGGCACCTCCATCGGCGCGGCCTATCTCGATCGCTACCCGACCCGGGTCCGCGCGATGGTGCTCGACGGCGCCCTGGACCCCACGCTGACGTGGGACGGCTTCCTGTCCGGGCAGTCGAAGGGCTTCGACACGGCGCTGCAGGCCTTCCTGGCCGACTGCGAACGGGTCCGCTGCCCCTTCCGGGAAGCGGTCACCGGCGGCCTGGGCACGGCGTACGACGCCCTGGCGATGCGGGTGGACGGCCACCCGCTCTCCGGGGCAGGAGACCGCACTGTCGGCCCGGGGGAGTTCTCGCTCGGCGTCGGCGCGGGCCTCTACGACCGGCAGTACGGCTGGCCGGCGATCGCCGCTGCCCTGAGGGACGCCGAGCGGGGAGACGGCCGGCGGCTGCTCGCGCTGTCCGACGGCTACCTGGAGCGCGGTCCGGACGGCTACGCCAACGTGAGCGAGGCCAACCTCGCGGTGAACTGCATCGACCGGCCCTGGCCCAAGGACCTGGCCTCCTACGTGCGGCTCGCCGACCGGGTGAGCAAGGGCTCGCCGCGGTTCGGGGTGGCCATCGCGCTGTCCGGCCTGGGCTGCCGGCAGTGGCCGGTGGAGCCTGTCAGCAGGCCGCACCCCGTCACCGGCAAGGGGGCGCCTCCGGTGCTGGTGATCGGCACCACCCGAGACCCGGCGACGCCGTACGCCTGGGCGGTCGGTCTGTCCCGCCAGCTGACCTCCGGGGTCCTGCTGACCAATGAGGGCGACGGGCACACCGTCTACCGCGCTGACGCCAAGGCGTGCATCCGCGAGCCGGTCGACACCTACCTGCTGACCGGGCGGGCGCCGGCGCCGGTGCGCTGCTGACCCGGGCCGGCGGAGACGCGGCGCAGCCCGGCCGCCACGAGCACGACCAGCGCCGCCCCCCCCCAGAACACGGCCGGCAGCCTGGGGTCACCCTGCAGCAGGGCGCCGAAGTAGGCGCCGTAGCTGGCGAGCACCACGGCCAGCCACTCCGGCCGGCCGGCGAGGACCGCGCAGGCCAGCAGCAGCGAGCAATACCAGGCGTCTCCGGGGGTGACCACCAGGAACGCCCCCCCGAACACCCAGCAGCCCCGCACGGCGACGGCGGCCAGCCCCTGTGCCAGCGGCCGCACCACGGCGGCGACCAGGACCCCGACCAGCAGGACTGCGACCGCGGCCCGGGTGCCGGTCGGGCCGAGGCCGAGCAGTCCGACCAGCGAGAACCGGGAGGCGTCGCCGTACCCGTTCTCCTGCAGGTAGCCGGGGAGGTAGCCCACGACCTGGACGCCGACGCGCAGCACGTGCGGGAGGTAGAGCAGGACGCACACGGCGAGCCCGGTCGCGACGAAGACGGTCGCGCGCAACCAGCTGCCCACGATCCGCGGGACCGCCACCACGGCGAGCAGCGCGGGATAGAGCTTGGTCAGCGTCGCCAGCGCCACGAGCACGGCCGCGCCGGCGACCGCGGCGACCTGCGGACGGCGGCGGGCCAGCAGTGCCAGCGCGGCGACTCCGAGCAACGCGGCCAGCACGTCGATGTGCCCGTCCATGCCGGCCTCCAGGCCGGCCAGCGGGCCGGCCGCGTAGAGCAGGGCGGCGGGGGCCCGCGCACGGCGCAGCAGCCCGAGCAGCAGACCGGTCAACCCGAGACTGACCAGCGCCGCCGGCACCTGGACCTGCAGCTCGCGGGCACGGTCGGGGGTGATCGCGGCGGCCAGGCGGAAGCTCCACTGCGCGAACGGTGGGTAGAGGGTCCGCACCGACGGCCGGTTGATCGGGGTGCAGGTGCTGCGCTCCGCCAGCCCCGCGAAGGGGTTCGCCCGCGCGTCCCGGGGCAGGTCGGCCCGTGCTACCGCACACTGCTGCGCGGTGGGCCACAGGAAGTGCTCGCGCAACGGCACCAGCGCGGGGTCGTCGGGCGGGAAGCGATAGGGGTCCACGCCGGCGGCCGCCACCCGGGCGTCCCACACGTAGCGGTAGAGGTCGTCGGACAGCTGCGGTCCGTGGATCAGCGCCGTGGCCTGGAACGCCAGCGCGACCAGCAGGACGATGGGCCCGCCCCGCCGACCGACGACGGGCGTCAGGCAGACCGCGGCCACCAGCGCGGCGACCGCCCAGAGCGCGATCAGCGCGAGCAGCTGCCAACGGGCGACCTCGATACCGCCCGAGCGTCCGACCAGCCAGCAGCATCCGAGCGCCACGATCAGACCGGACAGCCCGCCGAGCCAGCGCGCAGGCGAGGACAACGCGATGCCCCCCAGCAGCGGGACGGACGGTGGTGCTCGCGTACACCCTAGGGGCGTGGCCCGCGCCGGTGCCCGGGACGCCCGAGGGAACCCCTTCGGCACGTATGCGGCCTGCCCCCGTACCGGTGGCGCGAGCGTGCCTCGAGGCAGGGCAGCGGCCACGGTGCAGCCCGGCTGCCCCGGCCGGGCGGCGTACGTCCTGAGGGGTCGGACCCGCGCCACCGGCACGGGGGCAGGCGCCATACGTGCGGGGCAGGCATGCCATCCTCGCCCCCGACGCATGGTGCGACGTGACCGCTGAGTGCGAGCAGACGGATCGGGAGGACATCGATGTCGGAGGGCATCCGGCTCGGGATGGTCGTCCTCGACACGCCCGACCCACGCGGCCTCGCCGCGTTCTACGCGGAGCTGCTCGGCTGGGAGCTCGACCCTGACGACAGCGCCGACGACTGGGTCACGATCCGCGCGGCCGGCGCGGCGCCGCTGGCATTCCAGCTCGCGCCGGACCTGCGGCCGCCGACCTGGCCGCGGCCCAGCGTGCCGCAGCAGGCGCACCTGGACCTGTTCGTCACGGCGTACGACGACGCGGAGGCGCGTGCGCGCGCCCTGGGTGCGACAGTGCTCGACGCGTCCGACGACCATCCCGCGTTCCGGGTCTACGCGGATCCGTCGGGGCATCCGTTCTGCCTGTGCCTGCAGCCCCTCGCGCCGTGAGGCGGCCGCCAGTCAGGCGCCAGCCGCGTCGTGGACCTCAACACAGGACAAGGCGCCACCCGACGTGGGACTTTTGCTCATGACCGACACGACGATGGCGCTTCGGGCGCCGGCTGCCGAGACCGAACCCACCCGCGCGGGCCGGCCGGAGCGCGACCACACCGCACCCGCACCACGCGCGCGGTCCGCCCGGCGATGGTTCTCGGGGCTGCGAAGAGCTGAGCCGTGGCGGGACGCCGCCCTGCTCGGCCTGCTCAACCATGGCGTCCTGCTGGTCGCGGCGCTGCTCCAGCCCAGCCTGCTCGTGCTCGTGCTGCTGGCGGTCCCGCTGTCGGTCGGGCTGGCGACCGGCACGCTGACCGTGCTGCACGACGCCGGTCACCGGATGCTCGCGAAGCGGGCCTGGCCAAACGTCCTCGCGGTGCAGCTGGCCGTGCCCGCGGGGCTGTGGGTGGGCCAGTGGACCCTCAAGCACCGGGTGCACCACAAGCTGCTGCAGGTCTACCCGATCGACGAGTCGACGCGCTCCTCGGGCGTGCTCCGGCTGCACCGCGAGGCGCCGCTGCGGCCGATGCATCGTCATCAGCACCTCTACGCCTGGCCGCTGTACAGCCTGGCGTGGCTCGGCGACGCGCGCAGCCAGCTGACCTACCTGTTCACCGGGATCGTGGCCGGCAGCGAGACGCCGGGCGTGCGCCCGAGGCTGGGCTCGTTCCTGGTCGAGAAGGCACTGTGGCTGCTCGTGCTCAGTCCGTACATCCATCTGCTCGGGTTCGGCCGGATGGCGGTGCTGCTGATCGCCGCGATGACCCTCGGCAGCCTGATCGCCGCCGTCGTCACCGTGATCGGCCACGTCAACGAGGGCCTCGTGTCGCCACCCGGTCCTCCCGGGCGCGAGTGGGCTGCGCAGCTGGTTCGCACGACGGCCTCGTTCCGGACCGACAGCAGGCTGGCCCGCTGGTTCACCGGTGGCATGACGCATCACCTCGCGCACCACCTGCGGCCCGTCGCGCTGCGCTCGGAGCTGCCGGCCCTCAACGAGACGGCCGTCCCCGAGGTGGTGGCGCAGGTGGGCCTCCCGCTCTCGGAGTACAGGACGTTCTCGGCGGCGGTCGCCGCTCACTTCCGGAGGCTGCGTGAGCTGGGCCGGCCTGGTGCCGAGGTCGTGGGGCAGCTCTCGCCGTCGGCGGCAGGAGCTGTGGCGAGCCCCGCTCAGTAGTGCTCGCCACCGTCCTCGTCGCGCTGGCGGCGGCAGTGGCGTTCGGCTGGTCGACGGCTGCGATGCACCACAGCGCCGCGCGAGCTCCGGGACACGTCGGTGGACCGCTGTCGCTGGTTCGCCACCTGGTCGTGCAGCGGCGCTGGCTCGGCGGCATGGCCGCGAGCCTGCTCGGTCTGGGACTGCACACGCTCGCGCTGCGGAGCGGCTCGCTCGCCGTCGTACAGCCACTGGTCGTGACCGGCCTGGTGTTCACCTTCGTGTTCCGGGCTGTCCTCGAGCGGGAGCTGCCGCCGCGGCGGGTGGTGGGGTGGGCGGCCATGACGGCCCTCGGGCTAAGTGTCTTCCTGGTCGCAGCCGGCTCCACCACGGGCACGACCTCGCCGCAGGGCCCGGCTCCGTTCTATGTGCTCGGTATCGGCGCTGTCGCGGCCTCCGTGTGCTGGCGATGGTCGTATCGCACCGGCCGCTCGTCCACGGGCCTGCTGCTCGGCATCGCCGGGGGCGTGGTGTTCGGGCTCATCGGCGGGACGCTGAAGGCGACCGCCGGGTCCGACGGCGTGGTGGACGCGCTCAGCAGCTGGCCGCTCTACGTGCTCGGGGTTCTCGGCGTGGCCGGCTTCCTGACCAACCAGACGGCGTACCGCCGGGCGCCGCTGACCAGCTCGGTCCCGGTCCTGAACGTCGTGAACCCGCTGGTGGCCCTGCTGTACGGCGCACTCGCCTTCCACGAGCGGCCGGCGCACGGCGCCGCCGCGCTCAGCGCCGAGGCGATCGGTCTGCTGACCGTCCTTGCGGGCGTGTTCTTCCTGGCCCGACAAGGCGAGCGAGCGGCCGAGACGACGGAGGCCGACGCGCCGCTGACACCCGCGCTCTGACGCGTCGAGCTCTCGGCGACTCACGGCCTGGGTGGAACGATCTTCGCCTCCGTGCGCACGGCCACGCTGGGCCGAAAGATCAATGCGGGTCGAGGGCGAAGATCGGCTGGTTGCCCGGGCGTCAGGTAGCGGCTATCCGTCGCTGGCGAGGTCCGTGAGAACAGCGTTCACTGTCCTCCACGATCTCGCGACGATGTCAGGGTTGGTGTCTCGGTAGTACGGCAACGCCATGAGAACAGCGGACGTCGCCCAGGCCCGCCCACGTCGCCACGTGTCCTCGTCAACGAAGCCGAGTGCGTCGCGGTAGACCTGACGCGCCTCAGGGTCGAACAGAGTCCACGCGACCATCAGGTCGACTGCAGGATCACCTGCCTTCAGGCCGCCCCAGTCGATGACAGCGGCAAGCCGGCGGTGCCTGAGCAGCAGGTTTCCGTCCAGCAAGTCACCGTGCACCCATCGCGGCGGACCGTCCCACGGCGCTGAGTCGACTCCGGCGCTCCAAGCCTCGAGAAGCGCATCCACGTCTGTCTCCTGACGGAGCTGCTCGGCACTTGCGCGGGTGGCGGCATCCGCATCCGCCAGCGGGCCGCCCCGCTGCCCTTCCGTCGGCGATGGTGCTCCCGTCGCATCAACCGATTCCAACGCCGCGACGAACGCGGCAAGGTCAGTAGCAATCGGCGCCAGATCCACCGCCCGGGCGTTCGGCGGCTCACCCGCGAGCCAGGGTGAGACGTACCAGCGATACGGATAGCCCTCAGCCGGCAAGCCGACAAAGACCGGCACCGGAACCTCCACCGGCAGATGCGGCGCCAGCACCGGTAGCCAGGCCCTCTCCTTCTCACCCTGTCCCGCCGCCCAGCCGATCTTGGGCACCCGCACCGCCAGATCGACGCCCAGCCTGAAGATCACATGGTCGGTACCCCACGTTGCGAGCTGAACGAGCGCAAGCCCCGAGAGGTCGGGAAGCTGCGTCGCCATGAGACGCCGGACCAGAGCGGCGTCGACGGCGACCTCATCGTCGTGCATGCGCGGGACCACCACCACCACATCGCATCAGCGCGGACAGTGACAGTCCAGCGGATACCGGCGTCCCCTGCGGGTCAGGACGGCGCCAGCCGGGCGGCGAGCCCGGCCAGACTCGGGTCGTCGACGGATTCCTGCACGCAGCGGGCGAACAGCCAGGACATCAGGCGCTGACGATCCAGGTCGAGCAGGTGGGCCATCCGGCCGGCGAGCCGGGGCGGATCTTCCTGCAGTCGCTCCGTGCAGTTCAGCAGATGCTGCACAACGTCGAACGCGGGGTCGCCGACGTGCGGCTTCGGGTCGATGACCAGCCACGGTTCGCGCTGCGCGGCAAGAACGTTGTCCGCGTGCAGGTCGGTGCAGAGCAGCACCTGCCGGCCGGCGCTCGCAGGGAGCACACGGAGCAGCTCGAGTCCCGCGCGCACCAGGCCGACGTCGAGGGGGACCGCCCGCCCGTCGGCCAGGGTCAGCTCGGCCTCGTCGGCCCACTGTCCGCACATCGCCGTCAGCGTCCGGTAGGGGTGCAAGGCCGGCGGGTCGCGCCAGAGCCGTCCGAGCAGCCCGGCGATGACGACATCCTGCTCCGGTTCGCCGACCAGGCTGCCGAGTGTCCCTCCTGGCCGGCATCGTTCGAGCAGCAGCGCGCTGGTGTCCGCGAACGACTGCGCCGCGTGCAGCCGTACGGCGCCGTCGCCGGCCCAGAAGCGCAGCGCGTCTGCCTCGTGTACGGCCTCAGGGTGCGTCCAGCCGACCTTGAGCACGACGGAGCGACCGCGCGCGTCGACGGCCGGCGCGACCCAGGAGCATCGACCACCCGGCTGGTAGGGGTCGCCGACCTGGAGCTCCCAGCGGGCCGCCAGCTCGGTGACCGTCCGCGGCAGGTCGGCCACCCACGGACGCAGCCCCGGCGGGCAGTCGGCGCTACGGGCAGTCTCCCGCAGGTACGCCGGCAGCACCGCGGCTACGCGGACGACTTTGGAGTGGAAACGTCCTGGTCTTCCCACATCGCCGGGCTCGTGTGATGCTGGCTCCACGGCCATTCTCCACTTCCGCGGGAGTTCTCGATGGCGACGAAGGCACTGCTGGTGCGGCTTGAGGCGAAGCCCGGCAAGGAAGAGGCGGTCGAGCAGTTCCTGCTCTCCGCGCTGCCGTTGGTCGAGCAGGAACCCGGCACCATGCCCTGGTTCGCGGTCCGTTTCGGTCCGACAACCTTCGGGATCATCGACGCCTTCCCCGACGAAGCGGCTCGTGAGACGCACCTCAACGGCCCCGTAGCGAAAGCCCTGGGCGAGCGAGCCGACGAGCTGTTCGCGTCACCGCCCGAGATCAGCCCGCTGGATGTCCTGGCGAACAAGCTGTGACCCGGTGACCACTCCCGGGCGGTGATCGCAGCGACGAGCAGCCTGGGCCGCCCCCACCCTTCCCCGCGACCCGACCGTTCCCGTCGACTATGGTGCCCCCGGTAGGGCTCGTCCAACATGGGAAGCGGTGCGACCAGCGGTTTCGCGACGATGGCTCGTCATCGAGGGGCCACTCGAGCTTCCCACGACCGACGTGCCGCCGGGCTTGGCCGCGGGGGTGACGCGACGGCGCCGGTCCTGACACGTGCTGACGGTCGCGGCCCGCCCTGGCGAGGTCTCGGACGTCCATATAGCCGGCGTCGGCGCCACAGCCTGGGCGGCCACGCGACGCAACTCGGGTGTCCGGCCATACTCTCGACGAGGGGCGTCAGACACTGACCTCGACGCTGTCCGGCCCCGAGCCACCGCCGGTCGCGGCGCTTGCGCACCGCAGCCCTGCGTGGATCGCGCGTGGCGCCGTCGCATGGCCCGAAAAGCTCCTGCGCCGGCCGCTTGCCAGACGCGACGCGCACGGAACCTTTCGGGCCTGATCGGACGATGACGCGCACCTGACAGCCGGCGCAGACGGCGAGGCCGCGATGATCGTCGCAGACACCACGAACCCGAGGTGAGTACTTTCAGGAGCCACCCGTGGGGACTCTCCCGCGCTTACGCGCTCGGCGCGTCCCTGGCCGAGGCGCTCCGGGAGCGAGGTCTGAAGCAGCGCGAGCTGGCCCAGCTGTCAGGGATGGATCAGGGCGCCATCAGCCGGATCGAGCGCGGTTTCCTTCCCCAACCACGCCGACGGTGCTTCGCTTGGTTGAGGGCCTCAACGCTCGCATCACGATCGAGTCTCTCCCGGCTTGAGCCGGAGCTATCCGCTTGTGCTGAACCTCGCCGCGCGGCGATGGATGCGGTGCTGTTGTCCTCGCCGTCGCACGTGCGGCAACCGACCTTCGGGGTCGGCGAAGAACAGCCGCTTGGCGAGCTCGATGAGGATCAGGTAGGCGATGACCATGCCGACCAGGGCAAGGAAGAAGCCCAGCGGCAGACGTGCGAAGCCGAGCAGGTGCGATAGCGGTGACAGCGGAAGGAGGACACCGACCGTCGCGGTGCCCAGGGCGGCGAGGAGCAGCGGCAGGCTCGGTCGGCTCTTGGTGAACGGGCTGCGCCTGGTGCGGATGGCGAAGATAACCAGCGTCTGGGTGGCGAGGGACTCGGCGAACCAGCCGGCGCGGAACAGTGCCGGGCCGGCGTGGAACGCGCCGATCATGAGGGCGAAGGTCAGGAAGTCGAACAGGCTGCTCAGCGGTCCGAAGAACAGCATGAACCGTCGGATGAACGCGATGTCCCAGTGCGAAGGTGCCTGGAGCTGCTCGGGGTCGACGTTGTCGGTGGGGATGGTGAGCTGGCTGGTGTCGTAGAGCAGGTTGTTGAGCAAGATCTGACTGGGCAGCAACGGAAGGAAGCTCAGCACGGCCGAAGCGGCGGCGGCGCTGAACATGTTGCCGAAGTTGCTGCTGGTGCCCATCAGGACGTACTTGATGGTGTTGGCGAAGATGCGGCGCCCCTCGGTGACGCCCTGGGCGATCACGCCGAGATCCTTGTCGAGCAGGATGACGTCCGCTGCGTCCTTGGCCACGTCGGTCGCGCTGTCGACGCTGATGCCGACGTCAGCGGCGTGCAAGGCCAGGGCGTCGTTGACGCCGTCACCGAGGAAGCCGACGGCCCGGCCGCGGTGACGCAACCGGCGGATGAGCCGTGCTTTCTGCTCCGGGCTGACGCGGGCGAAGATGGTGATGGTCTGCGCAGCAGCGGTGAGGGCTTCGTCGCTCAGGCCGTCGAGGTCTGACCCGGTGAGGGTGCCGCCGGAGACGAGACCCAGGTCGGCGCAGACCTTCTCGGCCACCAGCGGGTTGTCACCGGTGCAGATCTTGACGGTGATCCCGAGCGCTGCGAGGCGCTTCAGCGACGCGGCGGCGGCCGACTTGGGCCGGTCCAGGAAGACCAGGAACCCGTCGAGGACCAAGTCCGTCTCTGTTGCCGCGGTGGGTACGGTCAGCCCGTCCGCTGGACGCGTGGCGACGGCGACGACGCGGCTGCCGGCGCTGAACTGAGCGTTCAGGGTCGCAGCGGCCGCCTCTGGAACGTGCGTGCATCGAGCGAGCACAGCTTCGGGTGCTCCCTTGACGATGAGCTGTCCGGTCCCGTCGGGGCTGCGCACGATCGCGGAGGTCATCTGCCGCTCGTGGTCGAAGGGGAGTAGGCCGGTGCGGACGTAGCCGGTCGTATCGAGCTCTGAGGACTCGGTCGCCTGCCAGAGCGCGGCATCGAGGGGATTGCCCCCGACTGCTCCCCCTCCGGTGGCAGGGTCGGTCTCGGTCGACAGCAAGCCGTGCAGGAGTGCTGATTCGCTCACCTGCCCGGCAGGGTCCAGAGCGGCCGTGAACGTGATGCGGCCCTCGGTCAGGGTGCCCGTCTTGTCGGTGACCAGGACGTCCATGTCACCGAGGTCCTCGATGCAGACGAGGCGCTTGACCAGGACCTTGCGTTTGGCCAGCTGTCGTGACCCGGTCGCGAGGCTGGTGCTGACCACAGCCGGGAGCAGCTGTGGGGTGATCCCGACGGCGATGGCCAGTGAGAACAGCAGGGACTGCAGCAGCGGACGGTGCAGCAGCAGGTTGGTGACGAAGATGAGGCTGGTCAGGGCGATGGCGACCTGCAGCAGCAGGACCGAGAACTTCTTCAGACCCAGCTGGAAGTCGGTCTCGGGGTGACGTTCACCCAAGTCGATGGCGATCCGGCCGAACTCTGCTCGGGCGCCGGTGGCGACGACGACCCCCTGGCCGCTGCCGGCTCGTACGACGGTGCCCATGAAGGCGCAGCATGTGAGGTCGCCGAGCGCCGAACCGGCAGGGGCGGTATCGGTGGTCTTGTCGGCTGGTAAGGACTCCCCCGTCAGGACGCTCTCGTCGCACTGCAAGCCGGCGCTCTCGAGCAGGCGTAGGTCGGCTGGCACGACCTCGCCGAGCCCGAGGTGGACGAAGTCGCCGGGCACGAGCTCGGTGACGTCGACCTTGACAAGCGCGCCGTCGCGCTGGACGACCGCGGTGTGCGTCACCTGGGAGTGCAGCGCTTCGGTGGCACGCTCGGCTCGGTACTCGTTGAGGAACCCCAAGCCGATGCTGGCCAGCAGGATCGTCCCTATGACCAGGGTGTCGGTGCGCTGACCGAGGAAGAAGCTGACGAGCGCGGTCACAGCCAGCAACATGAGCACCGGGCTGTCCAGCTGTCGGGTCAGGACCTTCAGCGGCTGGGCGTGATGGCTCCGAACCGCGTTGGGACCGACCTGGGTCAGCCGCCGGCGGACCTCGGCGGCCACCAACCCGTCCGCGCCGCTGTGACAGGCCGCGAGCACCTGTGCCACCTCCGAGGTGCCGGCGTCGGACACGGACATGCCCGGCAGCGATCCCCCGTCCGCGTCCGGCCGAACACGCGCCAACGTCATGACGGTGGTCCCGACGTCGTCTTGGATGCGAGGAGCTCCTCGACGTCTCCCGCGATCTGGAGGTCCTCCCGTGACCGGACGACCAGTGTCCGGACCGTGCTGTCTTCGGCGCTGACGTCCGCGTCAGGGCTCAGGTCCTCATTGCGCCGAGGAGAGATCCGCAACCCGAGGTAGTCGAGTCCGATCGCGCAGCGGCGGCGTACCTCGGCGGCACCTTCTCCCACGCCGCCGGTGAAGGCCAGCACGTCCAGGCCGCCCAAAGCGGCGGTCATGGCTGCGACGCCACCGACAAGGCGGTGCAGGTAGACCGCCAACGCGAGCTGCGCCAGGTCATCCTGGCGCCTGATCAGCTCGCGCATGTCCGCGCTTCCGGCCAGGCCGAGGAGTCCCGAGTCGTGCTCGAGGGCGTGCGCTACCTCGTGCGGACCAAGGCCCTCGCGCTCCTGCACCCAGGTGATGAGCCCAGGGTCGACCGCGCCGCTCCGGGTGGCCATGACCAGGCCGTCCAGCGGAGTGAAGCCCATGGTGGTGTCCACGCTCTTCCCGTCCCGGACGGCGGCCAGTGAGGCGCCGGCTCCGAGGTGGCAGGTGACGACCCGCCGGGCGCTCGGGACCATCTCGCAGGCCCGCCGCGAGGCCCACTGGTGAGACAGGCCGTGGAAGCCGTAGCGCCGTACGCCCCAGCGCTCGCGCCAGGCCGGGGGCACTGCGTAGGTGTACGCCGCAGGCGGCAGCGTCGCGTGGAAGGCCGTGTCGAAGCAAGCGACGTGTGGCACCGTCGGCAGGAGGCGGCGACCCGCATCGAGGCCGGCGAGAGACTTCGGCTGGTGCAGCGGTGCGAGGTCGACCAGGTCCCGGAGGCGCTGCTCCACGTCGTCGTCGATCAGCGCCGGCGCGACGAGGTCCGGGCCGCCGTGGACGATCCGGTGCCCCACGGCGTCGACCTCCGGTGGCTCGGTCGGCAGCCGGTGGTAGGACTGCACGCTCACCCCGTCCGCGATCACGTCGACCTTCAGCGAGCTCGACCCGGCGTTGACGACGAGGACGCGCACCTCAGCCCGGCCAGATCCACCTGGAGATCTCGGGCGGGTCCTCACCGTGCTCGCGGGTGTAGGCCCGGGCCCGTGCCCGGTCGTCGACCATCTCCTGCCGCAGGTGGGCTGCCCGCGCCTGCAAGGACGGGACGCGGTCGATGACGTCCATCACGAGGTGGAACCGGTCCAGGTCGTTCATCATCACGATGTCGAACGGGGTGGTGGTGGTGCCTTCCTCGTTGTAGCCGCGCACGTGCATGTTGTGGTGGTTGCTGCGTCGGTAGGTCAGCCGGTGGATCAGGGCGGGATAGCCGTGGAAGGCGAAGATCACCGGATGGTCGGTGGTGAACAGCGCATCGAACTGGGCGTCCGGCATGCCGTGCGGATGCTCGGAGTTGGGCTGCAGGCGCATCAGGTCCACCACGTTGACGAACCGGACCTTCAGCTCAGGCAGTCGCTCCCGGAGCATCGCCACCGCCGCCAGCGCCTCCAGCGTGGGGATGTCGCCGGCACACGCCATCACCACGTCCGGCAGCCCTCCGTCGTCGTTGCTGGCCCACTCCCAGATCCCGAGGCCGCGGGCGCAGTGCAGCACCGCCTCCGCCATCGACAGGTAGTCCAGCGCGGGCTGCTTGCCGGCGATCACCACGTTGATGTTGTCGCGGCTGCGCAAGCAGTGATCCATCGTCGACAGCAGTGTGTTCGCGTCCGGTGGCAGGTAGACCCGCGCGACCGCGGCCTTCTTGCTGATGACGTGGTCGATGAACCCCGGGTCCTGGTGCGAGAAGCCGTTGTGGTCCTGGCGCCACACATGGCTGGACAGCAGGTAGTTCAACGAGGCGATCGGCCGTCTCCACGGGATCTCGGCGGTCGTCTTCAGCCACTTGGCGTGCTGGTTGACCATCGAGTCCACGATGTGGATGAAGGCCTCGTAGCAGTTGAACAGCCCGTGACGGCCGGTGAGCAGGTAGCCCTCTAGCCAGCCCTGGCAAAGGTGCTCCGAGAGCACCTCCATCACCCGGCCATCCGCCGCCAGGTGGTCATCACCAGGTCGAGTCTCCGCGTTCCAGGCCCGGTCGGTCGCCTCGAACAGGGGGGACAACCGGTTGGAGGCGGTCTCGTCCGGACCCATCACGCGGAACGTCCGCGGGTTCGCCACGATGACGTCCCGCAGGAACGCGCCGGTCACCCGGGTCGCCTCGCTGAACGAGCCGGCCGGATGCGGCACGTCCACGGCGTAGGAGCGGAAGTCCGGGAGAAGCAGGTCCCGCAGCAGCGCTCCGCCGTTCGCGCGCGGGCTGGCACTCATCCGCCGCTGGCCGGTCGGAGCCAGCGCTGCCAGGTCCGGACGCAACGCCCCCTCCGGAGTGAAGAGCTCCTGGGGGTTGTAGCCGCGCATCCACTCCTCGAGCTGTGCGAGATGGCCGGCGTTGGTGCGAACCTCGGACAAGGGCACCTGATGGGCACGGAAGGTCCCCTCGACGGGCAGGCCGTCGACGACCGCCGGCCCGGTCCAGCCCTTAGGGGTCCGCAGCACGATCATCGGCCAGGTAGGACGACCGATCAGCGTGCCCGCGGCCGCCCCGGCCTTGATGGCCGCGATGTCGTCGAAGGCGTCGTCCATCGCCACCGCCAGCGACTGGTGCACCTTTGCCGGCTCGTCGCCTGACACCAGGATCGGACGGTGGCCGTAGCCCTCGAGCAGCTTCACGAGCTCGGTCTCCGGGATGCGGGCCAGCACTGTGGGACTGGCGATCTTGTACCCGTTGAGGTGCAGGATCGGCAGCACCACCCCGTCCCGAGTGGCGTCGAGGAACTTGTTGGAGTGCCAGCTCGCGGCCAGCGGCCCCGTCTCGGCCTCGCCGTCGCCGATCACGCAGGCGACGACCAGTTCAGGGTTGTCGAACGCTGCGCCGTAGGCGTGCACCAGCGCGTACCCCAGCTCACCGCCCTCGTGGATCGACCCCGGCGTCTCCGGAGCGACGTGGCTGGGGATGCCCCCTGGGAAGGAGAACTGCCGGAAGAGTTTGCGCAGCCCCTCCGTGTCCCGGCCGATGGGCGGATAGACCTCGCTGTAGGTGCCTTCCAGGTAGGCGTTCGCGACGATCGCCGGGCCACCGTGTCCCGGTCCGATCACGTACATCACCTCGACGTCCCGAGCTGAGATGATCCGGTTCAGATGGGCGTACAGCAGGTTCAAGCCCGGCGTCGTGCCCCAGTGCCCCAGCAACCGCGGCTTCACGTGCTCCGGAAGCAGAGCCTTGGTCAGCAGCGGGTTGTCCATCAGGTAGATCTGACCGACCGAAAGGTAGTTCGCGGCACGCCAGTAGGCGTCGATTGACTGGAGCTCCGCCTTACCCAACGGCCCAGCAGCTGTCATCGTGTCGTGTGCTCCGACGTCACCACAGTCAGGCCCGCACCTTGCGCATGGTCGATCGTAACGCCCTACTCCCACTTCGCTGAGGCGGCCAGGCATCCGCACCGCCGATGCAGATGTGGCTCCCGTGCCCGCAGCAACCATCGACCTGCCCGTCACCGCAGCCTGGCAAACACCCTCCAACTGCCGCGGCGCCAGTCCCGATACGCCCGCGGACCCTGTTCAGTGCGCGGCTCGCCGTCCTGGCCGTGACCGTCGTCGCGGCCGCCACCGTCTCGCTGCTCACCACCGCCCTCGTCTTCGACGCCAGCCGATGGCCCACCTACGACGAGACGTTCGATCGTCGGGTAGTTGGGTCGGTCACCCTGCGGAGACCTTCGCATCGGTGAGCCGAAGGTGCTCGGTCCCGACCGGAGCCCCACGGGTTCCGCGCACGTCATCGCCAGGCTGGACGCGCTGACGCTGCGTCTACCACGACCGGACTGCTGCCGCCGGGCGCGACGATCGTGGCCCACTTCTACGACATCGAGTCCGGGCGCAAAGACCTCGACGCTCGTCAAGTGGGCCACGCGCACGAGCGGTTCGACATTCCGATCCCTCGCGACGGTGGCATTCAGGACCTCCTTGCCGAGTCTCGTGACACGCTGCGTCGTTTCGATGCGTTGATCTGCGAGTCCATCGAGCGTGTGGCCAGGCGGACCTATTACGGCACCAAGATCGAGCACGAACTCGAGCGTGCCGTGTCGCGCTGTTCGCCGCATGAGCCGATCGTGCTCTCCGGCAAGCGCGCGACGACGATCCTGACCCGGCGGGTGAAGCAGGGTGTCGCGGAGTGGTGCGTGCTGGAGATGCTGGAGAAGTCCTGGGACGGCTTCCTGGAGCACACCAAGCAGGGCTGGAACGTGGGGCGGACCCCGGACGGCTACAAGGGCGACCCGATCCCGCACCCCGTGCCAGCCAGGCGCACGGAGGGCAGGACCAAGACCAGGCTCGTCCCGGACCCGGTGACCGCGCCGGTGGTGCTCCAGATCTACCAGTGGCGCGGCGTGGACCGACTTGGCTACGCCGAGATCACCGACCGGCTCAAGACCGACCCTGCAGCGCTACCCGTCGCCCGTCTCCCCGGACCCGGCACGTTGCCGCACCGATTGGATCCGCTCGGCCGTCCGGGAAGTGCTGGTCAACCCGAAGTACACCGGCTACATGGTCTGGAACTGCCGGGCCACCAAGCGCGGCGGGAAGGTCAATCCGCCCGAGCTGTGGTCTGGTCGGAGCAACCGACCCACGAGCCGCTGGTCCCGCGCGAGCTGTTCAAGGCTGCCGCCGGCATCGCGGGTTGGACGGAACGGTTCCGTCCGGGGAGTGGACCCAACGCCAAGCACCCGCAGGCCAAGCGGACCTACGCGCTGCGGTCGTTCGTCTTCTGCGAGATCTGTGAGAAGCGGATGTTCGGCAAGAGCCGTCATGGCGCCTCGTACTACGCCTGTCAGCCGGAGCGGAACATCGGACAAGCCGCAGACGAGCGCTTCCCAGGCCACGGCAGTATGTGGATCCGCGAGGACGACCTGCTCACCGGTCTGAGCTTCTTCCTCGCCAAGCGGTTCTTCGGACCGGAGAGGCGTGAGCTGCTGGCTGAGGACCTGAAGGACACCGACACCAGAGCTGACGCCGATCGGGTCGAGCGGATCGCCTCGCTGCGGAAGGTCCTCAAGGACGTGCGCGCCCGAGGCGAGCGCCTCATGCTGACGCTTGAGACCCAGGACGACCCCGACGGCAGCTCGTTCGCCCGGATCCAGGAGCGCGTTGCCCCGCTCGCCCGCGAGCAGCGCCAGCACCAGGAGGAGCTGCGAACCCTCGAAGCTGAAACCGCGAACGTCCCTATCGTTGAGCCAGCGCTGCTGGACGACCTGCCGACAGCCCCGATCGACCTCCAGGGGGTCCTTGAAGCGGTCCTGCGGCCGTTCCTGAGTCGTTGCGGCTCCAGATACGCTACGACCGCCGTACGCACACGGCAACCGGCCACGTGAGCGTCGACGAGGCCGCAGCAGAAGCGACCAACGCGCTCGCGAGCGTCATGAACGGCGAACAGCCCGTCTCCGGCCGTTCCCATCTGGTTGGTGCCCCCGGCAGGATTCGAACCTGCGCTTCTACCTCCGGAGGGTAGCGCTCTATCCCCTGAGCTACGGGGGCCCGGGACGCGCCGACGCTAGCAGCCGGGGGCCGCGTCGGGATGGCCCCTTCGGGCGGTCCGGCGGCTAGCGTGCCGGCATGCCGGGCAGTCTCGGGCGCGTCCTCGTCGTGGACGACGACGACGTCATCCGCCAGCTCATCACCATCAACCTCGAGCTCGAGGGGTTCGAGGTGACGACCGCGGTGGACGGCCAGGACTGCCTGGACAAGGTCAAGGACGTCGACCCTGTCGTGGTGACGCTGGACATCATGATGCCGCGGGTGGACGGCTGGGAGACCGCCGGCCGGCTGCGCGCCGATCCCGACACCGCCGGCGTCAAGGTGGTCCTGCTGTCCGCCAGGGCCCAGGAGGCCGACCTGCGCAGAGGGGACGGGCTGGGCGTGGACTCTTACCTCACCAAGCCGTTCGACCCCGACGACCTCATCGCGACCGTGCGGCGGCTGGCCGGCCTGCCGGACTGAGCGCCGCTTGCCGACGCCGCTACCTGCTGGGCGCCGGTGCCGGCACGCTGGCTGCTGCGGTCGTCGGCGTCGAACCGGTGACGCTCGTGCCGCCCGAGCAGCTCGCGCCGCGCTCGGGGGTCTGCGGGCCGTCGGTGAACTCGTCGGCGAACTTCGCCAACCGTGGGTCGGTCGCGCTGCTCACGAACAGCTGCCGACCCCACGCCTGCATGCTGATCGGCGTCTTGAGGCCGGGGTAGGGGCTGAGCAGGCGCTTCGGGTCGGCCTGCGCCAGAGCGGTGAGGACCTTGACCTGGTCGGGCGCCAGGTCCGGTCGGTAGGTGATCCAGACCGCGCCGTGCTCGAGGGAGTGCACGGCGTGCTCGTTGGGGACCGGCACGGTGTAGATCGCGCAGTTCTCCCAGATCTGGTTGTGCGTCCCGCCGACGGGCGGCGACTGCGGATAGGGCAGCACGCCGTCCTTGTGCACGCGCGAGAGGGTTCCGCTGGCCACCTGGATCCCCTTGACGGTCTTGTCGGCGTCCTTGAGCGGGCTCGGAGCGGCCGAGCCGGCGTTCTTCACGGCGTAGCCGAGGACCACGGCGAGCAGGACCGCCAAGACGGTGGCGCCCACCGCGAAGCCCCACGGGAAGGGCTTCTTGACCGGCGCCGCCCGGGGGCGCCGCCCGGAGCCACCGCCCCGCGCCGCGTCGCCACCCTGGCCTCCAGGGCGGCGGCCACCGTCACCCCGGGAGCCGCCGACGCGTTGCGAGCCGCTGTTGGTGCGCTGAGCCATGCGAGTCCTGTCCGGTGAGGGTGGTGCGGCCAGGGACGGCCACCTGCGGTGACGAGCAACGAAGCCGCGGCGTTCCCATCGGGCCGCGAGCCGCGCACGCCGAAGTCTAGGTGCGGCCAGGCGTTAGCCTCGCCAGGTGACCCCCGTCGACCTGGCCGCCGCCGTGCGCGCGGCCGTCGCTGCTGCCGTCGAGGCGGGAGACCTCGCCGTTCCCGTGCCCGCCACGGTGGCCGTCGAACGGCCCAAGGTCAAGGAGCACGGGGACTACGCGACCAACATCGCCCTGGTACTGGCCAAGACGGCCGGCCGGCCGCCGCGTGAGGTCGCCGAGGTCGTCGCGAGCCGGCTTCGCGGGCTCGAGGGCCTGGCGAGCGTGGACGTGGCCGGTCCGGGCTTCCTCAACCTGAGGCTGGCCGAGGCCGCGCTCGGGCAGGTCGCGGTCTCCGTCGTGGTGCAGGGTCCGGCGTACGGCACGAACGGCGCCGCTGCCGGCCAGAACGTCAACCTCGAGTTCGTCAGCGCCAACCCGACCGGTCCGATGCACGTCGGCGGGCTGCGCTGGGCGGCGGTCGGGGACGCGCTGGCCCGCCTGCTCGAGGCCAGCGGCGCCAAGGTGACCCGCGAGTACTACGTCAACGACGCCGGTGTGCAGATCGACCGCTTCGCGGCCTCGCTGCAGGCGGCGGCGACCGGTCAGCCGGTGCCGGAGGACGGCTACGCCGGCGAGTACGTCGCCGAGTGGGCCCAGCGCGTGGTGGCGCGGGAGCCGGCCGTGCTCGAGCTGCCGCCGGACCGGGCGATGGAGCGCTTCGGGGTCCTGGGCGTCGAGGTGGCGCTGGAGGACATCCGCGCCTCGCTGGCCCGATTCGGCGTGGAGTTCGACGTCTGGTTCTCGGAGCGGTCGCTGGCCTCCAGCGGCGCCGTGGAGCGGGCCCTGTCCCGCCTGCGCGAGCAGGGCCATGTGTACGACGCCGACGGCGCGGTCTGGCTGCGCACGAGCGACTTCGGCGACGACAAGGACCGGGTGCTGGTCAAGAGCGACGGCCAGCCGGCGTACTTCCTGTCCGACGCGGCCTACTACGTCGACAAGCGGGCCCGCGGCTTCGACCGCTGCATCTACCTGCTCGGGGCGGACCATCACGGCTATGTCGCCCGGCTGCGGGCGCTGGCGGCCTGTGCGGGTGATGACCCGGCCGAGACCCTCGACGTGATGATCGGCCAGCTGGTCAACGTCCTGCAGGGCGGCCGCCCGGTCCGGATGAGCAAGCGCGGCGGCACCATGGTCACACTGGACGACCTGGTCGGGCTCACCGGCGTCGACGCGGCCCGCTACACCCTCGCGCGCTCGTCGTCGGACACCGCCATGGACCTCGACGTGGACGCCGTGACCCGTCAGAGCAGCGACAATCCCGTCTTCTACGTGCAGTACGCCGCCACCCGCGCGGCCTCCGTGCTGCGCCACGCCGCCGACCTGGGCGTCGCCGAGCCCGACCCGGCAGAGGTCGACCTGTCGCTGCTGTCCTCGCCCCGGGAGGCCGAGCTCCTGCTCGGGCTGGCTGAGCTCCCCGCCGTGGTCGCGCAGGCCGCCGAGCTGCGCGAGCCGCACCGGGTCGCGCGTTACCTCGAGAAGAAGGTCGCCCGGCCGGCGCAGCGGTTCTGGGACGAGTGCCAGGTCCTGCCGCGCGGCGACGAGCCGGTCGCCCCGACGACCGCACCGCGGCTCCTGCTGTGGCGGGCCACCCGGATCGTGCTCGAGAACGGCCTCGGCCTGCTCGGGGTGAGTGCGCCCGAGCGCATGTGATGACCGACCTGCTGACCGACCTCGAGCCGGCGGTCTGGCCGTGCACGGCTGCCCGCGCGGACGACGGCGCCCTCGTGATCGGTGGCGTCGACGTGCGCGACCTGGCCGCCGAGTTCGGCACCCCGGCGTACGTCCTGGACGAGGAGGACTTCCGCACCCGCTGCCGCATCTGGCGCCGGGCGTTCGCCGACGCCGACGTCTACTACGCCGGCAAGGCGTTCCTGTGCACCGCGGTCGCCCGGTGGGTGGCCGAGGAAGGGCTCTCGCTCGACGTGTGCACGGGCGGCGAGCTGGCGGTCGCGCTACGCGCCGGTTTGCCGCCCGGGCGGCTGCTCTTCCACGGCAACAACAAGTCCGTCGCCGAGCTGGAGCGGGCGGTGGCCGCCGGCGTCGGCCGCGTCGTGCTCGACTCGTTCGTCGAGATCGCCCGCCTCGCCGCCGTGGCGGAGCGGGCCGGGGTGCGCCAGCGCGTGCTCGTCCGCGTGACCCCCGGCGTCGAGGCGCACACCCACGAGTACGTCGCGACCGGACAGGAGGATCAGAAGTTCGGCTTCTCGCTCGCCTCCGGGGCGGCCGCCGAGGCGGTGCGGCGGGTCGTCGGCCTGCCCGGCCTGGAGCTGACCGGCCTGCACTGCCACATCGGCTCGCACATCTTCGACACCCGCGGCTTCTCGCTCGCCGCGCACCGCATGGTCGCGCTGCTGTCCGCGGTCCGCGACGAGCACGGGCTCGAGCTGCCCGAGCTCGACCTCGGCGGTGGGCTGGGCATCGCCTACACCGCGGCCGACGACCCGATGCCGGTCGAGGAGGTCGCGGACGGGCTGCACGCCATCGTCCGCCGCGAGTGCGCCGCCGCCGGCCTGGCCGTGCCCCGGCTGGCGGTCGAGCCGGGGCGCGCGATCAGCGGCCCGACCACGGTCACGCTCTACGAGGTCGGCACCGTCAAGGACCTGCCCGGCCTTCGCACCTACGTGAGCGTCGACGGCGGCATGAGCGACAACATCCGCACCGCGCTGTACGACGCGCGCTACACCGCGGTGCTCGCCTCCCGGACCTCGGCAGCCGAGCCCCGCAACGTCACGCTGTGCGGAAAGCACTGCGAGAGCGGCGATATCGTGGTGCACGACGTGCCGCTGCCTGCCGACCTGGCACCCAGCGACCTGGTGGCCGTCCCCGCCTCCGGTGCCTACCACCGCTCGATGGCCAGCAACTACAACCACGTGCCCAGGCCGCCGGTGGTCGCGGTCCGTGCGGGCCGGGGCCGGTTGCTGGTGCGCCGGGAGACCGAGGACGACCTGCTCGCGCTGGACGTCGAGTGAGCGGCGGCCTGGAGCCCGAGGGCGGCTGGGGCGACGTCTTCCGCTACGGCCTGCTGCTGCTGTTCGGCACCCTCGTCGTGATCATCGGTCTCGGAAACCGCGAGCACACGCTGCTCTACGTGCTGGCCCTCTACCTCGTCGGCGGCGCGGTCGCGCTGGTCGTCGTGCTGCTGCGCAGGAGGCGGCGCACGTGAGCTCCGGGCGCCTGGCCGCGCTGTTCCTGCTCACCCTCGTCGGCGTGCTCGCCGCGCTCGGCACCGCCGTCGCGGCGGTGGCCGGCCCCGTGCCGGCAGCGGCGTACGCCGTGGTCGTGGTCGTCCTGCTCGCGGTCGGCGCAGCCAGGGCCAGACGTGCTCGACGACCCGCGGCGCTGCCTCCGGGCCGGACCTGCACCTGCTGCACCAGCACGGTGCACGACCCGGTCCAGGTGCGCTGATGGGCGAGCCGCTGCGCGTGGCGCTGCTCGGCTGCGGCACGGTCGGCAGCGAGGTCGTGCGCCTGCTGCACAGCTCGGCGGACGACCTCGCCGCGCGTGTCGGGGCGCCGCTGGAGCTCGCGGGCATCGCCGTACGCCGGCTGGGCAGGAGGCGCGGGCTGCCGGTCGACGACGCCCTGTTCACCACGGACGCCGCGGCGCTGGTCATGCGTCGCGACGTCGACGTCGTCGTGGAGGTCATCGGCGGGATCGAGCCGGCCCGCGCCCTGCTGCTGAGCGCACTGCGGGCGGGCAGGTCCGTCGTCACCGCCAACAAGGCGCTGCTCGCCGAGGACGGCGCGACGCTGCACCGCGCCGCGAGCGCCTCGGGGGTCGACCTGTACTACGAGGCGAGCGTCGGCGGCGCCATCCCGCTGCTGCGCCCGCTGCGTGAATCGCTTGCGGGTGACCACATCACGCGGGTCATCGGCATCGTCAACGGCACGACGAACTTCGTCCTCACCCGGATGGACGAGACGGGCGCCGGCTTCGCCGAGGCGCTCGACGAGGCGACGGCGCTGGGCTACGCCGAGGCTGACCCGACCGCTGACGTCGAGGGGTTCGACGCGGCCGCCAAGGCCGCGATCCTGGCCGGGCTGGCCTTCCACACCAGGGTGACCGCGGCCGACGTGCACCGCGAGGGCATCAGCGAGGTCACCTCCGCCGACGTCGCCGCTGCGAGATCGATGGGCTGCGTCGTCAAGCTGCTTGCCATCGCCGAGCGCACCGGCACCGGCGTAGGGGTGCGCGTCCACCCGGCGATGATCCCGCGGACCCATCCGCTCGGTGGTGTGCGCGAGGCCTACAACGCGGTGTTCGTCGAGGGTGCGAGCGCCGGTGAGCTGATGTTCTACGGACCGGGAGCCGGCGCCTCGCCGACCGCCAGCGCGGTGCTCGGCGACCTCGTCGCCGTGGCCCGCAACGTGCTGTCCGGCGCGCGCGGGGCCGGCGAGTCCTCCTACGCCGAGCTGCCCTGCCTGCCGATGAGTGAGGTCGTGACCCGCTACCACATCAGCCTCGACGTGGCCGACAGGGCCGGAGTGCTGGCCGCGGTCGCGCAGGCCTTCGCGCGGCGCGACGTGAGCATCCGGACCGTGCGGCAGGAGGGACACGGCGCGGACGCCTCTCTCGTGGTCGTGACCCACACCGCCACGGACGCCGCTCTGCAGGCCACGGTCGAGGAGCTGCGGGAGCTGGACGCCGTACGCGCCGTCGCGTCCGTGATGCGGGTGGAGGGACAGCCATGACAGCGGCGCTGCGGGCCCGGGCCGGCTGGCGCGGTCTGATCGAGGAGTACCGCGACCGGCTGCCCGTCTCCGCGACGACACCTGTGATCACGCTGCAGGAGGGCGCGACGCCGCTCGTGCCCGCCGAGCACCTCTCCGAGCTGGTCGGGGCGGAGGTCTGGCTCAAGGTGGAGGGAGCCAACCCCACCGGGTCCTTCAAGGACCGCGGCATGACCATGGCCGTCAGCAAGGCGCTGGAGGCGGGCAGCCGCGCGGTCCTGTGCGCCAGCACCGGCAACACGTCCGCGAGCGCCGCGGCGTACGCCGCCAAGGGCGGTCTCACCTGCGCCGTGCTCGTGCCCGACGGCAAGATCGCCATGGGCAAGCTGGCGCAGGCCCTGGTGCACGGAGCCAGGCTGTTGCAGGTCCGCGGCAACTTCGACGACTGCCTCACCCTGTGCCGCGAGCTGTCCGAGCACTACCCCGTCACCCTGGTCAACTCGGTCAACCCGGACCGGATCGAGGGCCAGAAGACCGCTGCCTTCGAGGTCTGCGACGTGCTCGGCGGCCCGCCCGACGTGCACTGCCTGCCGGTCGGCAACGCCGGCAACATCACCGCCTACTGGAAGGGCTACCGTGAGTACGTCGACACGGGCCGCCCCCGCATGCTCGGCTTCCAGGCGGCCGGCGCGGCGCCGATCGTGACCGGCGTGCGGGTGGCGGCGCCGCAGACCATCGCCACCGCGATCCGCATCGGCAACCCGGCGTCCTGGCAGCAGGCGCTGCAGGCCCGGGACGAGTCCGGCGGGGACATCGCCGCGGTGACCGACCGGCAGATCCTGTCGGCGTACCGCCTGCTCGCGCAGCGCGAGGGCGTCTTCGTCGAGCCGGCCTCGGCGGCGTCGGTCGCCGGCCTGTTGCAGGCCCGCGCGGCCGGGCTGGTGCAGGCCGGGGAGCGGGTGGTCTGCACGGTGACCGGCAACGGCCTCAAGGACCCCGAGTGGGCCATCTCCGGTGCGCCGAAGCCGGTCACGGTCGACGCAAGCGCGGAGGCAGCCGCCGCGGCCCTTGGCCTGGTGTGACGGCGCCGGTCCGGAGGAGGTGAGGTGCCGTCGTACCGCGTCGGGCCGGTGCACGTCCGGGTCCCTGCGACCAGCGCCAACCTGGGGCCGGCCTTCGACTGCGCCGGGCTGGCCCTGCAGCTGCACGACGACGTGCTGGTGCGGGTCGACGGCGCCGGCCTGTCCGTCGAGGTCAGCGGGGAAGGGGCCGACCGGCTGCCCCGTGACGGTCGCCACCTCGTGGTCGCAAGCCTGCGAGCGGCCTTCGACCGGCTCGGTGGCCAGCCGCGGGGGCTCGCGCTGAGCTGCACCAACCGCATCCCGCAGGCGCGGGGGCTCGGCTCCTCCTCGGCCGCCATCGTCGCCGCGGTGCTGGCGGCCCGCGCGCTGGTGGACGGCGGCGAGCAGCTGCTCGACGACGACGGCTGCCTGGCCCTGGCGACCGAGCTGGAGGGACACCCGGACAACGTCGCGGCCTGCCTGCTCGGCGGTCTCACGCTCGCCTGGACCGGCGAGTCCGGGCCGCGGGTGCTGCGGCTCGACGCCGCAGCCGCGCTCGCTCCGGTGGTCTTCGTCCCGCCCGGCCGGGTCTCGACGGAGCAGGTGCGCGCGCTGCTGCCCGCAAGCGTCCCGCACGCCGACGCGGCTGCCTCCGCCGGCCGCGCCGCCCTGCTGGCGCACGCCGTCAGCCGGGACACCTCGCTGCTGCTGGCCGCGACCGAGGACCGCCTGCACCAGGACTACCGCGCGCCGGCCATGCCGGGCACGGCCGCGCTGGTGGCGGCGCTGCGCGCCGACGGGGTCCCGGCGGTCGTGTCGGGCGCGGGCCCGAGCGTGCTGGCGCTCACGACCGCTGCCGAGCGGGAGCCGGTGGCCGGTCGGGCGCCGTACGGCTGGACCGTCCTGTCCCTGGACGTGGCCCCCACCGGGGCGACGGTCCTCCCGGCCTGAACGGGGAACACGCCGTACGACGCCCTGGTTGTGCAAGTCAGTCGTGCTGGCCTAGGCTGTGCAGGACACCACCTCGCCCCTCGACGGGGCCGACGTGCTCGTCCGAGCAGACAGACCGGCGTCCCAACCGCTCGTCCCTCTGCTCCGGCCCTCCACCGCCCGCCGGGCTCCTGCCCGCTGCGGCGTACCGGAGGTCGTCCGAGTCGCCGGCACCTGGCGGAGGCCCCGCCTCCCGCCCGAGCGGTCGACCGCCCCGAGCTCTCCGCCGCACGGCGGAGGACCACCGGCCCCCTGGCCGGCTGCACCTCACACCGTCCCGCCGCCACTTGCGGCCGGACGGCCCTACAGGAGGAATCTCCTTGACCGACACCACCGACCTGCTCGCCAGCGACACGGCGGGCTCCCCCAGCCCGTCCGGCGGCGGCAACGGCGCGACCGCCCCTGAGGGCGCGACCACCCGTCCGCGCCGGCGCGCGACCAGCGGCGGGCTCGCCGCCATGGTCCTGCCCGAGCTCCAGGCCCTGGCCGGCGGCCTGGGCATCACCGGCGTGGGCCGGCTGCGCAAGAGCCAGCTCATCGAGGCGATCCAGGCCAAGCAGGGTGGTCCGACCGCCGGCGGCCAGGCCGCCGCCCCGAGCGCGGCGACTCACGGGGATCAGGCCAACGGGGATCAGGCCAACGGGGATCAGGCCAACGGGGACAGGGCCAGCACCGGCCTGGCCCGCAACGGCGCGTCCGCCCGGACCGAGCGCGACCAGTCCGGCAGCGCCGGCTCCGGCAATGCGGCTCCGAGCGGGACAGCTCCCGGCGGAACCGTGAACGGCCGGGCCGCCGACACCGACGGCGACGACCGACCTGAGCGGGTCGACCGTGGCCGTGAGCGCTTCCTCGAGCGCGAGGCGCGGCGCCAGGAACGCCAGGAGCGCCAGGGCCAGGACTCCGGTACCGAGGACGAGCCCCGGCAGGGCGACCGGCAGCAGGGCGACCGGCAGCAGGGCGACCGGCAACAGGGCGACCGGCAGCAGGGGGGTCAGCCGCAGGCCGACCGGCAGCGCGACCGCCAGCAGGACAGGCAGGACAGGCAGCAGGATGGGGGCCCGCGGCGCGACCTCGACGACGAGGGCGGCAGCCGACGCGGACGGTTCCGTGAGCGCGGCCGCGGCCGCAACCGCAACCGCAGCGGCGGGATGGCCGAGCGCTACGGCAACGAGGCCGAGCCGGTCATCTCCGACGACGACGTGCTCGTGCCCGTCGGAGGCATCCTGGACATCCTCGACAACTACGCCTTCGTGCGGACCTCCGGCTACCTCACCGGTCCCAACGATGTCTACGTCTCTCTGCAGCAGGTGCGGCGGTACGGCCTGCGCCGCGGCGACGCGGTCACCGGCGCCGTCCGCCAGCAGCGTGAGGGCGACCGCAAGGACAAGTACAACGCGCTGGTGCGCCTCGACAGCATCAACGGGCTCGACCCGGACGAGGCCGGCAAGCGCCCGGACTTCACCAAGCTGACGCCGCTCTACCCCCAGGACCGGCTGCGTCTCGAGACCGAGCCGGGGATCCTCACCACGCGCGTGATCGACCTCGTCGTACCGATCGGCAAGGGCCAGCGCGCGCTGATCGTGAGCCCGCCGAAGGCCGGCAAGACGATGGTGATGCAGGCGATCGCCAACGCCATCAGCACCAACAACCCCGAGTGCCACCTCATGGTCGTCCTCGTCGACGAGCGGCCCGAGGAGGTCACCGACATGCAGCGGTCGGTGAAGGGCGAGGTCATCGCCTCGACCTTCGACCGTCCCCCGCAGGACCACATCACCGTCGCCGAGCTGTCCATCGAGCGGGCCAAGCGACTGGTCGAGCTCGGCCATGACGTCGTCGTGCTGCTCGACTCGATCACCCGGCTCGGCCGGGCCTACAACCTCGGTGCCCCGGCCAGCGGCCGCATCCTCACCGGTGGCGTCGACTCGGCGGCGCTCTACCCGCCCAAGCGCTTCCTCGGTGCCGCCCGCAACATCGAGAACGGCGGCTCGCTCACCATCTTCGCCACCGCGCTGGTCGAGACCGGCTCGGCGATGGACACGGTGATCTTCGAGGAGTTCAAGGGCACCGGCAACGCCGAGCTCAAGCTCGACCGCAGGCTCGCCGACAAGCGCATCTTCCCGGCGATCGACGTGGACGCCTCGGGCACCCGCAAGGAGGAGATCCTGCTCGCTCCCGAGGAGCTGCGGATCGTCCTGCAGCTGCGCCGGGTCCTGCACGCGCTCGACGCCACCGCGAGCCTGGAGCTGCTGCTCGACAAGATGAAGTCCACCCGCACCAACGTCGAGTTCCTCATGCAGATCCAGAAGACCGCCGTCAACCAGGACTAGCCCGTACGACGGCTCCGCCCGCGTCGCGACGGGCCGGCCTCCGACCGGGGCCGGCCTTTCGTCGTACCTCCCCCGGGCGGTGCGCACGACCGTGCGCGCGCCTGGGAAGGGCGCCGGTCCGGTCGACGTTGCACGGGGTGTGCGCCGTTCTGGCACACTGGTCCCCACGCGAGCACCGGTTCCTCACCTGCGGTGAACCCGGCGGCTCCCAGACCGAGAGGCACCCCGATGAAGGCCGACATCCACCCGGCGTACGAGGCGACCACCGTCTCGTGCACCTGTGGCAACACGTTCTCCACGCGCAGCACCGCCGGAGGCGACATCCGCGCCGAGGTCTGCGCTGCCTGCCACCCGTTCTACACGGGCAAGCAGAAGATCCTCGACACCGGCGGCCGGGTCGCCCGGTTCGAGCAGCGCTTCGGCAAGCGCACCAAGTAGCCACCTCGCGGCGCCCGCTCCCCCGACGGGGACGGGCGCCGCTGTCGTGCCCGTCCCCGAACCACCGCGTCCCCGACCCACGAGAGGAGCACGTGCCCGTGGCCGACCCGATGGGGAGCCCGACGGACAACGCCCTCGCCGAGCACGCCGACCTCGAGGCGCAGCTCGCCGACCCGTCGGTCCACACGGACCAGGCCCGGGCGCGCGAGCTGGGTCGTCGCTACGCCGAGCTGGGTCCGCTCGTCGCCGCGATCGGCGAGCAGGAGGCCGTCGCCGCCGACCTGGGCGCCGCCCGCGAGCTGGCCGGTGAGGACGCCTCCTTCGCCGCCGAGGTGCCCGAGCTCCAGGCCCGGCTGGAGGTGGTCGAGGCGCGCATCCGTCAGCTGCTCATCCCCACCGACCCAACCGACGCGAAGGACGTGATCCTGGAGGTCAAGGCCGGTGAGGGCGGCGACGAGTCCGCGCTGTTCGCGGGGGACCTCGTGCGCATGTACACCCGCTACGCCGAGCGGCAGGGATGGCGGACCGAGGTGGTCAGCGCCACCGAGGGCGAGCTGGGCGGCTACAAGGACGTGCAGATCGCCGTCAAGAGCCGCAATCCGGAAGCACCCGTCTACGGCCGGCTCAAGTACGAGGGCGGGGTGCACCGCGTGCAGCGGGTGCCCGTCACCGAGTCGCAGGGCCGCATCCACACCTCCGCCGCCGGCGTACTCGTCATGCCGGAGGCCGAGGAGGTCGACGTGTCGATCGACCAGGGCGACCTGCGCATCGACGTCTACCGCTCCTCCGGACCGGGCGGCCAGAGCGTCAACACCACCGACTCCGCGGTGCGCATCACCCACCTGCCGACCGGTGTGACCGTGAGCATGCAGAACGAGAAGAGCCAGCTGCAGAACCGCGAGGCCGGCATGCGGGTGCTCCGCGCGCGGCTGCTCGCGCTCGCCCTGGAGGAGCAGAACGCCAAGGACGCGGCCACGCGCGGCGCCCAGATCCGCACCGTCGACCGCAGCGAGAAGGTGCGCACCTACAACTTCCCGGACAACCGGATCGCCGACCACCGCAGCGGCTACAAGGCCAACAACCTCACGACGGCGCTCGACGGCGACCTCGACCCGGTCATCCAGTCGCTGGTGGACGCCGACAACGCGGCCAGGCTGCGAGGGGAAGGTCCGGCATGACCTCGCCGCTGCAGGTCTGCGTCCGCGATGCGGCCACGGCGCTCGGCGCCGCCGGCGTGACCTCGCCCGACCATGACGCCCGCGCCCTGGCCGTGCACGTCCTGGGGCTGCGTGCCCCGGGGGAGCTGATCGCCGTGGACCGGCTCTCCGCGGACCAGCGCACGGCGTACGACGACCTCGTCGCGCGGAGGGCGGCGCGCGTCCCGCTGCAGCACCTGACCGGAAGCGTCGGCTTCCGGCACATCGAGCTCGCCGTCGGGCCCGGCGTCTTCGTGCCGCGGCCGGAGACGGAGACGGTCGTGCAGTGGGCCGTCGACGCGCTGGCCGCCGAGTCGCTGCCGGCGCCGCTCTGCGTCGACCTGTGCACCGGCTCGGGCACGATCGCCTTCGCGCTCGCCAACGAGGTCCCCGGGGCGACCGTGCACGCCGTCGAGCGCGACGCCGACGCGCTCGCCTGGACCCGGCGCAACGCGGCGCTGCGGGTGCGGGCCGGCGACCCGGAGGTGCACCTGCATCTCGGCAGCGCCGAGGACAGCCTGCCCGAGCTGGACGGCACGGTGGACCTGGTCGCGAGCAACCCGCCCTACGTGGCGACCGGCGAGGCGCACATCCCCGACCGGGAGGTCGTCGACCACGACCCGGGCGTCGCGCTGTGGGGCGGTGAGGACGGCCTCGACGTCATCCGCCTGGTCGAGCAGGCGGCCCGCCGGCTGCTGCGTCCCGGGGGCCTGCTCGTCGTCGAGCACTCCGACCGGCAGGGCGCCACCGCGCCCGCACTGCTGGCCACCAGCGGCGGCTGGACCGAGGTCGCCGACCACCGGGACCTCACCGGCCGGGACCGCTACGTCACCGCGCGCCGGGCGCCGGCGTGAGCACGACGTACGACGTGCGCGACGGCTCAGGGGGCCGCGACCTCGGCATCGCCGCGGCCGTCGCCGCAGTGCGCGCCGGCGAGCTCGCTGTGATCCCCACCGACACGGTCTACGGCCTGGCGGCGGATGCCTTCGACCCGCAGGCGGTCGGGCGGCTGCTGGAGGCCAAGGGGCGGGGCCGCGACCTGCCGGTTCCCGTCCTCGTGGGTGCCTGGCGCACCCTGGACGGGCTCGCTGACGAGGTGCCCGACGTCGCCCGCGCCCTCATCGAGGCGTTCTGGCCGGGTGCGCTCACCCTCGTCGTACGCGCTGCGCCGTCGCTGGCCTGGGACCTGGGGGAGACCCGCGGGACCGTCGCGGTCCGGATGCCGTTGCAGCCCGTGGCGCTCGCCGTGCTGGAGGAGACCGGGCCGCTCGCCGTCAGCAGCGCCAACCGGAGCGGGCTGCCGCCGGCCGTCGACATCGGCCACGCCGCCGCCCAGCTCGGCCAGACGGTCGCCGTCTACCTCGACGCCGGTCCCGCCGGCGAGCCGGTGCCCTCCACGATCGTCGACCTGACCGGCACCCCGCCGCGGGTGCTGCGGCAGGGCGCGCTGGCCGCCGAGCGCCTCACCGAGGTCGTGCCAGACCTGGTGGCGGCCTCGTGACGGCGCCGGCGCCGGCCCGATTCCGCGTCCTGCACGTGTGCACCGGCAACATCTGCCGCTCGCCCATGGCGGAGTACCTGATGTGGGCCGGACTGGACGCGCGGCTGGGCGAGCAGGCCGACCGCTTCCTGGTCGAGTCCGCGGGCACCTGGGGACACACCGGGTCGCCGATGGAGCCGTTCGCGCTCAGGACGCTGGAGGCCTACGGCGTCGACGGCCGCGACTTCCAGGCCCGCGAGCTGGAGCCCGAGCACGTGGTGGCCGCCGACCTCGTGCTCGGCGCGACCCGCGAGCACCGCGCGGCCGCGGTCGTTCTGCAGCCGCGCGCCGCCGCCCGGACCTTCACCCTGCGGGAGTTCGCCCGGCTCTGTGCGGCAGTCGACCCGGCGCGCCTGCCGGAGGACGACGTCGCGGAGCGCGCGGCGGCGCTCGTCCGCGCGGCCGCCGCGAACCGCGGGCTGGTGCCACCGGCCCGGCCCCGCGACGACGACCTGGACGACCCCTACCACGCGCCGGAGCACGCGTTCAGCGCATGCGGCGAGCTCCTGGAGGCGTCCCTGCGAGGTGTCCTCGACCTGCTCGCGCCTCGGCACCGCGTGGCCTGACCGCCCGTACAGTGACCCCATGACGTTCTGGGGCCCGGACTTCGACGCGCTGCAGCAGCAGGACCCGGAGATCGCGTCCGTCGTGCTCGACGAGCTGCAGCGGCTGCGCAGCGGCCTGCAGCTCATCGCCAGCGAGAACTTCACCAGCCCCGCGGTCCTGGCCGCGCTGGGCAGCACCCTGTCGAACAAGTACGCCGAGGGCTACCCGGGCCGGCGTTACTACGGCGGCTGCGAGGTCGTGGACCGCGCCGAGGAGCTGGGCATCGCCCGGGCCAAGGAGCTGTTCGGTGCCGACCACGCCAACCTGCAGCCGCACAGCGGCGCCAGCGCCAACCTGGCGGTCTACGGCGCGTTCCTGTCACCGGGCGACACGGTGCTCGCGATGGCGCTGCCGCACGGAGGGCACCTGACCCACGGCACCAAGGTCAGCTTCTCCGGCAAGTGGTTCCAGGCCGTGCACTACGGCGTCGCCCGCGACACTGAGGACATCGACTACGACCAGGCGCGCGACCTGGCCCGCGAGCACCGCCCCAAGATGGTCATCTGCGGCGGCTCGGCGATCCCTCGGCGGATCGACTTCGCGGCGTTCCGGCAGATCGCCGACGAGGTCGGCGCGGTGCTGGTCGTCGACGCCGCGCACTTCATCGGCCTGGTGGCCGGCGGCGCCATCCCCAGCCCGGTGCCGTACGCCGACGTCGTCACCTTCACCACCCACAAGGTCCTGCGCGGGCCTCGTGGGGGGATGATCGTGTGCAAGGAGGAGCACCGGCCGCGGATCGACAAGGCGGTGTTCCCCATGATGCAGGGCGGCCCGCTGATGCACGCCGTGGCGGCCAAGGCAGTGGCGCTCAAGGAGGCCGCGACGCCGGCGTACGCCGCCTATGCCGCCCAGGTCGTCACCAACGCCCAGGCCCTCACCGAGTCGCTGGCAGCAGAGGGGATGCGACCGGTGACCGGCGGCACCGACACCCACCTCGCGCTGCTGGACCTGCAGGGCATCGGCGTCACCGGCAACGAGGCCGAGCAGCGCTGCGGCCGCGCCGGCATCGTGCTCAACAAGAACGCCATCCCCTACGACCCGCAGCCGCCGAGCGTCGCGTCCGGCATTCGGGTGGGCACCCCGAGCGTGACGACGCAGGGCATGGACTCCGGCGACATGAAGGAGATCGCGTCCCTCATCGGCCGCGCCGTACGGGACGAGGACGATACGGCGGCCGCTGAGGTCGCCGAGGGCGTGACCCGGCTGGTCGTCGCCCATCCCGCCTACCCGCGGCCGTAGGGGCGTCGGGTGCGGGAGTACGCCCTCGTCCTGTTCGTGGCGGCGGCGGTCACCTACCTGCTCACCCCGGTCGCGCGCCGGCTGGCGCTGCGCACCCGGTCGATGGCCACTCCGCGCGACCGCGACGTGCATGCCATCCCGACGCCGATGCTCGGCGGTCTGGCGATGTACGCCGGCGTCGCGGCGGCGTTCCTGGTCGCGCACGCGCTGCCCTCCCTGCGCGCCGTGTTCAAGTACTCCGACGTCGAGGCGGTCCTCGTCGCAGGCGGCGTCATCGTGCTGCTGGGCGTGCTCGATGACAGGTTCGAGCTCGATGCCCTCACCAAGCTCGGCGGTCAGATCGTCGCGGCCGGCGTCATGGTCCTGCTCGGTCTGCAGCTGCTCACCCTGACCCTGCCCGGGGTGGGCGCGACCAGCCTGGGGCCGGAGGGAGTGCCGCTGACCGTCGTGCTGACCCTGCTGTGCGTCAACGCGATCAACTTCGTGGACGGGCTGGACGGCCTGGCCGCCGGCGTCGGAGCGATCGCCGCGCTCGCCTTCTTCGCCTTCTCCTACTCAGTGTCCTCGGGGCAGGTCACCCAGGGCGTGGCCCAGGAGCGGATCAGCTCCCCGACGCTCATCGCGGTGGTGCTGGCCGGTGCGTGTCTCGGCTTCCTGCCGCACAACTTCAACCCGGCCAGGGTGTTCATGGGCGACTCGGGCTCGATGCTCATCGGGCTGATGCTGGCGGCCTCGGTGACCAGCCTGACCGGCCAGTTCGACTACTCCAACCTGCCGTCCTCGACCACCTTCCCGGTGCTGCTGCCGCTGCTGCTCCCGTTGGCGGTGCTGGCGGTGCCGTTCTTCGACCTGCTGCTGGCCGTCGTGCGCCGTACGCGGGCGGGTCGGTCGCCCTTCGCGCCGGACAAGGAGCACCTGCACCATCGGCTGCTGGAGATCGGGCACAGCCATCGCCGGGCCGTGCTGATCATGTACTTCTGGACGGCGTTGCTGGCCTTCAGCGGCGTGGCGGTGTCGCTCGTCGGCATGCTCACCGTCCTCAGCGTCGCCGGCTGCATCGCGGTCGCCGCCCTCGTCGCGTTCAGCCTGCCCCGGCTGCGGTCCCGCCGCACATGACCGCGCCCCGACCGCTCGGTTAGGATGGGCCTTGCCTGACGAGAACGACGAGCCTCCGGTGTCCCGGCCTGCGTCGCTGTCGCTTCCCACCCTCGTCGGACTCGGGTTCGCCAACGCGTGCTGCCTGGGCGTCGGTCTTGTCGTGGGGCATCTGCTCGACGTCCGGCTCGGCACGGCACCGGTGTTCATCCTGCTCGGCATCGGGCTGGGACTGGGCGTGGGCGCGGTGGGGTCCTTCCTGGAGATCCGCCGCTATCTGCAAGAATGAGCCAGGACAGCCGCCCCGACCCGCCGTGAAGGGAGACCTCCCGCAGTGGCCACCGCCTCCCCGTCCGGACCCGTGACCGCTCCCGGACCGGGTCACGTGCTGCGGGTCCTGGTGCTGCCTGCCGGCTGCGCCGCCGTGGCCCTGCTGGTTGCCGGCATCGTCGGACACCTGCTCGTCGGCCTGCTGCTCGCGGCCGGTGTGGCGCTGGGTGCGGTCAACGGGTTGCTGCTGGAAGCCTCCACCGCGCGCCTCACGCCGGGCGCCGCGCCCAAGCGCAAGGTGATCGTCAAGAGCGCGCTCGGCCGGCTGGGGCTGGTCACCTTCATCGCGCTCGCGATCGCCTACTTCGCCCGCCCCGACGGCTGGGTGCTCCTGCTCGGCCTGGCCTGCTACCAGCTGCTGTCGCTCGCGGCGGCGCTGGGGGCGGCGGCGAGAGAGGCACGGCTGGGATGAGCGTGCTCTCGCTGGCCGTCCATGGCCACAGCACCCTCGCCGCCGGCGAGATCAACGTCGGCGAGCACCCGCGGGCGTCGATCTTCGGCCTGATGGTCAATCGGGACACGCTGATCTCCACCGTGCTGGCAGGGGCAATCCTCATCACTTTGGGCCTCGTCATGCGCGCGCAGCTCGCGGACGGTGTGCCGGGCAGGCTCCAGCTGGGCTTCGAGGGCCTGATCCGCTACGTCGAGGACCTGGTCGAGACCGCGATGGGGGTCAAGGCCGCGCCGTTCGTCGTACCGCTGGCGACCACCCTGTTCGCCTTCATCCTCATCGCCAACTGGGTGGAGATCGTCCCCACCCAGGACCGGCTCATCTCGCCGACCTCCGACATCAACCTCACCGCGGCCCTGGCGGTGCTCGTCCTGGGCTGGGTGCACCTGACCGGCATCCGCAAGAAGGGGCTGGGCGGCTACGTCAAGAGCTTCCTCGGCGCGCCGCGCTGGCTGATCCCGTTCCGGGCCATCGAAGAGGTGGCGAAGCCGCTCTCCCTGGCGCTGCGACTGTTCGGCAACCTGTTCGCCGGCGGCCTGATGATCGCGCTCATCGCCTTGCTACCGTCGACGGTCCTGTGGCTGCCCACGGTCGTCTGGAAGCTGTTCGACATGTTCATCGGCGTCATCCAGGCCTTGATCTTCGCGCTGCTGACTATCGTCTACTTCAGCTTCGCGGTCAGCGAAGAAGGGCACTGAGCGGGCGTCCTCACCCCACCACGGCCCGCACGCTCCCACGACCACTGGCCGTCCCCACCGCACTGGCGGTGGGTGCACACTCACCTAGGAGAGACTGGCAAATGGCGGTACAGAACATCAACCAGGCCATCACCCTCGCGGGAGCCATGGTCGGCGGTGGGCTCGCCCTCGCCGGTGGCGCGATCGGCGCGGGCATCGGCGACGGCCTGGCGGGCAGCCAGTACATCGCCGGTGTCGCTCGGCAGCCCGAGGCCCAGGGACGCCTGAGCACGCTGTTCTACATCACCGTGGGTCTGGTCGAGGCGGTGTACTTCATCAACCTCGCGTTCATGGGCTACTTCGTCTTCGTCCTCGCCAAGTAGCGCAGACAGCAGACGGGCTTACCGATGTCGCACCTGACCACCGTTGCCGCCGGCAACTTCCTCATCCCCGACGCGACGTTCCTCGCCGAGCTCGTCGCCTTCGCGATCATCCTCGTAGTGATGTGGAAGTACGTCGTGCCGCCGCTGCAGCGGTCGATCGCGACGCGGCAGGCCACCATCGCGCAGGGGCTCCAGGACAGCCGCGAGGCCAAGGAGCGGCTCGAGGCTGCTCAGGAGGAGTTCCGCAAGCTGCTCGACGAGGCGCGGGCCGAGGCTGCCCGCACCCGTGAGGAGGGCAGCCGCATCCGCCAGGAGACGATCGACGGCGCCAAGGCGGAGGCACGCACCGCGGCCGAGGGGGTCACCCGGCTCGCCGAGGAGCGACTTGCGGTCCAGCACCGCCAGGTGCTGGCCGACCTGCGGCGCGAGGTCGGCCAGCTGGCCGTCGAGCTGGCCGGCCGGATCGTCGGGGAGTCCCTCACGGACCAGGGCCTGCAGCGCCGGGTGGTGGACCGCTTCCTCGCAGAGCTCGACGAGGGCGGCCTCGGGTCGGCGCCAGACGGTTCGGCGCCAGAGGAGTCGGCGCCAGAGGAGTCGGCGCCAGAGGAGTCGGCGCCAGAGGGTTCGGCGCCAGAGGGTTCGGCGCCGGAGCCGGAGCAGGTTCGCTGATGCTCGGCGCCAGCAGGACGTCCCAGGGCGAGGCCAGAGGGCGCCTGAGCCAGCTGGCGGACTCCATGGCAGAGGCCGACCTGCAGAAGCTGTCGGAGGACCTGTTCGCCGTCGCCGAGTTGCTCGCGCGCCAGCTGCCGCTGCGCCGCAGCCTGGCCGACGCCTCGACCGCGGAGCCCGCCAAGACGGCCCTGGTCGACGCGCTGCTGCGCGAGCGGGTCGGCGCCCCCGCGCTGGACTTCATGACCGAGCTCGTCCGGCTCCGCTGGTCCCGGCCGCGCGACCTCGCCGACGCGGTCGAGACGCTGGCCGTGCTGGCGTCGTTCGAGCAGGCCAACGCCCTCGGCGAGCTCGACGACGTCGAGGACCAGCTGTTCCGGTTCGGCCGCATCGTCGAGCGCGACACCGGTCTGCGTGACGCGCTCAGCGACGAGGCCGTGCCGTCCGAGCGCAAGCGCGAGCTGCTGGCCGGCCTGCTCGGCGCCAAGGTCGGCGCGGTCGCGCTCCGGGTGATCACGGCTGCGACGGTCGCGTCCGGCGGTCGCCGCCACGTCGGCGAGGCGCTGGACCGCGACGCCCGGCTCGCCGCCGAGCTGCGTGAGCGGCTCAACGCCCGGGTGACGGTGGCCACGGAGCTCGACGACGGCCAGCTCGACCGGTTGGGCGAGCAGCTGTCCCGCGTCTACGGCAAGCGCATCGGGCTGCGGGTCGAGGTCGACCCGGAGATCCTCGGCGGCGTCGTGGTCAGGGTAGGAGACCAGGTGCTGGACGCCAGCGTCGCCCGCCGCCTCGACATCGCCCGCCGCGGCCTCACGTCGTACGCCTGACAAGCACGCCCAGGACCAGGCACCGACCACGGTGCTCGAGGACGAACAGAGAGCAGGACATCGCATGACGGAGCTCGCGATCAGGCCGGAGGAGATCCGGAGCGCGATCGAGCAGTACGTCGAGGCCTACAAGCCGGAGACCACCCATGAGGAGGTGGGGCGCGTCACCGAGACCGGCGACGGGATCGCCCGCCTCGAGGGGCTGCCGTCGGCGATGACGAACGAGCTGCTCGAGTTCGAGGGCGGTGTGCTGGGTCTGGCCCTCAACCTTGAGGAGCGCGAGATCGGCTGCGTGATCCTCGGCGACGGCAGCGGGATCGAGGAGGGCCAGGAGGTCCGTCGTACCGGTGAGGTGCTGTCGGTGCCGGTCGGTGACGGCTTCCTCGGGCGGGTCGTGGACTCCCTGGGCAACCCGCTGGACGGCAAGGGCGAGATCAAGGCCGAGGGCCGTCGCATCCTGGAGCTGCAGGCGCCCACCGTGGTGCAGCGCCAGCCGGTGACCGAGCCGATGCAGACGGGCATCAAGGCCATCGACGCGATGACCGCGATCGGCCGCGGGCAGCGCCAGCTGATCATCGGCGACCGCCAGACCGGCAAGACCGCGGTGGCGCTGGACACGATCATCAACCAGCGCGACAACTGGCAGAGTGGCGACCCGAAGAAGCAGGTGAAGTGCATCTACGTCGCCATCGGCCAGAAGGGCTCGACGATCGCCGAGCTGGTCGGCCGGCTCGAGGAGACCGGCGCCCTGGAGTACACGACGGTGGTCGCCGCGCCCGCGTCGCAGCCGGCCGGCACCAAGTACCTCGCGCCGTACACCGGCTCGGCCATCGGCCAGCACTGGATGTACCAGGGGCAGCACGCGCTGATCGTGTTCGACGACCTGTCCAAGCAGGCCGACGCCTACCGCGCCATCTCGCTGCTGCTGCGCCGGCCGCCGGGGCGTGAGGCCTATCCGGGTGACGTGTTCTACCTGCACTCCCGGCTGCTGGAGCGCTGCGCCAAGCTGTCCGAGGAGCTCGGCGGTGGGTCGATGACCGGCCTGCCGCTCATCGAGACCAAGGGCAACGACGTGTCGGCGTTCATCCCGACCAACGTCATCTCCATCACCGACGGGCAGATCTTCCTGGAGACCGACCTGTTCAACTCCGGGGTGCGCCCGGCGATCAACGTCGGCATCTCGGTGTCCCGCGTCGGTGGCAACGCCCAGATCAAGGCGATGAAGTCGGTCTCCGGCCGCCTGCGCCTGGACCTGGCGCAGTTCCGCGAGCTCGAGGCGTTCTCGGCGTTCGCCTCCGACCTCGACCAGGCGTCCAAGGCGCAGCTCGAGCGTGGCCAGCGTCTGGTCGAGCTGCTCAAGCAGGGCCAGTTCTCGCCCTACCCGGTCGAGCGCGAGGTCGTCTCGGTGTGGGCGGGGACCAACGGGTACGTCGACGCCGTCCCGGTGAGCGACGTCCGCCGGTTCGAGGCGGAGCTCCTGGACTTCCTGGGCCGTTCGCACCAGGGCATCTACGACGCGATCACGCAGTCGGGCAAGCTGGAGGACGACACGATCGAGGAGCTCAAGCAGGCGGTCGCGGAGTTCACCAAGCAGTTCCAGACCGCCGACGGGAAGCCCCTGGCCAAGGAGGCCGAGGCCGACCCGATGGACAAGGACGACCAGGGCCAGGAGAAGATCACGTCCTACAAGCAGTCCGGCACGGACGACGAGCAGTCCGGCACGGACGACAAGCAGCCCGGCACGGACGACAAGCAGTCCGGCACGGACGACAAGCAGCCCAGCACGGACGACAAGCAGCCCAGCACGGACGACAAGTAGCGCGGTGGCCGCTCAGCTGCGGGTCTACCGCCGACGCATCCGCTCGGTCCAGTCGACCAAGAAGATCACCAAGGCGATGGAGCTCATCGCCGCGTCGCGCATCGCCAAGGCGCAGGCAGCGGTCAACGCTGCCCGCCCCTACGAGCGGGAGATCACCCGCGTGCTGTCGGCGCTGGCCTCGCAGTCCACGATCGACCACCCGCTGGTCCAGGAGAAGCCCGACCCCAGCCGGGCGGCCGTCCTGGTGATCACCAGCGACCGTGGGCTCGCGGGCGGCTACAGCTCCAACGCCGTGAAGCAGGCGGAGGCGCTCGGCAGCCTGCTGCGCAGCGAGGGCAAGGAACCGGTGACCTACCTGATCGGGCGCAAGGCCGTGGGTTTCTACCGCTTCCGCGGCCGCCCGGTCGAGGACAGCTGGACCGGCTTCTCCGAGAAGCCGACCTACGCAGCGGCCAAGGAGGTCGCGGACGCGCTCATCGAGGCGTTCGTGAAGCCGACGGCAGAGGGCGGTGTCGACGAGATCCACCTGGTCTTCACCGAGTACGTCTCCGCCCTGACCCAGCGGCCGGTGGCCAGCCGGGTGCTGCCGCTGGTCGTCGAGGAGTCGGACAGCCCGGCGCCTGAAGGCCCCCTGCCATTGTACGAGTTCGAGCCGGAGGCGGAGGCGCTGCTGGACGCGCTGCTTCCGCGCTACGTCGAGACCCGCGTGTACGCCGCATTGCTCGCCTCCGCGGCGTCGGAGTCGGCGTCGCGGCGGCGGGCCATGAAGGCCGCAACCGACAACGCCGAAGAGCTCATCAAGTCGCTCACCCGAGCGGCGAACGCGGCCCGGCAGGCCGAGATCACCCAGGAGATCAGCGAGATCGTCGGCGGCGCGAGCGCGCTTGCCTCGGCAGGGAGTGAGTGACCAATGACCATCACCGCGGATGACACGACCACCGACGCCGAGGGCCGGGGGCCCGGCGGAGTCGGGCGGGTCGCCCGGGTCATCGGCCCGGTCGTCGACGTCGAGTACGCGCCGAGCGAGATGCCGGAGATCTACAACGCGCTGCACGTCGACCGGACCATGGGCGGTGAGACCGTCACGCTGACCCTCGAGGTCGCCCAGCACATCGGCGACAACCTGGTGCGTGCGATCTCCATGCAGCCCACCGACGGGCTGGTGCGGGGCGCGCCCGTGCAGGACACCGGCTCGGCGATCTCGGTGCCCGTCGGCGACGTGACCAAGGGCCACGTGTTCAACGCGCTCGGCAAGCCGATGGACGTCGCGGAGGACTCGCTGGACATCACCACGAGGTGGCCGATCCACCGCCCGTCCCCGCCGTTCGACCAGCTCGAGTCCAAGACCGAGATGTTCACCACCGGCATCAAGGTCATCGACCTGCTGGCGCCGTACGTCTCCGGCGGCAAGATCGGCATGTTCGGCGGTGCCGGCGTCGGCAAGACCGTCGTGATCCAGGAGATGATCTACCGCGTCGCCAAGGAGTTCTCGGGCGTGTCGGTGTTCGCCGGCGTAGGTGAGCGCACCCGCGAGGGCAACGACCTGTTCGGGGAGATGACCGAGTCCGGGGTCATCAACGACACGGCGCTGGTGTTCGGGCAGATGGACGAACCCCCGGGCGTGCGCCTGCGCGTCGCGCTGTCGGCGCTCACGATGGCGGAGTACTTCCGCGACGTGCAGAACCAGGACGTCCTGCTGTTCATCGACAACATTTTCCGCTTCACCCAGGCCGGTTCGGAGGTGTCCACCCTGCTTGGCCGTATGCCATCCGCGGTGGGCTACCAGCCGACGCTGGCCGACGAGATGGGCGTGCTGCAGGAGCGCATCACCTCGACCCGCGGCCACTCCATCACGTCGCTGCAGGCGATCTACGTGCCGGCCGACGACATCACCGACCCCGCGCCCCACACGACGTTCACCCACCTGGACGCCACGACGGTGCTCAACCGCGCCATCTCCGAGCTGGGCATCTACCCGGCCGTCGACCCGCTCGACAGCACCAGCCGCATCCTGGACCCGAGGTACCTCGGCGACGAGCACTACGACACAGCCCGGGAGGTGCAGCGGATCCTGCAGAAGTACAAGGAGCTGCAGGACATCATCGCCATCCTGGGCATCGACGAGCTCTCCGAGGAGGACAAGGTCCTCGTCAACCGGGCCCGCCGCATCCAGCGGTTCCTCAGTCAGCCGTTCTTCGTGGCGGAGCAGTTCACCGGCCAGCCCGGCAAGTTCGTGCCGCTCGACGAGACGATCGACTCGTTCAAGAAGCTCACCCAGGGCGAGTACGACCACATCCCGGAGCAGGCGTTCTTCCTGTGCGGCGGGCTCGAGGACGTCGAGGCCAACGCCAAGAAGCTCGAGGGCTGAGCGGTGGCGGAGCTGCACGTCGAGCTGGTCTCGGTGGAGCGCGAGCTGTGGAGCGGTGAGGCGACGCTCGTCAGCGCCCGCACCACCGAGGGCGAGGTCGGCATCCTGCCGGGTCACACGCCGTTGCTCGGCCAGCTCGCCGAGGGCTTCACGGTGAGCATCAGCGAGGCCGGTGGGACAGAGGTGGTCGCCGCTGTGCACGGCGGCTTCCTGTCGGTTACCGACGACGGCGTGACCATCCTGGCGGAGGTCGCCGAGCTCGCCGACGACATCGACAGCTCCCGGGCCCAGTCGGCACTGGAGCGGGCCCGCGGCGGGGACGACGAGAGCGCCGTACGCCGGGCCGAGAGCCGCCTGCGCGCGGTCGGTCAGCCGGTCTAGGTCCCCGCCGCCCACCAGACCGCCCTCAGCCACCGCCTCCCGTGCTCGCCGTCGACGGCCTGGTCGCCGTTCTCGTGCTGGTAGCGGTGTTCCTGCTGACCATCGCCGGCCGCCGGCGCTACTTGCAGCGTGGCGGCGGTACCGTCGACCTGTCGCTCCGCCTGAAGACCTCCCGGCCCGGACGCGGCTGGGTTCTCGGCGTCGGCACCTTCGCCGCGGAGGAGCTGCGCTGGTACCGCGTGTTCAGCCTGTCCCCGCGCCCACGGCGGACCCTGCGCCGGCGGAGCCTGGAGGTCGGTGAGCGGCGTCCGCCGCGCGGCCCGGAGGTCTACGCACTGCTGAAGGGCGCCGTGGTGCTCTCCTGCCGCTCCGAGTCCGGGCCGGTCGAGCTGGCGATGGAGCGGGGTGCGCTCACCGGCTTCCTCGCCTGGTTGGAGGCCGAGCCGCCGGGTCGGCAACTGCGCACCGACCGCACGTCCTAAGTTGCCGGCGCGGACGCCGCCGAAGGGCCCAAAGGTCATCATGTTCGCCAGCGCAGGTTTCGACGCGGGCGTGCTGACACGGTGACCAAACGCCCCTGCGTCTGACGTCACCGGACGCTGCAGACTGTCGGCAAACGACAGGCCCGCGCGCGGCCAGTAGCCGATCCCCACGGACCCGGCTGCGCCCAGCTGCGGCGGCGTGGGCTCAGCGCAACCGGCGGGCGCGTAGCACCAGGTCGTCGATGGGGTGCGCGCCGGCCCCGCCGTCGGGCGCGACGCGCGGCCGCTGCTCGTCCAGCTCCACCTCCCAGTCGTCGTTGAGCAGGGCGGCGACCATCGAGGGCCAGACGTAGTCCGCAGGGTCGAAGCCGCTGTCGTGCGCCTGCTGAGTGTCCATCCCGGCGTGGTGCACGAGCAGCAGCACGCCGCCGGGCGCGACAGCCGCGAGCAGCGCACGCTCAGCCGCGGCGTCCGGAGTGCGCAGCAGGGCCGGGTACTGCGCTGAGACCAGGTCGAAGGAGGCGGGCGGAAGCATCGCCTCCGCCAGTCCGGCGTGCACCCAGCGAACGGCCAGGCCAGCGTCCCGCGCGTGCCGGGCCGCCCGCTCCAGCGCCACGCCCGAGACCTCGAGCGCGGTCACGTCCCAGCCGCCGCTCGCGAGCCAGGCGGCGTCCGCGCCCTCGCCGCAGCCGACGTCGAGCACCCGCCCGGGCGTGAGCCCGGCGACCTCGGCCACGAGCGCACCGTTGGGCTGGCCGCTCCATAGCTGATTCCGATCGGCGTACCGGCTGTCCCACTCCGCCTGCACCGCGGGATCGCCGACGTAACCGTCGGCAGGCACGGGAGCGTCGGACGAGGGCGATCCTGCCTTGAGGTCGTCGGTCACGGTCCCAGCGTCGCCCATCGCGTCCCGGTCGCGCAGCTCGTGTTCTTGCCGGCTCGGCGCCTTCAGATCGGAGTGGGTTCGCCGCGTCCCTGACGACGCGCCGAACCGGGCCAGCTGACAGGGCCGTCCGACCGCTGCCCCAGTCACCAATCGTCGTCGGAACGTCGCAGGGAAGGAGCGTCTGACCCGACGGCTGGGACGCTGGCCGAGTGGCTGTCACCAGGACGCTTGTACTCGAGGACGCTCCGGTCCTTGCTGAGTTGCTGCGAGCCAACCGCGCCTTCCTCGCTCCCTGGCAGCCCCTGCGCGCTGAGGGCTACTTCAGCGACGAGGGCCAACGCAAGGTCGTTCGCGAGGCTCTGGAGGGGCACGAGCTCGGGAACAGTGTCCCGCGCCTCATCATGGACGAGCTGGAACGGGTCGTCGGGATGATCACCCTTCAGTCGATCATCCAGGGCGCCTTCCAGTCCTGCAGCGTGGCGTACTGGCTCGCCGAGGACGCACAAGGCCGCGGCCTCGCCACGGCAGCGCTGCGCGAGGTCACGCAGGTTGCCTTTCGCGAGCTGCGCCTACACCGGGTGCAAGCGGAGACGCTGACGCACAACGTGCGGTCGCAGCGCGTGCTGGAGCGGCTCGGCTTCACCAGGTACGGCGTCGCAGAGGCCTACCTGAAGATCGCTGGCGCATGGCAGGACAACGTCCTCTATCAACTCCTCACGCCGACCCCCGAGTCGGTCGCCGCTCCCTGATGAGCGACAGGGCCCAGGATGTCGCCGCCGCACAACTCCTCGACCAAGCCCAGGACAGGGCGGTGACCGGGTGAGCGACGCCGCGATCGAGGTCGAGTCCCTTGGCCGGACCTTCAAGGTGCGGGGCGGCGAGATCGTCGCGGCTGAAGAACGTGGACCTGTGGGTCGCGCGGGGCGAGATCGTCGGTTTGCTGGGTAGCAACGGCCCGGCGAGACGACGCTGACGAAGATCCTGGCCACCCTCCTGCTGCCGTCCAGCGGGACAGCGCGCATCTTCGACCTGCAGCGGCGCCTTCCTGCCGCCAGGCCAGGTCGGCTGGGTTGACGCGATCGGCTCGGTGTTGCCGGTGCGGCATGGGTTGGCCGCCGTCCACGCGGCGATGGACGGCCGCCCGTGGGTGACCGAGGCAGTGCTGGAGCTGACGATCTGCCTCGCTTCGGCCGTGCTCGGCCTGTTCGCCGTCATAGTGCAGGCCCGCCGGGCGACCAGACTCGGACACGACGACTTCGACTAGCCGATTCCACGACCTCACGACGACTGAGACCGAACCGACGAGCTGAAGGACCTGATGACCCGCATTGACATCCCGCTTCTCCCGTCGCGGCCGGCGGCGCTGCCCGTCGAGCCCGAGACCCCATCGACCCGGGGGCCGCGCATCGCCTTTGCGAACATGACGGGCGACTGCTCGACCTGACCAACCGGGACCCGATTCTGGTCTGGATCCACGGCCCAGATGCTGCGCACGTCGCCAGGGGTCTCCAGCCCCGGCGTCGTTGTCGATCCCCTTGTGCGGCGAGCGCGGCGAGGTGCTCGTCGGGGTCGTCGACGAGCAGTGTCACTGCACGCGACCTGCCTTCTCGGCGTCGAGCACGACGTACAGCCAGCCTGAGTCAGTGAGCTGCCAGGGCGCCTCGTCGTCGTTCCGGAGCCCCGTGGGCGGCCTGCCCAGCAGCCGCACGTAGAAGCCGATCGCCCGGCTCGCGATGACGGACAGGGATGCCAGCTGCCGATCACCGTCCAGCCGCGCGGCGGTAGGTCACCTTCAAGTCGGCCTGCCAGTCGCCCGGCGTGCGGGCGAGCTCCCATTGGCCCTCGAAGCGGTCGTGCGCGAGCGTGGCGTAGAAGCGCTGGGCGAAGGCGGGGTCGTCGCGCCAGATCTGCAGTACGCCGTCGTCGAGCGAGACGCCGTAGGTCCGGCGTACGCCCCGTGAGTCGAAGTACTCCATAACCACCCCGTCGCCGGACTCCGGAGCGCCAATGACGTTGATCGCGTCGGGAAACAGCTCGTGCTCATTGTGAGAGCGCTGGACGAGGAAGTGGCCGCCTTCCAGCCACTCGAACGTGACCCTGCCCGGCACCACGGCGTCGACCATGGGGTGGGTCGCCTCGGTGGCCCAAGTGCCGATCAGCGCATCGAACGGCTCGAGGACCGGATCTCGTCTGGTCACGTCCATCGGACGATTCCACTACGAGGAACTCATCGCTCGTCCAGCGGGTGACGTGACGAAGCGGGCTGGCGCACATCCGGCGCCTTCGGGGTGTTGTGCGAGCCGTCCCGCCGAGGCGACGATGTGCTCGTCGTCTGCATGCCTGGAGGCGACCTTGCCCTCTGGAGCAGCCGGTAAGTTGCGCTGAGTGTGAGTCGTAACCGTCGGCCGATCGCCCTGCGGGACCTCAGAACGGACGACCGAGAACTCGAGTGTTCGTGAGCTGCATCGTTGACAGCGTCCATGAGACGGTCGAGCTGTCCCGAGATGCTGGTCTGCTGTCAGTGACCGGGCCAGGCGATGGGAGACACGCATGACTCAGACGCATGGGTGGCCAAGTGGTATCGCAGCGATCACGCTGTTCGTCGAGGACTTGGAGGCGGCCAAGGAGTTCTACCAGCAGGTCTTCGGCCTGCCCGTGACCTTCGAGGACGACGACTCCGTCGTGTTCAAGTTCGGCGAGACGCTCGTCAACCTGCTGAAGGCGACAGCCGCGCCGGAGCTCGTAGACCCAGCGCGAGTCGCGGCCCCCGACGCCGGGTCACGCATGCAGCTCACCCTGCACGTGGACGACGTGGACCGACTGTGCGAGGAGCTGATCACCCGTGGAGTGACGCTGCTCAACGGTCCGATGGACCGGCCTTGGGGAGTCCGCACCGCGAGTTTCCGCGACCCCGCCGGGCACATCTGGGAGGTCGCCAAGTAGGGGGACAAGATCACGGACTGGACGACCACATAGCGCTGTGAGAACCGGGCCGCGTAGCGCTGAAGGCCCGTGCAGCCGCAAGGCCATCGTGTCGGCAACGCAGGTTCCCGTGCGGCGGTCGGGACACGACGACCTTGCGCGGGCGCCGGCGCGCGGATCGAAGGCGCCGCCGGAATGGGAGACAGGCGTCAGTCGCTTGCGCGGCCGCCGCCGGGCTGCCACAGGACGTCGCCGTGCGGGTTGGCCACCCTGGCCAGGATGAACAGCAGGTCCGACAGCCGGTTCAGGTAGAGCACCGGCTCGCGGTTGGTGGTGTCGGGTTGGTCCTCCAGCAGCACCCACACCGACCGCTCCGCCCGGCGTACGACGGTGCGCGCGACGTGCAGCAGCGCGGCGCCGGGAGTGCCGCCGGGCAGGATGAAGCTGGCCAGCTTGTCCAGGTCGGCGTTGAAGCGGTCGCACGCCTGCTCCAGCCTGGCGGTGTCCACGCCGGTGACGCGCAGCGGCGGGTACGCCGGGTCGGCGACGACAGGAGTGCACAGGTCGGCGCCGAGGTCGAACAAGTCGTTCTGCACGCCGCCCAGCAGCGCGGCGACTTCGTCCGGCAGCGCGCCGAGAGCGAGGGCGACGCCGATGGCGCTGTTGGCCTCGTCCACGTCGGCGTACGCCTGCAGCCGTGCGTCGGTCTTGCGCACCCGGCTCATGTCGCCCAGGGCCGTCGTGCCGTCGTCGCCGGTGCGGGTGTAGATGCGGGTGAGGTGCACGGCCATGGCCGCACCCTACGGCGCCCGCCGGTAGGCCGAACGTCCCTAGACTGCCGCCGTGGACCGATTTGTCGTCAACGGCGGTGCGCGTCTTGCCGGCGAGGTGAGCGTGACCGGCGCCAAGAACAGCGTGCTCAAGCTGATGGCCGCCACGCTGCTGGCCGAGGGCACCACCACGCTGCGCGCCGTCCCGGACATCCTCGATGTCGCGATCATGAGCGAGCTCCTGCGCCGGCTCGGCTGCACAGTGGAGCGCGGCCCGCGCAGCGTGTCCGTCACGGTGCCGGCCCGACCGGGGCACGAGGCCGACTACGACCTGGTACGTCGGATGCGCGCATCCATCGCCGTCCTCGGTCCGCTGGTCGCCCGCTGCGGCGAGGCCAAGGTCGCGCTGCCCGGCGGCGACGCCATCGGCTCACGCGGCCTCAACATGCACATCGCCGGGCTGGTCAAGCTCGGGGCGACCATCGACAGTGAGCACGGCTACCTCATCGCGCGGGCCGGCCGACTGGTCGGTGCCCCGGTGTGGCTGGACTTCCCCAGCGTCGGCGCCACCGAGAACCTGCTGATGGCCGCCGTGCTGGCCAAGGGCGCGACCACCATCGACAACGCCGCGCGCGAGCCGGACATCGTCGACCTGTGCCGTCTGCTGGTGCAGATGGGCGCCCAGATCGGCGGGATCGGCACCTCCACGCTCGAGGTCGAGGGCGTCGAGTCGCTGCACCCGGCGGAGCACGAGACGCTGCCCGACCGGATCGTCGCCGGGACGTGGGCGATGGCAGCCGTCGTGACCCGCGGTGACGTCTTCGTGCGCGGCGGCCGCGCCGACCACCTGGAGGTCGCGCTGGACAAGCTGACCCTGGCCGGGGCGGTGGTCGAGCCGGCGCCGGACGGGTTCCGGGTGCGGATGGACGGCCGGCCGCGAGCGGTGGACATCGTCACGCTTCCCTACCCCGGCTTCCCGACCGACCTGCAGCCGATGGTGCTCACGCTGAACGCGATCGCGGAGGGCACGGCGATGGTCACCGAGAACGTCTTCGAGGCGCGCTGGATGTTCGTCAACGAGCTGGCCCGGCTCGGCGCGGACGTGCGCACCGACGGCCATCACGCGGTGGTGCGCGGCCGGGAGCGGCTCTCCGGGGCACCGGTGCGCGCCCACGACATCCGGGCCGGAGCCGCGCTGGTGCTCGCCGGCCTGGCGGCCGAGGGCACGACAGAGCTGGCCGAGGTGCACCACATCGACCGAGGATACGAGGGTTTCGTGGAGTCGCTCGTCTCGCTCGGCGCGGACGTACGCCGCGAGGCCGGACCGGACGAGCTGTTCTGAGCCTCAGCGGCTGACCAGCTCGCGGGCCTGCTCCGCGTCGGCGCGGAAGACGAGCACCGCGAGGCCGCCCGCCGCTGGCGTGACGGTGCCGCGGATGCCGGCGTCGCGCAGCACCCGGCGCAGCATCTCGGCATCGGCCGGCTCGCGCACCGTGGCGACCGGGACGAGCAGGCCGTAGTCGCCGGCGGAGCGCGCTCGCTCGGCCCGGCGGGCGGTCCGGGCGTCCCGCGGGACGGTCGAGAAGACCCACCTGCAGATGAGCACGACCAGCCCGAGCGCGACCACGGCCACGCCCGGTCCCATCAGGAAGTGGTAGCTCGGCACGATCACTGTGCGCGCCTTTCCGGGACTGCGCGGCCTGGCGGGCGCGGCGGCACCGACCATCCTGCCAGCCGCGCCTGCGAGCCGCTGTCCGGCGTACGGCGCGCTGGCCCGATCAGGCAGTCAAGTCGGGCCGACGGCGGACCGATTGTTGCGGGGTGGGTGACGCCGGCTACTTCGCGGCCCCCGTGGCGGGGTCCGGCCGGGCCCTCCCGCCGCCACCGACCGGTCGCAGCCGCCGGCCGCTCCTGCTCGCGGCCGTGCCTCTCGTCGCGCTCGGCAGCGTGCTGCTGGTCGGCAGCACGCTGCGAGGCGTCCGCGCCGCGCCGGCTCCCGGTTTGCACGCCCTGACCGGCCCGGCACCCGCAGCCGCCGGATGGAGCGCGGAGTACGTCGACGACCGTGGCCGGCCGGCCCGCTGGGACCCCTGCACTTCGGTGCACTACGTGGTCCAGGCCGGCTGGCTGCCGGCCGCCGGTCGGGCCGACCTCGCGCGGGCGCTGCGCCAGCTGTCGGCCGCGAGCGGGTTGCGCTTCGTGGACGACGGCGACACCGACGAGATGCCTGCCCGCGTCCGCCGGGCCTACCAGCCGGAGCGGTACGGCGCACGCTGGGCGCCCGTGCTGATCGGCTGGGTGCCGGCCGGCTCCACCGACCTCCCGCTCGGGAACGGGGTGCAGGGCGTCACCGCGGCGGTCGCGCTGCCCGGTGGCTCGGGCGGCTCGCTCGTCACGGCCGAGGTGGCGGTGGACGCCTCGCACCCGCTGGCCGCCGGCTTCGGGCCCGGGGAGACCGACGGGGAGGTGCTGCTGCACGAGCTTGCGCACGCGGTCGGGCTGGGTCACGTGGACGATCCCACCCAGGTCATGTACACGAGCACCACCAACGCCGAGAGCCGGTACGGCGCCGGCGACCGCGCCGGCCTCGCCGCGCTCGGCGCCCCCGCCGGGTGCCACCCGGCCCCCGCCCCCCGCGCGCTGGTGCTGCGTGCCCCGGGGCCAGGAGGCTGACGCGGCCCCGGCCGGACCGCCCGACCTAGACTCAGGGCAGCCGACCGGGAGGCGCAACCGTGACCGAGCAGGCACCTGCCCCCCCCAGCAGTCCGGAGCCCAGCCGTCCAGAACGCGACAAGCCGTGGGTGATGCGCACCTACGCCGGCCACAGCACCCCGGCCAGGAGCAACGAGCTCTACCGGAACAACCTGGCGAAGGGGCAGACCGGCCTGTCGGTCGCCTTCGACCTGCCGACCCAGACCGGCTACGACCCCGACGACGAGCTGGCCCGCGGCGAGGTCGGCAAGGTCGGTGTACCGGTGACGCACATCGGTGACATGCGGGCGCTGTTCGACGGCATCCCGCTGGCCGAGATGAACACCTCCATGACCATCAACGCCACCGCGATGTGGCTGCTCGCCCTCTACCAGGCGGTGGCGCAGGAGCAGGGCGCCGACCCGGCGCAGCTCACCGGCACGACGCAGAACGACATCATCAAGGAGTACCTCTCGCGCGGGACCTACGTCTTCCCGCCCGCGCCGTCGCTGCGGCTGATCACGGACATGGTCGCCTACACCGTCACCGCCATCCCGAAGTGGAACCCCATCAACATCTGCAGCTACCACCTGCAGGAGGCCGGTGCCACGCCGGTGCAGGAGATCTCCTTCGCGCTGTGCACGGCGATCGCCGTCCTGGACGCGGTCCAGGCCGCCGGGCAGGTGCCGCAGGAGCGGTTCGGCGAGGTCTGCGCCCGCATGTCGTTCTTCGTCAACGCCGGGGTGCGCTTCGTGGAGGAGATGTGCAAGATGCGCGCCTTCACGCAGATCTGGGACACGCTCCTGCAGGAGCGGTACGCAGTGCAGGACCCCAGGCACCGCCGGTTCCGGTACGGCGTGCAGGTCAACTCGCTCGGCCTGACCGAGGCGCAGCCCGAGAACAACGTGCAGCGGATCGTCCTGGAGATGCTCGGGGTGACGCTGAGCAAGGACGCCCGCGCCCGGGCCGTCCAGCTTCCGGCGTGGAACGAGGCGCTGGGGCTGCCCCGGCCCTGGGACCAGCAGTGGTCGCTACGGCTCCAGCAGGTGCTGGCCTTCGAGACCGACCTGCTGGAGTACGACGACCTGTTCACCGGCTCCGTCGTCGTCGAGGCCAAGGTGGCCGAGCTGGTCGACCAGGTGCGCGAGGAGGTCGACCGGGTCCAGGCGATGGGCGGCGCGGTGGCGGCCGTGGAGAGCGGCTACATGAAGAGCGCCCTGGTCGGCTCGCATGCCGAGCGCCGCCGCCGGATCGAGGACGGCGAGGACGTGGTCGTCGGCGTCAACCGCTTCACCACGACCGAGCCCAACCCGTTGCTCGCCGACATCGACGCGGCCATCATGACCGTCGACCCCGAGGTCGAGCAGCACGCCGTCGAGGCGGTGCGGGCCTGGCGGTCCGGACGCGACGCCGGCGACGTGGACGACGCGCTGCGCGGCCTGCGTGACGCCGCGAAGACCGACGCCAACCTGATGCCCGCCACCGTCGAGTGCGCGCGTGTCGGTGTCACGACGGGGGAGTGGGCCGGCGCGCTGCGCGAGGTCTTCGGCGAGTACCGCGCCCCCACGGGTGTCAGCGGCGCCGTCGCGAGCGGTCGCACCGAGGGCAGCGGACAGACCGACGCCGGCGCGCAGCTGGCCCAGGTGCGCGAGCTGGTACGCCGCACCAGCGAGCAGGTCGGCCAGCGGCTCCGGCTGCTCGTCGGCAAACCGGGTCTGGACGGCCACTCCAACGGCGCCGAGCAGATCGCCGTACGGGCACGTGATGTCGGCTTCGAGGTGGTCTACCAGGGCATCCGCCTGACGGCGGCGCAGATCGTGGCAGCGGCCGTCGAGGAGGACGTGCACGTCGTCGGCCTGTCGATCCTTTCCGGCTCCCACATGCAGGCCGTCCCTGCGGTGCTCGACGGGCTGCGGGCCGCCGGCGCGGGCGACGTCCCGGTCGTCGTCGGCGGCATCGTCCCCGACGCCGACGCCGCCCGGCTGCGGGCCGCCGGTGTGGCGCAGGTGTTCACGCCCAAGGACTACGAGCTGACCGACGTCCTGCGCCAGGTGGTGGAGGTCGTGCGCGCGGCTCACGGTCTTCCGCCCGCCTGACCTGCATAGGAAGCGTGGGCACGGCCCGGAACGGCGAGGGCCGCCGCAGCGGTTGCTGCGGCGGCCCTGTCCTTCGTTGTCGGGACGGTCAGTCGTCCCAGGGTCCGTCGTCGTTCATGACTTTCCTTCCTGGTGCCGCGCGCGCTGGTGCGCCGCGGCGATTTGTCTTGCCGGCCTGCGGTATGCGCGGGCGGCGGGGGGAACCGGTGCGAGTCGCGACCGGGCAGCCGCAGAGCGGGCTGCTGACCGGGTCAACGTCCCACAGACGTGCCGGTATTCCAAGCGCGTTCCTGCGGTTAGCCTGCGGCCGTGGACCTCGATGCCGCCCGCGCCTACGTGCGCGACAACTCCCACGCCGTGCTCGCGACCACCCGGCGGGACGGCACGCCGCAGTTCACGCCGGTCGCCGCGACCGTCGACGACCAGGGGCGCGTGATCGTCAGCAGTCGCGAGACGGCGTACAAGACCAGGAACCTGCGGCGTGACCCGCGCGCCTTCCTGTGCGTGTTCGCCGACGCGTTCTTCGGGCCGTGGGTGCAGGTCGAGGGGACTGTGGAGGTCCTGTCGCTGCCCGAGGCGATGGAGCCGCTGGTGGACTACTACCGGCGGGTCTTGGGCGAGCACCCCGACTGGGACGACTACCGGGCGGCGATGGAGCGCGAGCAGCGCTGCCTGCTGCGGGTCACGCTGACCCGCGCGGGGCCGGACCGCTCCGGCTGACCGCAGCGCTCAGCACGGGACGCGGCCGGCCGATGCGCGCGTCGACACCGGGCGACCACAGCACGTGCGGCGTGCCCTGCGGGGTCGGCAGCCCGGCCAGCCGCACGAGGTCGTCGGAGAGGTCGAGCAGCTCCGCCCGGTGGAGCGGCCACTGGTCGTGCTCGACCGGCGCCCAGGCGGCGCGTCCGCCGTACCAGCTGGAGAACAGGCCCCAGCGGGCGGTGAGGAACAGCGACAGCGGGTCGGGCGCGTACCTGTCCCCGATCCGCACCCGCACCGTCGCGCCGGCGCCGCGCGGTGCCGGCCAGCGCCGCGCGGTGGTGTAGGCGACGGTGCCGGCCCCGTGCCGGACGGTCATGGCGGCCCAGTTGTAGGGAAGGCGGTACGACGCCCGCGCCACGAGGACGGGCAGCAGCCGCGCGGCCTCCAGCGAGCGGAACACGACGCCCCGCCGACCTTCGGCGTCCACGGCGTAGAGCCGGACGTTGGTCTCGGCGAAGCCCGACAGGTGCGGCAGCGCCGGCGTACCGAGCACCCGCACGCCGGCCATGACGAACGGCACGAGGCCGACCCAGGTCACGCCCTCCAGCACGTCCGGCTCGGTGCCGGCGGGGAGGAGTGGGGCGACCAGTGCCGGGGCGACCGGCCAGTGCAGCATCGTCAGGTCGCGCCAGGACTGCCGGGAGACGGGGCGCCGGACAGGACACGGCGGTCGCTCGGACAGCGGCTGCAGCGGCACCGCCCCATCTTGCTTCGAGGAAGGCGGCGTGCCGCGCTCGGCTAGCGTCGGCGCCGTGCGAGTCGTCATCGCCACGTGCGCAGTGGACTACGTCGGCCGGCTGACGGCCCACCTGCCGGTTGCGCCGCGGCTGCTGCTGCTCAAGGCCGACGGCAGCCTGTCGGTGCACGCCGACGACCGGGCCTACAAGCCGCTGATGTGGATGAGCCCGCCGTGCACCACGGTGGTCGCCGACAAGGTCTGGACGGTCACGAACAAGGCCGGCGAGCAGCTGGTCATCTCGGTCGAGCAGGTGCACAGCGACACCAGCCACGAGCTGGGCAGGGACCCCGGGCTGGTCAAGGACGGCGTCGAGGCGCACCTGCAGGAGCTGCTCGCCGACCGCTGCGGGGCGCTCGGGATCGGCTGGACGCTGGTCCGGCGGGAGTACCCCACCGACATCGGACCGGTCGACCTGCTCTGCCGCGACGGCGACGGCGCGCACGTGGCGGTCGAGGTCAAGCGGCACGCCGAGATCGACGGGGTGGAGCAGCTGACCCGCTACCTGCAGCGGCTCGAGACGGTGCTCGGGCCGGTCAGGGGGGTGCTGGCGGCGCAGAGCTTCAAGCCGCAGGCGAGGGTGCTGGCTGCCGACCGGGGGATCGCCTGCGTGCAGCTGGACTACGACGAGCTGCGCGGCCTGGAGCCGAGCACGCCGACGTTGTTCTAGGACGGCGGGGCGGCGCCCGCGGAGGCGTCTGGGAGGATCGCGCCGACGGGCACGGCAGAGCGAGAGAGGGCAGCAGTGGCGCGCGAGTTCCGCAAGGTCGGTGTGGTCGGGCTGGGCACGATGGGCGCGGGGATCGCCGAGGTGCTCGCCCGCGCAGGCGTGGAGGTCGTCGGTGTCGAGCGCGACGAGGCCGCGGTCCACCGCGCCCGGGGACACCTGGAGACCTCGACGGCGCGGGCGCTCAAGCGCGGCAAGATGACCCAGGCCGAGGTGGAGGAGCTGCTCGGCCGCATCTCCACCGGCACCGACCTGGCCGCGCTCAGCGACTGCGAGCTGGTGGTGGAGGCCGTGCCGGAGCGCATGGAGGTCAAGAAGGAGCTGTTCGGCCGGCTGGACGCCCTGGTCCGCGAGGACGCCGTCCTGGCCACCAACACCTCCGCGCTGTCGGTGACCGAGCTGGCCACCAGCACGAGCCGCCCGTCCCGGGTGCTCGGGCTGCACTGGTTCAACCCGGCGCCCGTGATGGGCCTGGTCGAGGTGGTGCGCACCGTCGTGACCGACCCCTCCGTGGTCGCGGACGTCGAGGCGCTGGTCGCGCAGGTCGGCAAGACCGACGTCACGGCCGGCGACCGGGCCGGCTTCATCGCCAACGCGCTGCTGTTCGGCTACCTCAACAACGCCGTGCGCATGTACGAGAGCCGCTACGCCAGTCGCGAGGACGTCGACGCCGCCATGCGTCTGGGCTGCGGCCACCCGATGGGCCCGCTCGCCCTGCTGGACCTGATCGGCCTGGACTCGGCGTACGAGATCCTCGAGACGATGTACGCGCAGTCGCGCGACCACCTGCACGCACCCGCCCCGCTGCTCAAGCAGTACGTCACCGCCGGCCTGCTGGGCCGCAAGTCCGGTCGCGGCTTCTACACCTACGCCGGACCGGACAGCCCGGAGCTTGCCGCCGACGCCCTAACGCCGCAGGGCGCCCCGGTCCAGGCCGACCCCCGCCCCGTGCGCACCGTCGGCGTGGTCGGGACCGGCACGATGGCCACCGGCATCATCGAGGTCTGCGCCACGAGCGGGTACGACGTGGTCTTCCGCGCGCGCGGCGAGGACAAGGTCGCCGCCGTACGCAAGAAGGTCGAGGGCTCGCTGGACAAGGCGGTGCAGCGCGGCCGGCTCGACGAGGACGCCCGCACCGAGGCGCTGGGCCGCATCACCGGCACCACCGCGCTCGACGACCTGCGCGACTGCGACCTCGTCATCGAAGCGGTCGTGGAGGACCTCGCCGTCAAGCAGTCGCTGTTCGGCGCCCTCGACGAGGTGCTCAAGCCCGGAGCGGTGCTCGCGACCACCACCTCGAGCCTGCCCGTCATCGAGTGCGCGACGGCGACCAGTCGCCCGCAGGACGTGGTCGGGATGCACTGGTTCAACCCGGCAACCGTCATGCGGCTGGTCGAGGTGGTCCCGACGGTGACCACCGCTGACGACGTCGTCGCGACCGTCCTTGATGTCTGCGGACGCACCGGCAAGCACGCGGTGCTGTGCGGCGACCGCGCCGGCTTCATCGTCAACGGTCTGCTGTTCCCCTACCTCAACGACGCCGTGCGCATGCTCCAGGCGCACTACGCCACCATCGACGACGTCGACGCCGCGATGACGGTCGGCTGCGGGCACCCGATGGGACCGTTCGCGCTCATGGACGTGGTCGGGCTCGACGTCACGCTGGCCATCCAGGCCACGCTGTACGACGAGTTCCGCGAGCCCGGCTATGCGCCGGCGCCGATGCTGGAGCACCTGGTCAAGGCCGGCTATCTCGGCCGCAAGACGGGGCGCGGCTTCCGCGACTACGCGCGCGGCTGATGGCCGGCTGCTGATGGGCGGCTGCTGAATGGCTCGGGGCTCTCGGCGCGGGGCGCGGCGGGCCGCGGCGGCCGAGGCGCTGCGCCGGAGCGACCCGGAGGCGACCCGGCTGCCGGTGGGGGAGCGGGTCGAGGACGGCCAGGTGGTGCGCGAGGTCAGCGGCGCGGCGAGCGGCAAGGGCTATCGCTGCCCCGGCTGCGACCAGGTGCTCGCCGGCGGCCAGCCGCATGTGGTCGTATGGCCCGAGGGGCGGCCGGACGAGCGCCGGCACTGGCACTCCGCCTGCTGGTCGGCGCGGAACCGTCGCGGCGTCAAGGTGCACCGCAGCAAGAACGCGCCCCGCTACGGCTGAGCAGCTGCGTGAGGCCGGCAAAAGTGCATGTCGCACAGGCACTTTGGGTTTCCACAGGGGTTCCGGAAGGGCTTGCGGTGCGGTAGACTTCGAACAAGCGTTTGAGTTCGGAGTGAGGGTCGGCATGGCGGTCACCGACCCGGACAACCCGGCCGACACCAGCGCGGCCGGCGACGTACGACGGGCCAACCCGACCGGCCCGGTTACCATCGAGGACCTGCATACAGCCGTGAACGCGCCCCGCGGCCTGCGCCGCCGCCGGCACGAGGCCCTCAAGCTCGCACTGCGCCGCCGCCTCGACTCCGGTGCGCTGGGGGTCCGCGACAAAGCCCTTCCGCACCTGGTCATCACCACCAGCCTGGCAGCCCTGCAGTGCCAGCCGGGCGCGCTTCCCGCCCGCACTGCCGGCGGCGGGCTGCTGCCCCACAGCACTGTGCAACGCATCGTCTGCGACAGCCGGCGCACCCGCGTCGTCCTCGACGCCCGCGGGCACTCCGTCGAGGTCAGCCACAGCCTGCGCAGCCTGACGGCGCGCGAGCGCACCGCACTGGACGTGCAGTGGGGCGGTTGGTGCCCCCGCGAAGGCTGCACCCGAGGGCCCGGCAGCAAGCTGTTCCCGCACCACGCCGAGCCCTGGCGCCACCGGCACGACTTCGCTCGCCGAGACGGTGCCGCTGTGCGACACCGACCACCATCACATCCACGAAGGGCATCGGACCCTGCGTCTCAATCACGGCCGACTACTGGGACCGGACGGCTGGGTCCACGACCCGACGCCACGCGAATGAGCCGCAGCCTCAGGAGCGAAGCCTGCGTGGAGCGCTACATCATCACCGGCGCCCCTGGCGCCGGCTGCGGCGCAGGATCACCTTGTACGGGACGGGCACCGAGTCGTACAGTCCTTGCTATGGCCACCATGAACATCAGCGCCGCGCGGGACAACCTGCCTGACGCAGTCGAGCTCGCTCGGACCGAGGCGGTCATCCTCGAACGCTACGGGCGCCCGGCCGCTGTCCTGGTGAGTCCGGAACGCTACGAGAAGCTGCTGGCCGCCCTGGAGGACGCCGAGGACGTCGCGGCGTTCGATGCGGCGATGGCCGAGGAGGGGCCGAACGTTCCCTGGGACCAGGTGAAGGCCGACCTCGGCTGGGTGTGAGCGGGTACCGCATTGAGCTGCGGCCGGCGGCGGTGCGCGCCCTCCGCAAGCTCGACCCGCAGGTGCGTCACCGCCTGCAAGGCGCGATCGCCTTGCTGGCGCAGGACCCGCGACCCCCGGCCGCCCGCGCTCTGCTCGGCCGACCCGGTTTCCGCATCCGCGTCGGTGACTACCGCATCGTCTACACCGTCGCCGATGACGTGCTGCTGGTGGTCGTCGTCGCCCTCGGGCACCGACGCGAGGTCTACGACCGGTGACCCGATGTCGGCGTACGGCGGCCCCATCGTCGGCGTACGCCGGGCGCGGTTGGCTAGGGTCGTCCGCGATGCCGGACATCCGCTCCAACACCGTGCTGCCTGCCGAGCGGCGGGACGTCGTGCTGCACACCGCCGACGGCCTGCGCCTGGTCGGCGAGCTCGCGCTGCCGCTCGGCCGTCGGCCCGTCGCGACCCTGGTCTGCCTCCACCCCCTGCCGACCGACGGCGGGATGATGGACAGCCACCTGCTGCGCAAGGCCGCCTGGCGGCTGCCCGCGCTCGCCGACATCGCGGTGCTGCGCTTCAACACGCGCGGGACCACGAGCGAGCGGGGCACCAGCGAGGGCAGCTTCGACGCGGGGGAGTCAGAGCGCTACGACGTGGCCGCGGCCCTGGACCTGTGCGAGGCGGAGGACCTGCCGGCACTGTGGCTGCTCGGCTGGTCCTTCGGCACCGACCTGGCACTGCGCTACGGCTGCGACCCCTCGGTCGTCGGCGCGCTGCTCGTCAGCCCGCCGCTGCGCTCCGCCACCGAGCAGGACCTGCAGGTGTGGGCGGCGACCGGCAAGCCGCTGGTGGCGCTCGTGCCGGAGCTCGACGACTACCTGCGGCCGGAGGCGGCCCGTGAGCGCTTCGCCGCCGTACCGCAGGCGGAGGTGGTGGCCTTCCCCAAGGCCAAGCACCTGTTCGTCGGGCAGACCGAGAACGTGCTCGACGAGGTCGTGCGCCGCGTCAACCGGTCCGCTGCCCCCCTTCCCAGGACGTACGACGACAGCACCGCCGACCGCAAGCAGGAGATCGCGTGAGCTTCGACCTGACCGGACGCACCGCGCTGGTGACCGGCGCCTCCCGCGGTATCGGCCGGGCCCTCGCCGTCGGGCTGGCCCGCGCCGGCGCCGACGTCGCGCTGTCCGCCCGCGACGAGACGCTGCTGGCCGAGGTCGCCGGCGAGGTCGAGGGGCTCGGTCGCAAGGCGTTCGTGCTGCGCGCCGACGTCACCGATGCCGAGGCCTGCCGCGGGCTCTGCAACGACGCCGTGTCCGCCCTGGGGCACCTCGACGTCCTGGTCAACAACGCCGGCGGCTCGACGTACATGGGTCCGTTCACGGGGCTGCGCTTCTCCGGGTGGGAGAAGACCATGCGGCTCAACGTCGACTCGATCGTGCACCTGAGCCAGGCGGTGGGCGCGCACATGGTCGAGCGGGGCAGCGGCAGCATCGTCAACGTCGCCTCGGTCGCGGGCTTGACGGCGACGCCGCTGCTCGCGGCGTACGGCGCGTCCAAGGCGGCGGTCATCTCGCTGACCAAGACGCTCTCGTTCGAGTGGGGGAGTGCGGGGGTGCGGGTCAACGCGCTGTGCCCCGGCTGGACCAAGACCGACCTCAACCGCGACCTGTGGGGCGGCCCGGACAACGGTGCGCCGTGGGTGCAGCGCCAGGGCCTGCAGCGCTGGGCGGAGGTCGAGGAGATGGTCGGCCCCGTGGTGTTCCTGGCCAGCGACGCCTCGTCGTACGTCACCGGGCAGTGCCTGGTGGCCGACGGCGGACAGACGGCCGGCTGAGATGGCAGTCGCACTCGCCTCGCGCGAGGTCGGCAGCGGGCAGCCGCTGGTGCTGCTGCACGCGTTCCCGCTGTCGTCCGCCATGTGGCTGGCCCAGCGTGAGGGCCTGTCGGCGACCTGCCGGGTGGTGACGCCGGACCTGCGCGGCTTCGGCGGCTCAGCGCTCGGCGACGACGAGCCCTCCCTCGACGCGAGCGCCGACGACGTGGCGGCGCTGCTCGACCGGCTCGACCTCGACCGGGTCGTGCTCGGCGGGATGTCGATGGGCGGCTACGTCGCGATGGCCTTCCTGCGCCGGTACGCCGACCGGGTGAGCGGCCTCGTGCTCGCCGACACCAAGGCGTCCGAGGACACGCCGGCGGTGCGCGAGACCCGCGAGCGGATCGCTCGGCAGGTGCAGGAGGACGGCTCCACCGTGCTCGCCGACGAGGTGCTGCCCACGCTGCTGGGTGCGACGACGACGGCCTCCCGACCGCTCGTGTCCGGCCGCGTGCGCGGGCTGGTCCAGGCCGCGCCGCCGGCCGCGGTCGCCTGGGCGGAACGGGCGATGGCCGCGCGGCCGGCGTCGTACGACGTGCTGGCGCAGGTCGACGTGCCGGCGCTGGTGCTCGTGGGCGCGGAGGACGCACTGTCGCCGGTGTCGGACGCGCAGGCCATGGTCGACGCGCTGCCGCAGGGCCGGCTGGCCGTGCTGCCCGACGCCGGCCACCTGTCGGCGGTGGAGACGCCGGAGACCTTCAACGACGCGCTGGCGGCGTTCCTCGTGGCGCTGCGCTGAGCGCTGACTCTCAGGCCGCGTCCTGGCGGGGGGCGACCACCTCGGCCAGCACCAGCTGCAGCGCGGCCGCGATCGGGATGGCGAGCAGGGCGCCGAGCACGCCGAGCAGCGAGCCGCCGATGAGCACCGCGACGACTGTCGCGGCGGGGGAGACGTCGACCGAGCGCTTCATGATGCGCGGGTAGAGGACGTAGTTCTCGACCTGCTGGTAGATGAGGTAGAACACCGCCGCGATGAGGCCGACCTGCACCGAGACGAAGAACGCGATCAGGGTCACGATCGCGGCGCCGATGGTGGCTCCGACCAGCGGGATCAGGTCGGTGATGGCGACTACCAGGGCCAGCGCGACCGGGTAGGGCACGCCCGTCACCAGCAGCAGGACGAACGTCGAGACTCCGGCGCAGGCGGCGATGGCGAGCGCCCCGGCGACATAACCGCCGACCCTGGTGAGGATCTCATCGCTCAGCAGGCCGACCCGGGCCCGCCGTGAGCGCGGGACCATCCGGTAGGCGTGGGACTTCATGGCGGGCAGCGAGGACAAGAAGTACAGCGTGAGGATGAGCACGGTGAGGGTGCTGAAGAAGGCGCTGAAGACGACCTTGCCTACGCCCAGCACGCCGCCCGCGACGCTCGGGGCGAGCCGTTCGGGCTGGTCGACGTAGGTCCGCGCCTTGTCCAGGAAGTGGAACCGCCGGTCGAGCTGGGCCACCCGCTGGTTGGACTGCAGGTCCCGCAGGTAGCCGGGGGCGGCCTTCGCGAACTGGCCGCTCTGGTCCACGATGGGCGGGACGACCGCCAACCCGAAGCCGCCGAAGAACACCAGCACGGCGGCCAGCACGATCGCCACCGCGCGGCCCCGCTTGACCCGACGACGCTCCAGGAACTCGACCGTCGGGTTGAGGCCGATGGCCAGGAACCCGGCGATCAGCAGCAGGATCAGCACCTGGTGTACGGCGACGATCGCCTGCACCAGCCCGTAGGCCAGGGCGACGCCCAGCGCCGCGGTGAAGGCGACCTTGAACGGCGACCGGCCGCTGATCGGTCGTCCCAGCCGCCCGAAGGGCTGCTCGTCGGAGGCCTGCGCCTCGATCCTGTGCACGGCGTTTTCCAGCAGCGGGTCGTCCGGGGTGACCGGCGAGGTGGCCCGCGCCCCCTGCGCCCCCTGGGCAGCTCGGGCAGCCTGCGCGGCCTGGGCGGCTTGCACGGAGCCGCGGCCGGCCTCCACGGCGCCGTCGCGGGCCTGCTCGGCGCCGGCCCGGGCGTCGTTGGCGCCCGCCGCCGCCTGCTCGGCGCGGTCGGCGGCGGCGCCCATGCCGGCATCGGCGTCCTCGACGGCCGCTGTGACGCGCTGCCGCACCTGCTCGTCGACCCGCTGCTCTACCTGCTCGTGCGCGGCATCGGACCCGGTGGCTCCGTCGCCGCCGCTCCCTTCGGCAGCGTCAGGCACCCGGGCCCACGCGCGCGGACCCCGGGGTGCTGTGCGCCTGCTGCGGCGCGGCCGGCTGGGCCGGCTGGGCCGGCTGGGCCGCAGCAGATCCGGCGCTCTCTGCCGGGCCGCCGAGCGCCGAGGAGACCGCATCGCGCAGCCGCTGCAGCTGTGCGGCGATGCCGTCCCGCTGGCGGGACAGCTCGTCGACCTGCCGGCGGGCCTCGGCGGTCATCTGGGCCGCCTCGGCGCGGGCGGCCTCCCGCACTTGGTGCGCCTCCTGCTCGCCCTGGCCGCGGGCCGTCGTCCGCTCGCGGCCGGCGGCGGCCCGCAGCTCGTCGGCGTCGCGCTGGGCCTTGGCCCGGACCGCCTCGGCGTCCTTCTGGGCCTGCATCCGGGTCTGCTCGGCTGCCTGTGCCGCTCCGGCGATGGAGCGCTCCCGCTGATCCAGGGCCCGGCGGTGCTCCGTGCCCTCCTGGGCCGCCTGCTGCTGTGCGTGCGCGAGCAGCCGGTCCGCCTCCTGCCTGCTGTCGGCGCGCAGGGCGGCGGCCTCCTCCTCGGCCAGCGCGAGGATCTTGGCCAGCCGTTCGCCGACCAGGCTGGCCCGCTCCGGCTGCCCGGACGCCCGGCGCTCGGCCTCCTGCACGCGCTCGGACAGGGCTGCCGCCTGCTGCTCGAGCGCGACGATGCGCTGCCCGTCCTCGGCGTGGCGGTTGTCGGCCTCGGTGAGGGCCACCTCGACCCGGTCGAGGTAGTCGTCGACCTGGCGCGGGTCGTAGCCGCGCAGCACCTTGTCGAAGCCGCTCTGCTCGGCCTGGTCCTGCATCGGCACCAGCTCGGTCTCGTCACTCTGGCTCATGCTGCCTGTCCTACCACTGCGAGGGCCTGGAGAAGCTGACCGCCACGAGCCCTTTCAGACTCCACGGAAGCGCGAGATCGCCGCCAGGTGCCGGGCGCGCAGCTCCTGGCCCGCGTCCTCGACGCCCAGCCCCTCCTCCGGAGCGAGGCACAGCACGCCGACCTTGCCCTGATGCAGGTTCTGGTGCACGTCGTACGCCGCCTGCCCGGTCTCGGTGAGCGGGTAGGCCCTGGACAGCGTGGGATGGATCAGTCCCTTGCCGACGAGCCGGTTGGCCTCCCAGGACTCCCGGTAGTTGGCGAAGTGCGAGCCGATGATCCGCTTGAGGTTCATCCAGAAGTAGCGGTTGTCGTACTGGTGGAGATAGCCGCTGGTGGAGGCGCAGGTCGTGATGGTCCCGCCCTTGCGGGTGACGTAGACCGAGGCGCCGAAGGTGTCCCGCCCCGGGTGCTCGAAGACGATGTCGATGTCGTCGCCGCCGGTCAGCTCGCGGATCCGCTTGCCCAGGCGCTGCCACTCCTTGGGGTCCTGGTTGTGCTCGTCCTTCCAGAAGCGGTAGCCCTCGGCGCTGCGGTCGATGACCAGCTCGGCGCCCATCGAGCGGACGATCTGGGCCTTCTCCGGGCTGCTGACGACGCAGACCGGGATGCCACCGCCGTTGAGCACGTACTGCGTCGCGTAGGAGCCCAGCCCGCCCGAGGCGCCCCAGACGAGCACAGTGTCGCCCTGCTTCATCGCGCCGCCGTTGTGGCTGACCAGCTGGCGGTACGCCGTGGAGTTGACCAGTCCCGGGACGGCCGCCTCCTCCCACGTCAGGTGGGCCGCCTTGGGCATCAGCTGGTTGGACTTGACCAGGGCCAGCTCGGCCAGCCCGCCGAAGTTGGTCTCGAAGCCCCAGATCCGCTGCTGCGGGTCCATCATCGCGTCGTCGTAGCCCTGGTGGTCCTCCATCTCCACCGACAGGCAGTGCGCCACGACCTTGTCGCCGGGCTTCCACCTGGTCACGCCCGGTCCGACCCGCAGCACCACGCCGGACAGGTCCGAGCCGACCACGTGGTAGGGCAGGTCGTGGCGGGCGGTGAGGTCTGACAGCCGCCCGTAGCGCTCCAGGAAGCCGAAGGTGGGCACCGGCTCGAAGATCGAGGTCCACACGGTGTTGAAGTTGACGCTCGAGGCCATGACCGCGACGAGGGCCTCGCCGGGACCGAGCTCCGGCGTGGGCACCTCGTCCAGGTGCAGGCTCTTGCGCGGGTCCTTGTCCCGCGTGGCCAGACCCTCGAACATCTCGACCTCGTCCTTGCGGACGACGACCCCGCGGTAGGACGCGGGGACGTCGAGCCCTGCCACGGCGGCGGTGTCACCGGCCGTGATCGCGGCGAGGATCTCCTGCATGCGCTGGGCCTCCAGAGGCGGTACGGAGCCCGGAGACTATCGACCGCCGGGTCAGGCGGTGTGGCTGCCCATGCCGTCCGGGGCGGGCTCGACCAGCTCCACCAGCACGCCGCCCGAGCTCTTGGGGTGCACGAAGTTGACCCTGCTCCCCGCGGTGCCGGTCCGCGGCTCGTCGTAGAGCAGGCGCATGCCCTGCGCCCGCAGGTGGGCGCTGACCTGCTCGACGTCGTCCACCCGGTAGGCCACCTGCTGGATGCCCGGGCCACTGCGCTCCAGGAACGTCGCGATGGTCGACTCGGGCGTCAGCGGCGCGAGCAGCTGCACATAGGAACCGGAGTCGCCCACCTCCAGCATCGCCTCGCGCACGCCCTGCTCCTCGTTGACCTCGGTGTGCACACAGCGCATGCCGTACGCCGTCTCGTACAGCTCGATCGCCGCGTCCAGGTCGGGGACGGCGATGCCGACGTGGTCGATCCGGGTGACCTGCACGCAGGGCTCCTCGTCGCTCGGGGGCGGGCTGTTCGGTATCGTCGCAGTTCATCGCCCGCGCCGAGACAGCGCACTCCCGGAGGATCCCGTGGCCGCCAGCTCTGCTCAGGACCGCACCGTCATCGTCGCGGGTGCGCGTACGCCGATCGGCAAGCTCTCCGGAGCGCTCAAGGACTTCACCGCGCAGGACCTCGGCGGCCTGGCCATCTCCGCCGCCCTGGAGCGGGCCGGTGTCAGCGGCGACCAGGTCGACTACGTGATCATGGGGCAGGTGCTGCAGGCCGGCCAGGGGCAGATCACCGCTCGGCAGGCGGCCGTCAGGGGCGGCATCCCGATGGACGTGCCGGCCATCACGATCAACAAGGTGTGCCTGTCCGGGCTGGACGCGATCGCGCTGGCGGACCAGCTCATCCGGGTCGGCGAGTTCGAGATCGTCGTGGCTGGCGGCATGGAGTCGATGACGCAGGCGCCGTACCTGCTGCCGAAGGCCCGCCAGGGCTACCGCTACGGCAACGCCGAGATCGTGGACGCCACCTTCCACGACGGGCTGCTCGACGCGTTCGACCACGACGCGATGGGGCTGAGCACCGAGAAGCACAACGCGGCCTACCAGCCGATGACCCGCGAGGAGCAGGACGAGTTCGCCGCCCGCAGCCACGAGCTGGCGGCTGCCGCGATCAAGGACGGCCGGTTCGCGGCCGAGATCGTCCCGGTCGAGATCCCGCAGCGCAAGGGCGACCCGGTCCTGGTGAGCGAGGACGAGGGCGTGCGGCCCGGCACCACCGCCGAGTCGCTTGCCAAGCTGCGGCCCGCCTTCATCCAGGACGGCACGATCAGCGCGGGCAACGCCTCCCAGATCTCCGACGGCGGCGCGGCCGTCGTCGTGATGCGCAAGTCGAAGGCGCAGGAGCTGGGCCTGAGCTGGCTGGCCGAGATCGGGGCCCACGGCGCCGTCGCCGGGCCGGACAACTCCCTGCAGGAGCAGCCGGCCAACGCGATCCGCAAGGCGCTGGGCAAGGAAGGGCTCGACGTCGGCGACGTCGACCTGTTCGAGCTCAACGAGGCGTTCGCCGCCGTCGGCATCGCCTCCACGCGCTCCCTCGGCGTCGACCCGGACAGGGTCAACGTCAACGGCGGGGCGATCGCGCTCGGGCACCCGATCGGCATGAGCGGCACCCGCGTCGTCCTGCACCTCGCGCACGAGCTGGCCCGGCGCGGCGGCGGGGTCGGCGCGGCGGCGCTGTGCGGCGGCGGGGGCCAGGGCGACGCCCTGATCCTGCACGTGCCGTCACCCGCGTGAGCGCCCGGCTGTGACGGGAGCCGGGTCCTCCCGGCGCCCCCTGGACGTCCCCGACCTCGTCGCGCGGGCAGCGGACGGGCAGGCCAGGGCCGTCGCCCGCCTCATCAGCCTGGTCGAGGACGCCTCATCCGCGCTGCGCGAGGTGATGGAGCTGCTCGCCCCCCGGGCCGGGCATGCCCGCGTGATCGGCTTGACCGGCTCGCCCGGCGTGGGCAAGTCGACCTCGACCAACGCGCTGGTGGCGGCGTACCGCCGGCTGGGCCTGCGGGTCGGGGTCCTGGCGGTCGACCCGAGCTCGCCGTTCTCCGGCGGCGCGCTGCTGGGCGACAGGGTGCGCATGCAGGACCACGCGACCGATGACGGGGTCTTCATCCGCTCGATGGCCTCCCGTGGCCACCTGGGCGGGCTGTCCTGGGCGACGCCCCAGGCCCTGCGGGTGCTCGGGGCCGCCGGTTGCGACGTCGTGCTGGTCGAGACGGTGGGCGTCGGGCAGGCCGAGGTCGCCGTCGCCTCGCTGGCCGACACGACGCTGGTGTTGCTCGCGCCGGGCATGGGCGACGGCATCCAGGCGGCCAAGGCCGGCATCCTGGAGGTGGCGGACGTCTTCGTGGTCAACAAGGCCGACCGGGACGGCGCCGACCAGGTGGTGCGCGACCTGCGCTACATGCTCTCGCTGGGGGACCGGCGCACCGACGACGGCTGGCGGCCACCGATCCTGCGCACGGTCGCGGCCAGGGGCGAGGGCGCCGACGAGGTGGTCGCCGAGATCGAGCGGCACGGCGCGTGGCTGGAGCGCAGCGGGCAGCTGGCCGCCCGGCGGACCGCCCGGGCCGCCGACGAGGTCGAGGCGATCGCGCTGACGGCGCTGCGGGAGCGGATCGGCGACCTGCGCGGGGGCGACGCCCTCGGCCGGCTGGCGGCCCGGGTGGTGGCCGGCGAGCTCGACCCCTACGCCGCCAGCGACGAGCTGGTGGCGGCCGTCACCGCCTGACCCCCCGATCGGAGCGGCCGGCTCAGATGTCACCGGTGGCGTCCGCCGGGACCCGTTGCTCCCCGGGCCGGCCGTCCGAGCCCTCCCCGGCGACCTCGACCTCCAGCAGCGACGCGGAGCGGCGCTCGGCCTCGAACGCCTCCCGGCCACCGCGTACGCCGAACAGCCGCTTGGTCAGCACCAGGTACAGCACCGCCGCGACGTTGATGACGAAGGCGCCGGCCCGCAGGACAGTGACCCGGTCGAGCAGCTCGCGCACCTCCAGCGGCAGGAAGACCGCCGTGCCCACCGCCGCGACGTACTCCCCCCAGCGCTTGAGCAGGAACAGCCCGACCGCCTCGAGCAGCTCCAGGGCGCCGTACGCCAGCAGCCCGAGGGCGACCAGCGTCAGCGTGTGGGGACGCGACTCGAGCACGGAGCGCAGCCGCTGGACCACCGCACTGTCGGTGAGGTCGACGTGCAGCGTCCGGGCCAGCGGCCGGGCGGCCGGCAGCGCCCGCTCGAAGGTGTCGCGGAGCCCGGTCTGCGAGGCCCGGAACCGCACCACGCCGTAGGCCAGGACGAGCAGCACGACGCCGCGCACGCCGCGTTCGAGCGCGAGCAGGCGCAGGACGGTCGCGTCGCGCAGCGCGCGGCCGCGCAGCACGATCGGCGCTTCGTCGGCCGGACCCGAGCCGGCCGGGGCGCCCACGACGAAGTCGGCGCACCGCAGGCAGCGCCAGGCCTCGCCGACCGGGGTGCCGGTCAGCAGCCGGCTGCGGAGATCCTGCTCGTCCGGGGCGTAGGTGACGTGGCCCTTGCGGGCGCACGCGCGCAGGCTCCAGTCCATGCGGGGCAGCCTGCCCTACCGGAGCCGGTCAGCCCCCCAGGTAGGACATCTCGGCGCGCGGCAGGTCCGCCGTACCGGCGCCGCGCAGCTCGGAGTAGCGGTCCTCCCGGTGGCCCCAGGTGCCGGCCACCGCGTCGAGCAGCGCCTCGTCGTCGGCCCCGCCGCGCAGCACGGCGCGCAGGTCGCGGCCGGTGGCTGCGAACAGGCAGGTGAACAGCTCGCCGACCGCCGTCAGCCGCGCCCTCGTGCAGGTCCCGCAGAAGGGCTTGCTCACCGAGGAGATGACTCCGAGCTCGCCGGCGCCGTCGGCGTACCGCCAGCGCTCGGCGACCTCTCCGGGGCGGGTCGCGGACGTCGGCAGCAGGGCGTGCACGGCGCCGATCCGGTCCAGCACCTCCTGCGACGGCACGACCTCGGTGCGGTCCCAGCCGTTGGTGCTGCCGACGTCCATGTACTCGATGAAGCGCAGCACGTGGCCGCCCGCGCGGGCGAACTCGACCAGGTCCAGCAGGCCGTCGTCGTTGACGCCCCGGCGCAGCACCGCGTTGAGCTTCACCGGCCCGAGCCCGGCCTCGGCGGCGGCCCCGATCCCGTCGAGGACCTGCCGCAACGGGATGCGGGTGTCACCCATGCGCGCGAACAGCTCCGGGTCCAGGCTGTCGAGGCTGACCGTCACCCGGCCCAGGCCGGCGGCGTGCAGCGGCGCGGCACGGGCGGCCAGCAGCGAGCCGTTGGTGGTGAGCGCGACGTCGGTGATGCCGGGCGTCTCCGCCACCATCCGCACGAGGACCTCGAGGTCGCGCCGCAGCAGCGGCTCCCCGCCGGTCAGGCGCACCTTGGTCACCCCGAGCCGGGCGAAGACGGCGACCAGGCGGCCGATCTCCTCGTAGGACAGCAGCTCGCTGCGCGGCAGGAAGAAGTGGTCGGCGCCGAACAGCTCACGCGGCATGCAGTAGGGGCAGCGGAAGTTGCAGCGGTCCGTCACCGAGACGCGCAGGTCGCGCAGGGGCCGTCGCAGCCGGTCGCGAACCGGCTCGACGGGACCGCTGCTGCTGCTCACCGCTACGAGTCTAGCGCGGTTCCCGCGCGCCTGCCCGCCCGTGCCGTTGCGGCCGAGCGGGTCGGGGCCTAGGTTTGCGATGTGCTCCGGGTCACACCGGCCGGGAGCGTACGCAGGGCGCGGCATGGCGGAGCGGTTGCCTGTCGCGCGGGGCCCGGACCCGCCCCTGTTGGCGGCGTCCCCTCTCCGCGCCGCGGGCGGTCGAGCCCCGGCGGTCGAGCCCGACCCAGCAGCACCTCGAAGCAGCCCAGGAGTGGCCCATGTCGCGCGTGTCCATGAAGGTCGACGGGGTCGTCTACGAGGACGACGTCGAACCACGCAAGCTCCTCACCCACCACCTGCGCGACGGCCTGGGCCGGGTCGGCACGCCCATCGGCTGCGACACCTCCAACTGCGGCGCGTGCACCGTGCTCGTCGACGGCGAGAGCGTGAAGTCGTGCTCCGTGCTCGCGGTGCAGGCCGACGGCAGCGAGATCACCACCATCCAGGGCCTCGCGGACGGCAGCTGGCACCCCGTCCAGAAGGCGTTCCAGCAGCACCACGGCCTGCAGTGCGGCTACTGCACGCCAGGCATGATCCTGGCCACGGTCGACCTGCTGAACGCCAACCCCAGCCCGACCGAGGAGGAGGTGCGGCACGGCCTCGAGGGCAACCTGTGCCGCTGCACGGGCTACCAGAACATCGTCAAGGCGGTGCTGTCCGCGGCCGCCGAGCTGCGGGGCGAGGAGCCGCACCGTGGCTCGTTCAGTGACGCCGACGAGAGGGACGCCGACGAGATGACGGGAGCGGGCGCATGACCGACGAGCTGGACGCAGGTTTCGTGGCCGAGCAGGTCGCCGACCACCCCGACGCGATGTCCGCACCGTACGCCGGTGGAGAGCTGGGACGCGGCCGCCGCCGCAAGGAGGACGCCAAGCTCATCACGGGCCAGACCGGCTGGACCGACAACATGGTCCTGCCCGGCCTGCTGCACATGGCCGTGCTGCGCAGCCCGATGGCCCACGGCCGGATCGTGTCCGTCGACGTCAGCGCGGCGCTGGAGATGCCCGGCGTGATCGCCGCCTACAGCGGCGCCGACCTTGCGGCCGAGGACGGCGCGCTGCCGTGCGCCTGGCCGGTCACGCCCGACATGGTCCATCCGGACCACAAGCCGCTCGCTGTCGACGAGGTCCGGTATGTCGGGGACGGGGTGGCCGTGGTGGTGGCGCGGGACCGCTACGCCGCCGCCGACGCCCTGGAGGCGATCGCGGTCGAGTACGACCAGCTGCCCGCGGTGACCGACATGGAGCAGGCCCTACAGGAGGGCAGCCCGCTGGTCCACGAGGACAAGGGCACCAACAAGTGCTTCACCTGGCCGTTCGCCGGCGGCGAGGACTACGAGGCGACCAGGGCGCGGGCCGACGTCGTCGTCACCCGCCGGTTCGTGCAGCAGCGGCTGCTGCCGAGCGCGATGGAGCCGCGGGGGGTCGTCGTCGCGCCGATCGCCGCGGCGGACGAGTTCACCGTCTACTCCAGCACCCAGATCCCGCACATCCTGCGCGTCATGCTATCGCTCACCACCGGCATCCCGGAGCACAAGATCCGGGTCATCGCCCCCGACGTCGGCGGCGGCTTCGGCTCCAAGCTCAACGTGTACGCCGAGGAGGTGCTCGCCCTCGTCGTCGCCCGCCGGCTGGGCCGCCCGGTCAAGTGGACCGAGTCGCGCAGCGAGAACTACCAGGCCACCATCCACGGCCGCGACCAGCTGCAGGACGTCGAGATCTGCGCTACGTCGGAGGGCAAGGTCCTGGGCCTGAAGGTCGACCTGCACGCCGACATGGGCGCCTACCTGCAGCTGGTCACCCCGGGTGTGCCGGTGCTGGGCGCCTTCATGTTCCCGGCCATCTACAAGATGGACTCCTACTCCTTCAGCTGCACGGGGGTCTTCACCACCAAGACGCCCACCGACGCCTACCGCGGTGCCGGGCGCCCGGAGGCGACGTACGCCATCGAACGGATCATGGACGAGTTGGCGAAGGAGCTCGACCGCGACCCGCTCGACCTGCGCCGGCAGAACTGGATCACCCATGAGGAGTTCCCGTTCGACACCGTCTGCGGGCTGACCTACGACAGCGGCAACTACGAGGCGGCCACCGACAAGGCCGTCACGATGTTCGACTACGACGGGCTGCGGCGCGAGCAGGCCGAGCGGCGCGAGCGCAAGGACCCGGTGCAGCTGGGCATCGGCGTCTCGACCTTCACCGAGATGTGCGGCCTGGCGCCCTCACGGGTCCTGGGCAGCCTGTCCTACGGCGCCGGCGGCTGGGAGGCCGCGCAGGTGCGCATGCTGCCGACCGGCAAGGTCGAGGTCGTCAGCGGGGCGACCCCGCATGGGCAGGGCCACCACACCTCGTGGAGCCAGATCGCCGCGGACGCGCTGGGTGTGCCGTTCGAGGACGTCGAGGTCATCACCGGCGACACCGACTCCAGCCCCAAGGGCATGGACACCTACGGCTCGCGCTCGCTGGTCGTGGGCGGCGTCGCCATCCACAAGGCCGCCGACAAGGTGCTCGGCAAGGCCAGGCGGATCGCCGCCCACCTGCTCGAAGCGGCCGAGGGCGACGTGGAGTTCAAGGGCGGCACGTTCTCGGTCAAGGGCTCGCCCGAGGCCAGCATGACCATCCAGGAGGTGTCGCTCGCGACGTTCGCGGCGCACAACCTGCCCGACGGCATGGAGCCGACGCTCGACAGCGACTACGTCTACGACCCGGAGAACTTCTCCTTCCCGCACGGCACCCATCTGTGCGCGGTGGACGTCGACACCGAGACCGGCTTCACCAAGATCCGCAAGTACGTCTCGGTCGACGACATCGGGAAGATCATCAACCCCGTCATCGTCGAGGGTCAGGTGCACGGCGGCATCGCGCAGGGCATCGCGCAGGCGCTCTACGAGGAGGCGGTGTACGACGCCGACGGCAACCTCGTCACCGGCTCGATGGTCGACTACCTGGTGCCGAGCGCGGCCGATCTGCCGCACTTCCAGACCAGCCGCACCGAGACCCCCGCGACGAGCAACCCGCTCGGGGTCAAGGGCGTCGGCGAGGCCGGCACCATCGCCAGCACCCCGGCGGTCATGAACGCCGTCATGGACGCGCTCCGGCCGTGGGACGTGGACGAGGTCCTGATGCCGGCCACGCCCGAGCGGGTCTGGCGGGCGATCCACGACGACACCGGCACGCTGCGGGTCGCCGCGGGGACCGTGTCCTACGGCGGCGCCTCGACCGGCTCGACCGGCGGCGCCGCGTCCACCCCGTCCGTCGACGCCGCCGGAGGCCAGCAGTGATCCCCGCCCAGTTCGACTACGTCGCTCCCGACAGCGTCTCCGGTGCGGTCACGGCTCTCGGCGAGGCCGGCGAGGACGCCAAGGTCCTCGCGGGTGGGCAGAGCCTGATCCCGGTGCTGCGCCTGCGGCTGTCCTACCCGAGCGTGCTGGTCGACCTGCGCAAGGTGGCCGAGCTGCGCGGGGTGCGCGAGGAGGGCGACACGCTCGTCATCGGCGCGATGACCCGCCATGCCGACATCCTCACCGAACCGCTGGTACGCCGGCACGCCGCCCTGGTCGCGGAGGCCACCGCCACGGTCGCCGACCCGGCGGTGCGCCACCGCGGCACCTTCGGCGGGGCGCTGGCGCACGCCGACCCGGCCGGCGACCTCGCGGCGGTCGCGCTCGCGCTCGACGCGCAGCTGGTCGCGGAGGGTCCCGGCGGCCGGCGCAGCATCGCGGCGGCCGACTTCTTCCAGGACTACCTGCAGACGGCGCTCTCGCCCGACGAGCTGCTCGTCGAGGTGCGGCTGCCCAAGCTGGCGGGTCAGTGGGGGGTGCACTACGAGAAGTTCAACCGGGTGGCGCAGGCATGGGCGATCGTGGGCGTGGCAGCGGCGGTCCGGCGCGACAACGGCTCGATCGCCGAGGCGCACGTCGGCCTGACCAACATGGGGTCGACCCCGGTGCGCGCCACCGCCGTGGAGCAGGCGCTGGCCGGTGCCCAAGCCGCGCCGGAGGCGATCGCCGAGGCGGCCGGCCACGCGGCCGAGGGCACCAGCGCACCCTCGGACCTGTCGGCGAAGGCGGACTACCGCGAGCAGCTCGCGCGGGTGCTCACCCGTCGCGCGGTCACTGCGGCGGCAGGCCTGTAGTTGACGCGCGGCGACCCTTGCTGACCCGGCCGGCGGGGCTGAGGAAGGCCAGTTGAACGAGCCCCGGCGAGGACTGCTGCCGGACGGGGTGGCGGGCCCTGCCGACCTGGCCGTCCTGCTGGAGCGGGCCGGCTACCTCGCCGACGTCGGCACGGCCACCGCGGCCTTCCTGGCTCTGGCGCTGCCGCGCCCGGTGCTGCTGGAGGGGGAGGCGGGCGTCGGCAAGACCTCGCTGGCCCAGGCCCTCGCGCAGGTCCTTGGCGCCGAGCTGCTGCGGCTGCAGTGCTACGAGGGCATCGACGCCTCGCAGGCGCTCTACGACTGGGACTTCCCGCGCCAGCTGCTGCACCTGCGCGCCGCCGAGGCCGCCGGGCACGCCGACGCGGAGGCGCTCGAGGCGGAGGTGCACAGCCGGCGGTTCCTGCTCGCCCGCCCGCTGCTCGCCGCGCTGGAGACGACGCCGAGCGTGCTGCTGGTCGACGAGGTCGACCGGGCCGACGATGAGTTCGAGGCCTTCCTGCTCGAGGTGCTGTCGGACTACACCGTGACCGTCCCCGAGCTCGGGACGATCCGCGCCGTGGTGCCGCCCGTCGTCGTGGTCACCTCCAACCGCACCAGGGAGGTGCACGACGCCCTCAAGCGCCGCTGCCTCTACCACTGGGTGGAGCACCCCTCCTTCGAGCGCGAGGTCGCGATCGTGCGCCGTCGCGTGCCGGAGGCCTCGGAGCAGCTCGCGACCCAGGTGGCCGCCGCCGTCCAGTCGCTGCGTCGCGAGGACCTGCACAAGCCGCCCGGGGTCGCGGAGAGCATCGACTGGACCCAGGCGCTGCTCGCCCTGGGCGCCCAGCGGCTGGACGCCGACGCGGCCACGGCCACACTGGGCGCCGTGCTGAAGTACCGCGAGGACCAGGAGCACGCCCGCCGGCTCGACGTGGGCCTGCTGATCGGCCAGGCCCTCAGTGGCTGAGCCGACGAGTCTCCAGGCGTACGACGCCACCGACAGCCTGGTCGGCTTCGGCCGGACCCTGCGCGCCGCCGGGGTGCCTGCCTCTCCGGAGCGGGTCCAGGCGGCCGTGCGGGCCATGGCCGCCCTCGACCCGGCCCGGCTGGCAGACGTCTACTGGGCCGGCCGGCTGACCCTGTGCGGCGGGCCCGACGAGCTCGCGCGCTACGACCGGGTCTTCCGGGCCTACTTCGGGGACCGGCCGGGCTCCCTGGTGCGCCGGCAGCGGGTGCTGTCGCCGCGGCTGCGGGTGCTGCCCGGTGGCGAGGCCGGGAGCGAGGACGACCTCGACTCCGGTGGCGACCCGGCCTCGGCCTCGGCGGCCGCTAGCAGCGTCGAGCAGCTGCGCCGGCGCGACGTGAAGTCGCTCACCGCCGCCGAGCGCGAGCAGCTGAACAGGCTGCTGACGCGCCTGCGCCTGCCGGGGGAGTCGCGCCGGACGCGGCGCACCGCCCCGTCGCGGCTCGGCTCGGTCGACTCCCGTCGCACCCTGCGGGCCTGGCTGCGGGCCGGGGGGGAGCCGGCCCGGCTGCACCGCCAGGCGGTGACGACCCGGCCCCGCCGCGTCGTGCTGCTGGTGGACGTCAGCGGCTCCATGGACGCCTACGCCGACGCGCTGCTGCGCTTCGCCCACGCCGCTGTACGCCGGGTCGGTGCACCGACCGAGGTCTTCGCGCTCGGCACGCGATTGTCCCGGCTGACGCGGGAGATGGCCCACCGCGACGCCGACCGCGCGATGGCGGCCGTCGCCGAGGCGGTGCCGGACGCCGGCGGCGGCACGCGCCTGGGCGAGCTGCTCAAGGCGTTCCTCGACAGGTGGGGCCAGCGCGGCACCGCCCGCGGCGCGGTCGTCGTCGTGCTGTCCGACGGCTGGGAGCGCGGCGACGCCGTGCTGCTGGGCGAGCAGGTGGCGCGGCTGCACCGGCTGGCGCACCGCGTCGTGTGGGCCAACCCCCGCAAGGCCGCGCCGGGCTTCGCGCCCCTCGCCGCCGGCATGGCGGCCGCGCTGCCGCACGTGGACGACTTCGTGGAGGGGCACAGCCTCGCGGCCCTCGAGCACCTGGCGGACGTCGTGCGGGGAGCAGCCCGGACAGGGGGGACCAGGCGTGCGTGACGTCGCCGCCGCGCTGCGCGCCCTCGTACGGGACGGGCGGACGTTCGGGCTGGCGACGGTCGTCGGCACCAGCGGCAGCTCCCCACGGCCGGCCGGCGCGGCGATGGCGGTCAGCGCCGACGGCGAGGCGGTCGGCAGCGTCTCCGGTGGTTGCGTCGAGGGTGCGGTCTACACCGCCGCCGAGCAGGTCCTCGCGGGCGGCCCGGCCGTCGTGGAGACCTACGGCTTCAGCGACGAGACGGCCTTCTCCGTCGGGCTGACGTGCGGCGGGGTCCTCGACATCCTGGTGCAGCCGGTGGGACCGGCGGAGGCCGCCGCGCTCAGCCGCGTGCTCGACCTGCTCGAGACCGAGGGCCCCGTGGCACTGGCGACGGTCGTGCGGGGACCCGCCCGGCTCGGCGCCCTGCTGGCCGTCACCGCCGAAGGCGTCGTCGGGTCGCTGGGAGCGGAGGGCCTGGACGTCGCCGTGGTCGACGACGCCCGCGGCATGCTCGCGGCGGGGGCGACCGGCACCCGCCACTACGGCCCGCGCGGCGAGCGCCGGGTCGACGACGTGGCGGTCTTCGTGCAGTCCTTCACCCCGCCCCCTCGGATGCTCGTCTACGGCGCGACCGACTTCGCCGGTGCGGTGGCCCGGGTAGGGGTCTTCCTCGGCTACCGCGTGACCGTGTGCGACGCGCGGCCCGTCTTCGCCACCCCGCGCCGCTTCCCGGAGGCCCACGAGGTGGTGTGCCAGTGGCCCCACGACCACCTGTCCGCAGCGCTCGTCGACCACGCGGTCGACCGGCGCACGGCGGTCTGCGTCCTCACCCACGACCCGAAGTTCGACGTACCGCTGCTGGAGGTGGCGCTGCGCTCGCCCGCCGGCTACGTCGGCGCGATGGGCAGCCGGCTCACCCACGCCGACCGGCTCGCGCGGCTGCGTGAGCGGGGGCTGGGCGACGCCGACCTGGCCCGGCTGCACTCGCCGATCGGTCTGGACCTCGGCGCCCGGACGCCGGAGGAGACCGCGGTGTCCATCGCCGCCGAGCTGGTGCGCGAGCGCTGGGGCGGCAGCGGGCGGCCGCTGGCCGCGGTCGAGGGCGACATCCACGCGCACGCGACCCGGCCGTCGTGACCGGCCCCGTCAGCGGGACAGGCTCAGTCGCGGGCCTGCTGCTCGCGGCCGGCGCCGGCAGCCGGATGGGCCGGCCCAAGGCCCTCGTCGAGCTCGACGGCGAGCCGCTGGTGCGCCGCGGCGTACGCCTGCTCGAGGCCGGTGGATGCCGGCCGGTCGTGGCGGTTCTCGGCGCAGCCGCCGAGCGGGTGCGGCGCGAGGTGACGCTCGAGCACGTGGTGGTCGCGGAGGAGTGGGCCACCGGTATGGGGGCCAGCCTGCGTGCCGGCCTGGCCGCGCTGCCGGCGACGGCCGGTGCCTGCGTCGTCGCGCTCGCGGACCAGCCGCTGGTCGGCGCCGAGTCGGTCCGCCGGCTGGTGGCGGCCTGGGCGGGCGGCGCGCGGGCGGCCGTCGCGACCTACGCCGGCGCCCCGCGCAACCCCGTGCTGCTCGACCGTGGCACCTGGGCCGAGGTAGCGGCTGCCGCCGAGGGCGACACCGGCGCCCGGCCCTGGCTGAGCGCCCATCCCGAGCACGTCACCCTGGTGCCGTGCGACGACACCGGCTCGCCGTACGACGTCGACACACCGGCCGATCTCACTGCCCTTGCCCGTCCGACCCCGCAGGAGGAGTCCGTATGAAGCTCGAGAACCGCTTCACCGTGCCGGTGCCCGTCGCCGAGGCCTGGCAGGTGCTGCTCGACGTCGAGCGGGTCGCCCCCTGCATGCCGGGCGCCACCCTCACCGAGCGCGACGGCGACAGCTTCAGCGGCACCGTCAAGGTCAAGGTCGGCCCGATCAACCTGACCTACCGCGGGAAGGCCCGCTTCGTCTCCCTGGACGAGGCCGGCCGGGTCGCGGTGATCGAGGGCAGCGGCAAGGAGACCCGCGGCACCGGCACCGCCAAGGCCACCGTCACCTGCCGCCTGCACGAGCAGGGCGACACCACCGACGTCGAGGTCGACACCGACCTCGCGGTGACCGGCAAGCCGGCGCAGTTCGGGCGCGGGGTGCTCGCCGACGTGAGCGGCAAGCTGGTGGACCAGTTCGCCTCGTGTCTCGCCGAGGAGATCCTCGCCGGTACGCCGGCCGAGGCGCCCCCGCCGGCCACGGCTCCGGCGAGCGCCCCGGCGGCCGCGCTGGTGGATGCGCCTGCCCCGGCGCGCAAGGCGCGGCCGCCGGCTGAGGCCATCGACCTGCTCGGCACCGCGGGTGCCCCGGTGCTCAAGCGCCTCGCACCCGTGGGTGCCGCCGTCCTGGTGCTCCTGCTGCTGGTCCGCCGCCTGCGCCGCTGACACCGCCAGCGTGCTCAGCCGTCACGGCGCACCGAGCGCCGTGACCGCGGCGTGCGTGCTGGCGAAGGCCAGGTCGGGCAGCTCCTGCGGGCCGAAGAAGCCGACCTCGGCGGCATCGTCCCCCGCCGCGAGCGCGCCGCCGACGAGCTCGGCCTCGAACGCGAGGAAGAACGACGCGCCCCCGTCGGTCCGGCCCGGGTAGACGTCCACGACCCGCCCGGGCCGCACCACCAGCCCGGTCTCCTCGAGCGTCTCGCGTGCCGCCGCGGCGCGGGGGTCCTCGCCGGCGTCGACGAAACCGGCCGGCAGCGCCCACCGGCCCATGCCGGGGTCGTTGCCCCGGCGTATCAGCAGCAGGCGCCCCTGGCTGTCCCGCACGACCACGCCGACGCCAACCTTCGGGTCGCGGTGGTGCACCCGCCCGCAGGCGGTGCAGACCGGCGCGCGGCCGGAGCGGTCCAGAGGGGCCGCGCACGCCGGGCAGAACCGCACGTCGTCCACGGCCGGAGCCTAGGTGCCCGCTGCACCCCGTCCTCTCCGCTCGGGTGGTGGCCAGGTCGGCAGGCCTCCGGTGGTCGGTAGCCTCTGCGCAGGCGGCTCCCGCCGGGGTCGCCCCGTTCCCGGGAGCCCGCTTGTCGTCAAACGAGATCGAAGCCGGACGCCGGCGCTGGCAGCAGCGCTACGACGCGGCGCGTGAGCGCGGCCAGGTGCGGGACGCGGACTTCACCACCCTGTCGGGGGTCGAGGTGGACCCGGTCTACGGGCCGCGGGCCGGCGAGGAGCGGGAGGGCTTCGAGCGGATCGGCTGGCCGGGGGAGTTCCCGTTCACCCGCGGGCTGTACTCGACCGGCTACCGGGGGCGGCCGTGGACGATCCGACAGTTCGCCGGCTTCGGCAACGCCCGGCAGACCAACGAGCGGTACCGGATGATCCTGCGTGAGGGCGGCGGCGGGCTGTCGGTGGCCTTCGACATGCCGACGTTGATGGGGCGTGACTCCGACGACCCGCGTGCGCTGGGCGAGGTCGGGCACTGCGGCGTGGCGGTGGACAGCGCCGCCGACATGGAGCAGCTGTTCGCCGACATCCCGCTGGGCGACGTGACGACGTCGATGACGATCAGTGGCCCGGCGGTGCCGGTGTTCTGCATGTACCTGGTGGCCGCGGAGCGGCAGGGCGTCGACCCGGCGGTGCTCAACGGCACGCTGCAGACCGACATCTTCAAGGAGTACATCGCGCAGAAGGAGTGGCTGTTCGCACCCGAGCCGCACCTGCGCCTGATCGGCGACCTGATGGAGCACTGCGCGCAGCACATCCCGGCGTACAAGCCGATCTCGGTGTCGGGCTACCACATCCGCGAGGCCGGCTCGACGGCCGCGCAGGAGCTCGCGTACACGCTCGCGGACGGGTTCGCCTACGTCGAGCTCGGTCTGTCCCGCGGGCTGGACGTGGACGTGTTCGCGCCGGGCCTGTCGTTCTTCTTCGACGCCCACATCGACTTCTTCGAGGAGATCGCGAAGTTCCGCGCGGCCCGTCGGATCTGGGCCCGCTGGCTGCGCGACGTCTACGGCGCCAAGACCGACAAGGCGCAGTGGCTGCGGTTCCACACCCAGACAGCGGGGGTGAGCCTGACCGCGCAGCAGCCCGACAACAACGTCGTACGCACCGCGGTCGAGGCGCTCGCCGCGGTGCTCGGAGGGACCAACTCGCTGCACACGAATGCCCTGGACGAGGTGCTGGCGCTGCCCAGCCGCAAGGCGGCGCAGATCGCGATCCGGACCCAGCAGGTCATCGCGGAGGAGACCGGGGTGATGAACGTCGCCGACCCGCTGGGGGGCAGCTGGTACGTCGAGCAGCTCACCGACGCGATGGAGGCCGAGGCGGAGGCGGTGTTCGCCCGGATCGCGTCGATGGGGAGCGACGGGACCATGACCGCGGGGATCCTGCGCGGCATCGAGGACGGCTACTTCATGAGCGAGATCGCCGAGGCCGCGTTCGCCTACCAGGTCGCGCTGGAGAAGGGCGACAAGAAGGTCGTGGGGGTCAACGTGCTCGCCGGCGGTGAGGACGAGGCGCTGGAGATCCTGCGGGTCTCGCACGAGGTGGAGCGCGAGCAGGTGTCGGTGCTCGGGACGCGCAGGGCGGCCCGGGACGAGGCGCAGGTGTCGGACCGGCTGGCCGCCCTCGTCGAGGTGGCCCGCGGGCAGGGCAACACCATCCCCGCGATGCTCGAGGCCATCCGGGCCGAGGCGACCCTCGGTGAGGTCTGCGGCGCCTTGCGCGAGGAGTGGGGCAGCTACACCGAGCCGCCGCGGTTCTGACCGGCCCTTCTGGCGGGGGAAGCGCCGGCCGGGCCGTGCGGTTGACTGCTGGCATGCGTAGAAGGCCCTCTGACCTCAACATCGCCGGCGCGGTCGACCTGTCGTCGCTGCGCCCGCCCACCCCCGCGACTGCCTCCCCGGCCGCCGCACCGACCTCGGGTGGCGCACCGGCCGACGGCTCCGCGGCGTACGTCGTGGACGTCACGGAGGCGACCTTCGAGGAGCAGGTCCTGCGTCGCTCCATGACCGTCCCGGTGCTGATCGACTTCTGGGCCGAGTGGTGCGGCCCGTGCAAGCAGCTCTCGCCGGTGCTGGAGCGGCTCGCGGCGGCGGACGCGGGCGCCTGGGTGCTGGCCAAGGTCGACGTCGACGCCAACCAGGCGCTGTCCACGCAGCTGCAGATCCAGAGCATCCCCACCGTGCTGCTGGCGCTCGGCGGCCGGCTGGTGCAGGGCTTCACCGGAGCGCTGCCCGAGGCCGAGGTGCGCTCCTTCCTGGACCAGGTGCTCGCCGCCGCGAGCCAGGCGGGGCTTGCGAGCGCCGCCAGGACCGCGGACGGGGCCGTCGACGGCGCTCCCGCTGGTCCCCCGCCCGAGCCGGAGCTGCTCGAGGCGGAGGAGGCGCTGGGCCGGGACGACCTCGACGGCGCGCTGGCGGCCTACGACGCGCTGCTCGTCCGGCGGCCGGCCGACCCCGTCGCTCTCGGCGGCCGGGCCTGGGTGCAGCTGATGCAGCGCACCGCCGGGCTCGACCCGGCGACGGTCCAGCGGGAGGCGTCGGCTGCTCCGGACGACGTCGAGGCGCAGGCCGCCGCGGCCGACCTGGAGGTGCTGGCCGACCAGGTCGAGCCGGCCGTGCGCCGGCTGGTCGACCTGGTGCGGCGCACCGGCGGGGACGAGCGCGAGCGGGCCCGCGACCACCTGCTCGAGCTGTTCCAGGTGCTCGACCCGCAGGACCCGCGGGTGGTCGGCGGCCGGCGCAGCCTGGCCAACGCGCTGTTCTGAGCGCGGCTGCTGCGCAAATCAGTCCACGATCGACTGGTAGACCAGCTGGCGCAGCTCCGAGCGCAGCGGGTAGGTGCTCGAGGGCAGCAGCTGGGTGTACAGGTGGGCGGTCAGCTGCTCGGCGGGGTCCACCCAGAACGCCGTGCTCGCCGCGCCGCCCCACGTGAACTCCCCCGCCGTGGCCAGTGTGCGCGGCCCCACCGGGTCGACCAGCACGCCGAAGCCCAGCCCGAAGCCCATCCCGTCGTACGCCGTCTCGGCGAACTGGCCGCGCCCGAGGGTGGCCAGGGTCTGCCCGCCCGGCAGGTGGTTGCGGGTCATGTAGGCCAGGGTGCGCGGCCCCAGCAGGCGCTCGGCGCCGAGCGCACCGCCGCCGAGCAGCATGGCCGTGAAGCGGGCGTAGTCGGCGGCGGTCGAGACGAGCCCCCCGCCGCCGGACAGGAACACCGGCTGGTGCAGGGCCGCCCGCCCGGCCAGGTCGTAGCGGACAGCCGCGCCGGTGCCCGGGTCGGGCGCGTACAGCGCGGCGAGCCGCCCGGCGTCCGGCTCGTCGACCCACCAGCGGGTGTCGGCCATGCCGAGCGGGTCGAGCACCAGCTCGGCGACCGCGGCGTCGAGCGGCTTGCCGGTCAGCACCTCGACGACCCGGCCGACGACGTCGGTCGCGACCGAGTAGTTCCAGGCGCTGCCGGGCTCGAACAGCAGCGGCAGACCGGCCCACAGGTCGCACACCGCCGCCAGGTCCATGCCACGGGGCTGGCCGAAGTCGGAGCCTGCGTCGCGGTACATCTCGTCCACCGGGCTGGAGCGGGTGAACCCGTAGGTGAGCCCGGCGGTGTGGCTGAGCAGGTGCCACAGCCGGATCGGCTCGGTCGCCGGGACGGTCTTGGGCGCCTGCGCCGTGCCGCCGCGCAGGACACGCATGTCGGCGTACGCCGGGAGGAACCGGCTCACCTCGTCGGTCAGCGAGAACAGGCCCTGCTCGTACAGCCGCATCGCCGCGACCGTCGTCACCGGCTTGGTCATGGAGTAGATGCGCCACAGCGTGTCCGGCTCCACCGGCAGCCCGGCCTCGAGGTCGCGCGAGCCGCGGCAGGACGCGTGCACGGTGTGGCCGCGGCGGGTGACGTGGACCTGCCAGCCGGCCAGGCGCCCGTCGTCGACGTAGCGCCCGAGCGCGGTGTCGATGCGGGCCAGCCGGTCTGGGTCGCAGCCGACCTCGACCGGGTCGACGTCGACTATCGGCCCGCTGGTCACGCGCCGGCGTCCGGGGCGTCGGCGACCAGCCACACGGTGCCCAGCGGCGGCACCCGCAGCGCAGCGGAGGCGGGCTGGCCGTGCCAGCTGTCCTCTGACGCGTCGACGCCACCGCCGTTGCCCACACCGCTGCCCGCGAAGCCCTCCGCGTCGGAGTTGAGGACCTCACGCCAGCGGCCGGCCCAGGGCAGGCCGATCCGGTAGCCCTCGTGCGGCACGCCAGCGAAGTTGCTCACGCAGGCCAGTGCCGAGCCGTCACTTCCGAAGCGCAGGAAGGAGAAGACGTTGCCAGTGGCGTCATTGGCGTCGATCCAGGAGAAGCCGGCGGCGTCGACGTCCTGGGACCACAGCGCCGGCGTACGCACGTAGACGCGGTTGAGCTCCTGCAGCAGCAGGGCCACCCCGCGGTGGTCGGGCAGGTCGAGCAGCCACCAGTCGAGCGAGCGCTCCTCGCTCCACTCCGACTCCTGCGCGAACTCGCTGCCCATGAACAGCAGCTGCTTGCCGGGGTGGGCCCACATGAAAGCGAGGTAGGCGCGCACGTTTGCCAGCTGCTGCCAGCGGTCGCCGGGCATCTTGCGCAGCAACGAGCCCTTGCAGTGCACGACCTCGTCGTGGCTGATCGGCAGCAGGTAGTTCTCGGAGTAGGCGTAGACCATGGAGAACGTCATCTGGTGGTGGTGGTAGCCGCGGTACAGCGGCTCGCGGGACATGTAGTCCAGCGAGTCGTGCATCCAGCCCATGTTCCACTTGAGGCCGAAGCCGAGGCCGCCCAGGTGGACCGGCCGGGTGACGCCGGGCCACGCGGTCGACTCCTCGGCGATCGTGACCGCCCCCGGCACCCGCTTGTAGACGGTGGTGTTCATGTCCTGCAGGAAGGCCACCGCCTCGAGGTTCTCGCGGCCGCCGAACTCGTTGGGCAGCCACTCGCCCTCCTCGCGCGAGTAGTCCAGGTAGAGCATCGAGGCGACCGCGTCGACCCGCAGCCCGTCGACGTGGAACTCCTCGAGCCAGTAGACGGCGTTGGCGACGAGGAAGTTGCGCACCTCGTGCCGGCCGAAGTCGAAGACCAGCGTGCCCCAGTCCAGCTGCTCGCCGCGGCGCGGGTCGGCGTGCTCGTAGAGGGGCGTCCCGTCGAAGCGGGCGAGGGCGAACTCGTCCTTGGGGAAGTGGGCCGGGACCCAGTCGACCAGCACCCCGATGCCGGCGCGGTGCAGCGCGTCGACGAGGTGCCGGAGCTCGTCGGGGGAGCCGAAGCGCGCCGTCGGGGCGAAGTACGACGTGACCTGGTAGCCCCAGGACCCGCCGAAGGGGTGCTCGGCCACCGGGAGCAGCTCGACGTGGGTGTAGCCCAGCCAGCTGACGTACTCCACCAGCTGCTCGGCCAGCTCGAGGTAGGAAAGGCCCTGCCGCCAGGAGCCAAGATGCACCTCGTAGACCGACATCGGCGAAGCATGCGGCGGACGGGCGGCCCGGGCGGCCAGCCAGGTCTCGTCGCCCCAGGTGTACGCCGACTCCTCCACCACGCTGGCCGTGAGCGGCGGCACCTCGGTGCGGCGGGCCATCGGGTCGGCCTTCTCGCGCCAGACCTCGTCAGCCCCGAGCACCGAGAGCTTGTAGCGCGCGCCCGCCTCGACGCCCGGGACGAACAGCTCCCACACACCGCTGGATCCCAGCGACCGCATCGGGTGGGCGGTGCCGTCCCAGGAGTTGAAGTCGCCGACGAGCCGCATCCCGTCGGCGTTGGGTGCCCACACCGCGAACGACGTCCCGACGACCGCGCCGGTGGAGGCGTCGTAGCGGCGCACGTGCGCGCCGAGGACCTTCCAGAGGTCCTCGTGCCGGCCCTCGCCGATCAGGTGCAGGTCGACCTCGCCGAGGGTGGGCAGGAAGCGGTACGGCTCGTCGACGGCGTACGTCGCGCCGGCGTACGTCACGTCGAGGCGGTAGTCGGTGACCGAACCGCCCGGCAGGACGGCCTCCCACACGCCGCCGTGGCGGTGCACCAGCGGCACGCGCCGGTCGCCGACCCGGACCGCGACGGCCTCGGCGTGCGGGCGCAGCGACCGGTACACCACGCCGCCCGGCGCCGGGTGCACACCGAGCAGGCCGTGCGGGTCGTGGTGGGCCCCACGGACGAGCTGTTCGAGCTCCTCGACGGAAGGACCGGTCGCCGGCGCCGGGGACCGCGAGCCGGCGGTCATGACCGCGTCCCGACGAGCCGCTCGATCGACCCGAGTGGGATCCCCAGCCAGTTCGGCCGGTTGCGCGCCTCGTAGACCACCTCGTAGACCGCCTTGTCGAGCTCGAAGGCCCGCAGCAGCACCGACTCCTCCCGTGGGTCGCAGCCGGCTGCGCGGGCGTAGCCGTCGCAGAACGCCTCCCGGTTGCGCTCTGCCCACTCGCCCGCCCGGTACGCCAGCTGCGAGTCGGCGCCGCGCTCGGCGAGCAGGTGCCGGGCCGCGTAGTCGAAGGACCGGAGCATGCCCGCGACGTCGCGCAGCGGGCTCATCAGCGCGGTCCGCTCCGCCAGCGACCGGGCCGGCTCGCCCTCGAAGTCCAGCAGCACCCAGCCGTCCTGGGTCCGCAGCACCTGGCCGAGGTGGTAGTCGCCGTGCACCCGCTGCACCGCCACCGGCCCGGGCAGGTCCGACACCTCGTCGTACGCCGCCCGCAGCGGGTCGGCGTAGCGGCCCAGGTCCGGCACCACGGCGAGTGCGTCGTCGAGTCGCTGGTGCAGCTGGCGCACGGCCTCCACGAGCGCCTCCGGCCCGACGGTCCCCGACGGCAGGACCCGCGCCAGCAGCGCGTGCACCTCGGCCGTGACGACGCCGAGGCGCTCGGACTCGCCGGCGAAGTCGCCGCCGACCTCGTCGGCATGCAGGTCGGCCTCGGCGAACAGGTCGCGGACGCTGGTCGTGGCCATCGCCCACCCCTCGCTCGCCGAGCGCAGGAAGCGCTGGGCCATGCCGAGCGTGGTCGGCTCGCCGGCGACGTCGCCCTCGATCCACCCGAGCGGCGCGGCGACGTGGGTGCTGCCGGCCTCGGCCAGCGCCCTGGTCACCTCCAGGTCGGGGTTGGGCCCCGGCTGCAGCCGGCGGAACACCTTGAGGATGACGTCCTCGCCGTACACGACCGAGGTGTTGCTCTGCTCCGCACCCATCACCCGGCTGGTCAGCGAGGTGTCCAGGTCAGCGGTGGAGGTGAAGCGCACCGCCCCGCTGCGGTTCCCCTCGGCGAGCCGGGCGAGCAGGGCCGAGGTGGCGTCGGTGTCGTGCAGCGCGTCGTACGCCGTCCGGTCACCGACGGCGCCGATGACGGCGTGCAGCAGCCGCTGCGGCAGCTCGCCGGACCGCAGGCCCACGAGCAGCTGGTAGCGGTCCGTACCGCTGTCCTCCGTCTGCACCCGCACGACCAGGTGGCGCACCTCGGGGCCGCCGTCGGAGCCGTCGAGCAGCACCGAGCCGGCCTCCACCTCCACGGCGGAGACGGTCCGGCCCTTGCCGGCGTACCAGCGCTGGTCGGGCAGCCAGGCGGCCAGCAGGTCGTGCAGCACCGGCCCGGTGTCCGCGCTCACCACTCCTGGTCCTCTGCCTGGAGGAAGAACCACATGAACCCGTGGCCCGCCAGGGAGAGCAGGTAGGGCAGGTCGCCGACCCGCGGGAAGTGCACCAGGCCGCTCAGCTCGACCGGGACGCGGCCCTCGAAGCGGCGCAGGTCCAGCTCGACCGGCTGCGGGAAGCGCGACAGGTTGTTGACGCACAGCACCCTGTCGTCGCCGAACTCACGGACGAAGGCGAGCACCGAGGGGTTGCTCGAGCCCAGCTCCTCGTAGCTGCCCATCCCGAAGACCGGGTGCTTCTTGCGCACCTCGATCGCCTTGCGGGTCCAGTTGAGCAGCGACGACGAGGAGCGCATCTGCGACTCGACATTGACCGCCTGGTAGCCGTAGACGGGGTCGAGCAGGGCCGGCAGGTAGAGCCGTTGGGGGTCGGTGCTGGAGAAGCCGGCGTTGCGGTCGGCGTTCCACTGCATCGGGGTGCGCACACCGTCGCGGTCGCCGAGGTAGATGTTGTCGCCCATGCCGATCTCGTCGCCGTAGTACAGGACCGGCGAGCCGGGCAGGGAGAGCAGCAGCCCGGTGAACAGCTCGATCTGGTCGCGGGAGTTCTCCAGCAGCGGCGCCAGCCGTCGGGCGATGCCGACGTTGGACTTCATCCGCGGGTCCTTGGCGTACTCGGTGTACATGTAGTCGCGCTCCTCGTCGGTGACCATCTCCAGGGTCAGCTCGTCGTGGTTGCGCAGGAAGATGCCCCACTGGCAGTTGGTGGGGATGGCGGGCGTGTTGGCGAGGATCTCCGAGATCGGGTAGCGGGACTCGCGGCGTACGGCCATGAAAAGCCTTGGCATCAGCGGGAAGTGGAAGGCCATCTGGCACTCGTCGCCGTCCCCGGCGCCGAAGTACTCCACCACGTCGGAGGGCCACTGGTTGGCCTCGGCCAGCAGCACCCGGTCCGGGAAGAGCTCGTCCACCTCCTTGCGCACCCGCTTGAGGTAGTCGTGCGTCTCGGGCAGGTTCTCGCCGTTGGTGCCCTCGCGCTCGAACAGGTAGGGCACGGCGTCCAGCCGGAACCCGTCGATCCCGAGGTCGAGCCAGAACTTCAGGACGTCGATCATCTGGTCCTGCACGGCCGGGTTGTCGTAGTTGAGGTCGGGCTGGTGGCTGAAGAAGCGGTGCCAGTAGAACTGCTCGCGCACGGGATCCCACGTCCAGTTGGACTTCTCGGTGTCCACGAAGATGACCCGCGCGTCGGCGTACGGCTCGTCGGTGTCGGACCAGACGTAGAAGTCGCCGAAGGGGCCGTCCCTGTCTGCCCGGGAGGCCTGGAACCACGGGTGCTGGTCGCTGGAGTGGTTCATGACCAGGTCGGCGATGATGCGCATGCCGCGCTTGTGCGCCTCGTCGACGAGCCGCACGAAGTCGCCGAGGTCGCCGAACTCGGGCAGGACCTTCATGAAGTCGCTGATGTCATAGCCGCCGTCCCGCAGTGGCGACTCGTAGATGGGCAGCAGCCACACGCAGTCGATGCCGAGCCAGTGCAGGTAGTCGAGCTTGTCGGTGAGCCCCCGGATGTCGCCGGTGCCGTCGCCGTCGCTGTCGCTGAAGCCGCGGATGAGCACCTCGTAGAAGACGGCCCGCTTGTACCAGAGCGGGTCACGCGACTCCTCGAGGCTGACCAGCTCGCCGTGCTCGTAGTCCTGGGGGCTCATGGCGTCCGCACCGTCAGCACGTGCGCGGGCTCCACGAACGGGTCGAGCCGGACGTAGGCGTGCTGCTCCCAGTCGTAGTCCGCGCCGGTCAGCTCGTCGTGCACGCTGAGCCGGCCGTCCCAGTCCGAGCCCAGCGCCGGCAGGTCCAGGTGCACCATGGTCTCGCGCGTCCCGTGCGGGTCGAGGTTGAGCACGACCAGGACCACGTCCTCACCGGTGCGCTTGGACCAGGCCAGCATGTCCGGTGAGTCGGTCGGGTGGAAGGTCACGTTGCGCAGCCACTGCAGCGCGGGGTGCTCCCTGCGCAGCCGGTTCAGCTTCGTGAGGTACGGCGCCAGGCTGCGCTCGGGCTGCGACCAGTCGCGCGGGCGGTACTGGTACTTCTCGGAGTCGAGGTACTCCTCGCTGCCCGGTCGCAGGGCGACGTGCTCGTAGAGCTCGTAGCCGGAGTAGACGCCGTACGTCGGGGACAGCAGCGCGGCCAGGACGGCGCGCACCTTGAACACCGGAGGTCCGCCGTACTGCAGCGAGGCGTGCAGGATGTCCTGGGTGTTGACGAAGAAGTTGGGGCGCATGTAGTCGGCGGCGTCCACCAGCTCCTCGACGTAGTCCTGCAGCTCCTGCTTGCCGATGCGCCAGGTGAAGTAGGTGTAGGACTGGGTGAACCCGATGCGGGCCAGCTCGTGCATCATCGCCGGCCGGGTGAAGGCCTCGGCGAGGAACAGCACGTCCGGGTCGCTCGTCTTGACCTGCGCGATCAGCCACTCCCAGAAGTCCAGCGGCTTGGTGTGCGGGTTGTCGACGCGGAAGATGCGTATGCCGTGGGCGGTCCAGTGCCGCACGATGCGGAGCACCTCGGCGTAGAGGCCCTCCGGGTCGTTGTCGAAGTTGAGCGGGTAGATGTCCTGGTACTTCTTGGGCGGGTTCTCGGCGTAGGCGATGGTGCCGTCGACGCGGGTGGTGAACCACTCCGGGTGCTCCTTGGCCCACGGGTGGTCCGGCGCGCACTGCAGGGCGAGGTCGAGGGCGACCTCCATGCCGAGCTCGGTGGTGCGGGCGACGAAGTCGTCGAAGTCGTCGATGGTGCCCAGGTCGGGGTGGACGGCGTCATGGCCGCCCTCGTCCGAGCCGATCGCCCAGGGCGAGCCGGGGTCGTCCGCACCGGGCGTCAGCGTGTTGTTGGCTCCCTTGCGGTTGACCCGGCCGATCGGGTGCACCGGCGGCAGGTAGACCACGTCGAAGCCCATGCCCGCGACGGCCGGCAGCCGCTCCATCGCGGTGCGCAGGGTGCCGCTGCGCGGCGGGTCCAGGCTCGCGCCCTCGCTGCGGGGGAAGAACTCGTACCAGGCGCCGTAGAGCGCCCTGCGCCGGTCGACCCAGACCGCAAGGGTCTCGCCCCGGGTCAGCAGCTCGCGCACCGGCACGTCCCGCAGGGCGGCGACCAGGTCGGCCTCGGTGGCAGCGGCGAGCCGCTCCTCGGGCGGGGTCCCGTCATCGCGGAGGGTCGCGGGGAGCTGGGCGACGCGGGTCCGCAGCGCCTTGTCGTCCTTGACGCCCTTGGCGGCGCGCTCGAACAGCCGGGCGCCGGCCTCCAGCATCACGTCGACGTCGACGCCGGCCTCCACCTTCAGGGGAGCGTCATGCCACCAGGTGCCGAGCGGGTCGCCCCAGGCCTCCACCGCGAAGGTCCAGCGGCCCTCGGCGTCGACCGGCACCGGCACGGACCACCTGTCGGTTCCGGGCGCCCCCGGCTGCAGGCGCAGGAAAGGCACGCGGCTGCCGTCCGGGCGCTTCACGACGACGCTGCAGCCGACCGCGTCGTGGCCCTCCCGGAAGACGGTCGCGGAGACGAGCAGCTGCTCGCCGACGACGGCGCGCGCGGGGTAGCGCCCGCACGACACGACGGGGCGGACGTCTACGACTGCGAAACGACCGACCATCGGCCCGACCGTACCGAAAGGCCCGTCGACCGGGCCCGGCGACCCGGCGGTGGCAGCGCTGATCCCGACTCCCGTCCCACTACGCTCGTCCTGGTGAGAGCTCTCCGCCGGTTCACCGTCCGCCTGGCGCTGCCCGCGCCGCTCGCGCCCCTGGCCGAGCTGGTCGGCAACCTGCGCTGGTCGTGGCACGATCCGTCGCTGGACCTGTTCGCCTCGGTCGACCCGGTGGTCTGGGCCGCCGTCGGTGGCGACCCCGTCCGGCTGCTGGGGGAGGTCGCGCCGGAGCGGATGGCCGCGCTGGCCGCCGACGAGGCCTTCGTGGCCCGGCTCACCGCCGCCCACGAGGACCTGCGCGACTACCTGACGACGGCGCGCTGGTACCAGTCGCTGCAGGGTGCGCCCGCCTCGATCGCGTACTTCTCACCCGAGTTCGGCATCGCCGAGGTACTGCCGCAGTACTCCGGTGGACTCGGCATCCTCGCCGGGGACCATCTGAAGACGGCCTCCGACCTCGGGGTGCCGATCCTCGGCGTGGGGCTGCTCTACCGCGCCGGCTACTTCAAGCAGTCGCTCAACGCCGAGGGCTGGCAGCAGGAGCGCTACCCCCCGCTGGACCCGCACGGCCTGCCGCTCACGCTGCTGACGGACGCCGACGGTGCGCCGCTCAGGGTGCAGGTCGGCCTGCCGGAGGGGCGCACGCTGCACGCGCAGGTCTGGCGGGCGCAGGTCGGCCGGGTGCCGCTCCTGCTGCTCGACTCCGACGTCGAGGACAACGGGGCGGAGGAGCGGGAGGTCACCGACCGGCTGTACGGCGGCGGCGGCGACCACCGGCTGCACCAGGAGATGCTGCTGGGCATCGGCGGCGTGCGCGCGATCCGCGCGTACACCGCGCTGACCGGCGACCCCGACCCGGAGGTGTTCCACACCAACGAGGGCCACGCGGGCTTTCTCGGCCTCGAGCGCATCCGTGAGCTCGCCGAGCAGGGGCTGTCCTTCGACGAGGCCCGCGAGGCGGTGCGCGCCGGGACCGTCTTCACCACCCACACCCCGGTGCCGGCCGGCATCGACCGCTTCCCCCGCGAGCTCATCGCCCGTTACTTCGGCGGCGACAACGCCGTCCCCTCGGTGCCTGTCGACCGCATCCTCGAGCTGGGTGCCGAACAGGACGCGTCGGTGTTCAACATGGCCCACATGGGGCTGCGGCTGGCCCAGCGCCGCAACGGGGTGGCCCGCCTGCACGGGATCGTCAGCCGGGAGATGTTCCGCGGGCTGTGGCCGGCCTTCGACCCGAGCGAGGTGCCGATCGGCTCCATCACCAATGGCGTGCACGCGCCGACCTGGGTGGCCCGGGAGGTCTTCGAGCTGACCGAGCGCGAGGTCGGTGCCGCGCCCACCACGGAGGCGCAGGGGTGGGAGGGCATCGAGAAGGTCCCCGACGCCGCCCTCTGGCAGACCCGCGGCCTGCTCCGGGCCCGGCTCGTCGAGGAGGTCCGCCGGCGGGTCAAGGAGTCGTGGCTGCAGCGCGGTGCGATGGAGGCTGAGCTCGGCTGGACCGCCGTCGTGTTCGACCCCGACGTGCTGACGATCGGTTTCGCGCGCCGCGTCCCGTCGTACAAGCGACTGACGCTCATGATGCGGGACCCGGAGCGGCTGAAGGCACTCCTGCTCGACCGCGACCGGCCGGTGCAGATGGTCATAGCCGGCAAGGCACACCCGGCCGACGAAGGCGGCAAGGAGCTGGTCCAGCACATCGTGCGCTTCGCCGACTCCCACGACGTGCGCCACCGCATCGCGTTCCTGCCCGACTACGACATCGGGATGGCGCGCTACCTCTACGGCGGCTGTGACGTCTGGCTCAACAACCCGTTGCGGCCCCTGGAGGCGTGTGGCACTTCCGGGATGAAGTCGGCCCTGAACGGCGGCTTGAACCTGTCGATCCTGGACGGCTGGTGGGACGAGATGTACGACGGGGAGAACGGCTGGGCGATCCCGACCGCCGACGGCGTCGTCGACGCGGACCGCCGCGACGACCTGGAGGCGGCGGCCTTCTACGGGCTCGTCGAGCGGCAGGTGCGCACCCGTTTCTACGACGTCGGCGAGGACGGCGTGCCGCAGCGGTGGGTCGACATGGTCAGGCACACCCTGGAGTCGCTCGGGCCGAAGGTGCTGGCGAGCCGGATGGTCCGGGACTACGTGCAGGAGCTGTACGCGCCGGCCGCGGAGGCGTCCCGGGCCCTGGCGGCGGACGGGTTCGGCCCGGCCCGCGAGCTGGCCCGCTGGCGTTCCTCCGTGCAACGGCACTGGTCCGCCGTGCGCGTCGCGCACGTGGAGGCCGTCGACGTGGGCGACGCCCCGCAGGTGGGCACCGCCCTGACCGTGCGCGCGACCGTCGACCTCGGCGGGCTGCGGCCCTGCGACGTACGGGTGCAGGCGGCGTACGGCCGGGTGGACGAGGCGGACGAGCTGCTGGCGCCGACGTACGTCCCCCTGGCCGAGGCCGGCGAGGGCGAGGACGGACTGCCGCGGTTCGAGGGTGCGGTGCCCATGGAGCGGGCCGGCTCGTTCGGCTACACGGTGCGCGTCCTGCCGCACTCCGACGCCCTGCCAGGCGACACCGACCTCGCCCTGGTCGCCACGGCCTGACCGCGGCCTGCTACTCGGATCAGCTGCTCCCGCTCGGCCTATGCCGCGGGGCGGCGGTGATGTCGCCTCAGGGGGAGGGCACCGTGCCAGTCGGGTTCCCAGTCGGGTTCGTCGAGTAGCCGCCAGCTGATGGTGTCGGGGTCGAGTTGGTCGAGGTGTTCGAGCCAGCAGCCTTCGTCCTCGGGTTGATGATCTTGGGGGGTGGCGGGGTAGGGCCTGTGGTCGGGGTGGCGCTGGTGGGCGTCGTTGTCGGTTTCCAGGGCGGTGCGGAACGGCGCGGGCAGCGCCGGCAGCGTGCCGGTGACCGGGATCGGCGGCGGGTGGTCGGGGTGGTGCTGGTAGACCGCTCCGGTCGGGCTGGTCCAGCGCACGCCGCCGTCGGCGAGGCGCTGCTTGGCCCAGCCGGCTTGTTTGCAGCGGTGGTGGTGGCGGCACAGCGCGCCGAGGTTGCACGGGCAGGTCGGTCCGGCCG
>JAABUT010000235.1_pt1 | contig 102417 bp, 80 predicted proteins | sample 5559281 | NCBI WGS metagenome assembly JAABUT01 (sample SAMN10711880, study PRJNA513359) | rock metagenome | isolation source: Antarctica rocks | place: Antarctica: Victoria Land, Ricker Hills nord | collected 2016-01-04 | reverse complement strand
ATTCTGCAAGTGGTATGGTAATAGTCGCTTCGATTCTCAAAAAGAATCAATAAATTCAATATATTGATATTATTTTTATAAACACTCTGTGGAAAACCAACAACTTGAAATAAACCTGAGTAGTTACTATTTTTTCAAATACTAAGGCCTTATAAGGGAGAAAATAATAGCTGCTATGACGGCGCCTATAAACGGGCCCATTATTGGTACCCATGCATACTTCCAATTGCTGCTGCTTTTTTGTTTTATAGGCAGCAGGGCATGCACAATACGAGGACCAAAATCTCTGACAGGATTGATTGCATAACCGGTAGTGCCTCCCAATGAAAGGCCTATAGCCCACACCAGGAATGCAACAGGTATTGCTCCTAATGATCCCATGCCAATCGGCGATTTAGAATTGGAAATTTCAGCGCCGGTAAAATAAAAAATAACAAATACTAAAACAAAGGTTCCGACAATCTCGCTTAGCAGGTTAAACAAGAGGTTTTTAATAGCAGGTGAAGTACTGAAAACAGCAAGCAGTGTATCCTGGTCTTCTGTACAGCGAAAATGATCGATATACACTACCCATACTAAGAAAGACCCTAACATAGCGCCGATTAACTGGGCTAAAATATAGCTGCCAACTTTTGCCCAGCTAAATTTACCTGCCAACGCAAGGCCAATAGTAACAGCAGGATTAAGATGAGCGCCACTGAAAGGCGCAGCAATTACAACGCCTACAAAAACCGCAAGCGCCCAGCCTGTCGTAATTACCATCCAGCCGGCGTTGTTGCCTTTAGTTCCTTTTAATACTACGTTTGCTACCACTCCGTTACCTAACAAAATAACAAACATCGTCCCAATGAGTTCTGCTGTAAATTCACTCATAATTTTTTTATTTCATTTCAGGTTTAGAATCGTTTAGAATTAAACTTACTGTGAAATTGAGAAAATTATATTGAAAACAGGTATAGCAATGAGATTAAAAAAATAAACGGGTGAACCGGACAGATCTGAGGAAGGCAGATGTATTTGCAAAAGTGAGGATGTAAAAAATACTTCAAAATAACTGAAGTGACTGAAAATATAAAAGTACATTCCAATAAAGACTAAAGCTGAACATTAATTTGCTGTCTGTTTTAAGTTGAAGGCCTGGTTCTTCATCTTTTTTTTACAGGTTCTGTCCATCCTTAAAAAAATATGCTGCAAAGCCATTAATACCGGTGGCAGTTCATCTCTGCTTCTGAATAATATTTATAAATTATAAATTACTTCTAACCTTTGCCATATTGAAATGTGGGTTTACTGACAGACACGAAATTGTAGAGCTTTTATCCTCAAACAAAAGAGAAAGGATGTTGTGAAATTATTTTTTACCTGTAGAATTTCTCACAATAAGTACAGATGGAAATGATTCGCTTTCTGTATCGAGTTGAAAGTTTTTTTTCTCCAAAGATTTAAAAAGCATTGAGGCCGCAGCTCTGCCCATTTGAAACGCGGGTTGTGTGATAGTGGTAAGTGATGGATTTAAAATAAGCGCAGTTTTTAAATTTGAAAAACTTATTATCGCTACATCTTCCGGGATTCTTAATTGTAAATTTTGACAAGCGAGATATATGTTTGTGGTCAATTTTTCAACGCTCGCTATTATTCCATCTGGCCTGTTCTTACTCCGTAAAAGATTTTGAATAACAGCATAGTTATATTGGTCATCCAACGTACAACTAATAATATCTGATTCTTTAGCCGGCAGGTTACTATCTGCGAGTGCCTGCAGGTACCCTTTCATTCTTTTATTACTTATAGACAAAGTGGGTGAAATGGATAAATAAGCTATTTTTTTACAGCCTGTATCAATAAGATGTTTTGCAGCAGTATAGCCTGCGTTATAATCATCTGTAGAGACCTTTGCAGTTTTAATTTCATCACATATTCTGTCGAAAATAACAATTGGAATATGATTACTTTTTAAATTTAAAATATGGTCGGTGCTTACTGTTTCAGCGCTTACAGACAACAAAACACCATCAACTCTTCCACTTTGAAAATCCAGTAGAATCGCCTTCTCTTTCTCAAAACTTTCATGGGTGAGGTATATCAATACATGATACCCGTTACTTTGGGCAACAGACTCAATACCGTTGATAATTTCTGCAAAAAAACTATCAGCCACTTCAGGTATTACAACTGCAATTGTTTTACTCACTCTTTTTCTTAAACTGCTTGCATACAGGTTAGGAACATAATTTAGTGCAGACGCAAGCTCTAATACCCGTTGTTTTGTTTCATGACTTATTTCATGGCTGTCTCTTAAAGCTTTCGACACCGTGGCAGTAGAAAGTTGGAGCTGAATTGCCAGTGTTTTAAGATTTACATTTTCCATAATGACTGGTAACTATAAGTTTTACGAAATCGGTTACGTAAATAAAGTCTCATATATTTTATATTTCCTTAAAAAAATAGCAGAAATTCACTTAGTCAAAAATCCTGTTGAAAAATTGTTTTAAGACAAAAGATAAATGCCATGAATACAACTGTTAACCGCGCTGAAATAAATCCACTATCTTCTTTAGATGTTTGGGAGGATGACCTGCTCGACCGTTATCCTGATCCTGAAAACATTGCTGACGGTAAAACTACAGAAGAATTTAGAAATTACGATAGTCCTGCCCGCGACAGCGTACGGGAGTTTTACAGGTTAAATCATACATACCAGACTTACCGGTTTGTGGCAGAAAAGAAAAAAGATTATCTTAGATTTGATAAGAAAGAGATGCCGGTCTGGAAAGCCTTCGATTTTTTAAATACGCTGGTAGACGACTCTGACCCTGATACAGACCTTGACCAGTTTCAGCACCTGTTGCAGACATCTGAGGCTATACGTGCAGACGGACATCCGGACTGGATGGTGCTTGCCGGATTGTTTCATGATATGGGTAAAGTCCTTTGCCTCTTTGGCGAACCCCAGTGGGCTGTTGTCGGCGATACTTTTCCTGTTGGTTGTGCATATTCAGATAAGATAGTGTATAGCGAATTTTTTGAAAAAAACCCGGATTATTATAACCCGGAGTACAATACAAAGTATGGCGTTTATTCGCCAAACTGCGGTTTGAAAGATGTACAGTTGTCATGGGGGCATGATGAATATATTTACCAAATGATGAAAGATTACCTGCCCGAAGCAGCTTTATATATGCTGCGGTATCACTCTTTTTATTCACAGCACAGAGAGCACGCTTATGAGCATTTAATGGATGAACATGATCATGAAATGTTTAAATGGGTAAATCTTTTTAATCCTTATGATTTATATTCAAAAAGTCCCGTTCCACCCAACTGGAACGAGTTAAAGCGTTACTATCAGGAACTGGTAAGCAAATATTTACCTGAAACCTTAAAGTTTTAAACTAAATTCTCATATTTGTTTTTCAACAAACCAAAACTATCTGGTCTATGAAATCCCCCTGTCAGGCACTAAGAATCATTACTATTAATAGCGATGTCTTTTTAGATGCCTGATTTTTTATTAAAAATCCTTCTGTATTTATCGTTATTCTCTCCTGATTATTTTTTGCCATTTTAAAAATTAACTTAATAAAGTTTTTTTGATAACTGTAAATACTAAAAGCTGCTGATTTTCATAATGTTCCTTCTAATGCTTTATTTTACACGGCATTTTAAAGAAGGCTTGATATCAAAGATTTTATATGACTAATCAACTCGCTTTTATTGACTACGTTGTTTGCATTGTTTATTTTTTATTTGTAGCAGGGTACGGTATATGGATATATAGAAAGAAAAAGAAAAAAGGCGCTGATACCAAAGATTTCTTTCTTGCAGAAGGTTCGTTAACCTGGTGGGCTATTGGTGCATCCATTATTGCTTCCAACATATCAGCAGAGCAATTTATAGGAATGAGCGGTGACGGATTTTTTGCGGGCGTAGCAGTTGCTGTGTACGAATGGCTGGGTGCGGTGGCGCTGATTATTGTAGCCGTCTGGTTTATACCTGTGTATTTAAAAAATAAGATATACACCATGCCTCAGTTTCTCGAGACTCGATATAACCCAACGGTAGCTTTAATCATGTCTGTATTTTGGTTGTTTTTATATGTTTTTGTAAATCTTACTTCTATTTTATACTTAGGCGCTTTGGCGATTAACGGATTGCTGGGCGGCCAATATTTTCATACTGTTATGATCGGCCTCGCTATTTTTGCATTAATTATTACTTTGGGAGGCATGAAGGTCATCGGCTATACAGATGTCATTCAGGTAACCGTGCTGGTGCTGGGCGGATTGGCTACAACATACATGGCACTGACAATGACAAGTGAAAATTTCGGATTGGGAACAAATGTAATTGCAGGTTTTAAAGTATTATTGAGAGAAGCTCCTGATCATTTTCACATGATTTTTAAAAAACCAGGCATAACTGCTCCGCAGGAGCAAATAAATAAGTATCTTATCCTGCCTGGTTTTACCATGTATATTGCAGGTATATGGATTAACAACCTCAACTATTTTGGTTGCAATCAATATATAACCCAAAGGGCTTTAGGTGCTGATTTGCATACAGCCCGCAGTGGCATTTTCTTTGCAAGTTTCCTGAAAATAATGATGCCTGTTATTGTAATGCTTCCCGGTATAGTTGCTTATGTTCTGTACAAAAGCGGTCATTTGCCGCAATTAGTAAATGGTAAAGACGGCGCTTATTCAGCTATACTTACCTTTCTGCCAAACGGGCTAAGAGGTTTATCTATCGCTGCGCTTACCGCTGCCATTGTGGCTTCGCTTGCCGGTAAAGCTAATAGTATATCAACCATTTTTACCCTTGATATTTATAAAAAATACTTTAGCCAGAGCGCCAGTGAAAAAAAGATGGTTTGGATGGGAAGACTTTCAATTGTAATGGCAATGATAATTGCCATTACTTTTACCTGGAAGGATCTTCTAGGGATCAGCGGCAGCGGCGGCTATACTTTTATACAAAAATATACCGGCTACATAAGCCCCGGTGTTTTTTCATGTTTTATCTTAGGTATTTTCTGGAAGAGAACAACAGGATATGCAGCGTTGGCAGGCATTATTACCGGCTTTGTTTCATCTATATTTTTCGGGCAGTTAGCAGTAAAGGTTTTAGGTACTGAAACAATACTTTACACAGCCTTTCCAAATGGCTCGGGAAGTTATGAAATTCCTTTTTTCATTTGTATGGGATGGTCTTTTTTTATCACAATTATAGTGATGGTGTTAATAAGTCTTGCTGGTCCCAAAATAAATGCAAAAGCTTTTTCACTCTATCCTGAGATGTTTCGCATACGACCTTCATCCATAGCGCTGATTGCTTCTATTTTGCTCATACTTTCTGCGTTATATATACGATTTTGGTAATGAAGATTGTTTAATACTATGAAAAGCAAATGCCCGTTTCAAAAAATAATAATAGCAATATCCGGCAAACGCTCACAAGTGCGGAGCATGTTTTCTATACTTTTTCAGCCCCGCTTCCATAATCTCATATACTTTTTGTTTCAGTGCCGGCACGTCTTCCATTGTCATTCCTTTTACAGGTACTTCCTCCATAAAAACTACTCTTGATAGCCCGGGCGTTAATGAAAAAACACTGCTATAGTGTAACCTGTCCACTGTGTCGATAAATAATACAGGTTTAACAGGCGTTTCTGTTTCAATAGCTATGCGAAAAGCGCCGTCATAAAAATCTTTTAACGGGGCACCCGTTTCATTGAAAGTGCCTTCGGGAAAAATAAATATAGAAACATGGTTATGGAGAAAGTCCCTCATTTCTGTTATGCTTTGAGCCCTTCGCTCAGCATCGCTGCGATCTACAAGTACCGTTGCGCTTTTATAAATAAAGCCAAATACAGGCACTTTTGACAATTCATATTTTGCAAGCACCCTCACCGGTTGGGTTATGGCCACAACAATAGGCGGAATGTCCATATAAGAAATATGGTTTGCCGTAAAAATATATTGAGCGGCAGAGTCGTGCTGTATTTCGTAAATATTTTTATGCCTTATTCCTATTAAAAAGTACCAGGTATAACCCCATATCCGGCAAATTTTATAAATGAAGTTCCCGCCTTTAATTCTGCCAAACAATGACGCAGTTACTACAAACGGAAGCACCACTAACATAATAACGACGAATAACACCAGTGCATATAGAGCGTACAACCATTGGAAAGGCTTCAGTAAAATTTTCATGTATTGCAAAAATAGTCAGCGTTACGGCATAACTGAAATTTGCCCTGCCGACCATGCTTCAGCCTTTGCAGCAAACAACAGTTTCGTTTGCTGCCAGGTATCTTTAAAAAAAGCTGAATTACGATAGTGAGATAAGGCAGATTCATTAACCCAAAGACTATAAGTAAAAAAAATATTGGTATCTGTGTTATCCTGCCACAGCTCAAGATGTGCACAGCCTTCAAAACCTCTTATTTTATCTTTTTTTTCTCCAAAAAACTGCTTAAATATTTCAACCGAATCAGTTCTGAATGTCATCTTAACTACTCTTACCAGCATTATTCAAAAAAGATTTTTACTGTTTGATAAAACCATTTGTTTTGCAAACCAATGCTTTGTTTTTGCATAGCTTCTGAAAAGCCCTGTAATCCGAAAAGGCCGGCCGCATTGCCTTTGTTTATAGCTATTTCAAGATAGCCTGATGAATTGAAAAACGCAACTTTCTCGCCCTGGGGCACACATGCATAGGTCTCGCTGATCGTATCAATCACTTCATCGCGTTTAAATATAATTTTAAAGCTCCGGCCATTTCTTTCGCGATCAAAATCTTTTTTGGTAATGTTTACGATCACGTTCTCAAAATTATCAATGTATAATATCTGCCCTTCCATGGTAGTAGGGCTGTTTACATATTTGAGCCGTAGTTTTTCAACTATCGTTATACCAGGTTCGCCTATGTAATCAAGGTCTTTACCCGCTAATATCTGCCAAAGTGCATTAGCAATAACCTGGGTGCATAAAAGGGCAGTAGTCAGTTCATTTTCAGGAAGAGGCAAACCGACAACTTTTTCGGGAGGACCATCAATAATCATCGTAAGCAATCCATTATCTGCACAGGCAATGTACTGGTTGTTGTGAGAGGCAAGCAACATTTGCCTGGGTTTCTGGTCAAACATATTTACGAGCACGATATGAAAAGTGCCCGCAGGAAAATGCCTGAACGCACTATCGCAGAAATAAGCCGCCTGAGGATAGTTGAACGACGAAAGCTGATGGGAAACATCTACAATAGTAAGACTATCGCTCACGCTGTATAACTGACCCTTAACGGCAGCTACCAGGTAATCCTGCTGACCAATATCGGTAGTTAGGGTAATTATAGACATACTTTATAACCTGTGTATGTGGTAAATCTCCTTTATTTGTTTTTCATTTCTGATTACCATCATTTATCCTTTATTCTGCATCCCCCGATGTTACCGGTAATGCGACGATTACCTAAAATAAACCGATCATAAAATCAACCCCTCTGCCAGTATCTTTTACAGTCCTCATTGCCAATATAGATTCAATCTTTCAAAATCATTCTTAAAATTATTAAAGCGAAATACATTATCAATTTACTTTGCTTGGGTCAGTTGCCTTATTATAACACCAGAATGAGAAGTAATTAATAATTTCCGTTTTTTTCCAGTTTACTCAACTTTCTGTCTAAGCGGAATAGGTACAATATCAGGCCCGCAAGTATAGTAATAACAACAACCATTACTACATAAATTTTACCTTCACTGCGCATAAAACCATTTTCGTTAACCGCATCGGGTACATTAGCAGTCTGGGCTATAGAATGCAGCGTTATTAAAAATGCGAAAGCAATTAAAAATGCTTTTTTGTAATTAATCATTTACCAATTGTTTTTCTTTAAACTGTTCAAGTCTTATTCTCAGCGTTGTAATCCATACACCTAACAATGTCCATCCGATAATCGCGGGCACAAACACTGTTGCCATCACCTCATCAAGATTTCCGCCTCCCAGTGCCGGATTTCCTTCTACGCCCTTTCCGCCGGGATGCAGGCTTTCCACCATTCGCGGCAATATATAAATTGTTGGAAAAGAAATGGCGAACGCAAATACATTGTAAACTGCACTGATCTTTGCCCTTTTATCTGCATCAGGAACAGAATTTCTAAGTATAAAATAAGCTGCATATATAAGTAAAGCAATAACTGTCAGCACTTGTTTAGGGTCATTGCTCCAGGCTTCTCCCCAGGTATACTGCGCCCAGATAGCGCCCGAAATTAATCCTAAAACACCAAAAACAATTCCTGTCTTTGCGAACTCGCTCGAATAGATATCTGCATCGACGGAAGGGTTTCTGAGGTTTTTAATAGCATAAATAACAGAAACAGTAAATAATACCATCATCGCAATCCACATGGGCACATGAAAAAAGAAATTGCGGATAGTTCCATAAAGATTTCCGATATGAGGAACTTTAATAAGAAAACCTGCAGTAAATGTATATAAAAGAAAAACTACGGATAGCGCTTTCCACCAGGATTTTCTAATCATGGTTGTTTTATTTTATTAGTAAAAAAGAAACGGCAACAACGCCTGCTGATACAGCTTTCTCAATTTCAAGCAGCAAAAGTACGGTAAAGGCTACCAAGGAAAAACAACAGTAACGTAAAAATTAGATATGGCCGATATGCCGCTAATCTTTCCACAAAAAAGGAAATAAAATTATCGACAAAACAACAACCATTGCATCTAAGCCGATAAGTAAAAAAATCATTTGCCCAAGTCCTGCCTGTATTACAGATGAGAAAGTGATAGTGGCAATTTTCATTAAAAGTAAAAGTTGCGGAATGATGATTGGAAAACCTAATATAGCCATAAGAGCGGCCTGTTGCTGTGCTTTCGACGCAATAGCTGCTAAAAAAGTAAACACTACGCTTAAGCTTACTCCTCCAAGGGTTGCCAAACCTACAAATTGCAGAGGTCTTTGTAAGGGGTTTCCCATAAGCAACAAAAACAGCAGAAGACTTGCGACGCTCATTATCAGCATAAGCAAAGCATTGAAAAGCAGCTTTGAAAGAATATAATCGCGGGGACCTGCTATTGAATAAAAATAAAGCATCCTGCCCTTATTTTCCTGTAAAAAACTTTTAGCCACTGCATTTACACATACAAATAATTGTATCATCCAAAACAATCCGTTCCATACTTCATCTTCCGGACGGCCCATAGCGAGATACAAAACGAAAATAGTGGAAGAAACATACAGGAGTATACCGTAAAAGCTGTATTGCTGCCGTACCTCGAGTAAAACATCTTTTTTAAAAAGGGTGATTATGCTTTTAGTACTGTTCAATTATAAATCTTCAAATTTTAGTTAATGTTATTTTCGAAAATCTTTTGAAATTTGTTTCTAAAACAGCAACTTTTTTGTAGCCAGTCAAAGGCATCAAAAAGTGAGGATTTGCCAGATCCATTAGAACCTATTACCAATACTAATTTAGTTGTATCAGGTATATCTGAAATGGTTAAGGAAGTAAATCTTTTGAAATTTGTTAATTCAATTTTCTTAATTCTCATTTTATTGAAATAAATATGAAGCTTTCTGCAAGCAAAACATGCAAAAAGCCTGATAAAAGTACAACTGATGAACGTAATCCACCAAAACGGCGGGAACAATGTTAAATCACGGCTTTTCTGCCTGTTCCAAAAAAGTCTTCTGTTAAAACCTTTAAAAAAAAACTATCTATCCTTCATAATAACATTTCCGGCAACGGGGTTCATATACATCCTGCTCGCCCAATAAAATCTGATCCTGGCTTGCAGATTTCCGGTAAGACATACTTGCAAGATTGCCGCATCTGACACAAATAGCATGCAATTTTGTTATAAAATCAGCAACAGCAAGCAATTGCGGTACCGGCCCGAAAGGCTTTCCCTGGTAATCCATATCAAGTCCGGCAACAATCACCCTTATGCCTTGCAAAGCGAGCGTTTCGCATACATTAGTTATACCCTCATCAAAAAACTGTGCTTCGTCTATGCCTACAACGTCTGCATCAATTGCCAGCTCTAATATCCTCAGCGAATGGTCAACGGGTGTGGAGGGTATAAAGTTAGAATCATGGCTTACGACGGCTGTTTTATCAAAACGGAGGTCCATAGCAGGTTTAAAAATTTCTGCTCTCAAATTGGCTATTTTAGCCCTTTTTAACCGCCTGATAAGTTCTTCGGTCTTTCCGCTAAACATACTTCCGCAAATGACTTCAATCCAGCCCCGTCGTTGTGCGTGAAAATCCGGCTCAATAAACATTATTAATATAACTTGTTATTGTATGCAAAGAGTTAGTAATTTTACTTAATCCTTAGTAATCATCAAAAGTATATATTCTATGGAAAGAGTGGCAGTTTTGATTGATAAATTACAGAAGCAGTTTCAGCAGAAAGCCGATGTGCAGAATATGTTGGTTACTGCCCAGTTATTGCACAATGAATTATTGCTGTGTTCAAGGCAGTCGCAAGACAGTGAGATTAAAAAAATTTCCGTTGTAGTCCCCAATGCTATAACTGTTTCCGTTGATGCTATACAATTTGGGGAAGCAGTACACGCACCCTATAAACCTGTTCCAAAACCAGAGGCCGACCCCGCACCTGTTGCCGAACCCATGCCGGAACCTGAAGCGCCTATGCCCGAACCGGCACCTTTACCAACTCCTAAACCCGAACCGGAACCTATTCCTCATTTTGTTGAACAAAACCCGTGGCTTACTGTATTTCCCGCCAGGGAAGAAAAGAAAACGCCCTGGTCATTAGACCCGATTTTAGACATCCCGACTTTAGCCCACCAGGAAAAAGTGGTTTATGAACTTAATGATACCATGATCAATGAAGGCACCCTTGCGTCTGTAAACGATAAATTGAAACAGAATAAATCTGAAATGGGCGCTGTTTTGCAGGATACGCCAATAAGGGATTTGAAGAAAGCTATCAGCATTAATGACAGGCACAGATTTATTCATGAGTTATTCAGAGATGATGAAAATATGTATGAGCGTTCGATAAAAACAATTAACGGCTTTCATATTTTAGCAGAAGCTGAATACTGGATACAGCGCGAACTGAAGTTAAAGCTTGGCTGGGACACAAACCTTGAACTGGTTAAAACTTTTGATCACTTAGTGAGAAGACGATTTTTATAAATAAACTGAAGGATTTTTTGGGTTGCGCCTTTTTTCCTGTAAACATAATTTAAAGATTCTCGTGATGCATGGAGGTAATTGTCATCTTTATTAAGCAATTGATTAAACGTTGCTTCTAAAGCAGCAGTATTATTAACACTAATGCCACCTCCATTCCTGACTAATTCTGCAGCCTCGATAAATTTATCATAAACCGGTCCATATACAACCGGTTTTCCATAAACCGCTGCTTCCAGCACATTGTGAACGCCTTCTGAACCAAATCCTCCGCCGACGTAAGAGATGGTTGCATATTTATAAAGGCTTCCAAGCATTCCAATATTGTCTATAATGATTGTATTAGTGTTTAAAGGAACCGGTGAATTTTTAATTGCAGAAAATAACATCGAATTTTTATAAAGCCTTGCACATTCATTAAGCCTTTCTTTACTGACATCATGTGGTGCGATTATAAATTTTACATCCCTTTTCGTGCTTGCGTATGCAGCAAGTTTTGTATCATCTTCACTCCACGTGCTTCCTGCCACAATTACATCTGAACCTTTACAAAACGCTTCAACCGGAATGATTGGTTCAAATTGTTCTGCAATCTCAATAACCCTATCGAAGCGCGTATCTCCGGTTATAGTAACATCTTTCTCCAAACCGATCAATTTTAACAGCGAATAGGACTCTTCATTCTGAACAAAAAAATGTGTGAAGCACGAGAGAAGTGAACGATAAAAGTATCCATACTTTGAGAAAAAAGGTTGACTTTTTCTAAATATTCCTGATATAAGCAGTAAAGGAATATTTCTTTTTTTTGCCTCCCGAAGATAATAGAACCAAAACTCGTACTTAACAAAGAGTATGAGATGCGGCCTGGCTATTTCAAAAAATTGAAATGCATTTTTTCGGCTGTCCATTGGCAGATAAAAAACATAATCTGCACCGTTATAATTTTTTCTAACCTCATACCCCGAAGGTGAAAAAAAAGTAAGTAATATTTTATATGAAGTATACTCATGCCTGATTTTTTCAATCACGGGCCTTCCCTGTTCAAACTCACCAAGTGAAGCGCAATGTATCCATATCGAGGGATGAACAGGGTCAATAACTTCCTGCATTCTTTCAAAAACTCTTTTCCGTCCTTTTATCCAGAACTTTGCTTTCCCGTTGAAGGGAGAAACCAGGCGGATAAAAAAAGGATACAATTGCAGGAAAAACCGGTATAAAACTTCCATCCGATATTAATATTTCAACAAAAATAGCTTTTCGCATTATATTAGTAGTTTGTGAGACACATACAACAGATGCCGGGAGAAGTTGAGACACAAACAATTTACAATTGCCGGGGTTGCAAGACACACAACCAGGCAATCGCTGTGGTTTGTGTCTCCACAAATCACAACAAGTGCTTAAAATTTGAAAGCTCTTCTTAAAACTCAGTAAGTACGGTAAATGCGTTTACTGTAGCTTTGCGGCCAATAAAAAAAGTCGCACTATGAAGCCTTTACAAATGGTGGATACAAAAACGCAATATCTTAAGATAAAAGATGATATTGACGCAGGTATCTTCCAGGTGCTTGACAGCGCGGCTTATATCAATGGAAAGCCTGTACACGATTTTACCGGAAATTTGTCTGCTTACCTCGGCGTTAAGCATACTATACCTTGCGCTAATGGTACAGACGCTTTACAGATAGCTATGATGGCTTTAGACCTTCAGCCTGGTGATGAGGTGATAACTCCTTCTTTTACCTATATCGCTACTACCGAAGTCATTGCCCTGCTCAGGCTTACACCTGTTTTTGCGGATGTAGATAAAGCTACATTTTGTATCGACCCCCAGGCTATCAGGAAAGCTATCACACCTAAAACAAAAGCTATTGTTCCGGTTCACTTATATGGACAGGCAGCTAACATGGAAGAAATCATGGCCATAGCCAAAGAACATAATTTGTTTGTAATTGAAGATAATGCACAGGCTATCGGTTGCGATTATACTTTTAACAATGGTACAGTAAAGAAAACAGGTACGATCGGCACCATCGGCACAACTTCCTTTTATCCGTCAAAAAACCTCGGCGCTTTCGGCGATGGAGGAGCCATGTTTACCCCTGATGACACGCTTGCTGAAAAACTAAAAATGATTGCAAACCACGGCCAGAAGGTCCGATACTACCACGACATGGTGGGCTGCAACTCGAGACTTGATTCAATGCAGGCAGCTATTCTTGATGTTAAGCTGAAACACCTCGGCGAATACATTGCAGCACGGCAAAAAGCTGCTTCATTTTATAATAAAGCATTTGCAGGAAATGATAAAATAACCGTTCCTGCAGTCGCCGGTTACTCCAGCCATGTCTATCATCAATATACGTTGATAATGACTGGAGTTGACCGTAATAAGTTAAGCAAGTATCTTTCAAGTCAAAATATTCCTTCTGTGATTTATTACCCCGTACCTGCCCATCGCCAGAAAGTCTTTGCTTCACATGGCGGAGATAATTACCACCTGCCTGTTACCGATTGGCTAACGGAAAGAGTAATTTCTTTACCGATGCATACAGAGCTTGAAGAAGAACAACTGGAATATATTTCACAGCATGTTCTTGATTTTGTAAATAATAATTTATGACAATTTAAAAAGTGATTAAAAGCTAATGAACAGCTGCCCGTTTTACTTTATATATATCAAGAAAAACTTTTTTGTGGAACCAGCAGCAGAAACCTCCTTCAACATCGTTGTGTCACTCACTTGTACTTTGAATTTTTCTATTCAGCTTTTTTCATAAATGATTTTTATTTCTCAATTAAAAGCCACTAATTTTTATCCAAATGTCTGCACCCATAATTCTTGTAACAGGTCAAAACGGGCAGTTAGGAAACGAGTTGAAAGTATTATCTAAAACATTTCCGCAATATAAATACGTGTTCACAGATGCAGATGAACTGGACATTACAGATGCAGAAAAAGTTGATGAATACTTCAGAAATTACAAACCTGTCATTTGCATAAATGCCGCTGCCTATACCGCGGTAGACAAAGCCGAAACAGACAGAGAGTTAGCTTTAAAGATAAATGCCTGGGCAGTAGGTAACCTTGCTGAAAATTGCCGTAAGCTAAATACCAGGTTTATTCATATTTCCACCGATTATGTTTTTGACGGAACTGCCGCTATTCCCTATAATGAAGACCATCCGGTTAGCCCGGTAAATTTCTATGGCGAAAGCAAACTGAAAGGAGAGGAAATAGCGCTCGAAAAAATGCCTTCCGCTGTTATTATCCGCACCTCATGGGTGTATAGTTTTTTTGGAAACAATTTTGTAAAAACTATGCTTCGACTGATGAGGGAGCGGGAAAGTATACAGGTGATTAATGACCAGTTTGGTTCACCAACCTATGCTGCAGATCTCGCGGCAGTTATTATGCAAATAGCGGCTGAAGCTGAAGATAAGGGAGGTATCTATCATTTTTCCAATGAAGGAATTATAAGCTGGTTCGATTTTGCAGTTGCTATAAAGGAATTTGCAGGTTTGCCATGCAATGTAAAACCAATAGATACATCAGGTTATCCCACGCCAGCCAAAAGACCTGCTTACTCTGCTATGAGTAAAGAAAAAATACAATCAGTATTTGGAATACAACTAAAGTATTGGAAAGACAGTTTACAGCAATGCATGCAATTATTGCAGCAATAGATGTTGAACATGCTTATCAATGTCATTTTGATACCAATTTATTTCCCGGTCTTCGTTAAATTATTAAATTATATAAAAAAACTAAACATGTTTATAAGCAGCTACAGGTTTAGTTTCAGATGAAATTTACAAGGCTTATTAAAAATTAAAAGCCGCTCCCACATTTACAGTATAATCGGCAAACGCAGCATCACCACTTACATATTTACCTGTCCGGGTACTGTTCTCTTTGTCCGTTACACCTTGCAATCTATTTCTAACTGCTGCAAAAGGCACCGAAGCAAACAAATTTACTTTTTTGAATGTATAATTAACAGATGGTTCTATTGAAATAACATAACCGGGACGACGAAAATCTTCGCTGCCACCGATAAGGTCATGAACCGGAATTACCTTCAATGTGTGCACCTGCCGCTGCAGATAAGCCTTTGAGATGATTAAACATATAATTAAATCCTCCCCTTGCCATGTATTGATCCGGTACGCTCATAATGGCTTCGTTTGCAAGGTTTCAAAAACCTTATAAGTTTTGGAGTTTTGAGTTTTGGGTCTTTTGATTTTTCATCCTTAAATGTTGCAAAACAAAATTGCCCACTTTAAGGCCTTCTTCATGGCCTGTATCGCAGGAATGCTTGTAGTGAATGCCTCCGTAAACGCGTGAAATAGCGGCTTCTTTAGCGGCATCACGAACCGAAGCAAACGAGCGGTTAGGCACACCAAATTCAAGTTCAGAAGAGTCTGTGTAGTGAATGTTATCACCAAAGTAATGCGTCATCACCTCGGCTGCTGCTGCCGATATAACTGCGTGACCACTGGAATACTCAGGAAAAGGCGGAGTTTGAATATAGGGTTGCCATTCAGCGCTTACATATTTGTTGATAGCTGTTTCAGGTCTTATATAATTGCTCCTGAATTTTTCATCCCAGCAACTGATAAATGATTCGAATAAGGCAATAGATGTTTCTGCATAAGCTGAAACTGTAGTATTAAAATCAGCTTTTTTATTTGCTGCAATGATCCCTACAATATTCATCCAGTGACCGGCAGGCGAAAACTTTTTGGTAGCATACATTACATGCCCGTTCACATTAAGCTTAAATGAATTGTCATCCCAGAAATCGGCAATATGCTTTTGCTCCGGAGTTAAGCTGTCTACACAATTTTTAACCAGCATCATCGCATGATAAAATATGCTTGATTTATTTTGGGGCTCGTACTTAGGAGGACGAACTGGTTTAAACTGCGAACAGGAATCCATAACCAGTGTTCTTATTTCCATCCAGTGTGGCTCCACAGCCTGTGCGTACATTGGCGGAGTTGGAACCCATCGTCCTTCTTCATTTGTTACTGAAAACTTACTGGCGCTGCGAATTTTCGCATAATTATCATTTTTGCTCCAGCTCATTATACTATCCGCTACAAGGTTTGCGTATTTTATACTTCCGTCAAAAATATCTGATGGCATGCCTGCATCGTCTGCCTGCTTTTTTAGTCCATCAACATATACGTCCATGCTGCCTTCAGGGAAAGTGACCGCATTGCCTACTTTACAAAATGCAAGTAAAGCAGCAAAAGGAAAATCTATTTTATCTTTTTTACCCGGCTTTGGTATGGGTTTCAGCTCATGAATTTGTCCGGAGAGAGAAGTATAATTTTTATCGCCGGCAGCAATCACTTCATACGCTGCAATGTTTGCATATGCATAGTTACGGGCAGCTATCATTGGCGGAAAATTATTTTCCAGCACTATATCATTCAGCTTTTTTACAGTTTTACTGTACAGTAAAGGATCATGTATTATTTTCGCATAATCACCTTTTTTGCAGCCACTCATGACAGCTATTACTGCAACAGCAACAATTAATTTATTCATAACATTAGAGTGAAAACAATGTTTTTTTAAAAAAGAGATTTTTTGGTAATCAGCCATTAATTTTCATGGCATCATCGTTGCGTCGCACACTTCTACTTTATTATCTTTATTCAGCTTTTCTCCACCTGCTCTTAGCTCCCTGTTAAATACAGGTAAGAAAAAAATGACTTTTTCAACTTTTGACTTTACAATCTCTCAAAATTGTAAAAAGCGTTTTTTATTGCTGATGTGAATTCTTTGGTACAAGAGTGCGACGCAAGAAAAGTGTAATAGCAGCACTAAAGCTGGTACCAAAAAAATTTTAAAAAGTAAAAGTGGCGATAAAGTTTTTGGAGGAGTTAAATTACTTCAGGCGGCTGCTCCGGCAGTTGATAATGCGAAGAAGGTAAAAGTTTTACCTGGTAAGGAACAGTATAACTATGCACCTCACCGCAAATGGAAGATATGTAATCATGAACATTTAAACAATAATCAGACAGAACGTTTTTAAATGATAAGCCGGATTTGCCTCCGGATTTCTTCGACTGGTTGTTTTGAACCAAATCGTTGGCATATTTAAAAAACTCGTCTTTAGCAGACTCGATGCGCATTTTATTATGATCGGGCAAACACAATAAAATTAAATTTCCATCAGAAATTTTCCGTTTTACGTACTTTAATATTTTACCGTTAACGGTTATTTCTCCATCTATACGTTCAAAGCTTTGCTGGTTGCTGACATAAGGAAGTGAGAGGGGAACTTTAATAGCAATGAGGTCTGCGTCGTTATATTCCTGTTTATCAAGTGATGCTTCGAGTCGTATATCCGATTGCTGCTGTTCATAATGAAACAGTATCCTGTACCCAAACAGGTTGAACAGGAATAGTGCAATCAATAATATAGCAGACAATTTTTTCACAAATCAGGCGAAAAGTAATATTAAATTTCTTTATAGCAAAAAATTTATAACATTAAATTGTTTTGATAATCACTTAAGACAATCTTTTTGTTCGTATAGCTGCTTATGAGAAGATTGAACCACCTTATGAGAAGGTTGAACCACAAAGGCACAAAGGCTCTAAGAAGCTGTCTAAAATTATTATGAAAAGTAATCTTAGTGATACTTTCTCTGCGGCACGCTGCGAAAGCTCTTGTATTTCTGCGGTTAATTTGTTTTTTAAAACGCAAAGGACACAGAGAAAAAGGCATCCCCGGGAATCGCGGAGTAAAAACCCTAAATTTCCATACAGCTTTTAAGTAACACGAAGAGCCGCTCCTTAGTGAAACTTCGTGCCATCGTGTCTTTGTGGTTTCAAAAAATCACTTCACGGTAAAAGTTTTCTTTTCTACACCAATGCCTGTTAACGTTAAAGACTTCCATTGTGAAGGAAGCTTTGTTTTTAATTGGGTAATCCCTTCGGGCGTAATTTCCAATCCTCCGAAACCATTTAGCATAGCTTGTATCATACCTCCGGCGCCGGTAGAAAAATAAGGATTGTTACCGGTAGCTGTTTCTGCAATAACACCAAAGGGAGGACGCATATTTGGAGTGTAGCCAATTTTAAAAGCTTTGTATGCTTTATCCGGTTCTCCCATGCGTGAATATAAAATAGAAAAAATAGCGTGGGTCATGGCAGGACCTTCGCCAACGCGTGGCTCATAATAATTGAGATCTTTTCTTATAATGGCGGGGTCGGTGATTTCTTTTAAAGGATAAGCAAGCAAGTTAACATCTCCTTGTTTTATTTTTTCCCCATGATATGCTACGTGCTCTTTTGTAACCCCATCAGGAAACTTAAGGATCGGAATGTTGTTGTAAACATTCATCCAGTCAGAATCAGCAGAAATGCCCAAAACTTTTGCAGCATCTGTTGCATATTTCAGGTTGGCTTTTGCGGCTGCATTGGTATATGCGTTATTATCTACATTTTCAGCCCATTCATCTGCTGCAACTACATTTTTAATATCATATTTTCCCGGACCGTTTCTTTCTACGCGGCTCGCCCAAAAATCTGCCGTTTCCTTTAAGATAGGATAACCTTTTTCTCTTAACCACTCTTTGTCTTTTGTAACTATAAAATAATTCCATGCAGCAATGGCGACATCAGCAGTTATGTGATGTTCAAAAGGTCCGGAAAGCGCCCAGACGGGCGTTTCTTCGTTACCGCTGGCAGCACTTTCCCACGGGTACATTGCACCTTTGTAACCATGAGCAAAGGCATTGTGCTTTGCCGCCTGCAACCGCTGGTACCTGTATTCGATTAAAGACGCCGCAATTTTAGGTTGAAGCAACAACAGCGAAGGATACATCCAGATCTCTGTATCCCAGAAAGCGTGGCCGTTGTAACCAAGGCCGCTAAGTCCCATTGGGGATAAACTATAAGCTGTGCCTTCACGGGCAAAGGAATACAGGTGATAGAGCATACTATGCACTTCACGCTGGGTAACATCATCGCCTGTGATCACTATATCGCTTTTCCACAACTCATCCCATGCCTTGTTGTGAAATGCTAACAAACGGTTTCTTCCTTCAAGGGTTGCAAATATGGTTAGGCGCTCGGCTTCATTTAAAGGATCGTCATCGTGTGCAGATGTAATGGCAGAACCGACGATGGCAAAATGATAAGTTTGCCCTGCTTTCAGTTTTTTTCTAAACTTAAGCAAATGCATGTTATTGTCCCACATTTCATGTATAACAGAAGGTTCACTGCCATGTGGTTCATCAAATAAAAAACTATTCGAAGCAGCCATCAACAACTTGCCTGTCGGGCTTTTGGCTGTAGAGGTGAGCAAAGAAATTCTTACATGCGGCCTATCAATTTCATTGTAATAATTCTGAACATCTTTCAGCATATCAGGAGCTTCCATTACACTGGCCGGAGTAATTTCTATATCTTTTTTTGCAGTAATGCTTACATCAACCAAAGCGGTATAAGGTAAGTGGCGTAAAGCATAATGCGTATAACTGACAGCAGCTTTGTCGCCTACATTGAAACTTGTGGTCATGCTGGCATGTTTCATATCTAAAACCTGCTGAGCATTTTGTACCTGCGAAAAATTTTCAATCCTCGATCCATCAAGATCAAGGTACATATTTACAAAATTGAAAGTCTTTAAAATGTTGCTTACCCTACCGCGACCGTAGAGATCAAAAGCGCCGTTTAGTACAATATCTTTTACTTTGAAAGGATCGGGAGATGATACAATGCCAATCATTCCGTTTGCGACGGTTTCGCCAAAATAATTAGATGGATTGATGGTTGAGGCTTTTACAGTCCATACGTCTTGTGAGAAAGAGAAATTAAAAATTGAACAGGCAAAATGCAAAAGAAAAATTTTTTTCATACAGCAGGTTTAGCAGTAGTTGTTTTTATATAAAAATGTCGTTGCTAAGGTGTTTAAAAGCTTCCATTGCACCCATATATTCGCATGTCCGGGCACCTGCTTTGTTTGCATTGTATATTATATCTTTCCAGCTTTCAGCAGACATAGACAGAATAGTGTTTAAATTTTTATCGCTCAACTGGTACAGTACAGCTCCTACAAAAGCATCTCCTGCCCCCGTTGTATCTACCGGTTTTACAGTAATGCTTGGAATGATTTCAATAGTGTTGCTGATGCCCAGCATGGTACCATCTTTGCCAAGGGTAATAGCAAAAACTGCTTTTGTTTTTTGCGACAGTGTGCATGCCGCATCTTCTACCGTAACGTTGCCGGTTATCATCATAGCCTCTTCGTCGGAGAGTTTAAAAAAATGACAGCTTTTTATAAAATTCCAGGACTGATCAATAAAACTTTGCGTATTTTTTTTAAACAGCAAATGCCTGTAGTTGGGGTCGAAACTGATAAATACCTCGTGTTGCAAACATTTATGCAACAATCCCTGGTAAGCTGTCAGCAGAGTACCGGGCAAAAAAGCTGTTGCTGAGCCAAAATGTACAATTGAAAAAGAATTTAAATCTATGTCTTCTATTTCCTGCCTGTTCAACTGCCCATCCGCTCCCCTGCTGAAATAAAAGTCTCTTTCCCCGTTTTCCAGAAGTGAAACAAAGGCTAATGTGGTAAAGTAATTCTCGTCTTTCAGCATCCACAAGGTACCTACCCCAAAGGAGTGCATTACCTCAATTAAATGATTTCCGAAAGGGTCTGCTCCTACTTTGGCTGCCAGTTCTACCCTGCCGCCTAATGCAGCAATAGCTGCAGCCACATTAGCCGGAGCGCCTCCTGCCTTTTTTAAAAAATACTGGCCTTCCGTCAATGACTTACCTATATCGGTACAAATCATATCAATCAAGGCTTCGCCAACACATAGTATTTTCATAATTGAAAGAAATTTTTTACCGGTACTTTGCAGTACAACCTGTTTTCAGCCGGCTCACAAATTTGCTTATTTAACCGCGTGTGCAACATAGTTAAATAACTGATACTACAGCTTTTAATTAAAAAACATATTTAGTTTTATCAAATAAAATAAAAAGCGTTTTTTTTAACGATTATTACTATGGTTGCTCTTATTGCCACGTTTTCTAACCTGCTTAGAGCATTACAGAACTAAAAAAGCGGGTAGGCATAAGGTAAAAGAAAAGCATAGTATTTGCTTCAACCTTATGTACGAAAATAAAAATAATTGATGAATGAATAATTAATTTGCTTATTTATTACTTTGAACTGTTAATAATTTTTTTTGTTTAAATATTTGAAATGAATCATTATTTCGCCCTACAACAATATAACTTCCTGCCTTTGTATCGACAGGTTGAATGCTTCGAACTTCTCCTTTAGTAAACAAACCACTCAGGGAAGGAGGAATATAAGTATATTGACGATTTGCAGTGCCAAGAAACGTTTCGCCATAGCTTGCATCAAGCCTGCCTAATTCAGGCTTCAGGCCATAAAAATTGCCACCCATAAAAATATCTTTGATACCATCCCCGTTGAGATCGCTGATCAAAATGCCAAATACTGGAGCCATTTGTGCTTCGACGGGCAAAGGTTGCATAGTAAAATTACCTTTGCCATCATTAATAAATATACAGGTTTGCAGTTGCTGAACTGTAAGTTGTAATGCATTTTTTAATTGCTCGCTGCTGAAAACCTCATCAATTGTCTTGCCTGCATAAGCATCGAAGCGCAAAAATTTCTTTTTAAGCGCAGGCATTTGCATAACCATATCTTCCCGCAAATTGTATGGATACAACTTTCCATCTGTCTTATAATAGGCGGACACACATTCCACCTGGCCATTCTTGTCAAAGTCATTTACATATAATTTGGCAGGATGATCTTTATCTGCTTTTATTTTGGAGTTTAATCCCCAGTTGCCTGCAATCAGATCTATGTCTCCATCACCATCAATATCTGTTGCAACTAAACAATTCCACCATCCTGACGACTCAGGAAATTCTTTTATTTTTTCCAGTTTTCTGTTGTTATATTTTAAAACAGTTACCGGCATCCAGTCGCCGACAACAACCAATTCCTTTTTCCCATCTCCGTCTATATCTGTCCATTGCGCATCTGTTACCATCCCTGATTTTAAAAGCGACGGCGCTATTGCTGCCGTTACATCTTTAAAATTACCTTTTCCGTCTCCTTGCATTAAAATACTTGAAGGACTTACACCATACCTCCCGGGAACACTGCGCGCGCCAATAAAAATGTCTTTGTGGCCATCGCTGTTAAAATCATTTATTGTTACACATGATGCATTGATTGATATGAAAGGCCACCCTTGCACAGCGCGGGAAAAATTGCCCTTCCCGTCATTTATATATAAACGGGTTAATAGGTTAGAAGAACCTGGTATTGCCTGGTTGCCTCCCGATGCTACAACTAAATCCAGGTCTCCATCTTCATCAGCATCAAAAAAAGCTGCGCCTTCATCTTCGTCATCTTTATCCTGAACAAAAGCAGATTGCGCTTTTTGAATGAAGTGACCACCAGGTTCCTGGATAAATAGTTTAGCCGTATCATTTATCGCACTTCCTATAAAAAAGTCATTGAGGCCATCGCCATTTACATCGCCTGCAGCTATTTTGGGTCCCTCCGTCGAAAGCATTTTAGGGATTAATCCTTCTACATCAAAATCTATAAATTCATTTTCTTTGTGTTGTATGTTTCCTGTTGTAGTTGTTGCAGTTACATCAGCATATAATTTTTTAAATGCTTCGGGTAAATGCTTTGAAACTTTTAATGCATTTTTTTGAAATAATACAATTAAAGTATCCGCATGTATATTTTTTAAAACCTGTTCTTTTCCATTTGGCCATTCTGCTACAATGCTATCGATTGCAGCCGCGGTACCTAAACCAAAGTTTAATACAGGTTCTACGCTGCTTTGAAAACCACGCGACGGCATTTGCTCTAATAATTGTTGCTTATTGTTTGAAAAAAGAGTGATCCTGGCGCCATAGCCAAAAGTGTTAGGTGCAGCGCCCCGTAGATTTACTTTAAGGTAATGGTGGTGCAAGGTTTCAGAGGCCATATTTCTATAAACGAAAGCATTTTGGTTCACATTGTTCACTACCAGATCTAAATCTCCGTCACCGTCCAAATCAGCATAAGCAGCACCATTGCTGAAACTTGGCGTACTTAATCCTAATTGTTTTGTTTCATTTTTAAATCTTAAATTCTTCTGGTTTACAAAAGCGTAATTTGGTATTGGAACGGACGGCATTTTTTGCAACAGATTTTGAAGAATGGAATTTCCACCGGTCATTTGTTTTCTTGCTTCATCACTGCTTATATACTCCAGAAAGTCCTGGTCGGAAAGGTCTTTGCTCAGGCCATTACAAACAAAAAGATCTTTCCAGCCATCATTATCAAAATCGAAACTTAAAGCGCCCCAGCTCCAGCCTGTAGCATCTGCACCAGCAAGTTGTGCAATTTCGCTGAACGTGCCGTCATGATTATTTAGCTGTAAGGAATTTGAAGTAAACTGGTGATGAAAGTCAAACTTGTTTCTTGCATTCTGCACATCGTAATCGTCAAACTTAACTGTGGTCTTCAGGCGATAATCATTTTCCGGCAGCATTTCTGTTGTAAAAATATCGAGGTAACCGTCGTTATTTATATCTGCCATATCAGAACCCATTGAGCCGTTGCTCATGTGACCAATTGCATCATTGCTTACTTCTTTGAAAGTACCGTCTTTTTGATTGATGTATAGATAATCCTTTTCAAAAAAATCATTGGATATATACAAATCTTCCCAGCCGTCATTGTTTACATCACCCACAGTTATACCGAGACCAAAAGCAATTTCGCTGCTATAAATTCCCGCATGCGCACTTACATCAACAAACTTTCCATTGTCATTTTTATATAACCGGTCCCCGTTTTGAGGATCGCGCAGGTAGCGTAAGCTGCTGTTGTAGCCAAAACTTTGAAAAGACTTAGGGCTGTTGTTAAGCACAAAACAATCCAGGTCGCCGTCGTGGTCATAATCAAAAAAAACAGCTTGTGTCGAAGTTCCTTTATCATCCAGCCCATACTGGTTAGCTTGTTCTTTAAATGACCCGTTTTTTTGGTTTATATACAAATCATTTGCCCTGTCATCCCCATTAATTATGCCTGCGTTGGAGACATATATGTCCAACCAGCCATCGCCGTTTACATCAGCCATAGTTACACCGGTGTGCCATTTGTGTATACTTTTCAATCCCGCTTTATCTGTTACATCTTCAAATTTCAGGTTACCCTTATTGAGGTATAACTTATTTTGGCCCTGGTTTGAAGTAAAAAAAATATCGGGTCTACCGTCGTTATCGATATCCCCGATAGCAACACCTCCCCCATTATAAAAATTATGATAATTGAAAATGTTCATTTCGTCCCTGTCAACAACCTTGTTATTAAAATCAATACCAGTAGCTGAGGCAGGCAACAATTGAAATAAAGTTTTCTCAGGTAGTATCTTTTTTTCTGAGTTACAGGAAATAAGGAAAATAGTAATTATTAAAATAAACAGGGAAAACCTTTTATATCCTTTTTCAAAAAGCATTCAACGAAGATAAAATTTTAGACGGCAGTTTTATGTGAAAATAATACAAATAGCGTTATCAATTAACAGAGCAATTCTATTTATACTTATAATTATAGTCCATTTCATAAGACCGACAAATCTTTAACTATCTCTGTCATCGTATATTTTAGTATGTTGCATAAAATTTCTTTCGAATTTCCTATATGAAGAAATTGCTGATTACCCTTTTAATTCTCATTTTTTTATCTCTGCTAAGTATCTATATTTTTATACCCGGCAACATCACTGTATCGAAAGTTACTGTCATAAACTGCAATGAAAATGGTGCATCAAGAATGTTATTACAACCATTAAACTGGAAAAAATGGTGGGTGCATGATACATCAGCTTCTGTTCCCGGTTATGCCGCTAAAGGTGATTCCGTTATTTATAAAGAAACTAAGTACAGGATTACCAAACTATTACACAATTCCGTTAATGTGAGTATAGAAAACAGGGATAATAAAATTAATAGTACAATAGATATTCTGCCAATAGCATCAGATACTATCGCTATTCAGTGGAAGGCAAATATTTTTGCGGGTTCAAATCCAATCAGAAGAGTTCAGAAATATCAGCAGGCCGTTTCTATAAAAAACAATATGACAGCTATTCTTTTCGATCTTCGCTCTTTTTTGGAGAAAAAAGAAAATATTTATGAAATAAACATACAAAGTACTTCTACAACAGATACATTACTGGTGGCCACAAAATCTGTTTCACCTGGTTACCCTGCTACTCCTGTTATCTATAAGTCAATAAAAATGCTGCAGGAATTTATAGCTCAAAAAGGCGCTGCACAAACAGGTGCACCAATGGTGAATGTGACAAAATTAGACGCGGGCAATTATCAATATATGGCCGCTATACCAACCAATATAGCTTTGAAAGACGAAGGCAATATTTTTTTTAGCAAAATGGTAAAAGGAAATTTTTTGGTTGCAGAAGTAAGAGGCGGCATTAAAACTGTCAACAAAGCGATGGATAATATGGAGCTTTATATTTCTGATTATAAAAAGACCCCAATGGCTATTCCATTTCAATCTTTGATAACAGACAGAAGTAAAGAAGGGGATACATCAAAATGGCTCACTAAAATTTATTTCCCTATTTATCATTAAGAAAACAACAATTGATTCTTCCCGCCTGGCTTTGTTTTTATTTTTTCGCAGGGCTTACATACTGTATCACTTTAATGCTATCGTTGTTGCATGCTATCACGAATGATTTCTTATTTGCAATTGCTATTTCCCTTATATGTCGTGATTGACCTTTGAACTGTACGCCATTAAGACTTTCGTATGAAAACTTATCTTTCCCTTTATTCAAAAGCAAGGTTCCAAAATCCTGGTCGTATCTCCCCATTTCTATATTATTTTCATAATAATTGCCAACTAATAGTATATCCGGCAAACTGTCTCCATTTGCATCCACCGCTACTGCATCTCTGTAAGGCGCTAACTGTGCTTCCCAAGGCAATGGCTGAACATCAAAATGAAGTTTTCCATCATTTATAAGAATTGCATTGGAAAAATAATCAGCAGTGTATTGTGCAGCTTCCCTGAGCTTAGATGATGAGAAAATTTCTTCTAAAGAAGCTTTTGCAAAATCGCTTGCGTATAAAAATTTTTTTTTAAGAAAAGGCATCTGTTTCTCCAGTTCTGCTTTATTAGCAAACGGCAGTTCTTTTCCTTTTACATAATAAGATAATACCTGCTCCTTTTTTCCATTATTATCAAAATCATTAAAATATAGTTTAACCGGTTCTTTTTCTGAAGCTTTCAACCTGCTGTTCAATCCCAGGTTTCCTGCTATAAGATCAATGTCACCGTCATTATCAATATCACAAGGCATAACAAAATTCCACCAGCCTCTTTTATCGGTTAAGACCTTTTTAGTAAAAATTCCTTTATTATTAATAAAGGCAGCTATACCATCCCATTCCAGTGAAAGTATTAAATCTTTATCGCCGTCTTTATCAATGTCGAACCATAATCCCTGCGTAACAAAACCTGCGAAAGACAGGTCTTTTGCATAAAGAGAAGTAACATCTTTGAACTTACCTGTTTTATCATTAAGTAAGAGATAAGACCGCGGCGGCTGTCCGTAGTTCCAGGGCACATCGCGGCCACCTATAAACAGATCCATATAGCCGTCGCCGTTAAAATCGCAGGCCGATACGCATGATGCATTTACATACAAATGATCAAAAGCATTTGCCAGTAGAGTGAAATGGGCTTTGCCATCGTTCAGGTAAACACGCGGCGATAAATAGTTGTCTTCGCCATAATATTCATTGCCGCCGCTTGCCACTACAAGATCAGGGTTACCATCATTATTTACATCTGTCCAACACGCATCCACGTCTTCCCACGTACTGTCATTGTCAAGAGCAGGAGCTTCACTTTTTGTAAACTTACCGGAAGCACTTTGCAGAAAAACTAAGCTTTTATTTCCTTTGGAAGATCCGATAAATACATCTTCGAAGCCATCGTGATTGATATCTGCCACTGCCAGCGCCGGCCCTTCTGTCGAAAGCATGTGAGGAATTAAAGGCTCACGGTCAAATTCAGGAAAATAATTTTCAACGGGTTTATATTTAAGATCAACTTCATCTGTTATATCTTTTACCTTAAAGCTTCCTGCCTTGTGATATGAAGTGATTTTTTTATAATCGAACACGGGAAGGCCTTTCTGATAACCAAGCGTTAGCGGGGTTGTATCTTTAGAAAGTATGACAGATTGAAAAGTATTATCAGGCCATATAAGAAACATAGAGTCTATTTCAGTTTTGTTAAGACCTATAAGCAAAGGAACTTCCATACTTGACAAAAAACCATGAACCGGAAATTTTTCATAAACACGAATACCATTGTTTGCAAATACCACTGCCTTAGCCCCAACTGCATTTACATTTTTGTCCGGGCCTTTTAATTTTATTTTAAACGGTTTTCTGTGATCAATACTATTGTTTTTATTTTCATATAACAAGACCGGGTCATCTATGTTGTTTACCACCACGTCCAGGTCGCCGTCGTTATCAAAATCTGCATATACTGCTCCATTCGAATAAGTAGCCTTGTCATTAGCTATTTCCGGTTCTATATCGCAAAAAGTCAGTTCGCCATTATTTTTGAAAAATTTATTAGGCAGTTTAATTTTAGGAAATTTATTAATTAAGGTTTTATCCGTTTCATGCATTTTATTATCCTGAATTTTTTGCTGCACTTCCTGGTTCGAAATAAAATTAATATAATCTATGTCATTCATTCGCTTAGGTATCCCGTTGGAAATAAACAGGTCTTTCAAACCATCGTTATCAAAGTCCATCCACAGCGGCGACCACGACCAGTCAGTAGCTGCAACGCCTGAATACAAACCTATTTCGCTAAACATTCCATTTCTCCGGTTAAGTTGCAGGTTGTTGCGCGTATACTGGTAGTTGTATCCATAACCGATTTTCTGATTAAAAATATCATATTCGTCTTCCCCAAGCGATCGCTTAAGAATATAAGGATCTGAGGGCAACATATCCATTGAAATAATTTCAGGATAACCGTCATTGTTTACATCTGCTGCATCTACGCCCATCGAAAACTGGCTCGTATGCATCATATGATCGTTAAGCTCTTCTTTAAATGTTGAGTTCTTCTGATTAATGTATAAATAATCATTTTCATGAAAATCATTACCGGCATATAGATCCGGGTAACCGTCGAGATTTATATCACCGGCCACAACACCTAATCCGTAGCTGATTGCCGAGCTATTTATTCCCACATCGTGGGTTACATCTGTAAAATGACTCCCATCATTGCGGTACATTCTATCCCCCGAAAGTTCACTGTATGTTCCAATGAAATGTTTCCTGGGGCGAAATGATCCATTTTCATGCACTGAATGGTTGAGTAAAAACATATCAAGGTCACCATCCATATCATAATCAAAAAAAACTGCCTGGGTGCTGAAGCCTGAGAAGTCGAGCCCGTATTCATGTGCTTTATCAGCATAAAAAGGCACCCCGTTTTTATCAATTCCCTGGCAGATTAAAAGCTCATTATGACTTTTTAAAATTTTATAATTTCCTACCCTGCATACATAAATATCGAGCAAACCGTCATTGTTAATGTCTACTACAGAAACGCCTGTGCTCCAGGCATTTTCTTTTGGTATTTTTGCTTCTGCAGACACATCTTCAAAATGCAGTTTTCCTTTATTAAGATATAATGTATTATTTCCCTGGTTGGAGGAAAAAAACAAATCGATCTTTCCATCATTATTAAAGTCTCCCGCACCTATTCCTGCACCATTGTAGAAATACATGTACTTAAATAAATTGAAGGAATCGGTGGAAGTCAGATGATTGGTGAAAGTTAAACCTGTTTCTTTACTGTCTAATGCTTCAAACAAAGCCTGTTTCTTTTTATTCGTACGACAGGATAATAAAAAGGATAAAGAAATTATTGCCAAAAAAAACAAAAGCTTTCGCTCACAGGTTATCATACTTATGAATCTATATGTTCAATCCTTTTTTCTAATTTTTTATCTTGTACATTACAGGATAATCATTATTTCTCAGAAATAGCAAATAATTTTTATGTTCTCCTTTCAGCGGAACTATATCTCTCACTACGCCATCTATCTTTATTCCCGAGTGCTTTGCATTCATCCATATAAAATTGCCTTTGCCATTATTTATAAAAACATCTCCAAAACTTGCATCGAGTTCTTCAAGCTGAGGAAGAAAACCAGAATTATTACCAGCGGTAATCAAATCGATGTAACCATCTCCGTTTACATCCCTGCAATATATTGCATTTACCGAAGAAAGCTGAGCCCTGTAAGGCAAGTTTTGAATAGTAAAATTTCCATTTCCATTATTTATAGCAACGCACGAACTGGTATAATTAAATCTTTTTACCACTGCTTTATTTAAAGTTTCCGGCGAAAATAACTGTTGTATTGACTTTTGGGCATAATCCTGGTTTTTAAGGTTACCTTTTTTTATTGACGGTACCTGGTCCTGCAAATCATTCTTCAAAAAAACAGGCTTATCTTTTCCATCTATCGTACGCGTAAGTATTTTATCTATATCTCCATTGCCATCAAGATCTGCCATCCATAGTTTTACCGGGTTTTCGTGGTCGGGATGGAGATAAAAATTTCCGCCAATATTACCTAAGATCAGATCTGTCTTGCCATCGTCGTTTACATCTTCAGCAGCAATTGATTGCCACAAGCCATAAATATTTGACAGATTGGTTTTGACCTCAGTAAAATGATCCCCATTGTAAGAAAAAACTCTCGGAGACATCCATTCACCCGTAATCACTAATTCCTTATTGCGGTCACCTGCTACATCTGCCCACACCGCACCGGTAACCATACCAATAGCAGCAATAGCAGGGTTTTTTGTTGCTGCAATATCTTTAAAATGTCCCCTTCCGTCGTTTACATAAATATAACTTGATGGGCTTGTGCCATAATCGCGGGGAGCGCTTCTTGCACCAACGAACAAATCGAGGTCACCATCATGATCAAAATCGTCTGCTGCTGCAACTGCTATGTTCATACCATTATTAGGAAATGCAGAAGGTTCCAGTGAAAAGTTCCCTTTGCCATCATTTTTAAACAACCGGTTTTGCATTTGACGTGTGTACGGCGGATTGTTGTTACCTCCCGGACCGATAAACAGGTCGAGATCGCCATCTTTATCGGCGTCAAAAAAAAGCACAGCCTCGTCTTCAAAGTCTGAATATTGCTGAAAACCTTTCTCTTGCTTTTTTTCAAAGTTGCCTGAATTATTTTGAAGATACAACTGCCCCGGATGTTCCTGTGTTCCTCCAATAAATATGTCCATCAAACCATCATTATTTACATCCCCGGTTGTTGCTTTCGGGCCTTCTCTTGACAGCATTTCAGGAATATTTCTTTCGTAATAAAAATCAACATAATCATCTTCCTGGTGTTTTTCAAAAATATTATTTACAGAATCGAACAAAGGCGGGTTTACAACCATCATTCCTGGTGATTCTCCTGAAAAGACTGAATGAGATGAAGCACCTTTTTGTATAGCATATATTGTATCAACAGCAGGGCGGTCAATACGACTATAAGTAAGATCCGGCCATGTAATTACTATAGAATCAACTTCCTTCAGTTGCCCTAAACCTATAATTTGTTTATAATCCATGGAAGACTGAAAACCCCTGCAGGGAAACAACTCCCGATAAAAAAGCTGTTTACCTTTGTATATTTTAATCTTGCTTCCGATAGCAAATTTGTTATTGTTATCCTCTTTCAACTGCAGTCCGATATAATGATTTTTATTCAGTTCCCTTGCATTATTCTTATAAATAAAAGCAGGCTGGTTTTCATTATTTATAACGAGATCAAGATCGCCATCATTATCGAGGTCTGCATAAGCCGCCCCGTTTGAAAATGAAGGTTGTGTAAATCCCCATTCTTTTCCTTTATCTGTGAATTTTAAATTCCCGTTGTTTCTAAAGGCTTTATTTAGCATTGGTGTAACCGGAATGTGTTTCAACACTTCGTCTACATTGTCTTTTTTGCCTGTCAATACCATTTTTTGAATCACGTCGTTTGCAAAAAAGTTCATGAAATCGAGATCGGTCACGTCTTTATTTACACCGTTGCATACATAAATATCATTAAACCCGTCGTTGTCCGCATCAAACATAAGAGCGCCCCAACTCCAGTCAGTTGCATCGACACCACTGTAATTAGCAATCTCTGAAAATGTGCCGTTGCCATTATTTAGCTGCAGGCAGTTTTTCATATACTGATGATAAAAACCTAATTGCAGCTTTTTATTATGAACGTCTATATTATCAAAGGCGCCAAGCGTTTTCAACCGGTAATCGTCTCCGGGCAACATATCTGTTGTAAATATTTCGGGGAAACCATCATTATTTATATCTGCAACATCTGCGCCCATTGAAGAAAAGCTTGTCTGCTTTATGCACGCTTCAAACTCATCTTTAAAAGTGCCGTTCTTTTGATTCAGGTACAGATAATCCCGCTCGTACGAATCGTTGGAAACATAAATATCAGGATAACCATCGTTGTTTACATCACTTACCGAAACGCCGAGACCGAAGCTCATAAGCGTACCATGGATGCCCGCTTCCTTTGTTACTTCAGTGTAATGCCCATTATCATTCCGGTACAAATGATCGCCGCCGTCTTTCACAAAGTTTGCAACAGGCCATTCTTTTGCAAGCAAATCACGACGATTAGTAAAACCTAAAGTATTCACCGGCATCGGGCTGTTGGCAATGATAAAACAATCAAGATCGCCATCAAGATCATAATCAAAAAAAGAGGCCTGGGTTGAATACGAGGAAATATCCAGGCCATATTTTTCTGCAGATTCAGTAAATGTAACTTTGCCGTCGCCTTTTCCTTTTCCAGACGAAGACAACCCATTATTTATGTATAATTTGTTTTTTCGATTCCCCGTTGTCATATGGCCTGAGTTGCAAACATAGATATCTAACCAGCCATCGTTATTAACATCGGCAAGCACTGCTCCTGTGCTCCACATGCTATCCTGTTTAAATCCTGCTGAAGAAGTAATGTCGTCAAACTTAAAGTTTCCTTTATTTATATAAAGTTTATTTTCTCCCATGTTAGAGGTAAGAAAAACATCAGCAAGACCATCATTATTAACATCTCCGGCAGCTACTCCGCCGCCGTTATAAAAATTACGAAAAAGAAAACTGTTCTCCAATCTGCCATCCGTTACGTCATTTCTAAAGTTAATGCCCGTATTATTCATCAGCTCAAACAATGGCAATTCACTTTTTTTATTGCACGAAAAAAGAAACAACAGAAAGGAAAATTTAAGAAGATGTTTCATTATGAAATGATCATTAAATTCTAACAACAAAAATTTGTAAGACGTTTTGATCTTTTAAGGTCTAAATTAAAACGAATAAGAATCATTATCTAAAATTCTGTTATTGAATAACACATCTTTAATAAATTCAGATTTCTTAGTTTTCCTTCATGATAAAAACTTCTGAAAAAGCAAAAGGCCAGGAACCTGGCCTTTTACAAATATCCTAACTATCCCTCAGCTTAGTAACCTGTATTTTGTTTTAAATTAGGGTTCGCTGCCAAAGCCTGGTTTGGTACCGGGAAAACTAAATTCTTCGGATCATCTGTGGTTTTTAAACCCCATGGTTTAAGAAAAACACCAAAACGAAGAAGATCTGTTCTTCTGAAACTTTCCCAGTATAATTCCCTTCCTCTTTCAGCCAATAGCGTGTTTGGATCATCAACATCCGAGGTGTTTACAAGGGCTAAAGGTGATGTCATAGGTGGTGCGCCTCTTGCCGACCTTAAATCATTGACCATCGCTAATGCAGATGCATCATTAGGGTCGATTCTTAATTTTGCTTCGGCAACCATTAATACTACGTCCGGATATCTAAAGATCATAAAATCATTATTTGCAGGACCACCATAAAAACTATAATCAGGCACATATTTAATAACTCTTATTCCTGTCACTTCAAGGTTACTCCCTGTTTCTTTCATATCTGCAGCAATAGCAGGTGTAAAAGCAAGCGGAGCACCTTTCCTGTCTTTTTCAGGAGTGCTGTCTCCGTAATATTGCTGACCGACCAAAAATCCCGGCTTAATACCCGCAACTTTCCAGGACAAACTATCGCTTTTAGTCCTTCCTCCAAGTCTTGTATCCCATATAGTATCTTTAGGGCCAAAAGCAACTGGTGAAGCGGTTGTATTGAAACTTGTGTAAAACTCGCTGGTAGTAGTAAATCCATTCCATCCTGCATTAGGAGCCTGGGGCTTATAACTATTATAGTGCAAAGTCATATTCCAACGTGCTTCTACTCCGGCATGGTTTGTACTAACTCCTCCGGTATTAGGATATAACCAAATAGCTTCTTTCGTTGCGTGATTTGTAGGGGTAAAATTTTGAAAGAAATTAGGCATATAAGAATACTTTCCACTGCTTATAATGCTGTTGCCAAGACTTACAACCTGTGCCATGTCAGCGGCAGTAAAAGTAGGAGCAGCTCTGTTAACGAAAGCCCCTTTCTGAAGATAACATTTCATCAATAACACCTTTGCTACATCAGAATTCATGATTGAAGGATCACCTGGTGCGGGTAAATCGGGCAGAGATACCGTCAGATCATTAATGATCGAATCAACAGCAACTTCCCCGCTTCTTACTACAGGAGCAAGTAATAAATTATCACCGGGATTCCTAATAGGATATTGCCCATACAGATCTAACAGGTAATATAAGCTAAAAGCTCTTAAAGCTTTGGCCTGGGCAGCCTGGCTTTTGGTAGGATTGAAACCTAACACATTTGTAGCATCAAAATTAAGTTTGTTTAAACTATTAAATACGCTTAGTATCTGGCTATGATCAGCGTTCCATGTATGTGCATGAACGACTCTCCAAACCCCATTATCATCCCAGTCGCCACCTCTTGTTGGAACTAAAGACTCATCAGTGGTATTTTCTTCCAGGGAAAAAAGCTGATCCTGGTTAGTTAAAAAGGTAAGGTCAGCATAAGCACCCGTAAGAATTAGTTGAGGGCCTGCAACTCCAAAGGATGAATTAACCTGGTCCTTTGTAAGCGTAGTGTTAAGATTTTCGTTCAATTTTGTACAACTTACTGCTATACCTATCACTATTAACAGCAATGAAAATTTTATTATTCTATTATTATACTTATTCATGTTTTTTACAATTTATACTATCTTATAACGAAAAATTAAGCCCTAATGTTATTGTTCTCGGAGTTGGATAAGGAATATATTCAATAGACCTTGAAGGATACCCGTTATTACTTTTATCAATATTTACTTCAGGGTCAAATCCTGTAAATTTTGTTATTACGAACAAATTACTTCCGGTAAGATAAGCACTTACATTTTTCAAATATTTGCCTGCATTACCCAAAGTGTAAGTGATTGTTGCATTCCTTAGTTTCCAGTAGTTCCCATTTTCTAAAAACCGACTTGAAGCCTTCGCTCCGCTTGATGGTAATTCAGCAGAATTATAGGCAGCGAGATCAATATTTCTTCCTTGGGCAATACCACCAATATTAGTAACAGCAGTAGCGGTATTATTATATATCTTATACCCAAAAGAACCGCCCATATTTATACCTAAAGTAAATTTATTATACCGTAAAGTTGAGGTAAACCCGGCTAATACCGTTGGATTAGGATTCCCTGCAAAAACCGGATTATCCCCTACGATTTGATTTCCATTCTGATCAAACCCTGAAAAAGGCTTTAAATAATATACGTTTACGGGTTGATTATTTGTAAAAACCTGCGCAGTTGTTCCTGATACTCCCTGGCCGGTAATCTGACCGGTTTGAATTAACAGGTTCAGGCCTGAATTAGGATCTGTAAAATCTTTAACCTTATTTTCATTATAAGAAACATTTCCGCTAACGTCCCAGTTAAGTTTTTTATGTTGCACTAAGGTCACCGTTAAAAATCCTTCGAAACCGGAATTTATCAAATGTGCGTTTGGAAGGTTCAGATAAGAGGTGGAATTTGGTGCAGGTTGTATAGCATTTGTAGCGAAAAGTATATTACCGGTATTTCTGCTATAGTAGTCTACTGATCCATATACTTTTCCTTTTGCAAAAGCAAAGTCAACCCCTGCATCGAATTGTTTTGAAGTTTCCCATTTCAAATTCGGATTTCCGTTAACCGCCTGGCTGATAGTGTTAAATGATCCCAGGCTAAATTGTTCTTTAGAGGCGCCGGAAGGAAATTCCTGGTTGCCGGTAGCACCATAAGAAACACGAAGGCCCAGGTTAGAGAATGTTGTACTTCCTTTCATAAAGCCTTCATTGCTGATCTGCCATTTAACTGCTCCTGAAGGGAAATATCCGTACCTGTGGTTCGAGCCAAATTTGCTTGATCCATCATCCCTTATCGTCCCGGTAATGATGTATTTATCCTGGTAATTTAAAGTAACCCTGGCAAAGCAAGATTGCAATTCTGCAGTTGGGTCAACACCGGTTCCATAAGGACTTTGAGTTTTTGCATTCTGCAGATTATTGGTATACAGGGCGGGAACTCTGTTAGTTTCAGTAAGATTAGTATTAAAACCACTTCCCGAAACTCCACTGCCTCTGGCGTCTCTTTTATAGTATTCGTATCCTGCTAAAGCATTAATAGATAAGTCTTTAGAGATGTTACCAGTATAATCAAGTGTATGATCAATTATTTGAGTAAATAAATTTTGGCTCAGTATGGCGGCAGCTCCTATACCACCGGTAAAGCTTGGCAGCCATCCGTCAATATTTACATAGCGGGCACCGGTTCCATAATTTAGGCCATATAAAAATTTGTACTGCAGGTTTGGCAACAATTTATAGGTAGCTGAAATATGTCCCAAAAATTCTGAAACATTCGTTTTATCGCTAAATGCATCACTTTCTGCTAACGGGTTTCCGGAACCGGTAGTGGGATAATTGTATAAGCCATTTACTTTAAAAGGATATGTAGGGTCCCATTCTAAAGCGGCACCAACAAGGCTTCCTGTAGATCCTGAACTACCGCCGATAGGTACAAGGCTTTCTGCGAAGTTGGCACCGATAAAACCAAAATCAATTCCCAACTTATTGTCTAAAAAATTATATTGTCCGTTAAAAGAAGCAAGGTATTTTTTTAAAGCAGACTTTTTGATAAATCCCTGATTATCCGATGTAAAAAAAGATGCCCTGAATTTACCATTCTCATTTCCGCCGCTTAAAGCAACAGAATAATTTTGAGATATGTTATTTTGGGTAATTTCTTTTAAAGCGTCTACGTTTTGACCTCCGTTATAGGCAGCCTGAAGACTGTCGGATAAGTTATATTTTTTTAAAGCTGAAAGAAATTGAGATCGGTTTAATATTGCAAATCTTTTCATATAACCGGCATAAGCACTAAAGTTTACACCAACATCTACCCTCATAGGTCCTGTGCCACCTCTTTTAGTAGTAATAATAATAACTCCGTTTGCACCCCTTGAGCCATAAATAGCAGTAGATGAGGCATCTTTCAATACATCAATCTGAGCTATATCATTAGGATTTATAAAAATCAGAGGGTCTGAATTTGCAGTGGTTCCAAAAGCAGTAGCAAAATTTGGGCGCGCTGTTCCTCCATCAAGTATAACACCATCCACAACATACAATGGAGCGGCACCGGCGCGTATAGATGAGCTGCCCCTGATTTGTATCGTAGTAGCGGCTCCTGGCTGGCCACTGGTATTAGTTACTTCTAACCCCGCTACTTTGTTCTGAAGCAATTGACTCGGAGAATTAATTACTCCCTGGTTGAAGTCTTTAGCTTTAACAGACGACACAGCGCCCGTCAAATCTTTTTTGCGCGCAGATCCATAACCTATTACAACCACATCAGATAATGCCGTTGTGGAAGGAGCCATCATGACTGAAAGATTGCCGGAAGTAGCTGAAACTGTCTTGTCCTGGTAGCCAATATAAGTAATTCTTAATTGTCTGGACCCTGATGGTACATTAATAGTAAAAGTACCATCAGACTTTGTCTTGGCACTTACTGATTTTCCAACTACAGATATAGTAGCATCAGCGAGGGGAGAATTGCTGCTATCTGTTACCCTTCCGGTTACTGTTGTTTGCTGACTAAACAATAATGAGGGAATAGATAATAGCACGATAACGAAGAAAAAGAGCAGATTTTTTTTCATAATAGCAGTTTACATTAGAAATTATTCGTAAATATATAGAGCGATTGACACACTTCCGTGTTTTTTAAATTAAATTTTTTTAAGTATTCAATAAAAAAAGTTATATTATTAATTGTTATTCTTACACTTACATCTAACTTTAAAGAAAATTATTTTTTAACCTAACCAGCCGGAACCACATTTATATAGACGATGGTCTTTAACGCTAACCTTAGCTAAAAAATAAACGACGGGTGAAGACATCCTTTTTTAGTCCTAAAAAAATGTCTATTTCCAATCCACAGTATATAAATTATTCTTTCTTAACGCTGTAAGACCTTTAAACCTTTGATACTGCTGCTTTAATTTTAAAAAAAATTTATAGTTGGGTCCCTTGTATCTAACATCAGTATTGTTTCTTAAAATTTTTTTTGCATAACTGGCGCCTGAACCAATAAACCATTATCTTCATATTAATCTGATTATATGAAAAACCCTTGCACTTCTCAATTACTGCAACAATCCAATAATTGCTTTTATATTCTCCTGGACAGTGACCTAAACATAAGTAACTGTAACACGGGCTTCCAAAAGTTTTGCAGAAATCAACCTTTTGAATCGAAAATACCCTTTTTGCAGTTTTTCCCCGAAACCGTTCACTGGCAGTGGAAATCTGTTTTACAAAATACCCGGCAGGAAAAAGGAACTGTTCATACCGCGACAATTTTAATAGAAACTGAAAAAGCAAGTTTGCATGTAAATTGGAATATCTGTATGATACAGAACGATGAAGCCAATACGACTTATTATGAAATTTTGGGTGTACAGTCCCAAAAAGGCAGTGGTGAAGAAAATACAACAATTCGTACAGCTGTGGCCAGACAGGAGAGAAGATTTAAATCAGTGCTTGATAAATTAAAAAAAGTATTAAATTCTTCCCTCGATATTATTTGCGTAATTAATAGTGCAGGAAAGTTTACAAGAGTAAGTGAAGCAGGCAAAATTATTTTGGGATATGAACTACGTGAACTGGTCGGCAAAAACTTTATTGATTTTGTATACGAAGAGGATAAAGCAGAGACAAGAAAAATTTCTGACATCATAAAAAAAGGTTTTGATAGTACAAACTTTGAAAACAGGTATTATAAAAAAGATGGTTCTCTTGTAACCCTTGCCTGGTCATCAAAATGGGAAGAAGAAGATCAGAAATTTTACTGTGTCGCAAGGGATGTTACTGAAAAAAAAGCGGCTGAAGCAGCGCTGAAAAATTCGCAGGAAAAATATAAAGTCTTATTTAATCATCATCCCTTCCCAATGTTTATCTATGACATACAAACGTATATGGTGATAGAAGTAAATGACGCCGCTATATTAAACTACGGGTTTTCTAAGGAAGAGTTTTTAAATATGAAAATTACCGACTTTCTTGAAGACGACGACGTTAAAAAGTTCTACAATTATTATAAGACAAAAGAAGATCACTTTTATCCGCGTAAAGGAATATGGATACAAAAAAAGAAAAACAAGGATTTATTTTATGCTGAGGTAACAGCCAATTTCATAGAATTCCAGGGGATTGAAGCTAAGCTCATTTCCGCCATTGACCGCACAGAGCAAATAAAAGCAGAAAAGGAACTGACAAAAATAAATGAGCGATACAAATTTTTAAGCCTTGCAACTTTCGATGCTATCTGGGACCTCAATGTAAAAACAAATGAAGTGGAATGGGGCGAAGGTGTAAAAAAAATGTTTCAGATCGAAGACCTTTCTGTAATGAAAAAAATGGATGGATGGCTAAACAATTTACATCATGAAGACAAAGAAAGGGTAGAAAGTAAACTTCGTGAGCATTTCAATCAAAAGGAATCTCACTGGGAGGATGAATACAGGTTTAAAACAGGTGAAAACACATATAAATATATCTCTGCAAGAGGATATACAATTTATGATGACAATAAAAATCCGGTGAGAATGATTGGCGCTATGCAGGACCTTACTGAAAGAAAAAACCATGAAAACATGCTTGAGCAACTGAACTATAACCTGGAAAAAAGGGCAAGGGAATTGTCTGAGTCTAATGCTGAGCTGGAAAGGTTTGCTTACGTCACCTCTCACGACCTGCAGGAGCCTTTGAGAATGGTTACCAGCTTTCTTCAGTTGCTTGAAAAAAGATACAAAGACAAATTAGACCAGAAAGCCCATGAGTATATAGCGTATGCGGTAGATGGAGCAGAGCGGATGAAACGCCTTATTTTAGATCTGCTTGAGTACTCACGGGTGAATTCGAGCATTATAGAAAAGGAAGACGTGGATATAAATGAAGTAATTGAAGACTTAAGGCTTACTTATAAAAACCATTTGCAGGAAACCTCCGGTACAATAAATTGTGAAGAACTTCCGTTTATAAAGGGTAACAAAACGCAGATCCTGCAATTGTTTCAAAATTTAATAGGAAATGCGTTTAAATACAGAAGTGAAAAACCACCTGTTATTGATATATCATACAAAGAAGACACCAACTATTATAAATTTTCAATTACGGATAATGGAATAGGCATCGACCCCAGGTTCTTTCAGAAAATATTTATTATTTTTCAGCGTTTACACAAGAGAGAGCAATATACAGGAACCGGAATAGGCTTAGCTATTTGTAAAAAAATAGTGGAAAAACATGGCGGCAAAATATGGGTCAGCTCTGCGCCGGAACATGGAAGCACATTTTATTTTACATTACCTAAACCCAAAGGAGAACCAATATGATGAAAGACGCACACTTCTTACTTATTGAAGACAATGAAGGAGATATTGTGCTTACAATGGAAGCCCTGGCAGAGGCTAAAATAAAAAACAAAGTATCGGTGAGCAGAGACGGACAAGAAGCTATCGACTATCTTAACAAGGCAGTTTTGAACCCTGAAGAACTTTTTCCTGACCTGATCCTGCTTGATATTAATCTTCCGAAAATAGACGGGAAAGAGGTATTGCATTATATAAAAAAGACACCGGAACTGAAAAGAATTCCTGTGGTTATGCTCAGCACTTCTTCCTCTGAGGCAGATATCGCTGATTCTTATAATAGCTATGCAAATTGTTTTATCTCTAAGCCGGTAGATTTTAATAAATTTTTCCACGTGGTCAGAATGATTGAAGATTTTTGGATAACCATAGTTAAACTGCCTGCAAAAGATTAGAAATGCGTCAAACAAACCTACTTATACTTGTTATAGAAGATAATCCCGGTGATTATACTTTAGTGAATGAATATCTTGAAGAAGGATTCCCGAAAGCAACCGTTTTTCATACCGCCACTTTACAGGAAGGAATAGAATTTTTACAAAAAGAACCTATAGATGTTGTTCTTCTTGATCTTACTTTACCCGATGGAGTGGGTATAGACTCTTTTCACGCTGTAAATTCAAAAGCTCCCGAAGTTCCGGTCATTATTTTAACCGGTCTGGGAGATACTAAAGTGGCGCTCGAAAGCTTAAAAATAGGAGCACAGGATTACATCGTTAAAGATGAATTTTCTCCTGATGCATTAGTCAAAAGCATTGAATACGGAATCGAAAGGAGTAAAATAAGCGCACGCCTGAAAAAATCTGAAGAGCAATATAAATATTTGTTTTTTAGTAATCCATTAGCTATGTGTGCTTATAACGAATCGCACAGATTTTTAATGGTTAATGAAGCCGCTCTGCGTCACTATGGTTATACGGAAGAGGAATTTTTAAAATTGACAATCTATGATTTGAAACCTGATGTGAAAGAGGAAAAACAACAATCAGCAGCAACTAACAATGACAGCAATAAAGACAGCATATCTAATATTGACATGAAACACCGGAAAAAGAACGGTGAAATTATAGATGTTGAAATGAGGTCACATCCCATTGTGATTGAAGGGCAAAATGCATGTCTCGCTGTTATTCATGATGTAACAGAAAGGAACAGGGCTAAAGAGCAGCTACGCGAAAGCGAACAAATGTTCCGCACTATTTCAGAAAATTTTCCTAACGGTGCGATTGCCATTTTAGATAAAAACCTCACTATTCTTTATATGGCCGGAAAAGAATTACACATTCCCGGGGCTGATGCATCTTATTTTGAAAATACCGTATACACTTCACATTTTCATTTCCTCGACAAAGCAAAAGTTCACGAAAAACTGATGCAGGTTTTTGATAATAACAACGTTGTATTTGAAGCTGCGTACAAGAGCCTTAGCTATATAATCAGCGCTGTGCCTTTGCATGAAACAGATGGAAAAATTAATAAGATACTTATAGGATCTCAAAACATAACCGAACAAAAAAGAAATGAGACCGAAAAAGAAATGCTTATTGAAAAATTAACCCAGAATAACATTGATCTGAAGCAATTTTCTTACATCACCTCTCATAACCTTCGTGCGCCTCTTTCCAACCTTTTAGGCATCATTAAAATGCTTGACACTTCTGCCATTTCAGATCCTGTCACAATTACGCTGCTTAAACATTTTGAAGAATGCACCATGCAGTTAAACGATACTGTTAACGACCTCATCAATATTTTAATCATTAAAAACAGTGCAGATTCAAAGAAAGAAAAACTTGATTTAAAAAAGACATTCGAAAAAATAGTACACTCTGTACAAACTGCAATCGATCAAAAAAGCATGAGCATCACAGCCGATTTTGACCATGCGAACGAAGTAGAATTTAATCGCACTTATCTTGAAAGTGTTTTACTAAATCTTGTTACAAATGCAGTAAAGTACAGTTCTCCAAAACGTGAGCCGGAAGTAAAAATCAAAACGGTAAAAATCGACGGAGGAGTTAAGCTCTACTTCTCCGATAATGGGTTGGGTATAGACATGCAAAGAAATAAAGATCGTATTTTCGGTCTCTACCAGCGTTTTCACGATCATGCTGATAGTAAGGGATTAGGTTTGTATATGGTAAGCTCGCAGATACGGGTAATGGGAGGAGCAATAGATGTTGAAAGTGAGGTAGATAAAGGTACTACTTTCATCATCACCTTTAAAAACTGATAGCAATGATAAACAAAGTTTTCTGTATAGATGACGATCAAATTACTCTTGTGCTATGCGATATGGTAATTAAGAAATCGGGGTTTGCAAATGAAGTTATCACTGCAAAAAACGGAAAGGAAGGATTATTATGGTTTTCCGCGTATTTCGCAAAAAATAATCCTGAACCAAAACAGGAACTCCCGCAGTTAATATTTCTCGATCTTAATATGCCCGTAGTAAACGGCTGGGATTTCCTGGAAGATTATTTAATGAAATATGCAGAAAGATTACCCGAAATAAAAGTGGTCATATTGTCCTCCACCGTAAACCCTGAAGATTTCCTGCGGGCCAACCGTTATGATATTGTCATAGATTTTATAAATAAACCCCTTACGCCCGAAGGACTTGAGCAATTGCGGGAGCATGAGCAGCTTAGTACCTATTTTAAGGATGCAGTTTAGCCTGTTGCATTTGCATAATCCCTGGTGTTTCACAATACTGACACAATAAAAAGTTTTGCTTTTATCTTCGCCGCTGCTAAACATATTGTATGGATAATTATGCTATTGCGGATAACTTTTCATTGCTTGCAAAACTTATAGATATTCACGGCGATGATAGTTTTAAAGCCAAATCTTATTCCGCTGCTGCTTATGCTATCGAAAAACTTCCTGCAAAACTGTCATCCCTTCCCGCGGAAAAAATTTTTGCCATTAAAGGTATAGGCCAGGCAATTGGCAAAAAAATAATTGAACAAATTGACACAGGAAGGCTTGCAACGCTGGATGAGTATATAAATAAAACACCGGCAGGTATTTTCGACTTACTTAAAATAAAAGGATTAGGCCCCAAAAAAATAGCTGTTATCTGGAAAGAACTTGGCATAGAAAGCATAGGCGAGCTACTATATGCCTGTGAAGAAAACAGGTTGTTGCTGTATAAAGGTTTCGGAGCCAAAACGCAGCAAAACATAGAGGAGGCCATTCGTTTTTACCTCGCCAGCCAGGGCAGCTACCTTTACAGCCAAATAGAAGAATATGCCTCAGGATTTACAAAAAGATTACAAAAAAAATTTCCGGAAAATACTTTTTTAATTACCGGGGATATCAACCGGCATTCAGAAGTTATTCATAAACTCGAATGGGTAACCGATACAGATCTGAACATTTTGGAAACCTTTTTTCGCGAACAGGAATATGAAATAAATATAGCAGATGGTGCGCTATCGGTACGAGGGCCGGATAATGTAGCGCTTCAATTTTATTACTCAACTGCAGGTGATCTCATCAGGGAATTATTTATAAGAAACTGCAGTGCCGGGTTTTTTACTGCCTACACGGAAAAGTACGGCTGGAACGCCAAGGCACATTATTCAAACGAAGAGCAGGTATTTGAGCAAAACAGCCTGCAATTTATTCCTCCTTTTCTTCGCGAGACACCTCATGCTCTTTTGCAGGCAGCCGCGCATACTTTGCCCCATGTTATTGAGCAAAAAGACATTCGTGGCATTATTCATACACATAGCAACTGGAGCGATGGCGGCGATACGATAGAGGCTATGGCACAGGGTGCAATACAGCAAGGTTTTGAATACCTTGTCATCAGCGATCATTCACAGTCGGCTTATTATGCTAAAGGTTTGTATCCCGACCGCATAAAGGCACAGCATCAATTGATTGACGAGCTGAACGAAAAATATAAACCTTTTAAAATATTCAAAAGCATAGAATCTGACATTTTAAATGATGGAAGTCTTGATTATCCCGATAAGATTCTCACTGCATTTGATCTTGTCATTACCTCCGTTCATTCCAATTTAAAAATGAGTGAAGAGAAAGCTATGTCAAGATTACTAAAAGCTATCGCAAATCCGTACACTACTATCCTGGGTCACATGACGGGCAGATTATTGCTGAGCCGCAGTGGTTACCCGGTAAATTATAAAGAAATTATAGATGCGTGTGCGTGGTATAATGTAGTGATAGAATTAAACGCACATTCCCGCCGTCTTGATATGGACTGGCGACACATACCCTATGCAATAGAAAAAAACGTATTAATATCTATCGATCCTGACGCACACACTGTTGACGCATTCAAGGATATTAAATATGGAGTTATTGCCGCCCAAAAAGGAGGATTAACTGCCAGGCAAAATGTAAGCAGTTTTACACTGCAGCAGTTTGAAGATTTCCTCGAAAAACAAAGAGAGAAAAGACGAAATAAAGTGTAAAAAAATCGGAAAATTCTTTCATTTTGGTACAGACCGCGCAGCCCTGATTTAGCATCGTTGCGTCGCATTCCGTTCATCTTTAGTACTGCTATTTGGCTTTTTCCATGTTTACCAATATTCTTCAGTTGCTGCTATATTCCCGGATTCGCGATTTCTGTACTTCTCCATCGTTCATAACATTTTGTATTACCCTGCAATTTCGCTTAAATTGTTACTGCATTTATCAAATCAAAACTTATCCCATTGTTATAAGCTGACAAGTATAGCTGAAGCCATGCCTGCAGCAAGCCAAACATTAGTTACGCGAAGACAGTAAAGAATGTATACTTTACCTTTTAATTTATATAAAAGCAGTCGATTTTATCTTAAAATTATTCCTGCCAGCGGGGGTAAATTTAAAGTAAGCCTGTATGTGTCATCCGCATTATTCAAAACCTCAGTTCTTATATGAGGATTATATACATCTCCTGCTCCCCAGTACTTCGAAGAATCACTGTTGAAAATTTCTTTCCAGCTTTTTTTACCTTTTACCGTTATTTCCACGTCAAACCATGGCTGAGGCTTCATGTTTAAAATGACAAGTACATCATCCTTTTCGTGGTTGCCCTTACGCTTGTACACCATTATACACTGCTCACGGTGATTTAGGTCAACCCATTCAAATCCGGCCTGGTCAAATTGTTTTTCATGCATTGCAGGTTCGTCCCGGTATAAATGATTAAGGTCTTGTACACAATGCTGCAGCAGGCGGTGAGAATTATGAGCGAGCAAATCCCATTGCAGTTCGCTCCTGTAGTCCCATTCGGCAGTAGCACCAAATTCATTGCCCATAAAAAGAAGCTTGCCTCCCGGGTGAGTGTACATGTAGGTGTATAATAAACGCAGGTTTGCGAATTTCTGCCAGTTATCACCGGGCATTTTATAGATCATCGGGCTTTTGCCATGCACGACCTCATCGTGGCTGAGAGGCAGCATAAAATTTTCATCATAATAGTACACCATGCTAAATGTTATCTGATCCTGGTGATACGGGCGGTGAGAAGGCTCACGTTTGAAGTAATTGAGCGTATCGTGCATCCAGCCCATCATCCATTTCATGCCAAAACCGATTCCGCCGGCAAAGGTTGGTCTTGATATTCCGGGCCAGTCTGTAGATTCTTCTGCTATGGTCTGCACATCAGGAAAATCGCGGTACACCATTTCATTCATTTCTTTTATAAAAGCTATCGCTTCCAGGTTGCCGTTTCCGCCAAATTCATTAGGCTCCCATTCTCCTTCCTTGCGGCTGTAATCTAATCTCAGCATCGATGATACTGCGTCTACGCGTATTCCGTCAATATGAAATTTTTCAAACCAAAATCTTGCATTGCTTATTAAAAAAGATTTTACCTCTCCTCTTTTATAATTGAAAATATACGAGTTCCAGTCAGGATGAAAACCTTTTCGCATGTCTGCATATTCGTAGGTATGCGTACCGTCAAACATGTAGAGGCCATGAGCGTCATAAGGAAAATGAGAAGGAACCCAATCTAAAACGACGCCTATATTTTCTTTATGAAAAGCATCTACCATTGCTGCAAAGTCCTGCGGATTGCCAAAACGACTTGTAGGTGCAAAATAACCTGTGCCCTGGTAACCCCAGCTTCCGTCAAAAGGATGCTCCATCACAGGCATAAACTCTACGTGGGTAAAACCCATTTCCTTTACATAAGGCACCAGGCGTTCGGTTATCTGAGCATAAGAATTATAACTTTCCTCATCATATTTCGAAGGACGCATCCAACTGGCTAAGTGCACTTCGTATACTGACCATGGAGCAGTGAGTGCATTGTGCGGGCCTCTTGTTTTCATCCATTTTTCATCTTTCCAGTCATAATCTGCATTCCAGGTAATGGAGGCCGTTAATGGCCTTTTTTCCCAAAAATGGCAATAGGGATCTCCCTTATCAATCTGGGCGCCATTATATCCGTATATATGATATTTGTAAGACTCTCCTTCTGGTACGCCAGGTATAAAACCTTCCCAGATACCCGACTTATCAAGTCTTACATACAGCGGATGAGAGTTTTTGTCCCAATCATTAAAATTACCGATTACAGTCACACGGGTTGCATTAGGCGCCCATACGGCAAAATAAGTGCCTTTCCTGTTCAGCACTTCTGCCTGCCTGTTGCCAAAGTAGTTGTAGGCATTGTACAATGTGCCGCGCTGAAAATTGCTGATAACTTCCTCTGAGAATAAAGAATAATTCCAGACGCTTTTTGAAGAATCAACAAAATGAAGTTCTTCATATTTTTGTGCAACGGGTTGTATCAAGGTTTCTTTTTTTGTGGCCCGGGCTTTCTTAATTACCGGTGTTGATATAGCAATTTCTTTCTTCGTGGTTTTTACTTTCTCTGCAGGTGTTGCTGTGACAGTTATTTTTTTTGCAGATCCGGTTTTTTTAGCTGCAGGCGCCGGCATGTCAGCTTCCTGTCTCGGGCCTCGGGTTTTCTTAGCTGAAGGCGCAGGCATGGCAGTATCTTCTTTAGCAGTCCTGGTTTTGTTTTTTTCCGCCATATTATTAATTTTTTTAGAAAGATAAAGAAAAGCAATTGTAGTCTTACTATAAAAAAAAATGTGCTCTTATGTAACATTACATCCCGCTTCCTGAAGAATAATATTTTACTTTTTTTATGGAAAATAGTAAATTTTGTTATCTATATATTTTTAAACACGCACTTACCACTCTATGTGCTCTTCCCTTTTATCATCGAAAAAGTCCTTTCTTCCTGTTTTTCAGGGCTTTTCTTATATTTTTCCTATTTTACAAGACTAACAAACTCTTTGCATGAAAAAAACATTTACCCTTATAACCTTCTTATTTTTCTTCACAACAATTGTTTTGGCACAACATGCTTCAATTAAGGGAGTAATCTCTGATACATTAAACAAACAAAATCTCCCTAATACGGTCATTTCTATATTAAAAGCCAAAGATTCTGTACTGGTAAAATTTGTAAGAAGTGATAAAAACGGAAATTTTGAATTGAAGAATTTACCCGCCGGTAATTTCTTTTTAATGATATCATATCCTGCGTATGCTGATTATATTTTTCCGGTCACGCTTCCGCAAGATACTTCAGCAGATATTGGCGCTATAAAAATGACTTTAAAATCGAAACTGCTGGAAGGCGTTTTAGTAAAATCAAAAGTGGCAGCTATAAGAATCAAGGGAGATACAACTGAATATACTGCAGATAGTTTTAAAGTACGTGCGGGTGCATCTGTTGAAGAAATGCTTCGCAAACTTCCCGGACTGCAGGTTGATAAAGATGGTAAAATTACTGCGCAGGGAGAGGAGGTAAAAAAAGTGCTGGTGGATGGTGAAGAATTTTTTGGTAACGATCCGACTATGGCCACAAAAAATCTGCAGGCTGATGCAATAAATAAAGTGCAGGTATTTGATAAAAAAAGTGACCAGGCCGTTTTTTCAGGAATTGATGACGGAAAAAAAACAAAGACCATTAACCTGACCATGAAAGACGATAAAAAGAAAGGTTACTTTGGTAAGTTAGAATTAGCGGGAGGCTTGCAAGACAAATGGAATAATACGCTGATGCTAAATTCATTTAGAGCAAAAAGAAAACTATCCGTTTACGGCATTATGAGCAGTACCGGCAAGACAGGCCTTGACTGGGGCGAACAGGAAAAATTTGGTGAAGGCATAGACATGCAGACAACTGATGATGGCGGAATGTATTTCTTTTCAGGCGGAGGTGACGAATTCAGCCAGTCTTCTTTTTCCGGCCAGGGTATACCAAAAAGCTGGAGCACAGGTATTACTTACGGAAATAAGTTTAACAGCGATAAGCAAACAGTTAACGGCAGCTATCGGTACAACAAACTTATAAATGAGGGTGTTTCTAACACAAATTCTCAATACATTTTGCCTGACACAGTATTTTATCAAAGAGATAATAATAATTTCAGCAGCAGCAAACAAAGAAATTCGGCCAACGGAACTTATGAGGCTCAGATAGACAGCTTCACTTCTTTAAAAATAAAGGCAAACGCATACACAGGAACAGAAAATTCTTTTACTAACTATATCTCGCAATCTATTAATAAAGCGGGCAACATCGTCAACAACAGTTTACGGGGTATTACTGTTAACGGGACTAACAGCAGCCTTAACAGTGACATGATATTTCGCAGGCGTTTTAAAAAGATCGGAAGAACTATATCGTTGAGTTATATTCAGCAATACCTAAAGACAAACACTAATGGCTTTCTTAATTCTACAAACGAATTTTATAATATTGATGGGCAGATTATCAATACAAATAAAATTGACCAGATGAAGCTTTATGATGTAAAAACTTTAAGTTCGACTGCCAGGCTTGTATATACTGAGCCTGTAATTAAAAACGTATTTGTCGAACTTAATTACGGAATAAAAGTAAATAACAGCGAATCTAAAAAACTATCTTACGATAAAAGCAACAATGGTAAGTATGAGTCTTTAAATGACACTTTCAGCAATAATTATAATTACCATATCATTACCAACAGCGGCGGAATGGCATGGAGGTACAATAGTAAGAAGTTTAATGCAGGCATTGGAAGCGATGTTGCAGTAGCTAACTACAGGCAAAAAGACATTTTTAAAGATACGACAGCCAGATACAGCTATACAAATCTTTTTCCCAGGTCTAATATTAATTATAAGTTCAATAGTAACAGCGGCATATATTTTTCTTACAACGGCAATACGCAACAACCTTCCATTCAGCAGATACAGCCGGTAAGAGATAATAGTAATACACTAAGTGTTTTAGCAGGTAATCCTGATTTGAAACAGGAATTCAGACAAACATTTAGTTTAAATTATAATTTTTATAAAGTGCTTTCACAGCAAAATTTATATACTTATTTTACTTTTAATACTATAAAAAATGCTATTTCCACTAACCAATATACTGCTACTTCCGGGGATAGTGTAGGCAAAACAATCTATCAATACGTCAATGTAAATGGTAATTATAATGGCTATGGTGGCGGTGGCTTTTCTTTTAAATGGAAAAAGCCTGATATAAGAATAAATACAGGATTTGATCTAAATGTAAACCGTAACAACAATATTGTAAATAACCTTACCAATGTCACCAACAACGAAAGTTACGGCATACGCGTAGGTTTGAGTAAGTATAAAGAAAAGAAATTTAATATTTATCTCGATCTCTATGCAGCATATAATAATTCGCGATCTTCTATAAGGCGCGACCTGAAAACAAATTATCTGACTCAGACACATCGTCTTTACCTTAATTATACCCTCCCGTGGAAGTTTGAAATCAATACTGACGTCAACGCTGAACTGCGCCAGAAGACCAGTACCTTTGATAATAATAATAATGTAGTTGTATGGAATGCATATATAGGAAGAAAATTATTTAAAAACGACAAAGGATTAATCAGTTTCAAAGGAAACGACCTGCTGGATCAGAACAAAGGTTTTTCCCGCTATATTGGTTCAAATGTCATTACTGAAAATTCGTACACTACTTTAAGAAGATACTTTCAGTTAAACTTTACCTGGAACTTTTCAAAAACCCCCGGCAGTGTATCACCATCAAATTAACAAGTATATGAAAAGATTTTTCGTAGTAGCGGCTTTCCTGTTTCCTGCAGTGGTATCACAGGCACAACAGCAAATTATTGAAAAAGGAACAATAGAATTTGAAAGAAAAACTAACTTATACAAAGCGATAGAAGCTGATGAAAATGAAGATAACAGTGCCTTTTATGAAACGTTCAAAAAACAATTGCCCGAATATAAAATATCCTATTTCAATCTTTCCTTCGACCGGGATAAAACATTATACGCACCTGGCCGCGAACCAGACGCCGGAAAAAAAGTACCTGACTGGATGGAATCTCCTGCAGAAGATAATATAGTGTACACTGATTTGTCAACACAAACTTTTATCAGTGAGAAAAAAGTTTTTGAAGCCACTTATAATATACAGGACAGCCTAAGAAAAGCAGAATGGAAAATAACAGACGACAAACGGACAATTGCAGGATTTGAATGCAGAAAAGCAACTACTATTATCATGGATTCTGTTTTTGTGTTTGCTTTTTACACAGATCAGATAGTTACAAACGGAGGTCCGGAGTCATTTTCAGGATTACCAGGTATGATACTTGGTATTGCTATTCCGCGCATTCATACTACCTGGTTTGCAACAAAGCTGGAAGCGGCCGAAATAAAACCTAACACTATTGTACCACCGCAAAAAGGTAAGAAAACTAATCTAAGTTCACTTAAGACTATACTGCATAACTCCTTAAAAGATTGGGGCAAGTATGCTGAAAGAAATACCTGGAATATAATAATCTAATCTTATACGATTTTACTTTGATTGTATAATTCGCGCAGTTAAGATTACATAAGAACCTGTTTTCCGACAAAACTCTTCATTACTGATTGTCAAATTACCGTTCTTCATTTAATAATTATTTCATACAAAAAGCCGGCAAGAAATCTTACCGGCTCTTATACACTCATTTAAATAGAAGAATTGGATATTTTATTTTACTTCTACATCAGCTCCGGCTTCTTTTAGTTTAGCTGCAACTTCTTCAGCTTCTGCCTTAGCTACACCTTCCTTAATTGGTTTTGGAGCGCCATCTACTAAGTCTTTAGCTTCTTTCAAACCTAAGCCGGTTAATTCTTTTACGATCTTAACTACCTGCAGTTTGGCTGCACCACCGCTTTTCAAAATTACATCGAAAGCAGTTTTTTCCTCAGCAGCAGGTGCAGCGGCTCCACCGCCACCAGCAGGACCAGCTACAGCTACGGCAGCAGCCGCTGGTTCGATACCATAAGTATCTTTTAAAATCTTAGCTAATTCGTTAACTTCTTTTACTGTCAAGCTAACCAGTTGTTCTGCAAACGCATTTAAATCTGCCATTGTTTCAAATTTTTTCCGCCTTCATTGCCTGTGCTCCGGCGGAGATATTAAAAAAATTTGTTTCTTTCAACCTTCAGGCTTGGTTGAATTATTTATGTTACAAGTTGCATGTTACAAGTTACCTGTAACATGCAACTTGTAATTAAGCTTCTGCTTCTTGTGGTTGTCTATCTTCCAGTGCTTTTATTAAGCTCGCTAATTTACCACCGGCATTTAATCCGCTGATAACATTTTTAGCAGGAGATTGTAACAATCCGATTATTTCTCCTATAAGGTCTTGTTTGCTTTTCAGTGTCTTTAAAGCTTCCAGTTGATCGTCACCAACAAATACGTCTGCATCTATAAAAGCTGCTTTTAAAACTGGTTTTTCACCTTTGTTATCAGTACGGAAGCTGCTGATGATCATGGCTGGCTCTTTAGCATCCTCGCTAAATAAAAGTGCTGTAACACCGTTCAGGCTATCAAAAACGCCGGAATATCTTGCAGCGTCTATATTTTCGAGCGCTTTTCGTATTAAAGTATTTTTTGCCACTTTCATTTCTACATTTTTATCAAAGCATATTTTGCGCAGCTTATTTACCTGTGCTACACTCAATGCCTCAGTATTTGTAATGTAAAAGTTATTATATTGATTGAATTTCTCTCTGAGAGCTTCAATTGCTTCGTTTTTTTGTTCTCTGGTCATAACGCTAATTATTTTTGTTCAACGTTTCGGAAACACCAACTTTGTAAAAGGTCTTTAGTTACTTCCTGGCGTTTGACTTTTAGATGAATGATTTGGTGTCTACAGTAATGCCAGGGCTCATTGTGCTGGCTATACTTACGCCCTTAAGGTAAGTACCTTTAGCACCAGATGGCTTAAGTTTCATAATTGCATTGATAAATTCAGTGCTGTTTGCAGCAATATTTTCAGGCGGAAATGAAACTCTTCCTACAGATGCATGAATGATTCCTGCTTTGTCAACTTTAAAAGCGATTTTACCGCCTTTTACTTCATTCACCGCTGCAGCAACGTCATTGGTTACTGTACCGGTTTTAGGGTTGGGCATCAGGTTTCGCGGGCCTAATATTTTGCCCAGTCTGCCTATTCTTGGCATTACAGATGGAGTAGCAACTATTACATCTACATCGGTCCATCCACCTTCAATTTTAGTAATAAATTCATCTAAGCCAACATAATCAGCGCCCGCGTTTCTTGCATCATTCTCTTTGTCGGGCGTGCAGAGAACAAGCACTCTTTTTGTTTTTCCGGTTCCGTGCGGAAGCGTTACAGTACCACGCACCTGCTGATCAGCTTTCTTAGGATCAACGCCCAAGCGAATGTGAACATCCACAGAACTGTCAAATTTTGTAAGGTTCACTTCTTTTACCAACGCAGATGCTTCGGGAAGTGAGTATATTTTATTTTTATCGATTTTCGCTTCTGCAGCTTTTCTTTTTTTAGTAAGTCCCATTGTTAACCAGTTTAGAAGTTGATCAATTTATTTGTCCCATGGTGCCCGGCCTTCTACAGTTAATCCCATGCTTCGGGCTGTGCCTGCTACCATTTTCATGGCGCTTTCGGGAGTAAAACAGTTGAGGTCGCTCATTTTGTCTTTAGCAATAGCTTCTACCTGTGACCAATCTACTTTGCCTACCTTGTTGCGGTTAGGCTCTTTAGAACCACTTGTAATTTTTGCTGCATCTAACAACTGTACTGCGGCAGGAGGAGTTTTTATAACGAAATCGAAAGACTTATCGTTATAAACAGTAATCCGTACGGGAAGAACTTTTCCCATTTTGTCCTGGGTTCTTGCATTGAATTGCTTACAGAACTCCATGATGTTCAAACCTTTTGAACCTAATGCCGGTCCTATAGGAGGTGCAGGGTTGGCGGAGCCGCCTTTTACCTGCAACTTCACGTAGCCGGTGATCTCTTTTGCCATGATATTTTTTTTTGGTGTTAACGTTTTATCCTAATATATCAGAATAAAACTCCCAAATCAATCAATTCTTCTGAAAGAACTTTTTTGGGAGGGCAAAGGTAAGCAAAAGCAGGATATAACGTCGTGCAAATTCATAAATAATTTGTAATCTATTTTTTGAAACCCATAGATACATAAGGATTTTAGATAAAATAGTTTTTTCTATGATTTCTATTGTACCTTATGTATCTATATGTTTAAATGCTTTTTTTGCTCATTAAATTATATTATGTTTTAATCTGTTTTTACCTTTTTTCTACCTTTCCTTTGATTTCTATTGTACCTTATGTATCTATGTGTTTAAATGCTTTTTTTATGTAAGAAACTCTTCTTTCTAAATAACTTTTAATTCTCATTATTCCCGCTTTTTTTTACAATTCTTTGTACACATTAAGTGTGGATTTCATTTGTAAAAGAAGCGGAAAACTTTTCAATTTTGTCAGTATCTTACCTTTTATTGTTGATAATACCCTGATTTTGGGAAAAACACTGTTGATTAATAAAGAACAATTATTCTTTACCTAAAAGTTTTTTGTTCAGTTTTTAAGGTTCTATATTCGCCCTCCACAAAAAAACCAAATAACAATTTGGTAACATTGAAGAAGGGAGATTAGTGAGCGCACGCCAGGGGAAACAAGAAAAATCACAACCAAAAAGCCGTCTGAAAAATAATGGATTTAACAAACCTGAATAAGGACAGGAAGAACAGGAGAAAGCCTTCGATCGACCTAAGCACCATGATGTATGGCAAAGTTCCGCCGCAGGCCAAGGAACTTGAAGAAGCAGTTTTAGGTGCCATAATGCTTGAAAAAAGTGCTTTTGATAATGTCGTTGAAATTTTAAAACCTGAATGTTTTTATGTAGAAGCACACCAGAAAATTTTTAAATCCTTTCAGTCTCTGGCCCAAAAAAGCCTGCCGATAGATATGCTTACGGTAGTAGAAGAATTAAAAACAAGTGAAGAGCTTGATGTTATTGGTGGCCCTTATGCCATTACCAAACTTACCAACATTGTTGTATCCACAGCTAATATTGAAGCGCATGCAAGAATCATATTACAAAAGTTTATTCAGCGTGAACTTATCCGCATAAGCGGGGAGATAATCGGCGATGCCTATGAAGACAGCACCGACGTATTTGACCTGCTTGACGAAAGTGAGAGCAAAATGTTCAACATTACCAACAATTACCTTAAAAAGAATTTTGATGATATTGGTACTGTATTGGTAAAAACTATTCAGCGAATTGACGATCTGCGAAACAAACAGGAAGATATATCGGGCGTCCCCACCGGCTTTCCTGCTTTAGACAGGGTTACTTACGGCTGGCAGCCTACCGACCTTATAATTTTGGCCGCCCGTCCATCTGTTGGTAAAACAGCCTTTGCCCTGAACCTTGCGCGCAGCGCAGCCCTGCATCCGACAAAACCTACCGGTGTTGCATTTTTCAGCCTTGAGATGAGTGCAAGTCAACTTGTGCAACGTATTCTTAGCGCCGAAAGTGGCATTATGCTCGAAAAGATCAGCCGCGGCAGATTGGAAGATTATGAAATGCAGCAATTGTACAGTAAAGGCGTTACAAAACTTAGTGATGCGCCTATCTTTATCGATGATACAGCAGCGCTCAACATATTTGAATTCAGAGCAAAAGCCCGCAGGCTGGTTAACAAACATAATGTAGGTTTAGTTATAATCGATTACCTACAGTTAATGAGCGGAAGCGGGGAACGTAACAGCAACCGCGAACAGGAAATAAGTCGTATCTCAAGAGACTTGAAAAGCCTCGCTAAAGAACTCCAGGTACCTATTATTGCGCTAAGCCAGTTGAGCCGTGCAGTAGAAACACGTAAGGAAAGTAAAATGCCGCAGTTGAGTGATCTGCGCGAATCAGGTGCTATTGAACAGGATGCAGATATGGTAATGTTTCTTTACCGCCCGGAATATTATGAAATTGTCACCAATGAAATGGGTGAAAGTAACCGTGGCGAAACGCACGTGAGAATAGCCAAGCATCGAAATGGCAGCCTGGAAACTATTAAACTGAGGGCATTACTTCATATTCAAAAATTTGTGGAAGAAGAAGGCGATGATTTAGGAGGCGGCGGCACGCCTCCAACAGGCGGAAACTGGAAGCCAATACCACCCGGAGGCGGCCCGCCGACACCGGCCGCAGATGAGGGAGCACGTCTTTTTATACAAAAAGGCAGTAAAATGAACACTGGAGAATTTGATGAAGGATTTGATGAAGCAGCACCGTTTTGATAAACTTAAAGTAAAAATTAAAAAGTAAGGAAATGGTTAATGTGGATTTCAAATTTTAATATTGATAATAGCCAGCGATACTAAGGCTTTTATTTTTACCATTATGGATTTACCTGTTTTTTTTATTGAAAACATTTCCCTACAGGAAATTATTACTTTAAATGAAGATACTTCAAAGCATGCTGTACAGGTACTAAGGATGAAACGATTGGAAAGACTGCAACTAACTGACGGGGCAGGGAATTTATTAACTGCAGAAATATTGGATGACCACAAAAAGAAATGTACAGTAAAAATAGTCGAACGGCAGGAAGTAAAAAAAAAGAAAGAAGAGGTAAGTATCGCCATTTCGTTATTGAAAAATGATAGCCGGTTTGAATGGTTCCTGGAAAAAGCAACAGAAATAGGCGCTACGGAGATTATTCCGCTGATATGTGAAAGAACAGAAAAGCAGTATTTTCGTTATGAAAGGATGAAACAAATTGTAATCAGTGCAATGCTGCAAAGCAAACAAACCTGGTTACCCGTGTTGCATCACCCTGCCGAAGTATCAAAGGTTATTTCTTCCTTTGTTTATGAAACTAAATTAATCGCTCATTGCGGCGATGAGATAAAAATACCTTTAGCCGGCTTTCAAAAAGGGCTAAATACAATAATTATAATTGGTCCTGAAGGTGATTTTAGCAGCCGGGAAATCTCTTTAGCTGCAGACAATAGCTACCAGGCCGTTACTTTGGGCGACACAAGACTCCGGACCGAAACTGCAGGAGTCGCGGCTGCAGCTTTATTGTGTATAAAATAGGATATGCACGATACGAGAATTTTTTTGAAGGCATCTTTGCTGTTTCATTTTTTTTACTTTACAATATATATCAATCTCTTAATATTATTGCAATTAAAACTTTTTACAAAACCTGGATTTATACAGAATATTATTAAGATGGTGCATAATCAAAATGAAATAAAAAACACTTTAATTAATCTTATAACTTCCTTGAATTCAACAACATATATTTGATTAACAAGCCGATAACAATACGAGGAAAAATTTCTACTAATTTCTTTATCGGACTGGTCTAAAGCTTCTTTCTTATTAAGAATTAAAATGGTACTATAATTGAAATCTTATAACAAGAAAAAAATAAGAATTAACATAAAAATATATGGGAAATGAGTTGCAAAAGATAAAAAAAGCATTAAATCAAAATCAAAAATCAAAGACTATAACAAAATCATTTTCCAATAATAATATCTTTCTCTCAAATAACGGTGGATATTCTTCACAAAACAAATCCATCTGCTATCATTTGTCAAGTGCTTTTTTACTGCCTATAACAAATAATTTTTTTGTCCGCAGTCCCCTTTATTCTCCCCATATTCGCAAACTTCCTGTAAATTTTTTAAAGCCTGTATTTATTTACATTAATTGCATAAAAAAGGTTTTACCTATAAAAAGTTTAAAAGAAGAAAATTATACTTTTAAAACTTTTTACAATAAGTGGATAAACGATGCAAAAACATTGTTGAAACCATTATTTCACTATAATTGTAAAAATATTTTTGTTCTATATTCTGAAAAAACTAATTTGTCGTTTAGAATGGATAATAAAACAAAATCTTCTGCATGTAAAATGCTGCAAACAACTACTATATGAAAAGAAAGATAGCATTCATTAGCGAACATGCATCTCCGCTCGCTTCTCTTGGGGGAGTCGATAGCGGGGGGCAAAATGTATATGTGGCAGAACTGGCTAAGCACCTGGCAGCAGGCGGCCATCATGTAGATATTTTCACCCGTTGGGATGACCCAAAACTTCCAAAAGTAATAGAATGGGAAAATAACATAAGGGTAATTCATGTAAAAGCAGGGCCTGTTGGTTTAGTGTCGAAAGAAGAATTACTGCCTTTTATGCCTGCCTTTAAAGAAGACATGATAGAGTTTATAACTTCAGAACAAATTAACTACAACCTTATTCATGCCAATTTTTTCATGTCGGGCCTTATCGCCATGTGGCTGAAAGAAGCATTGAATATACCTTTTGTTATTACATTTCATGCATTAGGTTTTGTAAGACAAATATACCAGGGCAAAAGTGATAAGTTTCCACCGGAAAGAATTCAAATCGAAAAGCAAATTGTACAATATGCCGATGCTGTAATAGCAGAATGTCCGCAGGACAAAAGTGATTTGATAGAATATTACAATACCCCGGTTGAAAAGATTACCATTATCCCATGCGGCTTCAGCGCTAAAGAATTCTATCCTGTAAACCGTGAAATAGCGTGTACGTTATTAGGATTGCAGACCGACGAGAAAATTCTTTTACAATTAGGCAGAATGGTTCCGAGGAAGGGAGTTGACAATGTAGTTCGATGTCTTGGCCGGCTTAAAAAAACCGGGGTACCTTACCGGCTGGTGATAGTGGGTGGTGAAACAGATGACCCTAACCCGATGGCATGCCCGGAGATAGCAAGACTACAACAGATTGCACGCAAAGAAGGCGTTGAAGACAAAGTAACTTTTGTAGGCAGAAAAAACAGGGAGATACTGAAATATTACTATTGTGCTGCGCAAATATTTATTTCTACTCCATGGTATGAACCTTTTGGCATAACTCCCATTGAGTCAATGGCGTGCGGTACGCCGGTTATCGGTTCAAATGTAGGTGGAATAAAGTATAGTGTATTAGACGGTAAAACCGGATTTTTAGTTCCGCCAAATGACCCGGAAGCTTTAGCGTCGAAAGTACATCTGCTTATATCAGATCCTGCTTTGCTTCAGCAAATGAAAAAAGCGTCGATACAGAGAGTAAAAGAAAATTTTACCTGGAGAAAAGTGGCTTTACTTGTAGCTAATCTTTATCAACATATACAGGTGCCTGCCTTAGTTTCTGAGGAAACAACAAAAGAAACTATTAATAAAAAGAGCCAGGCTGCTTAGTGCTATCTTTGGAAAATGACAGCGAAAAGAAAAGCAATTTTTCTTGATAAAGATGGCACACTTATTCCCGATATACCTTACAATGTGAATCCTGATTTAATTACATTACAACCGGGCGTAACTGAAGGTTTGAAATTGTTAAAACAAGAAGGATACATTTTTGCTGTCATTTCAAACCAGGCGGGTGTAGCACGGGGTTATTTTAAATATCAGGATCTTGACAAGGTCAGCCAAAAGCTTAACTTTTTGCTGAACCCTGAAGGGATACAAATAGAAGCATATTATTTTTGTCCTCATCATCCCTTGGGCAAAATAGCTGAATACTCCATTCGCTGCGATTGCAGGAAACCTGAACCAGGTATGATACTGAAAGCTGCAAAAGACCTGCAAATTGATACAGAAAAATCATGGATGATTGGTGATATCTTAAACGATGTGGAAGCAGGAAACAGAGCAGGATGCCGAACAATTTTATTAGACCGTGGCAACGAAACCGAGTGGATAGAGGGAAGTTTCAGAAAACCAACTTTTGTAGCTGCTGACTTTTTGCAGGCTGCCCGATTTATTAGTAACAACCTTAATGACACCAGGCAACTTAATGACAAAAAGCTGGAAGCACGCTAAAAACATTTTAATAATCAGGGCAGACAACATGGGCGACCTCATCATGTCTGCCCCGGCTATCAGGGCTTTAAAAAACACTTTTTCTTCCAAAATCACTGTGCTCACTTCTTCAATGGCTGCCGGCATAGCTTCTTTTATTCCCGAAATAGATGATGTAATTGTGTTTGACCTGCCATGGATAAAATGTAAAACAGCCGTTGAACATGAAACGATATTTACATTAGTACAACAGCTTAAAGAAAAAAATTTTGATGCCGCAGTTATCTTTACCGTTTTTAGCCAAAGTGCAATGCCTGCTGCTATGATCGCTTATATGGCTGGTATTCCTTTGCGCCTCGCCTACAGCCGTGAAAATCCTTATGAACTGCTCACCAATTGGATTCCTGATAAAGAGCCGTATACTTTTATTCAACACCAGGTAATGCGCGATCTTCTATTGATTAGTTCAATCGGAGCTGCTGCTGATGATATTTCTTTACATGTAAATATTCCTGCAACTGCATGGAAACATGCAGAAGATAAACTATTAACCACAGGTGCAGATGTTCAAAAACCGTGGTTAATTTTTCATGCAGGCGTAAGCGAAAAAAAACGTGCATATCCTGAAGAGCTTTGGGTAAAGGCAGCAAAAAAATTAATTAAGGAAAAAGGAATTCAAATTTTATTTACCGGGGCAACATCTGAAAAAGTATTGTGTGAACGATTAGCAGCAAAAACAGGTGAAAATGCATTTTCAGTAGCAGGCTTATTCAGCCTGGAAGAATTTATAGCACTTATTGAAAATGCTCCCTTAATTGTTTCTGTAAACACCGGTACAATTCATATAGCTGCTGCTGTAAACACGCCCGTTGTGGTTCTTTATGCCCAAACCAATCCCCAACATACTCCATGGATGGTTTCTTCTATTGTATTAGAATTTGAAGTGGCAGAAGATGAACGCAGTAAAAATGAAGTAATACAGTTTTTGTATAAAGAAATATACAACAAGCCAACTCCTATGCCCGGAGCTGATGATATTTATTATGCTGTAAACAACTTATTGGAAGAAAGCTATGATTGCCGGTGATTTTTACACCTGTACACCACCAAATAACAGCACTTTTACTTCCCGCTTTACACTATTTATATCTGCGCCGGTAGTCCAATCAATTGTTGTATGCAACGACTTGTTCAATGGTCCCCAACGGTAAGGCTCTCCATCAAGACTTATTACGATACTTTTAGTTTTAAGTGCAGCAGCAATATGAGATACACCCGTACAATTTGAAACGAGTGCAGCAGCATCTTTTATCAAAACGGCAACAGCGCCCAAAGAGGTTTTGCCTGCTGCTATTATCGGTTCATGCTTCATATGCCTGACCACATTTTCAACAATCGGCATTTCATCTTTTGTTCCTGTAATTACTATTTGCAGTCCTCTTTCAAAACAATAATCACCAATTGCTGCAAAATTTTTCGGGTTCCACTGCCGGTCAGCGCCTCTTGCGCCCGGATGTATAATAACGTATTCCTTGGGCTTTACCGGCAGCGATGCTTTTTCAAAATCCTGCAGGTCTTTTTCCATGATTGGAAACTCCAGGTCGGGGCTATAATCTGTTATCTCCAGGGTTTCAATTAATTGTAGGTGCCGCTCAATTTCGTGAATGTTGGTGGGATATTCAATAAATAAATTCTTATCGGGGCAGAAGCTATTTTTAGTATAAAACCCGGCAATGTTTTTAGCTGCAAACAAATTAACCAAAGGATTAGATATTATGCCGCTTCCATGCATTTGAAAGGCCAAATCAAAATTTTCCTGCTGCACACTCTCCAAAAAATCAGGAAAAGCAAAATAATCAACAGGCTGTTCAGGAAAACCCGGATATCCGGGAAATGCGATTAAAGAATGAAAATATTCTGGAAATCTTTCTACCAGCATTTTTGCCCATGGCAATCCAACCAGCGTAATTTCTGCACCCGGACAAGCATTGTGCAAAGCTCTTATTGCAGGTACAGCACAAAGCATATCCCCAATTTGCAACGCTCGAAAAACAACTATCTTTTGCAGGTTTTTAAGCTTCATTCATACAAATTTATGCTTCCATTTTTTTAGGCAATTATATTAAACCAATTTTTAAGTAATTACTTACTCTCGCCTGTTGGTAAACTCAGCTGCATTTTCCTTTTTTCGAGCGCTTGACCTTGATAAATTTGAAATAATACTTCGTCAAAAATGCAGAAGTTCTTAAAGAAATGCCTCTTGTTCCGTCTCAATTAAATATATTTTTTCGAATTTAAGGATGGCTTAATAGAAAAAAGTTAAAGCTTTTGTATCAATGACATCTCTTATCTCTAAATAAGACTAAATACCGCCTTAACCATTTTTGTTCAAAAAAAAGTTTTACACTTATTATTTCGCGTTCAAATATCAGGCTGGCATTTAATTAATATCAGCTAAAATATTGTAAGAATAAAAAAGTTTTGCCTTAATTGCCTAATCTTCAATTATATTTATAGGTTATATCGTTATTACGATAGAAAAAAATGTGTTACTAAACAAAAAAATCAGCATTTTTGCAAGCACACGACAATCAGTTGCATGAAGAATAAGCTTTACCAGCATTTTATGAAAAATAAACAGCAAGGTCAAAAATCTCTTGCTGTACTAATTGACCCCGACAAGGTTGATAATTATAAAGTTGAGAAGTTAGTTTCTCTTGCCGTTGACTCAAAGGTGGATTACTTACTCGTTGGCGGAAGTCTCGTTATTTCCAACAACCTGGATGAGTGCATTCAGCAGATCAAATCTTTGTGTTCTATTCCTGTAATCCTCTTTCCCGGAAGCACTGCACAGGTAAGCAAATATGCAGATGCCCTGCTGTATCTTTCTCTTGTATCAGGCCGCAATGCTGAATTGCTGATAGGTCAGCATGTGGTAAGCGCTCCTTTTGTTCGCAAAAGCGGCCTTGAAATAATGCCAACCGGTTATATGGTTATTGATGGCGGCGCACCCACTACTGTTTCATATATATCGAACGCAACTCCGATACCTTCAGATAAAAATGAGATTGCCTTATGCACAGCAATGGCAAGCGAAATGCTGGGTATGAAACTCATCTATATGGATGCCGGCAGCGGAGCCAAAAGACCCATTACCGAAAGCATGATCGAGATGGTATCAAGCCAGATAGAAGTACCGCTTATAATCGGCGGAGGAATCACTTATCCTGAAAAAGCTTATCTAAACTGCAAGGCAGGTGCAGATGTAATTGTTATAGGAAATGCTATAGAAAAAGACCCAACGCTGATAAAAGAAATGGCCACAGCTATTCATAGTCTTGCGGTATCTGCAGTGTAAGAACTTTTTTGGCAAACCTTTAATAGCTTTTCAATTATTGTGGAAGCCGGGATTTTGGTTTTTGTTCGCTTTGCCATTTTCAATACCGCTTCCTGCAGCTTGCGATGTTTATTGCTTCTTTTATAGTAAGTACTTTTGGTTGGCTGTAAGTATTAAAAGTACAAAAAGCTGCTGACAGAAATAATGAACAACGAATACATACATCTTTAACCATGAAATCAGATTATTCATGAAGTACAATGCGGCAAAGCTACAGGCGCAATTCTTAGGAGAAAAGAATTAATTTCAAATAATATCAGAAACTTTTATAGTTGAAGTCTTATCATTAGTTATAATAACAAAAAGCAGAATAAAGCTTTTATCCTGCTTTTCCTGATTCATCTTGCGGCAGCTATTTCAAACAGTTTATTAATTGTTTTCCAGTTTCTGGTCGTTGCAGAAACTTTGAGTTTACTTTCAAAAAATTTATTGGATAATTTGGTTTCCCCATAGTTTACAGGACAGTATAAGAATACTTCTTTGACAATTATGATGAATTTGTCCGGGGGAAAATCAAAGGTTTTTATGCTTTCCAGGCTTGTTAGCCCTGGTGTCTCTGCAAGAAAGGTAACGTGAAGTTTTTCTGTATTTATGTCTTTGTCGTGCAAAAAAGGATTAACGGAAATAACATTCCTTATCTCTTCGACACTTCTGATAATTACAGGAACATTAAAATTATATTTTGCAAAAATTGCTTCTTCAATTATTGTGGCAAGCAGAGTGTTTGCCATTTTTTTACCAGTTTTAAAAATTACATTTCCACTTTGTATGTAAGTTGCGACATCTTCAAATTCCAGGTTTTCATATAGAGCTTTTAAATCTGTCATTACAATTTTTTTTTGCCCGCTCACATTAATGCCTCTTAAAATGGAGATATATGTTTCCATAAGTTTTAGTATGTTTAAGGAAGCGCAGAAAGCTCCTGCAAATATTTATTTATATAATCATCCTTTGTTTTCAATTTGTACTGCATAATAAATCTTGGATGAGAAAGCGGAACTATTTTACCGAATAAATTGTAAGTCATATTGAGCCTTGATAAAAACTTATAGTTCGTTCCCTCGCCGAGACAAAAGGCGACTGAAGTAGGTAATCCCCAGGCAATTTGCAATCGAAAACATTCAACAGCAAAAGGTACAATCCTTTCAATTAAAATTTTATCGTCGTAATAATTGAGGTTTTTGCCTGCTTTTGTAAACCCCAGCGGACTGACAGCAGTAAAATAAAATTTATTATAAAAAGCTTCAACTCCACCAAATGCCTGAATCGTATCATAAACGAAAACAGAAGACAATTCCTGTTTGCGTTGCCATTTGTTTTCTATCCCGCACTCTTTCTCTAATCTGATCGGGTCGGTAAAAGGGATGCCGGTAACACCACCGCCAAACCTGCCGGGGTTAATGCCAATTATGCAATATCTCCGATTGTTGTCATTATAATATTTTTCATAGAAAATTCTCACAATCCTTGCTGTTTCTTCATCTGAAAAGGGATTCATTACTTCAACTCCCCCGGTTAAATCAAAAGGAAATTGAAGGTTGAAAAGAAAACTTAGTATTTTTTTGGAAAGAGACATTTTAATGTAATAGTTGACGGATGACCGATGACAGTTGACAGAAAGCGCTTCCTGCTGCTTCTAAAGGTTTACTTTATAAATAATAAGTAAAGCAAAAAGGGCAGTAAGGGTAATTGAAATTCATTTACCAATAGTTAGACTTAATGCGCTTCCAGCCAATTATCACCAACACCTAAATCAGCGCTTGCAGGTACATCGTTTGGTAATGCCAATGCAGATTCCATACAGTCTATAATAATAGGTTTTATCAATTCAATTTCATCTTTATAAGCATCAAATACCAACTCATCATGCACCTGCAAAATCATTTTTGATTTTAAGTTTCGCTCCTTAAATTGCTTGTGGATTTTTATCATTGCCAGTTTAATCATATCAGCAGCGGTGCCTTGTATAGGCATATTTATCGCATTTCTTTCTGCGTACCCACGCACGGTAAAGTTTGCGCTGTTTATGTCTTTCAGCCACCTTTTGCGGCCAAGCAATGTTTCCACGTATCCATGCTTCTGCGCAAATTTCATCTGGTCATCCATGTACTGCTGTATGTTGGGGAATTGCTTTTTGTAATTTTCTATGATCTCTCTTGCTTCACCACGGCTTATTTTCAGGTTTTCAGAAAGGCCAAATGCACCTTGTCCATAGATTATTCCAAAGTTTACGCTTTTAGCTTTGTATCGCATCTCTTTGGTTACATCGGCTTCTTCTATATTATATACTTTGGCAGCAGTTGCGGTATGAATATCCTTACCCTGTTTAAAAGCGTCGCACATATTGGGGTCGCCGCTGATAGCTGCAACAATGCGTAATTCAATCTGAGAATAATCGGCGCTTACTATTACATGATTTTCATCTCTTGCCACAAAAGCTTTCCTTATTTCCCTTCCCCGCTCTGTACGCACAGGTATGTTTTGCAGGTTAGGATTGTTGCTGCTTAACCTGCCGGTTACGGCGACTGCCTGGTTGTAGCAGGTATGCACCCTGCCGGTTTTCCGGTTAATCATTGTTGGCAAGGCGTCAATATATGTGCTCTTAAGCTTTGTCAATTCCCTGAAACCAAGAATATCGTCTACAATTTTATGTTGCGATGCCAGCTTCATCAGCACATCTTCGCCGGTTGCATATTGACCGCTTTTTGTTTTTTTTGCTTTAGGATCAAGCTTCAATTTATCAAACAATACTTCACCCAATTGTCTTGGCGATGCAAGGTTAAATCTTACCTCTGCAACAGCGTATACATTCTCTTCGCAACAGGCAGCTTCTTTCTCAAGCTCTATAGAGTACTGATTCAAAAAGTCTTTGTCAATTCGCACGCCTTCATATTCCATATCCAGCAATACATTCACTAAAGGCGTTTCTACTTCGTTAAAAACTTTTTCGACTTTTCTTTTTGTAATTAAAGGCAAAAATGCATTTTTTAACTGCAGCGTTATATCCGCATCTTCCACTGCGTATTCCCTTATTTTTTCTATTTCTATATTCCTCATCGTCAGTTGATTCTTACCTTTTTTACCTATTAACTCTTCTATAGCAATAGGCTCGTACCGCAGAAATTGAGCGCTTAGGTAATCCATGTTCCTTCTTCCTTCAGGCTCTATAAGGTAATGGGCAAGCATAGTATCAAAAAATTGTCCGGCAAACTCAACTCCATACCACTTCAATACAGTAAGATCATACTTTACATTTTGCCCTACCCACTTTTTTGAAGCATCTTTAAACAAAGGTTTGAAATGCTCAAGAAAGGCTAAAGTTTCTTCAAAAGCTTCCGGAGCAGGTATATAATAGCCTTCGCCTTGCTTATACGAAAAGCTCAGTCCTACCAGCTCAACATCGTGCGCATACGTTCCGGTAGTTTCGGTATCAAAACTTATTTCTTCGATAGCCATAAGCTCATCAACCAGTTCTTTTATTTTCTCTTCGCCTTCAACAACCATATAATTGTGGGGAGTGTTTTGAATATTTTTATCAGCGGTAAGTCCTGGCGCTTCTTCCGGTTCACTCATTGAGGCCACCTCTACATCAATAGTTTTTCCTTCTTCCACCGTTACAAAAAGGTCCATTTGACCGCCCGAAGGGGACGTGGCAACTTTTTCAAATACGCTGAATTCATTACCAAGAATTCTTTTACCCAACGCTTTAAATTCCAGCTCGGCAAATATGTCTTTCAGTTCAGGGATGTTCCATTCTTTCAGCTTGTAGTCTTCTTCATGAAACTGAACGGGCACATCGGTAATAATCCTGGCAAGCTTTTTACTCATGATTGCTGTCTCCCTGCCATTTCTTATTTTTTCTCCTAACGAGCCTTTTATTTCATCTGCATGCTCCAGTATATTTTCAAGCGTTCCATATTCTTTTAAAAGCTTACACGCAGTTTTTTCTCCCACTCCTGCAATTCCAGGGATATTATCAACAGCATCACCCATCAGCCCGAGCATATCCACCACCTGCTCTACCCGTTCGATGCACCACTTTTCGGTTATTTTTTTTGCATCCAGTATCTCTTCTTTATTGCCCATGTAGGGCGGCTTATAAATATATACATGATCGTGTATCAGCAATTGCCCGTAATCTTTATCCGGCGTTACCATATACACATCATAACCCATGTCTGCTGCCTGCCATGCAATTGTCCCGATTACATCATCGGCTTCATAACCATCCAGCTCTACAACAGGTATATTGAAGCCTAATATTATTCTTTTAATATCATCCAGTGAACCTAATAGATCTTCAGGCGCAGCCTGGCGGTTTGCTTTGTATTCTGTAAAATCGGTATGTCGCCCGGTAGCGGCTTCTGTATCAAAACAAACGGCTAAATGTGTTGGTTTCTCTTTATTAATTAAATCGACCAATGTGTTGGTAAAACCAAATTGTGCGTTAGTATTACGACCTTTACTGGTTAGTCTCGGGCTTCGGATCAGTGCGTAGTAAGCACGGTAAATAAGCGCCATTGCATCTAATAAAAACAACTTTTTTGCCATGCGGCTAAGGTAAATAATTTAATCGTAGAACCGCGATTAATTGAATTTGAACGATGAAGGATTTGAATGAAACAGAATATTTTTTAGTGAAAAGAGCAGTGGCATTATTTGTTTTATTTAAAGTGAAAACGAAAGGAAAGTATGAATAAATGTATTTTGTTATCCTGGTCGGAAATTTTTTTTGGAAATAATATCCGGTACGATGTAAAAAGATTATTCTATTTTCATAAATAATAATAAAAAAAATGTTCCTCGGGAAAATCCATGCTTTTATATGCTTTATTATCACTTCTTCTGCAGGAATTTCGCAGCCGGTAATTAAGGCAGATGTTTGTGTATATGGAGGCACATCAGCCGGAGTAATAGCAGCTTATACCGTAAAAAAATCAGGCAAGTCAGTTGTGATGATAGAACCAGGAAAACACGTTGGCGGATTAACAACAGGAGGATTGGGCTATACAGATATCGGCAATAAGTATGCTGTAACCGGGCTTAGTCTTAATTTTTATCGCAACCTCGGAAAACACTATGGAAAATTTGAGTCGTGGATTTTTGAACCACATGTTGCAGAGCAAATTTTCCAAAAGTATATAACATCAGCCCGGATACAGGTGCTTTATCAAAACCGGCTGCATGCTGTACAAAAGGATAATGGTAAAATTAATTTTATTGCTCTTGAAAATAATCGGGGCAAACCATCTTACAGGGTTTACGCTAAAATGTTTATCGACTGCAGTTATGAAGGCGATCTTATTGCCAGATCAGGGGTCAGTTACACTATAGGAAGAGAAGATAACAGCGTGTGGCATGAAACGTACAACGGAGTACAGCTTCGTGACAAGCATCAGTTTCCGGACGGGGTAGACCCTTATAAAATACCCGGCAATGCAAAAAGTGGTTTACTGTGGGGAATAAGCAGCGATACATTGTTGCCGCAGGGAGCGGGTGACAAAAAAGTTCAGGCATATAATTTCAGGATTTGTCTCACAGACAGCAGCGATAATTCCATTCCGGTTACCCGGCCAGCTAATTACGACTCCTCAGTATATGAACTTTTGCTCAGGCTATTGTCAAAAAAGCCTGCAAAACGTCTGGAAGAAATTTTAAACTTCAACCTGCTGCCCAACCGCAAGACCGATATAAATAACAATGGCGCTTTTTCTACTGATATGATAGGAATGAATTACAATTATCCGCAGGCAGATTTTAACAGCCGCAAACGGTTTGTAAAAGAGCTTGAAGATTATACAAAGGGATTGCTATATTTTATTGGGCATGATAACAGGATGCCGGGGCATCTGCGGCAGGAAATGCTGAAATGGGGTTATCCTAAAGATGAATATAGGGATAATAATAATTGGTCGGGGCAAATGTATGTAAGAGAAGCACGGAGAATGATTAGTGATTATGTAATGAAACAGGCAAACTGTGAAGGAAAAACAGTGGTAAATGACGGTATTGGCATGGCAGCGTATACAATGGACTCTCACAATTGTGAACGGCTGGTGGTAAATGGCATGGTGAAAAATGAAGGAGATGTACAGATAGGAGGTTTTGGTCCGTACCCTATATCTTACCGCTCTATTGTACCTAAAGCAAATGAGTGTAAAAATTTATTGGTTCCTGTTTGTTTATCTGCAAGTCATATCGCCTATGGTTCTATACGGATGGAACCTGTATTTATGGTGCTTGCCCAGTCTGCTGCTGTGGCTGCAATTGAAGCCATACAATCGAAAAGTGGGATACAGCATATTGATGTAAAAAAAGTACAGGCGATACTTAAGAACAATCCACTGGCCGACGGAAGTACGGCGGAAATAGCAGTGGATAATGATGATAAGGAACATGCAGTAGTACAGGGAGAATGGACTGCTCAACAGCATGGTGGTTATGGCCCTTCATTATTATTCAGCCGGGAAAAAACAGATAATAAGAAGTGGGTAAAGTTTATTCCTGAAATAAAGAAAAGCGGTTATTATAATGTGTATTCGTACTTTATTCCCGGCTTTAAAAATGCTGCCTCGGCAACTTCTTTTACCATTCATAATAAAAACGAAGAAAAGGAAATTGTTATCCCGAACCCTGGTATTCAGGCAGAAGGCCAAACATCAGGCGAATGGATTTTTTTGGGTCGTTTCTATTTAGAAAAAGGTTCAGGCAACTATGTAAAAATATCTGGTAAAGATGCTGATGGAAGTGTAGTGGCTGATGCAGTGTTATTTAAACCTGATTTTGATAAATGAAGCTTTTCTGCTAAGATTTATTACTTAAATGCAAGCTGTTCTGCGGCCCATACTATCTTTTAGTATTGCCCCTATCGGTATTGGCATTACTAAAGTTCATTGAAGATATACAGTTTACAAGAAATGCAAAGTTTCATTAGAATTTCTTGCGCCCTAATATTGGATATGCATGTTTGGCTAAAGTTTTATTTATCCGCAAGTTGATTCTTTCGCATATAATCAGCAATTAGCTGTTCATTATTATCATTGCTTTTTAAGAGGGAGTCAATAATTTTTTGTTTCTCAGGATCTGTTCTATTTTGACTTAATTTTTTCTTTGCCTGCAAGTCTGTAACAACAATTTCAAATGCAACAATTCCTTTTGACATTTTCAATTTATATTCTTCTGGCAGATTGTCCCATTGTTGTCTATATGAAGTCTCATAATTGTCAATTGTCGCTTCAAGTACTTCAAAAGTCTTGTCCGTTTCTGTAATTAATTTTCCTTGTCCATACACATGGATTGAAATATAGTTCCAGGTCGGCACATTCAATTCTTTGTCATAGTTTTTTGGAGAAATATAAGCATGAGGTTCGCTAAAAATTATTAATGATTTATTATTCTCAATATCTTTCCAGTGGTCGTTTGCTCTTGCAAAATGGGAAGTCAAAATAACATTATAGTCTTTGATAGTCACAAGAAAAGGCAAATGTGTAGCAATAGGTAGATTGTCTTTTGACGTAATGATTGTTGCAAAACTAAATTGTTTCATAAACGCAACAATCTCATCTATGTCCGTTTCTAAATTTATTTTCGGAATATACATTGTTCAGGTCATTTTTACATTTTAGGGTGTCTAAAAAAACAGCCCTTAACCTTTTGTTGGTGGCATTTTTATTGTTCGCTGAAATTGTCATTGTTTTTATCTTCTGTCCAGTTAAATTCTATTTCATACGCATTTTTTCTTGCAAATTCTTTTCCGTATAAATCACTTAAAAATCCAAAAGTCATGTCCATACCAGCACTCACGCCTGATGATGTATAATATTTTCCGTCAACTGTCCACCGGGCTTTTTTAATCCAATTTACATTCTTTCGATTACTTATCACCCAGTCAAATGCCCTTTTGTTTGAAGTTGCTTTCTTGTTGTCCAAAAGTCCGGTTTCCGCAAGTAATGCACTCCCTGTACAAACAGTTAAAACATATTTACTTGCAATTGAAATTTGCCTAATGGCGTTAATGAGTAAAGTGTTTTTAATTTCTTTTCGTGTTCCAAATCCACCTGGAATAAGAAATATGTCTGAACCATTATTTATGTTTTCTAATTTCTCTGTCCAGATGGAAACTCCATGACTATTTTTTATTTGTCCACCTGTTAATGAATAAAAAGAAACAGAATATAAATTTTTAAGTCGTCCAAAAATTTCAACTGGTCCAAACACATCTAATGTTTCAAAATCGTCAAAAAGTAAAACTCCTATATTCATTATTTGTTTGTCTAATGGTGCATTTTCTGTCTGCTGTTTTGGTGTTGCCAAAATTTAAGTTGTTTAAAATGATGTAATACTTTTTCGACACCAGCTTTCGTTCCGTTTAAAGGGTGACGACCTTAAATTACCACTCAATATCCGGAGCTACGATTCTTCTAATTATTGTCAAATCATTGTTTGAATAAGCTAGAAAAAATGAATGGATTAAATGAAGATTCAGATGTTGCTCAGGCAAATCTTTATTCACTATATTATTTAGTGCATCATTCGGCTCCAATTATAAACAGTTTTATTTTTTAACCGCAACAATTATTCCTGTTGCCCAAACTTGCTTCATTAGAAACAAATCCTCTCTTGTTTCTAAATAGTTAATCAGATTAGTTGCTTTTTCATGATGTCCTTCCGGCCAATTAGATTGTGGCAGCATGTCATCGATAATATAAAGTCCGCCTTTATTCAGCATACATAATACTTCACACAGAAGAAGGTGCTTGCCATGCCAGGTGTCGGCAAAAATATAATCAAACTTTTGGCGCTTGTTATTGTCAACCCATTCGCCGCCATCAATACAAACAAGGTTTAACCGTTTATCATTTCCTAAAAATTCTTGCGCAACTTCCAGAAATTTAGGTTCGTTGTCAATGGAGATTAATGAAGACTCACTGTCCATACCATCAAGTATCCATGCTGTTGATAACCCTGTTCCTGTTCCAAGTTCAAGAAATTTGCTATGAGGTTTAGATGCTGCAAGTGTCCGAAGTAAAGAACATGTTAACACATCTGATGCCATTGTAAAACCGGATATTTTGGTGGCTTTGTCAATGTTAATGTAAGTCTTTGGCAGTTGTTGATTTATTTCTTCTGTCATTGGTAATTGTCTATTTAAATCTGCTGACAACGAACAAGCATTGCATTGCCAGGGTATTTTATAACTTCCCGCCTGGCAAGCGAAGTTCAATATTTATTCAAAGATTAATAATTTATTCTAATGTTCAAAGAGTTCCTTACGCCGCAACAAAAGTCGTATCAATATTGTTGTTTACAACCTTAATATATGCACTTACTATTCATTTTATATCAACTTTTTTTGTTGTAAAAATTTAACAATTGCTCATTTATTTATACTGTTTCTTTACGCATTCTTCATTAATACTGATAATTTTTTCTGAAACAATTATATATGGAGTCTCCGGCAAAAACTGTAATAAGTAAGGATCAAATCAGCCGCTTAAAAGAAATTGTCGGGGAAAAATATATAGCCGCAGATATAGAAGCATTGGAACATTATGGCCATGACGAGACGGAACATTTGCTGTATCTGCCATCGATAGTAGTGAAGCCACGAACAGCAAAGGAGATAAGCGACATAATGATATTTTGCAACGCCAATCTAATTCCCGTAACTCCCCGGGGCGCGGGCACCGGTTTGGCGGGCGGCTCACTTCCTCACCTCGGTGGTGTGCTTATTTCAACAGAAAGACTTAACTCTATCATAGAAATTGATGAACGCAACCTGCAGGTAACGACTGAGCCGGGGGTGATAACGGAGGAACTGCAAAATGCAGTAAAAGAAAAAGGACTTTTTTACCCGCCTGACCCAAGCAGCCGGGGCAGTTGTTTTATTGGTGGAAATATAAGCGCCAACAGTGGCGGCCCTAAAGCTGTTAAATATGGTGTTGTAAGAGATTATGTTCTGAACCTGCAGATCGTTTTGCCAACAGGTGAAATTATCTGGACCGGCGCAAATGTGCTTAAAAACTCTACCGGTTATAATTTAACGCAACTGATTGTAGGAAGCGAAGGAACTTTGTGTATCGTAACAAGGATAGTGCTGAAGCTTATCCCTTTACCAAAGTACGATCTTTTGATGCTTGTGCCGTTTACCTCTTTAGAAAAAGCAGGAGAGGTGGTAAGCGCCATTTTCCGGGCAGGTTTTACGCCGAGCGCATTAGAACTTATAGAACTGGAAGCCCTGAAAATTGCAAGCGATTATGTTCACAATACCACAATACCTATAACTGATAATATTGCTGCACACCTGATTATAGAAGCTGATGGGAATAATATGGATGTGCTGATGAGCGAAATGGAAGCTATAAATGAACTTTTGACTGAATATGGAGCTGAAAATGTTTTGTTTGCCGACGACGCACAACAAAAGTCAGAGCTGTGGAAAATGAGACGCATTGTAGCTGAAGCGGTTAAATTAGCCGGATACACCATAGAAGAGGATACGGTAGTGCCAAGGGCCGAATTGCCTGCACTGATAAAAGGAGCGAAAGAATTGGGTAAACAATATAATTTTCATGCTGTATGCTATGGACATGCAGGAGACGGCAATTTGCACATAAGAATAAAAAAATACGGAACAGACAATAGCCAGGATGATCTTGAAGTAATTGCGGGCATCAGGGCATTATTTGAACTTGTTTACCGGCTTGGCGGTACTATAAGCGGGGAACATGGTATCGGGCTTATTCAAAAAAAATACCTTGATATTGTTTTTAATGAAACACAACTTAACCTCATGCGTCAAATTAAGAAAGCATTTGATCCTAATAATATTCTAAACGCAGGTAAAATTTTTGATTTAAACTAATAATAATAAAATGAGATTTCTTATAATTATAGTGAGTATAGTTGCCTTATCTATTTCCTGCTTTGCACAAAAAGAAGAAGAAAGCAGCCACAAATTCAGGAGAGATAATATATTTATAGGTAGTTCAATTGGTCTTGGCCTTGGCAACGGAGGTTTTAGCGCGGGCGCAAATCCTGAGATAGGTTACTCTGTTTCAAAAGTCATAGACGCCGGTGTATCGACCAATTTCAACTATTTTGCTTACCGTGCAGAGTATAATGGCGGCATCAGGCAAAGAAGCTTTAATTATGGAGGAGGTGTTTTTGTAAGGTTTTTTCCAATCAGGGGATTTTTTCTGCAGGTATTGCCCGAATATAATTGGGTTAATACTAATTTTAAAGACCTTAATGCAGGAAGCATCGGAAGTGAGTACTACCTTAAGCGGGAAGCGCCGAGCCTGCTTTTGGGTATAGGCTACGGTAGCAGAATGATTGGCAATACCAATTTTTTTACTGTGCTGATGATTGATGCAGGCACCAATACCAATTCACCTTACATTGATACATACGGAGCTAAGCTGCCAATTTTAAGAACCGGTTTTAATTTTTATCTGCGTCCAAAAAGGAAATAATTTTTGCCGGAGAGTCTGCTACCAAAATCCTGTCCTGCCAATTTTCATACAAAAAATTGCATTCCTGCATGTGTTCAATATGCAGGAGCAGGTAATCATAAAATCCTGCCGTATTGAGCAGAATAATTTTTTTATTGTGAATTTTAAGTGTGTTCCAGGTCAGCATTTCAAACATTTCATCAAGTGTGCCATTGCCTCCGGGTAATATAACTGCTGCGTCACACAGTTCGTACATAATTTTCTTTCGGGCATGCATATCCGAAACTACCTGCAAATCTGTTATACCTAAATGCTGGCTCTCCCATCCAATTAATAATTCAGGTATAATTCCGGTTACCTTACCGCCATTTTCCATTGCTGCATTTGCTACTGCACCCATCAATCCTTTCCTTCCGCCACCGTATATTAGAGTAATTTTGTTTTTCCCTACATATTCTCCCAGTTCTTTTGCCTGATATTCAAACAAAGGGTTTGAGCCGGCCTGTGAACCGCAAAAAACTGCTAAAGACGTTATCTTCATATTATTGCTTTAAAAATGCAATATTAGCTCAATATTTTTCGCTGCTTTTGCTCCTGACATAAATAACCATAATATTATATTCCGCGGTTGTTAGTGTTTTTTAATAAAGCGCTTTTACTTATCTCTCTTTTTCTCTCTTCAGCTATATTCAAAAGTTCCTTTTCCTATACTAAAACAAAACGTCCCACAGTAAACAATACAAACAAGGGTTATACTACAACACTTAATCATTCGAAACAATTTCAAAATACTTTAACCGCCCGGCTAAAAACAAACGGATCGGTAGTTATTCCAATACGTACCATGCTACACAACAGCAATGGTATAAGGAGCAGTGATATTTCCTTTGTGATCTTTTTCAAGTTTCATTAAAAGTGTGTCGTGTCTTTTTGCATCTTTATCAACCCTCAATTCTGCATCTTTCTCAAGAGAAACCGGGTTTATCCCCTTAGGATATAATGATGCATTGTTTTTATATATCTCATTCTCCATCTCTTTGGGAAAAAAGAAATTGGTTGTCAGCACAGTTTTGTTCTTCACATGCACTTTTCCATGTAGGTGTGTAATTCTTCCTTCATACCAGCCGGGAAAGATTGACCTGAACCGGCACATTCCATTTTTATCTGTTACCTGGTAACCTCTCAGCCATGTTTTATTCTCCGTGTTCTCTTGTTTAAAATCTGAATAAACACCCTCGCTATCACATTGCCAGATATCAACTATTGCCCCCTGAATAGGTTTACAATGTTTATCTTCCACTCTGAATATATATTCCACAGGTGTTCCTTTTTTTGTTTCTGTAATATCAAAACGGTTCATTTTTTCATCTTTATAAAAAGGTCCCTCCGGAACCGGCGGAGTGATGGGATCATCACAATCTGTTACCGGCTTTGCAGATCGTTTATCTCTTGCCGATAAGAAGAATGAACCGGTAAAACCAAAACTGATAAGCGACAAGAAATCTTTTCGTTTCATAACAGGAGAATTTTTGGGAAAATGGAAGAAATTTACACTCCTAATATAAATATATTTTGAAACACTTATCCGCGAAAGTGATTTTTTTAGTAGCAGGAGCTTTCTTAAACCACTGCACGAGCTCTTTGAGAGGTACTGCGGGAAGGAGTATTTATTGGCGAAGTCGAACATTTAGGCGGCGCTAAAACCTGGAAGCCATATTTGTCTTCGTATGCAGAATGCGAACGATGGTAATATCGTGCTCTTTGACTTTATAAACAATTTTATTTTGCTTATTGAAAATGTAAACTCTTAAAGAGCTATCCTGTTTTGCAGGTCTTCCTAAATGTGGTTCTTTAGAGAGTAATTGAAGAAAAGTGATAAGTCTTTGCCTGAAATTATCTGCATAAATTTCACCGAACTTTTCAGTTATATAGTCGTAGATTTTTATTTCGTCTTTATCAGCTCTTTTTGTGAAACTTATTTTGTAATCCCTCATTTTCGTTTGCTGATAAATTCTTCAAATGATATTACTTCTCCTTTCTCATACTCGGTTATACCTTCCTGTATCAAAAGCATTTCTTCATGAGAAAGCTCCGCTTCCTCCTCATGCTTTACATCCCATTCCAATTGTTTTTTCCAATGCTTCAACAACGTTTCATTGTTTGTAGCATCAATAAGCTGCTTGATTGATTCTTTGTACTCTGTCAAATTCATTTTCTCCAGGTTTAAAATCGTTGTGAAGTTAATAAAGAATCCAGTTGGTCGTATGTCTTTGTATACAATGTAGAATATCATTTACTCCGATAGTTATCCTTTGAAACAATACGGAGAGCAGGCGGAGAACATTTTGGCAAAACGAGTTTTATTTCATCGTGTGTCGTGCCTGCTTGAGTTGCAGGTGATAATACGATGCAAAGGCGAAAAAAATTTTCTTATAGGAAATCACGCCACGCCAAGCTGTTCCGAAATCCAACACTTTTCCTTAAGAAATTAATAAGAAAGCTTTTTTACAACTTATTTAGTAACTGAGGGGACTTCCGATACCTTCTTAACATTGCATTCTCCTCAGCTTCACACAAGGATATATCTTCCATTCCTAAAATTTCCATCCTTTGTGAACGCCTCGCATATACAGCAATCTTTATATTTTCTTTTAGAAGACTTAGTAAGGCAATTCCATTTTCAAATCCTTTTTTACTTCGACCTCTTACAAATCCATTCATATGCTGAACACACCTTATTAATAATGTTTTTCCAGCTTTACCGATATAAATGATTTGAGAAGGTTTTTCATCAATTTCTGTTACCCATAAGGAGACGTTACCTTCAAATGTTTCCAGTAGGTCAAATAGTTTTATCTCTGGAAGAGTTTCATCTTTATTTAAAGTCATGTAACCTTTTTTCTGGAAAACAAAGCCTTTTAATTCTTCCCCTAAATCGTACATATAGTCTATGTTTTTATGCCGCTGTTGGGTGTTCTTTATAAACAGCATCTGTGTGAGAATTATTTGCAGGTGAACACAACTGCAAAGGCCAAAAAGGCCAAAAATCGTTGTGAAGTTACTAAAAATTCATTTGGTAGTATGTAAAAATGAAGTTTTTTGTCCTGCTAGGGTCTCCTTTAAAGGCCTGTGCGAAATATTTCGAATCACTTTGAGTAATGCTGAAGAATAACGAGAGAAAAAATTACATTTTCTCAATGCCTGCCTTGCTAACTTTTAATGGAATTCGTTTCTTTTTTTACAGTAATGAAAATAATGAACCAATTCATGTTCACATGACAAAAGGTAGTGCTGCATCAAAAGTTTGGCCCGAACCAGTAATAGAAGTTGCGTTTCAACTACTCAACCTTTACAAAGCCGAGAATGTTATAGCCAATTTAACAAAATTTTAAGTTAAAGTAAGGATATTTTCTCTTTGAATAAATTCTAATATTATTTTGAGATGGCTTTACAACACGTGTAGAAAAAGATCACTTATCAGGGTTTACACTAATTGAATTATAAACATAAAAAGCTTAGATTGAAAAAAGGTTTTACACTTCTGGTTCTTGTCATATTCATACAAAATTTTGCATTAACTCAAAAAGTAGATTTAATAGTAGTATCACCGGAAAATCCGGTCAAACGTTCTGACACTGCCTTACGCAAAAAACTATTAGAATGGAGCACCACTACGCTAACACTAACACCCAACAAGTTGAATGCTGCTCATCCCTCTTCTGTCAATTTTCCGGGAGCAGCAAAAGTTGGCTTTGAATTAAAAAGCGAAACATTTCATTTTATTCATAAAAAAGCTGATAGCTCACAATATAATATTTCTAAAAAATTCATTGCTTCATATCCTAATTTAGCTACCTGGTACAGCACAGGTTTATACGCTGTTGCAGGACAACCTATATTTGTTAGAGTTCCCACTGAACTCTATAAAAAACAAATTTATCTTATTATTGGTGCCCATTCTGATTATTTAGGTTTAGATTACGCTGCTAATGAAGATTGGCGACGCATGCCTGGCGTATTTTCCGCCTTTGTATTAGACAGCAATTTTCGTTTTGCCTCTTCCCCTTTTGGCGGTCTGATTTATTTAGCTATGGCACCTCAAGAGGCGGACGTGGAAACTGAGTTAACTTTTAAAAAAGTCGTTCGGGCACCGTATTATCAATTAGGCAGCACAACAATAGCAGATTGGAAAAAGCAGTTGACATTAAATAAAGCACCATGGGGAGAGATTGCATCTGATAAAGTCATTATTACCTTACCAGACTCTGCGCTGCAAAAATTAGAAAACCCGGAAGAAGTATTGAGACAGTGGGATAAAATTCTTTCGTGCGAGTCGGATTTGGGGCAACTTCCTGCACCTTTTATAAGACCTATGCGAATGGTGGTAGATGAACATATTGCTGCGGGTTTTATGCACTCCGGATACCCGATTATGATTCTTCATAGTCCTTCTCAAGGAATGCTTTCCCTTGATATTATCACCAATCCTGCTAAACTTTTGTTACCAAGTAATGGAGGTGCTAATTGGGGTTTTTTCCATGAAATAGGACATAATCTGCAAAATTTGGAATGGTTATTTGATGGAACCGGAGAAGTAACTTGTAATCTTTTTGCTTTATATGTGTTTGATAGTTTAATAAAAACACGTAAAGGTGCACATGGAAATATAGAGCCTGCTTATCAAAAGAAACTAATGCAGGAATATTTTGCGAAAGGTTCAAACTACAAGAATTACCAGGAAGACCCATTTTTAGCTCTGATACCTTTCATGCAGGTGCAAAAACAATTTGACTGGGATCCTTTTAAAAAGGCTTTTAAGTGGTATCTTGAACACCCTTCTCATGATTTTGATAATATCAACAGTGAAGATAGCTTATATAAAAAGGCTAATCAGATTAAGATAAACAGATTTGTTGAACGATTGTCTATAGAAGTCAAGAGAAGCCTTGTCAGCTTTTTCAGAATATGGGGAGTGCCTGTAGATACATTTGTAGATGAAAAACTTAAAAAATACAAGCTTTGGATACCTGAAGAACTTAAAGTATTGGAAAAGAAAAATTAGGGATTATTAAAATATGGTGATATAGAATAGTGCTTTAAATATTTGTGTGACATTGACTTAAACTGGCAATAATTGAGTAGATGGTCAAGCCACCTTCTATTAGCAAGGAACACCTCTAAACACTATATGTAAGGGCCCCTTGTCTAACCCGTTCATTAAGTTGTGGAGATACCTCGGAGTACCTGACAACGCGAAAAAACGTCATTGTTACATAATGATCCCAAGCCTCAATGGATTTGTATCATTTGTTGGCACTTTATATTTAAATACAGATAAAAAAAGAATTAAGAAAAAAGTGCTGTCGACAATAGTGGTAGTTTTGTTCATGAAGTTAGTATTTGTGAGTGGTATGCCTAAAGTAAAATTAAAAAACATATTGTAATAAATCTCATGGCCTGTTTACTTTAAATATTCCCTTTCCGTTAAACCAAAATAAAATATCATTTTTGTTCAAAGTGACGTTTCTGTTAAGCGTATCTTTTACCCCATAAATATTTTTCCCGATTTTAAAGCCTTTTGCCCGGCTTAGTTCTTCCCACGTTTTTTCACCGGTTTCATAGGGAAGTTTGCCCCTTGCATTTTCAGTTTTGCTAATAATTTTTATTGAATCATATTTACATTCGGTGTCAACCCAGTAAATCGCGTCGGGCAAGGACGTTCTGAAAATAAGAGCGCCCTTGTACTCTTCAGGTACATCTATAAAATATGCGTTTTTGAAGTCCGGATATTTTTTTACAAACTGAAGTGTCGTTTTTGTTACTGCTGATGCGTACCTGTAGTTTACATTGTACGTTATTAATCCTGCAATGGCTAAGGTGATAATAAAACCGTTAATGATATATTGCCATTCTTTTCTTTTTGGTAACGTTGTCGCTATTGCCAGAAAGAAACAAAAAAAGAATGAAGAGTAATAGATATATCTCTCGCTTTCGTTTCCATGTGTATCTATACCTAAAGGTGCGGCCGTTATAACTCCTGAAATCACTCCCAACCAGAGTATGATCATTAACCACCCGGCCTTTGTATTTTTTTTAAGCATTACTGCAATTGCAACTGTGTAAATGATTACAGACAAACTAAAAAAAATAAGGGAAAAAACAGCATTAAGGAAAGGCGGTGTAAAATTTCTCCCGGTAAGTTTAATAATATTTGTCAATAACAAACGAAAATTGAAAATATTATTATCTATCTGTGCATAATCACCGGTAAGCGTATTTAAAGTGTAATACCTGACAATGAAGTAGGCAATAAATGTAAGCACGAAAATCCCTGAATGAAAGCGTTCTCTTTTATGGTTTGCAGCATGTTGCTTAATATTTAAAAAAGAAATCAGGCAATAGAAAAAAATAGCGTTCCATATACTTTCATAACTCAATAAAGCAACGGTAAAGAGGAGCAATGAAATCAGCAAATAAGTGTTCTTTTCATCTTTTTTAAGATAAAAATATATACTAAGAATAGTAAACAGGGCTGCAATGATAGATCCCCGGCCAATTATCCAAAACAATGGTTCTGCATGAAAAGGATAGAACAAAAAAAACAAAGAAGTTAGCAAAGCTGTACGAGATGGTAAATAAGGTATGTATTTTCTTATCACATCTCTGCTTGCATAATAAATACTAACTGAAGTGGCCGAGTGTAAAAGCCAGGTAGTTAAAAAATATCCTGGAGCCCATTTGCCGTAAAGGCAATTGTCAAAAAGAAGAAATAAATTAGCAAAAGGTCTTAAAAAGTTTTTTCTTATAACCAGGGTTTGACCAATGGCAGGAATGTGCTCAAAATCGTCATTAAGAAAGTACAAATTCCAGGGTTGCATTATAATAATCAATACAAGGCTGCACAACAAAATTATCAAAATAGGTTTATACTTTCTTTTTGCAATTTCTGTCATGCAATTATCTTTTTATCTCACTGTAGTATTTTATCTTCCTGATATAATATTCCCAAACAATAGATTTCTTTAATACAGAAGAGATAGATAAAAGAGATTTTTTATTAGCAGGGAACTTATTTTTTTCTTTCATCAGCCATCTTATAAAATCAATATGCGCGCTGAAAACTGCTTTCCAGTTGGTGCTGTCTCCTTCTGCCAAAAACTTAAATGAAGCTACTATGTCTAAAACAAATCTTACAGGCAGCAGCCACAGGAGAATGTACCACGGCGAATTTCTAAAGCACATGATAATATTGTTTCGAAAATTGAGATAAGTTTTGCGTGGAGATTGATAAGCTAAGGTTCCCCCTCCCAAATGATAAATGTAAGACTTTGGGCAGTATATAATCTGGTATCCTTCTGCTATCAGCCGCCAGCACATGTCTATCTCTTCTGAATGCATAAAGAAAAATTCGTACATGCCGTTTACTTTCCAATAAGCTTCTCTTCTTATGAGGCAGCAGGCGCCGGTTGCCCAAAAAATTTGTGCAGAAGTATTGTATTGTCCGAAGTCTTCCTCTGATTTATCAAAAATTCTTCCCCTGCAAAAAGGATAACCTAAAAAATCTATCATTCCCCCGGCTGCCCCTCCATGTTCAAGCATCTTAGGTTGTAAAAGGGAAAGTAGTTTCGGCTGGCAGATCGCAATGCTTTTGTCCGCCTCCATCATTTGCAACAATGGCTCGATAAAACCCGAAGGCACTTCGACATCAGAATTCAGCATGAGGTAATAATCCTCGGGCATAAGAGCAAAACCCCTGTTATAGCCACCCGCAAAACCATAATTGTTATCTAAGGAAATAACTTTTATAGCCGGATGAAATTTGCGTATGTACGAAACAGAATCATCTGTGCTGCTGTTGTCAATAACATAAATATTGTAATTTGGGTAAGTAAGGTTATCCAGCTCTGGCAGTAATGCTTCTAAAAATTTTTTACCGTTCCAGTTTAAGATACCTATACCAACCGAAGGAGCGGATTTATTCATATTATTTTGGTAAGGCTAACATTCTGTTTACATATTTTCCTATCATATCAAACTCTATATTTACAGTGCTGCCTTCTTTTACCTGTTGTACATCGGTGTGCGTGTAAGTGTAAGGAATAATGGCCACAGAAAATGAATTAATATTTACATTAAAAACAGTAAGGCTTATTCCGTTTAAGCTGATCGAACCTTTTTCAATAACAAGCGCTGCAAACTCTTTCGGAAATTCAAACCGCAATTCCCAACTCCCATCCACATCTTTTTTTTCGATGCAGGTTGCTGTTGTATCTACGTGACCTTGTACTATATGCCCGTCTATCCGTCCGTTCATCATCATGCAACGTTCAAGGTTTACCAAAGTTCCTTCCTGCCATTCGGAAAGGTTTGTTTTTTTTAACGTTTCTTCTATCGCTGTCACCCTGTGAATTCCGTTTTTTACTTCTTCTACGGTCAGACATACGCCGTTATGCGAAACACTTTGATCAATTTTTAACTCGTTGGAAATAGCGGATGCCATCAAAAAAGTTGCATTAGTTCCTTGTTTTTCAATACATTGTACTGTTCCAAATGCTTCAATAATACCTGTAAACATGTGTGCAAATTACCGTTCTTTTTAATTTTTTTTCAATTTTTTGGAAATTTACGAGCTTCCCTTACCTTTGCTGTCCAAAAATCTAATAAAGGAGATATTATTATGTTGATTATTGATTCAAAAGATTGCGAAAACATAGACAAAGCCCTTAAAAAGTATAAAAAAAAATTTGAGAAATCAAAGGTGTTATTGCAATTAAGAGAACGTCAATCTTACATGAAGCCTTCAGTTGAACGCAGAACCGAAGTACTGAAAGCAGTTTACCGTCAAAAGATGGCAAACGGTGATTTTGAAGATTAATTCGGGCATTTTATTAACATATTCAATTGATAGTATAAAGTGAGCTAACTTTACACTATCGGTTTTTTTATGTTTTATACCACCTATCCCCAGGTAAAGTCTTTTATTGAATATCTGCAATTTGAAAAGCGATATTCGCAGCATACGATTGTATCTTACCAAACTGACCTTGATCAGTTTTTTGCTTTTCTTATAAGTCAATACGACAGTCCGCCTCTTGCTGCTGTCACTGCAGGCTTTGTGCGTTCCTGGCTTGCCGAAATGCGAAATGAAAACATGTCGCCCAAAAGCCTCAACCGAAAAATTTCTTCGCTAAAATCATTTTTTAAGTACCAGATGAAAACGGGTGAAGTAAAGCAAAGCCCCATGACTACTATTGTTTCTCCAAAAATGGGTAAGCGACTGCCCTCTTTTGTTACCCAAAAAGATATGAATACTTTACAACAGCATGTAGCTTTTCCCGATACCTGGAAAGGACTGACTGATAAACTGCTCCTGGATTTGTTTTATGCAACGGGCATGCGTTTAAGCGAACTGATAAACCTTAAAGACAGCCAGGTCGATATAGCGAATTGCCAGGTAAAGGTTGTGGGTAAAGGCAATAAAGAAAGAATTATTCCTGTTTCAAAAGACATTATTCTTCAACTCAAAGACTATATTGAAAGTAAGCAGAAAATAACAGTGGATACCTCATTCCCTAACTTTTTTATAAATGAAAAAGGCAGGCCTTTATATGCAAAGTACGTATACAATGTTGTAAAAGCTAATCTTTCGCAGGTAACCACTCTTACAAAAAAAAGTCCTCATGTGCTCAGGCATACATTTGCCACTCATCTGTCAAATAACGGCGCCGACCTTAATGCAATAAAAGAATTGCTTGGTCATAGCAGCCTGGCGGCTACTCAGATTTATACCCACAACACCATTGAAAAATTGAAAGATATATATAAGAAAGCGCACCCCAAGGCTTAGTGTTCCGCATCTGGTCGTTTCTGCCGGAGCGAAGGCAGAATTCGAAATTGCTTATGTTAGTTGGCAACCTTTACATCTAATATTTTCAATAAGTCTGTAGCTTTTCAACTTGTATTAAATGAAAGAGCACAAAAAAAGGTGTTATTCTTTGTTTTATAAATATTAATATTTTAATTAACTTTAAAGGTTAAAGGCTGCCATTGAATACTGTCTATCCATATAATGCGTCTTCTTTGCCCATCATTGGTTCATCTTCTAATTCCCTCAAATTTCCTATACCTTACCTTAATTCATTAGATTCTGGCAAAGTGAAAATAATATAATTTTTCGCTCTGCCTTCAATAAAACTAAGTATGCAGAAGCAAATCCTCTTATCTGGCATTTTATGTATTGCCTGTGTTTATGCTATTGAAGCACAGCAAACAGGGTCAAAAGATAGCGCGACTTCAAAAGAAAAAACAGCTTTTCAAACAGCGAGTCCGTGGATACCTCAGATTGACGTGCGTTCTGATATTGCCATAGTATACGGAGCAGGTGACAAGCCAGGAATGACCTTTGAACAAAGGGTAAAATCGTGGAGAGACAGAGGATACCAAACCGATTTTATGACGGGTATCGCGTGGGGATCTTATGATGATTATTTCCTGGGCAAGTGGGATGGGAAGAACCACCTGGGCGACGGGCAGGTGCAACGGAATGGGGACACGGTATGGCATGGACATAACATTCCTTATGTGGTGCCTGTTGCCTCGTTTATAGAGTATATGAAAAAAGGTGTGGTCAAAAAGGTGATTGATGCAGGTATTACCTCTATCTTTTTGGAAGAACCGGAATTTTGGGGCAAATCGGGCTACAGTGAACCATTTAAGAAAGAATGGCAGAAATATTATGGGTTTCCCTGGAGGCCGCAGCACGAATCAGCGGAGAATACTTACCTCTCAAGTAAACTAAAATATCAACTCTATTACAATGCGATCAAGGAAGTTTCGTCTTATGCAAAACAATATGGTAAAAGCAAGGGGCAGGCGATCAAAGTATTCATACCTACTCATTCACTCGTTAATTACTCTTCGTGGAGCATAGTAAGCCCGGAAGCAAGCCTGGCTTCGCTGCCGGGAATTGATGGTTACATTGCACAGGTGTGGACGGGCACTTCGAGGGAGCCGACGTATTATAATGGCAAAGAAAAAGAGCGGGTATTTGAGAATGCTTTTCTTGAGTATGGTTCCATGGTTTCCATGACCGCTCCTACTAGAAGAAAGCTGTTTTTTCTTACCGATCCTATCGAAGACAGGCAAAAAGACTGGCAGGATTACAAACAGAATTACCAGGCCACTTTTACTGCAAAGCTATTGTATCCCATGGTGGCAGATTATGAAGTAATGCCGTGGCCCGAGCGTATTTACACGCATCCTTACAAACTTGCCAATAGTGATGAGAAGGTATTGATACCCCGATATTATTCTACCCAAATGCAGGTGATGGTTAATACGCTGAACAGGATGCCGCTTTCTGATAATCGCGCATCAGGATCAAAGGGCATAGGCGTTCTTATGGGTAATTCACTCATGTTTCAAAGGTTTCCTACACACAAGGGATATGAAGATCCGCAGTTTTCAAATTTCTATGGGCAGACCTTTCCTTTACTCAAACTGGGCGTGCCTGTGGAAACCGTGCACATGGAAAACCTCTCTTATGCGGCAACGTTGAAAGATATAAAAGTGCTGGTAATCAGTTATTCAAATATGAAGCCTGTATCAGCGCAGGTACACGAGCAGTTAGCGGATTGGGTAAAGAAAGGCGGCGTATTGATGTATTGCGGAAAGGATGATGATCCGTATCAAAGTGTGATGGAATGGTGGAATACGAAAGGCAATCACTTTAAAGCGCCGTCCGAACACTTGTTCCGGCTTCTTGATATTAAAGCTCCGGCTTTCGGTGACCAAAAATTTAAAGCAGGCAAAGGCACTGTTTATGTGATACGCCAAAATCCAAAGGAGTTTGTGATGGAGCAAAATGGAAGTGCACACTTCGTTGACCTGGTAAAACAGGCTTATGAAAATGATGCAAAAGCGGGCAAATTAGCATTTAAAAATTCGCTGTATGTACAGAGAGGGCCTTATGATATTGTTTCCGTGATGGATGAAAGCATCAGCAATGAGCCTTATATTATCAATGACCCTGTCATTGATCTCTTCGATCCTCAACTGCCCGTACTTACCAAAAAAACAGTGAACCCCGGACAGCAGGCGTTATTATATAATTTAAGCAGGGTGACAAATAAAAAACATCCGCAGGTTTTAGCTTCTGCCTCAAGAATTTATGAAGAAAATGTAAGACCTGGTGAATATTCATTTGTTTCAAAAAGTCCTTCAAACACCACTAACAGCATGCGGATATTATTACCGGAAGCTCCAAAAGAAACAACGCTGACCGATAGTAAAGGCGAAAAACTAACGGATGTAAAATCTTCATGGGACGCGGCTTCCAAAACTTATTATTTAAGTTTTGAAAACAACCCTGATGGTACTAATGTGACACTGAGCTGGTAAGATTTTATACCACAGCTTGTAAATTCATTCACACAGCCTCTATTTATTTTACATTGAAAATAAATCCTATCCCGTAAACATTGTCGATACTGACTGTTTTCGAAGGCGCAAGTAACTTGCGGAGGCGGGAAATAAATACGTCTAAACTGCGCCCGGCGAAGTAATCGTTTTCTCCCCAGAGCTGCAATAAGATGTCTTCTCTTTTCAGCACACATGCGTAATGAAGGCATAAATATTCAAGCAATTCAACTTCACGAAGTGTAAGCGAAATTTGTTTGTTGTCTCCAATGGAAAGCTTCAGAAGATCCTTGTGCAAAGTAATATCGCCAATAGTAATATCCGCGCCGGAAGAAGGATGCATTACATCTGCAGGATGATTTCTGCGTATTATATTTCTTATGCGAAGTACCAGCTCATCAATATCAAAGGGTTTGCAGATGTAGTCATCCGCACCGATCTTCAAACCATGCAGGCGGTCTTTCTTTTCATTTCTTGCGGTCAGAAATAAAAATGGAACAGAAACATTTTCTTTCGTAACTCTTTCTGCCAGTTCAAATCCATTCATCCCCGGCAATTGAATATCTATGATCAGAAGATCGAACCGAGCAGCGTTTTCATTGTAAGTATTGCAGGCAGTTTCCCCATCGGTACACCACACTACCTCAAAGTCGACAATCTCAAGATATTGCTTTATTACATTACCGAGGTCTTGCTGGTCTTCAACAAAAAGTAACTTGTTTTTCATCAATCTTGCTTCATTTAGCTTTTAATTTTTCTGTTGGATAAAAATAATAAATTCACTTCCTACCCCTTCCTGGCTTTTAACTTCCATCTCCCAGCCATGCGCTTTTATACACTCTTTTGTGTAGAAAAGCCCAAGCCCAAGGCCGCTTACATTTTTACAATTATGTGATTTATTGCGGTAAAATTTTTCAAAAATATGCTGTATGTCCTTAAATGACATGCCAATTCCATTGTCAGAAATATGAATTTGAATATTTTTCTTTTCATCTGAAACATTCACCTTTATTTTTTTATTTTCCCTGTTATTATATTTTATGGCATTCTCAAAAATATTTAAAAGCATTGTTGTAAACCAAAACTTGTCTAACAGAACTTCATAGTTTTCTGCTTCTTTCAAAAACTCAATTTCAACGTTACTGTCCGAAAGCTTTAACTGGTAATCGAATATTATTTCATTTAGCAATTCATTTAGAAAATATACTTTCTTCTCGAGTGTCGCTTCGTTCATCGTCGTTATGTTGAGCACATTGTTGAAAAGTGTGCTTAGTCTTTGAGATTGCCGTTCTATAATAGTAGTGAGGGGCCGGATATTTTCTTTCCTTTCAAGAATTTTTTCATTTTGCAAATTTTTATTTGCTATCAAAATGGTGGCCAGCGGTGTATGGAACTCATGTGTAATGCTGTTTATGAAATCAGATTTCATTTCGGCCAATTTTTTTTGTTTTAAAAAATTCTTTAACGTATAAAAATATATTAAAACCACTGCCAAAATAGAGAATAATGACAATGCAAATGTGGGCATCATAAGTTTTAAAATAGCTATATACCTGGCAGGGGTATCTACATACAAGCTGAAGGCTATCTGATAGCTATGATCCTGAGGTGAAGTTACATTAAGAAAAGTTACTCTATTTTGTTTGATAAGCCTGTCCAATGTTCCGTCTATAATAATTCCATAAGGTGTTTGTATGGTCGACTTTATCAATGGATAATTAATACCTGACTGATAAATTGGAATATAAAGATTGCCGGAAAAATTGATACTAACACTGTTTATAAGCAGCCTGTATTGTAAATAGTTATTTAATTTATTTTGTGCAATTACTGCTGCAAAAAGGCTGTCCATGTTGCTTTTTGAGCGTAACTCCTGAAAAATACTATCACAAAGTTTTTGTTTAAAAATTACGAAATCTCCTGATTTCTTATTATATAAATATTCCAGGGTCGCCATATTCCTATAAATATATTTATTAATAATAAGCTGGGCACCCGGGTAAACCTTGTCGTTGCGGATGCTTTTGCTATAAAGATCGTTGATCAAGCCTTTCTCAGCAACGAAAAAATCTTCGTCTTTTAATTTAAAAGTATTATAAAGCAGGGAAAACTGAACTGTAATCAATACAATGAAACTGACAAAGGCAAGAACTTTATATAATTGAACAGGTGTTTTCAAAAAGAGATAAATAATAAATTATGGGCAATAAATTAAGAATAACAAATCGAAACGCGCAATTTACTTGCAGAAAGTTTTTCTATACCCCGCAACGTCAAAGTTGAAGGAAAATATAAATACCACCTCATTTCAAACTATTTTTTTTAACTCTATCAATTAAAGATATGTTAACAACTTGTTTAATATTTGTTAACTTTTTGGGTGTTAATTTTCAAATACTTTTAACAAAGCAAGCTGAAATAAGAGAATGACCTGAGAGAATGAATAAATGAATATTACAGGAAAACAGATATTAAGACGTTTATTTAAAATTAAAAAAAAGAAAACCATTCTATTAAAGATTACATGCATAAGATAACAACTTAAACATAAAACATATGATTGCAAAACATCTAATTCCAAAGTTTAGCATACTTATATTACTCTTCATTTTTTGTTTTAATTCTAAGATTTGGACTCAACAAAATAGCCCTTCCACAGATCGAATTGAAATAACGGGTGTTATTACAAACAGGCTAAATGAAGCAATGAAGGGTGCAACTGTCCAAAATCTCAATTCAGGAAAAACAGTATCGACTGATGATCATGGGAAATATGCTATCGAGGCCACTAAGGGTGACTCCTTATCGGCTTCCTTTATTGGCTATAATAAGTTCACATGGGTTTTCAACGATCGAATTGTGTACGATATAACCATGGAAACTGTCGCTGGCAGCTTAAATGATGTGGTGGTAGTTGGTTATGGCAGACAAAGAAAAATAAGCCAAATTGGTGCACAGTCTACAGTTAATGTTGAAGAGCTGAAACAACCTATAGCCAACGTCGGTGCAGGTTTGGCAGGGCGCTTAGCGGGTCTTGTTGCTGTGCAGCGTACCGGAGAACCTGGCCATGATGACGCCGATATCTGGATACGCGGTATTGCCACGCTTAACAATTCAAAGCCTTTGATACTTGTGGATGGCATTGAAAGATCTTTAAGTAATTTAAATTATGATGATATTGCTTCATTCAGCATTTTAAAAGATGCCTCTGCCACTGCAGTGTATGGAGTACGAGGTGCGAATGGTGTAGTTCTTATTACAACAAAAAGAGGCAAACCCGGCAAACCTGAATTTAATTTCGATTACCTGCAATCGGTTACCACGTTTACGAGGTTACCTAAAATGACGGATGGTCTTACGTATATGAATATGACTAACGAAGCACTCACCACAAGAGGTGATGCCCCAAAATATTCCCCCGACTATATTGCTAACACCGTTTCGGGGAAAGATCCTTATTTATACCCTAATGTAAACTGGATGGACAAAGTGTTCAAGAAAAACGGTCAAAACAGAAAAGTCACGCTAAATGTTAATGGTGGAGCGCCATCAGCGTTTTATTATGTATCGCTTGGTTATTATGACGAGAATGGTTTTATTCGCTCAGACCCCAGTGAGCCTTATCATAGCGGTGTAGGCTATTCCCGTTTTAATTTCACAAGTAATCTAACGCTTAAAGCTACTGGTACTACTACTATTGAATTGGGCCTGCAGGGTTATTACAGCAACGGTCATTATCCCGGCATAAATAACGGAAATAATCCCGCTGATGCAAACCAGGTAAATTCTATTTTTAATTCAGTAATGCAGATGCCTCCCGTGGAATTGGCATATACTTATCCGGGAGATACTACTTCGGGCAGAAATCCGAATGGCGACTTCAGAAATCCGTTTGATGCTGCTGCTAAATCCGGCTATTCTGATCAATACAGAACACAGCTTTATACAAATCTTCGATTGCGCCAGCAATTAGGCATGTTGGTAAAAGGCTTGTCCTTTACAACCATGGTTGCTTTTGATAATTACAGTGAATTGGGAATCACCCACGCTAAAAGAGAAAACGCTTATATAGCCACAGGACGCAACCCGGACAGTTCTTTAAAACTGTTGTTAACATACACGGGCTCTAATTCCTTAGGCTACGACAGATATAACGGCGGTAACAGGAGATTTTATACAGAAACTGCATTAAATTATGATACTGCATTTGGAAAGCACCGGGTTAGCGGATTGGTATTATATAATCAAAGTGAATATATAGATGCCTTTGCGGGTGACTTTACCAGTTCTATACCTTATCGTACCCGGGGGCTTGCCGGAAGGGCTACCTATTCTTATAGCGATAAATATTTCGCCGAATTTAATTTCGGATACAACGGCTCTGAAAACTTTGCCCCAAAAAAACGTTATGGCTTTTTCCCTTCCTATGGTTTAGGCTGGGTGGCTTCCAATGAAAAATTCTTTGAGCCTTTTAAAGACGTTGTCAGCTTTCTTAAGTTTCGCTTTTCATCCGGCTTAGTAGGTAATAGCCAGATTGGCAGCAATATAAATACTTTCAGGTTTGCTTATTTAGACCAGGTAAATACTGATGCTAACGGCTATACATTCGGTACCAATAGAGTAAGTACCGGTGCAAATGGCAGGGGCGCTATTCAAATAAGCAGCTATGCGGTAAATCTTACCTGGGAAAGCTCGCGTAAAACAAACCTTGGCATGGAGATGACCTTGCTTAGGGCTGCTACGTTACAGGTAGATTTATTTAAAGAACACAGAACAGGAATATTTCTTCAGAGAGGAACGGTGCCGGAGTTTGCAGGATTGACGTCAGCTCCTTACGGCAATCTCGGCGTTGTAGATAATGCAGGGGTGGATATTTCATTACAGCAAAATAATGTAAAAATCTCCCGCAACATGAACCTTAGCCTGAGAGGCAATTTCACTTATGCCCGTAATAAAGTGATTACTAATGACCAGCCGGCTCAAAAATATCCGTGGTTGAATAAAACCGGTCAAAATACACTGGCAAGGTTTGGTTACGTAGTAGAAGGGCTATTTAGAGATTCTGCCGATATATTGAAATCTGCGCAACAAACATTTGGCGAAGTAAGACCCGGCGATATAAAATTTAAAGATCTTAACGGCGACGGCGTAATTGATGCTTATGACCAAAAAGTGATTGGCAATGGCGATGTGCCAAATATTTTATATGGATTTGGCTTTGATATTTCCTATAAGAACTTCAGCTTAGGCGCCTTTTTCCAAGGTCAGGCTCAGGCAAGTATTATGTTGGGGGGTTCGGGCAACGCTGGTAACAGTATTTTTCCCTTCTCGGGTGATGGCGGCGAGGGTAATGCTTACAGTATTATTACTGACAGATGGACACCCGAAAATCCGAATCAAAATGCTTTTTACCCAAGGCTTGCTTTCGGTGGCCCTAAAAATAATAACAATAACCAGGTAAGTACCTGGTGGCAGAAAGACGCCAGCTTTGTAAAGCTGAGAACTGTTCAATTTTCCTATACGTTTAACAAAAACGCCTTCAGTAAATTGGGTATAAAAGGAGCACAGCTATACTTTTTAGGAGAAAACATATTAACGTTCAGCAAGTTCAAATTGTGGGATGTTGAGCTAAGCACTTCCAATGGTGTCAGATATCCGCAAGTAGCTGCTTATTCGTTGGGAATTCATTTCGGTTTTTAAATTCAACTAATTCAGAAATTATGAAAAAAATATTTTTAATAGCTTTTATTTCCTTTTTGGTCTTCACCATATCGTCGTGTAAAAAGGGATTTCTTGACCAGGTTCCGCAAGACAGAACAACTATTGGACAGGTGTTCGCGCATAAGAACACGGTTGATAAGTATCTGGCAAATGTTTATTCTTATGTAAGAGATGAAGCGTCACAAAGATATATAGGTGGCAGCACCTCCGGCGGCCCGTGGACAGGCGCATCTGATGAAGCAGAATTTGACTGGGGTTTTGTGTTTAGCAACTATATGAATGTAGGATCATGGGGGCCTACAACAGGGGTTGTAAACGACTTTTGGTCGGGTTATTATACCGGCATTCGTTCGGCAACTTATTTTATGGCTCATGTGGGAGAATGTAAGGAAATCACTAACCAGGCTAACGGAGCTCAGTTGTTAGCAAGGTATATTGGAGAAGCCAGGGCATTACGTGCCTACTATTATTACAATCTGCTAAAAATATTCGGCCCTGTTCCAATTATAGGTGATGATGTAATTGCCCCGGATGCGCCGATAGGTAATGTGCGACTTGCACGCAGTCCGTACGATTCCTGTGTTGATTATATAGCAGGTGAATTTGATAAAGCCGCGGCAGATCTTTCAGATAAAATTTTTGACCCGGGTGGTGCAGACAAAGGAAGAATGACAAGGTCTGTTGTAATGGCTTATAAGGAAGAAATGTTACTTATTGCTGCAAGCCCGCTATACAATGGAAATAGTGATTATGCTTCCCTGAAAAATGCAGATGGCACTCAATTAATAAATCAGCAGGCAGATGCTTCTAAATGGAATAGGGCTGCAGCGGCTGCCAAAGCTTTCCTGGATACGTATGTCCCCGCCACTTATGATCTTTTTAAAGAAAATGATGGCTCGGGAAATCTTGACCCTTACGCATCATGCCGGGATGTAATGTACACAGATTGGAACAAGGAATGGATATTTGCAAAGGTAGGCGCCGATCCCGGCACAAGGCAATATGAAGGAACACCTTATCATTCAGGCGCTGATGCCGCCATCCGTGGAAGCGGCGGATTGGGCGCAACGCAGCAAATGGTGGATGCTTATTTTATGGATAACGGGCTATCTATTACCGACCCGGGCTCAGGCTATGTTGAAAATGGTTTTTCTGCCGCTGACGGTAAATATACTAAAGCAGGTACTTACAATATGTGGGTAAACAGGGAACCCCGGTTTTATGTAGGTATTACTTATAACGGCAGCACCTGGTTAAATACTACTACAAGCTCAGGTACTGTGACTACTGAAACTTTTTATACCGGAAATTCGGGCAAAAAAGTAGGCGGCAACGATTATTCTCCAACAGGTTATATCGTAAGAAAAAATATTACCCAAAGTTATGCTAACAACAACAGATCATGGGTGATGTTCAGGCTGGCCAAAATTTATTTAGACTATGCAGAAGCATTAAATGAATCCTCTCCCGGTAATGCAGATATAGCAAAATATGTAAACTTAATCAGAGAAAGAGCCGGCATTCCTGATTTGCCCGCCGGACTCACACAAGACCAGATGCGAACAGCGATAAGAAAGGAAAGAAGGGTTGAATTAGCGTTCGAGAATGCCCGTTACTTCGATACACGCAGGTGGAAAATTGCAGAACAAACCGATGGCGGCCCTTTTTACGGTATGAATATTAATGCCGGCTCAAGTGTAGATGATCCAAGTTTTTATGTAAGAACGGTTTTTGAAAACAGGGTTTTTCAAAAAAAGCATTACCTCTGGCCCATACCTCAGCAGGAAATAAATGTTGACAAGAATCTTGTTCAGAATACAGGCTGGTAATCCCGGTAAACAAAGATTGACAACATTAACTGTTCAAGTACATAAATACAAATATCAAACAAATGAAGATACTATTTAAGATACCATATATTGCCACAGGCATTGTGGCTCTTTGCCTGGTTATCGCTTCGTGCAATAAGGCCGATATGGTCACTTCTCCCATTGAAGGCAATATTTATATGCCTTCTGCAGCACGCACCGGCAGCGTTGCATTGTTGCTTACCGATACGGCACAAACCCTTGCTTTTAGTGCAGCTTATGGAGGGTTAAATTACCCTGCGACCGATATCACCGTTGGGTTTAAGATTGACGCGTCCTTAGTAAGCAGCTACAATGCAGCGCATGGCACTTCTTATGTTATCATGCCTTCTTCAAGCTACCAGGCGCCAACTTTATCGGCTGTCATAAAAGCCGGGCAAACAAGCTCAGATGCTTTGCCCATAAAGGTAATTACCACCCACCTTGATAAGTCAGTCAAATACATGATTCCTGTTTCTATAATCAGTGTTTCTTCGGGTTATATCGATAGTACTTTAAGCAGCACTTATTTTAGGGTAGATACTATAGTGCGGTTGGAAAAGGATATTACATCAGAGGCAACGATTAGCGTCAGCAAAGAAAATAGCAGCGGTTCGGGAGCAGGAGAAGGTTCTCTCAAACTAGTAGATGGAGATTATAATACCAAGTTTTTAACGGATGGATTTCCACAGAATTTTTGGATGAATCTTACCTTTCCATCTCCGCAGGTAATAAGTGCTTATACTATTACATCCGGCAACGATGCGCCGGAAAGAGATATGAAAGACTGGAACTTAACCGGCTCCAACGATGGAACCACCTGGACTATATTAGACACACGTACAGGAGAAACGTTCTCCGGCCGTAATATGACCAATCGGTACGAGTTTACCAACACAACCGCTTACAGTCAGTACCGCATAAATGTTCTTGCTAACAACGGCAGCGACCTTTTACAGGTAAGTGAGTGGCGGGTTATTACCTATCCTTAATTATTATGGTTCAATCAAGCAGTTTATTTTATAATTTACTCCTCTTTTAAACTTAATTTTCAATGTTATAATATTGAATTGAATTTAGACCGTTTTCTTTATAAATTATTTTACGGGTATCATTAACAAGGCAAGTCCCTTAATACTATTAAATGAAATTAAAGCTGTTTCTTCTATTACTATTCATTGTTCCTTCTTTCATTCATGCCCAGAATTTTGATGATACGGGATATATTGTCATCAAAGGCAACGTAAAACATTTTCGTGAACCTTTATTTGAATTTGGTTTGTCAGATTATTTTACTCAAAACACTATTTCCATGATGGTAAAGCCTGACGGAAGTTTTGAAAAAAAGGTTCCCGTACAGGATATTCAAACAGCCTATTTTGTTTTCAATGATAGTCAACCTTTTTTCTTTACTGTTTTGGATAAGGATACACTAAACATGTATTGGGACAATGCTGATTTTGCAAATACATTTATTATCAAAGGAAAAAATGAGCTCAGGACAAAAGAATTGCAGGTACAATCAAAGCTTCGTTCATTCTTACTCGTGTCATATAATTTGCAAAAAGAATTATATGAAAGAAGCAAAGAATTGACTAATGAAAAAAAGTTCGCTCTTATAAATCAACTGTACAACCGGAATGTACAGGCAGTTTTCGATTCCGCAGATTTTTTTTCTGAAACGCTCGATTACATGATCGCCGGCTTGTATTTTAATTATTCCTCTCTTCTGCGAAGCGAGAACCTGCTTCCTCAGTTTAAGTTAGCGCTTGCCTTGGATAGCACCCGGTCTTATCCTCATTTTGCTATGTTGGATCGTTATGCCGATTTTAAACAAATGAATGAAAACTGGTTTTGGAAAGTTCCCGAGTATAGAAGATTTATCTTCGATTATATTAGGTTTAGCATGCCATTCGATAGTTATGGTAATGAAGACTTCGGAAGCCAGACACCATTTAATTTTACATTGAATTACTATTATTTGGCACAGGCCACCATACATTACACAATCATTAAAGACTGGTTTATTACGCAATCACTTATAAGCGGTTTTGCGAATTTTCCATTTGCAGAAGTTGAAAAGCCATATAATTTATTTATGGAAACTTGTGCCACGCCTTTTTTAAAAGATAAGGTGCAAAAATATTATGAGGCCATCAGTTTATTAAAACCGGGTAGCAAAGCGCCGGAATTTTCTTTAAAAAATGAAAAAAGTAAAAATGTTTCTTTAAGTGATTTTAAAGGCAAGGTGGTATATATAGATTTTTGGGGAGTAAATTGCGGCCCCTGCATTTATGACATAAAAAATTATGTTCCGCAGTTGCATGAGCACTATAAGGATAAGGACGTTGTATTTCTAAATATTTGTGTTGACTCAAAAGACAAAGAATGGAAAGAGGGATTGGATAAATACAAATTGAATGGCGTAAACCTGGTTGCAGAAGGTTGGGCTAATCATCCTGTATGCAAAGCATATAATATAACCGGCATTCCACATTATGTGCTTATTGATAAGAAGGGAAACATTGCTGAAAATAATGCGCCCACAGCAGGTGAATTGAACGCCAGGTATGGCTCTAACGCAATAGACCTTTTACTAAAATAATAACCCACGGGAGGAGGAAACATAAATATAGAAATGGCACAAAAGCCAATAAAAAGAAAGATACGTAAAAAGGAGATTTGCCCCACGATGTACCTGAAACTCTTGCACAAAGTTCAAATGTTTTAAGAAATAATCTATGAAAGATAAAATTTATTCAAGCGGTTTGATTTTGATAATTGCGAGTTTCATTGCTGTGTTTTTGCCGGGTGCACTTCAGTCTTGTAATCCTGATCGCATTCTCTACCACACTTTTTTAATTCCATCAAACTATGAAGGAACCCTGAGAATTATTTTTGATGAAGACTGTGGCATAAAGCCTAAAGTAGAAAATGGCAGGCAGATATTGAAATTTCCGAAAAACGGGGTTTTAATTTTAAATACAAGCGCCGACTCTGAAACAGGCAATGAATACTATTTAATTGACGACAAAGGCAACAAGACAAAAGTTAATCAAATTTTAAACGTCAAAGAACGGGTAATTAAACTGCCGGCTATCGTGGTTCGTGGTGTAGGGGTATCAAGTAGTGTCGTAAATTCTACTAACTCAAAAGTTGCACGAGTAGCAGGAGGCGCAACGTATATAGACTTTAACCTTTACAATAAAGACACAACTGAAATCGTAAATTCTATAGCGTCACAACACTTAGACTCATTGACAAACGTAGCAGTGAATGCATGCAGGGCTGACAAGTAACAGCAGTTTTGGCTATAGGCGGGCTTAAGGAATACCAATCAGCTAACTTTTGTCTTGAAATATTTTAAATAGAAGAATAATAATTTAGCTTTTAGTCTTAGTATCACCTGCGGGTGATGTTTCGATAATAATAACTTTTAAGTTTGTAATTCATTCGTTTTAATCTTCAGATTTCCGGTAGAAACCAAACTATCCTCCCCTTCTTGATACCTATTTCAGCAATGACAAAACAAAAAAGGAAACCCTGTGCTGGTTCAGAAAAGAAGATGTTGGGCAATTTCAGACGGAAAATTACTGACTAAGCAATTGGCAAACATAGGTGTTGATCGTTGCATTTTAAAAATTTTTATAAAACTAATAAAAAACCCATGAAAAAGTGCATCTGTTTATGCATGCTTTTGCAATTATCCATAATTACACTATTTGCAAAGGGCAAAGATCCCGTAGATTATGTCAATACTTTACAAGGTACTAATTCGAGCTTTGAGCTTACAAGAGGCAATACTTATCCAACTACAGCCTTACCCTTTGGTATGCACACCTGGACGCCGCAAACTGGTAAAAACGGCGATGGGTGGAAGTATCAGTATGACAAAAAAACAATCCGCGGTTTTCAGCAGGCACATCAGTGCAGTTCGTGGACAGAAGATTATTGCGTTTTTTCTTTTATGCCCGTTATTGATAAGCTTGTCGTAAACCAGGATGACCGTGCAACCGGTTTTAGCCACAACAATGAAATTGCAAAACCAAATTATTACAAAGTAAAATTAGATAACGGCATTGTAACAGAAATTGCACCCACGGAAAGAGGGGCACACCTTCGGTTTGGTTTTCCTAAAAAAAGTTCAGCTTACCTGGTGCTTGATGGCTATACAGGTATAAGCGGGCTTAAAATATGGCCTGAACAAAGAAAGATAACCGGCTATGTCAGTAATAATAAAGACAACAAAAGAAATTTAATTAAAAGTTATTTGGAAGTTGTTTTTGATAAACCTTTTAAAAGTTATGGCACCTGGGAGAATCGTAAAAATACAATTCAAAATGGACAACTGCAGGGTGAAGGAGAGGGAATAGGTGTTTATTTACAGTTTAAAGACGGCGAAACCGTACAAGCCAAAGTTGCTTCTTCTTACATCAGCCAGGAGCAGGCGGATGTAACTTTACATGCTGAATTAGGAAAGTTTAAAAGCCTGGATGACACAAAAGCCGCTGCGGCAAAAGTATGGAATGAACATTTGGGCAGAATATTAGTTGAAGGCGGCACTGAAGAGGAAAAAGCAACTTTCTATTCCTGCTTTTTTAGAGCAAGTCTTTTTTCCAGGCAATTTTATGAATATAATAAAGATGGCAAGCCTTATTATTTCAGCCCTTACGATGGAAAAGTGCATGAAGGCTATATGTTTACCGATACTGGCTTCTGGGATACTTTCAGAGCACAATTTCCCCTGAATGCTCTCATGTACCCCACTATGCATGGCCGTTACATGCAGGCATTACTCGATGCACAGGAACAGTGCGGATGGATGCCTTCGTGGTCATTTCCCGGCGAAGGCGGAAGTATGATCGGTAATCATGCGATATCATTACTTACCGATGCCTGGGTTAAAGGGATAAGAACTTTTGATCCGGAAAAAGCGCTTAAAGCTTATTTGCACGAAGCAACAAATAAAGGGCCATGGGGACCGTCTAACGGCAGACACGGCTGGAAAGAATATTACGAGTTGGGTTATGTGCCTTATCCTGAATATGGTGAAGCAACCGCCAAGACTCTTGAGTATGCTTATGACGATTTCTGTGGTTATCAACTGGCAAGTTCAACAGGTAATGCCTTTTACAAAAATATTTTTGCAAGGCAAATGTACAACTACAAGTATGTCTACGATTCTGCAACCGGATTTATGCAAGGCAGAAAAGCCAATGGTGAGTGGACTCCAAATTTTGACCCTATAGAATGGGGCGGTCCCTTTACCGAAGGAAATGCGTGGCATTGGGAATGGTCTGTTTTTCACGATATTCAGGGTCTCATCAACTTAATGGGCGGCAATAAAAATTTTAATGCAAAGCTTGACTCTGTTTTCACAGTTCCTAACAAAGTCAAGGTAGGTACTTACGGCAGAATGATACATGAAATGACGGAAATGGTTGCTGCCAATATGGGACAGTACGCACACGGCAACCAACCTATTCAGCACATGATTTACCTATACAATTATAGCGGCGAACCCTGGAAAGCGCAACAGCATGCGAGAGACGTAATGAACAAATTATACAACTCAACAGAGAATGGCTACCCCGGAGATGAAGACCAGGGACAAACATCGTCGTGGTATGTCTTGAGCGCTTTAGGCTTTTATAGCGTTTGTCCCGGTACTGATCAATATGTAATCGGAAGTCCCGTATTTAATAAAATAACAATCACGTCAGAAGAGGGAAAGAAATTTGTTATTGAAGCAAAAAACAACAGCAAGGATAACGTATACATTCAAGCGGCAACCCTTAATGGTAAAAGCTATAGTCATAACTGGTTACGCTACAGCGATATTGTAAGTGGCGGCCTGTTAAGGTTTGACATGGGTAACAAGCCGGCAATGAACAGAGGTTTATCAACGGATGACAAGCCCTTTTCACTTACAAAAAATTCGTTTTAAAGCTGTTAAAGGGAATAGTATAAAAAAGTAAATTTTATAAAGAATTTTTAAATACTCATCCTTTAGAAAAAGTTTTGGTTAATGCTATCTTCCTGCTATTCTTTTTACATAAGCGTGTAATTTTGCCCAAATTTTAAAAAGATGGAATTGAAAGCACTAATACAGGAAGCATTTGCTAAAAGGGAACTTTTGAAAACACCTGAATACAGCCAGGCAGTCAGAGATGTGATTGAAGAAGTTGACAAAGGACGATTGCGTGTTGCCTCTCCATCACCAGACGGATGGGTTGTAAATGAGTGGATAAAACAAGCCATATTACTATATTTCGGCATTCAGCAAATGGAGACATTCTCCTTGCCACCTTTTGAGTTTTACGACAAAATGAAGCTCAAGAGCAATTATAAAGAATTAGGCGTTCGTGCAGTTCCGCATGCTGTAGCACGATATGGAGCTTTTCTTGCAAAAAATGTTGTTTTAATGCCAAGCTATGTAAACATTGGCGCTTATGTAGATGAAGGTACGATGGTGGATACCTGGGCTACTGTTGGCAGTTGTGCACAGATTGGTAAAGATGTGCATCTGAGCGGTGGCGTCGGTATCGGTGGTGTGCTTGAACCTTTGCAGGCTACTCCCGTTATTGTTGAAGACGGCTGTTTTCTTGGCAGCAGGTCTATTGTAGTGGAAGGAGTTATCCTCGAAAAAGAAGTCGTGCTGGGAGCAAATGTGGTACTTACACAATCAACAAAAATCATAGACGTCAGCGGTACTGAACCTGTTGAATACAAAGGGCGTGTTCCCGCACGCAGTGTTGTAATTCCCGGAACTTATTCAAAAAAATTTCCTGCCGGTGAGTATAATGTAAGTTGTGCTTTAATCATTGGTAAACGTAAGACAAGCACAGACTTAAAAACAAGCTTAAATGATGCTTTGAGAGATTTTAATGTAGCTGTTTAGAATCGCGATGACTGAGAGTTATCACAATCATCTGCAGTCGGTAGTCTGTCTTTCACTTCAAATATGAATGTATCTCAACAAAATAACAGGATAACTGTCACAGGTTTTTTAATAACATTTGTTGGTGCAGTTTTATTTTCGACTAAGGCTATCATTGTAAAAAAAGCCTTTGGTAATACCCACACAGATGCGCTTACCCTGCTTACTTTACGAATGATTTTTTCATTGCCGTTTTATGTTTTTTCGGCTATACTTATTAGTAATAAAAAGGAAAATATACGAATAAGTAAAAAACTATGGCTTTACGTTATTGTATTAGGAATGTTTGGCTATTACATCTCAAGCCTGCTTGACTTTGTTGGTTTGCATTACATATCGGCAGGTCTCGAAAGGTTAATCCTTTTTCTATATCCCACTTTTGTAGTGCTTATAAATGTTTATTTTTTCAGGCAAAAACTGTCAGCATCGCAAAAGATTGCACTGCTGCTTACTTATCTCGGAATTGCTATAGCCTATTATGGTGAAATCAGAATTGATACCAGGAATCCTGATTTTTATTTTGGAAGTTTAATGGTTTTCATCTGTGCTATTACCTATTCCATTTATATTGCCGGAAGCGGAAGGATTATTCCTTTTGTTGGCGCTAACAAATTTACCTGCTTTGCCATGCTTGCTGCCACAGCGGGTATTTTTATTCATTTTTCAATTACAGAAAATATTTCAGGATTATATACAAATGCGGGTCTTTGGAAATATGGCGTATTGCTGGCAATTTTTTCTACAGTCATTCCTTCGTTTATGATATCTAACGGTCTAAAGCGAATTGGAGCGAATAATGTAGCTATCATATCTGGTATCGGACCTGTCTCTACCATCGTACAGGCCCATTATATTTTAGGTGAAAAAATTTTTGCCGAGCAAACCACCGGTACGCTAATGGTAATTGCAGGTGTGCTTTTAACAGGATGGAAAAGAAAAGAAGGGCCTGGCTAACTTATCCATACATTAATTCTTATCAATCTTTCACAAAGCTATCCGCCAGCTTTACACCTTCATATATCAAAGTAAGCCCCTTTATTTCTATTATGATGAAAACCACTTCTTAATCACTCACCTTACGCATCCTTTATCCAATAAAAGCGGTTTTAGGCAGCACGATTGTGGATAACCTTTTCAATTCTTCGTTTGCCGCTTTTAAAGCGGCTTCATAAAGTTTAGCTTTCAATGCAAAGTGA